>Ga0105047_10001283_pt1 | contig 44798 bp, 37 predicted proteins | sample MAT04_FD_78384 | JGI IMG/M metagenome (GOLD analysis project Ga0105047, IMG submission 78384) | Freshwater microbial communities from Lake Fryxell liftoff mats and glacier meltwater in Antarctica - MAT-04 (megahit assembly) | ecosystem: Environmental > Aquatic > Freshwater > Ice > Liftoff... | reverse complement strand
GCGCCACTCGCACCGTCGTCCACCAGCCCGGCTTTGGGTTGCGCAGCCCGGTGTGGTCACCCGACGGCACACACCTCGCCTACGCGAGCGAGTGGCCGGGCTGGTACGAGGTGCTCATCGTGGATGCAGCCGGTGGCTCCGCACCGCGCCAGCTCACCGCCGCCGCCGCCGACTTCAGCGACCTTGCGTTCACGCCTGATGGCGCCTCATTGGTGGCGGTCCGCACGCGACGTGGCGTGGCCGATCTCGTTACCATCGACGCGGCCGCCGGCGACGTCGAGGTACTGGCCTCGGGCGGCACCTGGTCGTCGCCGCGCCTGCTGCCCGATGGCTCGGTGGCAGCGGTCCACGAGTCGTTCACCACGCCGGCGCAGCTGTGCACCGTCGCCGCCGACCATGCCGTGTGCGCGCTTTTCGCGCCCACCCCTGCTGCTGTTCGCGTTGCGCCGCACGTGGTACCGCAACACGTCTCGTACCAGTCGCTCGACGGCACCGAGGTGCACGGTTGGTTGTACCGGCCGCCGGGCGCAACACCGGACCGGCGGTGCCCGGCGGTGGTGCAACCCCACGGTGGGCCCACCTCGGTCACCGGCGACGAGTGGGACGGCGTGGCCCAGTACTTCGTCGACAAGGGGTACGCGTGGTTTGCCATCAACTTCCGCGGCAGCACCACCTACGGGCGCGACTACGAACGCGCGAACCACGGCGTGTGGGGCGTGGCCGACACCCACGACTGTCTGGCCGCCCACGACCACCTCGCCTCGCTCGGCTGGGTGGATGCCGGCCGTGTCGCCATCTTCGGCGCCAGTTACGGCAGCTACATGGCGCTGCATTCGGTGGTCGACGACCCGGACAACCGCTTCGCCTGCGCCGTGGCCAAGTACGGCGACTGCGACATTCTCACCTCCTGGGCGCAGGGCGACCTCGTCGGCCGGCTCGATCTGGAACGGATGATGGGCCACCCCCGCGCCGCGTTGCCGGAGTACACCGCCGGCTCACCGATCCACCGCATCCAGCATCTGGACGTGCCGGTGCTGGTCGCCCACGGCGAACTCGACGAGCGGGTCAGCCCGTGTCAATCGCAGGAACTGGTCGCCGCACTGCGCCGTGAGGGCAAGCAGTACGAGTACATCACGTACCCGACGGAGGGGCACGGGCTGCTGCGCACCGAGCCGTTCCTGCACTTCCACCGTCGCCTCGAACGCTTCCTCGACTGGTACCTGATGCCCTGATCGCGAACCGACGGTCATGTCATCGCATCTGTGCCAACATTGCCTGAACGATGGCGCCGCTTTGCGTCCTGGTCGTGAGGAGCGCACACATGAAGCGACGGTTGTTGGTGTCAGTCCTGGGCGTGACGTTCATCGGCATGGGTGCCGCCGGCGCAGCGGGCACGGTGCAGGCCGGCTCGAGCGAGAGCACCGTCACGCTCACTGTCGGCCTCACTCAAGACGTCGATTCGCCCAACGTCACCGTTGGCTACACGGTCGCTGCGTACGAGCTGTGGAACCTGCAGTACGCAACGCTCACCGACAAGGCCGCCGCCGACTTCGCCATCACGCCCGGTCTCGCCGAGAGATGGAAGGGCAGCGACGACGGGCTCACCTACACGTACACGTTGCGTCCGGGCCTGAAGTGGAGCGACGGCACGCCGCTCACCGCCGAGGATGTTGCATGGACCGTCAACACGTCACGCGACCAGGAATGGTTCAACCACTCGTCGGTCACCGCCAACCTGACTGCCACTGCGGTCGATGACCGCACGGTGGAGATCGTGTCGTCGGTGCCGGACCCGAAACTGCCGACGATGGACGTGTACATCCTGCCCAAGCACATCTGGGAAGGCCCGGCGGCCGACGACATCACCGCCTACGACGCGCTGGAAGGCGTCGGCTCCGGTCCGTTCACGTTGAAGGAGTGGAAGCCCGGCCAAGAGTGGACGATGGTGGCCAACCCCAACTACTGGCAGGGCAAGGCTGCCATCGATCAGATCGTGTTCCGTGTGTACACCGAGGGCGCGGCGATGGTGTCGGCGCTGGAGAACGGCGAACTCGACGTTGCCAATGACATCCCGGCCGAGCTGTTCGGCGGGCTCAGTGGCAAGGACGGCATCGTCACCGTCGCCGGCGCGCAGGGCGGTTTCACCGAGCTGGCGATGAACGGGATGGCCGGTGGCCTGGGCGACGGGCACCCGGCGCTGCAGGACCTCGACGTCCGTCACGCCATCGCAAAGGCCATCGATCGTGGCGCGCTGTTCGACCGGGTTGCGCTCGGTATCGGTTTGCCGTTGGTCACCCTGGGGGTCTCGCCGTTGCAGGAGTGGCTGCCCGAGATCCCTGCCGATCAGCAGCTGAACTACGACCCGGCTGCCGCCAACAAGCTGCTCGACGATGGTGGGTACCTGGACACCGACGGCGACGGCGTACGCGAGATGCCCGAGGGTGGGCAGCCGCTCACCTTCCGGTACGCGGAGCGTTCCGAAGGTACACAGGGTGCCGCCGTCCGCGAACTGGTCACCGGCTGGCTCAGTGAGGTGGGCATCGCCACCGAGGTGTCAGTCTTCGACGATACGCAGCTCGGGGCAGTAGTTGCCGAAGGCACCTACGACCTGTTCGTCTGGGGCTGGGCGCCGTTCGTCGACCCGGACCCGATGCTCGGCTACTTCACCTGCGACCAGCTCACCACCGATCTGGAGAGCATCGGCTACAACGACGCCAACTGGTGCTCGCCCGAGTATGACACGCTCTACGTTGCGCAGAACCAGGAACTCGACCGTGCCAAGCGCATTGAGCTGGTGCAGCAGATGGTGCTGCTGTTCCACAACGAATCCACCTACGTGGTGCTGTATCACGATGCCGACACGCAGGCGTACCGCACGGACCGTTTCGAAGGCTGGCTGCAGCAGCCCGCCGGCACCGGCCCGGTGGTGTTCACCAACAGTTCGCCCACGTACTTCAACCTCAGCCCGGTGGGCGCCGACGGTGGCAACGACGATGGCGGCATGTCCACCGGGCTCCTCATCGCCATCATCCTCGGTGCGCTGGTCGTGGTCGGCGGTGGCGCGGCACTCGTCATGCGTGGCCGTTCCGCCCGCGACGATCGCGAGTAACACTCAAGGTGCGTGCCGGTTTCGTCATCCGCAAACTGCTGGGCGCACTCAGCACGCTCGCGTTCGTGGTCGTCTTCAACTTCTTCCTGTTCCGCATCGTCAACCCCAACCCGGTGGACTCGATGTTCCGCGGCCGCAACCTGACTCAGGAGAAGCTCGACGAGATCACCCGCAAGTTCAACCTCGACGGGTCGAAGTGGGACCAGTTCGTCGGCTACGTCCGGCAGTTGTTGCACGGCGACCTCGGCCTCTCGTTCAAGGGCAACCGGCCGGTGGCCACGGCGATCGGTGAGGCACTGTGGCCCACCCTGCTGCTGGTGGGCACGTCCACGCTGCTGGCGATGCTGGGCATCACGTTGGGGTACCGCGCCGGCTGGCGGCGGGGGAGCCGCTTCGATTCCACAGCCACCTCGCTGTCGATGATCACCTACGCGATGCCCGAGTTCTGGTTGGGCATGGTGTTCCTGGGCGTGTTCGCCTCCAAGCTCGGCTGGTTCCCTGTCGGTGGCCTGGAGGACCCGGGCAGCACGGCAACCGGCTTCGCGGCGCTGCTCGACCAGGTTCACCACATGGTGCTGCCGGCGTCAGTGCTCGCCATTGCGTACGTGGGCGAGTACATGATCGTGGCCCGCTCGTCGATGATCGAGACGCTGCGCGAGGACTACCTGCAGTTGGCGCGAGCAAAGGGCATGCGCGAGGACGAGGTGCGCCGCCGCCATGCGGTGCCCAACGCTCGGTTGCCGGTCGTGAGCCTCAGCGCGATCAACTTCGGCTTCATCTTCGGTGGGGCCATCGCGGTGGAATCGATTTTCTCCTGGCCGGGTATCGGACAGGCCACCTACCTCGCCCTGCAGGGCCCGGACCTGCCGATGCTGCAGGGCCTGTTCCTGCTGATCAGTGCCGCCGTGATCCTGGCCAACCTGGTGGCTGATGTGCTGTACGGCAAGCTCGATCCGCGGGTGTTGGGTCGATGAGCCTCGCTGCTGAGCACCCCGTCCACGACTCGCCGCGCTCCATCCGCTGGGCGCGGCGCCGGGCGTCGGCCGCCGATGCCTGGGGCCGCTTTCGGCGCGACCGGATGGCGCTGCTCGCGTTCGCAGTGTTGGCCGCGTTCGTGCTGATGGCCTTTCTCGCGCCGTTCGTGTCGGACCGAGCGGATTTCAGCGCGATCAACACCGGCGACAACCCCACCAACCACCCACCAGACGGCCAGTTCCTCCTCGGCACCGACAGCCTGGGGCGCAGCATGGCGCTGCAGGTGTTGTGGGGTGCCCGGGTCAGCCTGTTCGTGGGCTTCGCGGCGACGGTACTGATGATCGGCATTGGTGTGGCTGTGGGCCTCGCCGCCGGGTTCTTCGGTGGCTGGACCGACGCACTGCTGATGCGCATCACCGACTGGTTCATGGTCATCCCGTTCCTGCCGCTGGCCATCGTGCTCGCCACCATCCTCGAACGGAGCTTGACGACCATCGTGATGGTCATCGGGGTCACTTCGTGGCCAAGCACCGCCCGGCTCGTGCGGTCGCAGGTGCTCTCCATCCGCGAACGGTTGTACGTCGACCGGGCCCGCGCATTGGGCGCCGGCCGGCTGCACATCGTCGGGCGGCACATCCTGCCCAACGTCACCCCGCTGATCCTGGCCAACACCACGTTGGCCGTGCCGATCGCGATCCTCACCGAGACCACACTGTCGTTCCTCGGGCTGGGCGACCCCACACAGGTGTCGTGGGGCGGCATCCTGGAATCGGTGGGCACCACCGCTGTCAAAGCCGGCTACTGGTGGCAGTACCTGCCGCCGGGCATCGGCATCGTGATGGTGGTGCTCGCGTTCACCGTCATCGGCCGGGCACTGGAAGCCGTGCTCGACCCTCGGTTGCGTGAGCGATGAGCGTGCTCGAACTGCGCAACCTGCACGTCACCTACCGCACCGAGGGTGGCCTGGTGCCGGCCGTGCGCGGGGTGAACCTGGTGCTGGAAGAGGGCGACACCGTCGGCCTTGCCGGCGAGAGCGGCTGCGGCAAGAGCACCATCGCGGCCGCCGTGCTGCGCCTGTTGCCCAGGGGCACGGAGGTGACGGGCGCCGTCCTGCTCGACGGTGAGGACGTGTACTCGATGAAGCCGGGCCGCCTGCGCGCTGTGCGCTGGACGGGCGCCGCCATCGTGTTCCAGGGTGCGCTGCACTCGCTGAACCCGGTGCGGCGCGTGGGCCAGCAGATCGAGGAAGCCATCGTGCTGCACTCGTCGCAGGCGGCGCACTCCGCGCACTCCGCGCGCTCGGCCCGCGCCAGGGTGGGCGAACTGCTCGAGCGCGTCGGCATCCCGGCGGCGAACGCCGATCGCTACCCGCACCAGATGTCGGGCGGCCAACGCCAGCGGGTGCTGATCGCGCTCGCACTGGCCTGCGACCCGAAGGTTCTGATCGCGGATGAGCCCACCACCGCGCTCGATGTGATGGTGCAGGCACAGGTGCTCGCGCTGCTGGAGGAACTGCAGCGCGAGCATGGGTTGTCGTTGCTGTTCATCACTCACGATCTGTCGGTGCTCACCCACACCTGCCAGCGATTGGCAGTGATGTACGCCGGCCGCATCGTGGAGGAAGGGTCGAGCAGCGAGGTGTTCACCCATCCGCAGCACCCGTACTCGCGGGCGCTGACGGCCGCGTTCCCCACCATCGGCGATCTCGCATCGCGGATGAACCCGCGCGGACTGGCCGGCGATCCGCCCGACCCGTCTGCGCTCCCTGCCGGTTGTTCGTTCCACCCGCGGTGTGCGGTGGCCACGCCGGAGTGCACGACTGTGGACATCGCGTTGCGGCAAGTGGCAGTCGGCCGCCGGGCAGCATGTGTGCACGTGGGGGTGCCGGCATGACCGACACGGTGGTGTCGCTGGTCAACGTTCGGGTGCAATTCGGCGGAGGGCGGGTGCACGCCGTCGACACCGTGTCGCTCGAAGTCGGTCGTGGCGAGGTGGTCGCGCTGGTCGGCGAATCCGGCTGCGGCAAGACCACCCTGATCCGCTCGATCATCGGGTTGGAGCCGTTGGCCCACGGGTCGATCACGGTGGAAGGCCGACCGGTGGGCCGCGGGCGGGGGTTGCGTGCGTTGCGCCGCCGAGTACAGATGATCTTCCAGGACCCCTCGGGTTCGCTCAATCCGCGACACTCGATCTACGAGGCCGTTGCCGAAGGTTTGCGCATTCACAAGGTGAAGGGCCACGAGCCAACACTGGTGGCCGAGGCGTTGGCGGCCGCTGGGCTGCGCCCGGCCGAGCGCTACCTGCGCCGCTTCCCCCACGAACTGTCCGGTGGCCAGCGGCAGCGGGTGCTGATTGCTGCGGCGATGGCGCTGCAGCCGGCGCTACTGCTGGCCGACGAGCCGGTGGCCAGCCTCGATGCGTCGATCCGTGGCGAGATTCTCGCGTTGATGCGCTCGTACGTCGACACCCACGGCGTCTCGATCATCGCGGTCACCCACGACCTCGGTCTGGCGTGGAACATCGCTGACCGCGTCGCCGTCATGTACCTCGGCCGCATCGTGGAGGTCGGGCCTGCGGAGGACGTGTTACGTGCGCCCAAGCACCCGTACACGCAGGCGTTGCTCAGCGTTGTCCCCGAGATCGAGGGCATGGAGCAGCAGATCCTCACCGGCGAGACGCCGGACCCCTCCAGGGTGCCCAGTGGGTGTCGGTTCCACCCGCGCTGCCCCCTGTTAGCCAGTGGCGAGGCCGACCGGCTGGGCTTCGGCGACCGCTGCCGTGGTGTCGACCCGGAGCTGGAACCCGAGGTGGGCGCGCACCAGGTCGCCTGCCACGCCGTGTACGCCGCGCTCGCCTGACCCGCCGGAAGCTCAGCGTCAAGTCGCCGCGTCCCGTCTCGACCGGAACTGACGCGTTCCTGTTCATGCGACCAGGACCTGTGAAGAAGAAGCGCGTCACTTCGCGGTAGAACGCGCGGGTGGCTTCCAAGTGCGTTTCGTTCAGCGTGCGAACTGCTCGGTCCAGGTGCGCGCCGCGAACGGCTCGCCGTCGCGCGTGGCGGTCAGGGTGATGTCGACGTGGAACCACTCGTGATCGCTGCGCACGTGCAGGTTCGCCTCTGTTGAACACTCCGTGGTCGACCCGTCGGACAGCACGAACGTCATGTCGTACCGGCTGCGGCCCTTGGCCCAGCCGTTGGCGAGGTCTGCGGTGCTGATGCCCACCGAGCCTTCGTAGACATCGGTGACCTTGGTGCCGTGCGCGCCGTCGTAGTCGCTGCCGTAGCGGGTGTACACGCGAGCCTCGCGGGCCAGCACGTCGGTTTCGTAGCGCCACACCACGCCCTCGGCCTCGGTCGCGCCAGGGCCGCCGCCGGGCCGGAACGCATCGCGAGACGCAGGCAGCGAGGCAGCGGTGGGTAGCACCAACTGCACCGAGCCACGACGCACGCCGAGCGTGAACGGCTGCGCTGGTGGCCAGCAGTTGGGCCAGTCGGTGCCGGCGATGGCGAGCCGCAGCAGGTGCCCCGGCAGCAGCGTCCAGGTGGTGGCCTCCAGTTGCACGCTGATGTCCATCCACTCGCCGGGCACGATCGGCTGTAGCGGCGCGTCGACCTCGCCGAACGCGTCGGTGGGCCACAGCCCGCGCTGGGCGAGATCCAGCATGCCGCGGGTGATGAGCGTGCTCGTGCCGTCGGGGGCGACGTCGCACAGCTTCACCGAGACATGACCGACGGGAGCCGACGAACGTACCTGCAAGCTCACCGTGCTGTTGCCGAGCAGCATCGATTCGTGGGTGTGCGCCCAGTCGTAGGTGATGCTGCGCGCGTTGTCGATGCGCTGGTCGAGCGGCTGCCCCCACGGCAGGCCGCCGGCACACGAGTTCCAGGCCATCGACCCGACATCGCCCTGTGCGGGAAGGTCGTCGACCTCGCTGCTGGCACCAGCGACCTGGAACGTGGTGGCCTGCAGTTCGGCGGGTGGCCACACGTCGGCCTCGATCCAGTGGCCCTCGTGGAACGCGAGATCGGGCGCCGGTGGGGTGGGCCGACGGACGAAGATGCGCCCACGCGTGCTGGTGGCCGCCGGGCCGCCGCGCAGGTGCTGGTCGAAGAAGCGCATCAGCTCGTGGTCGCAATCGAGGTTCGGGCCTGGCCGTGCGGTGGACGGGTCCTTGTGCACCCACGGGCCGGCCAGCAGGTACCAGTCGGGCATGTGCTCGATGGCGCGGAACGTGTTGTTGCGGTAGCCATCGGCCCAACCGCTGATCAGCAGCACAGGGCAGTCCAGCCGTTCGTACCCTGCGCCGCGTGGCCCCAGCCGGGTGGAACCGCGGCGCCACACCGGAGTCGGGCGCGGGTGTCGCAACCACTCCAGCAACCACGGCTCATACTGCTCCAGGCGATGCTGCCACTCGGCCTGCCAGCCGTCGCCGAACGCGACCGGTGTGGGCGGCAGTGCGTTCATCGCGATCATGTACAGCGGGTAGTCGATCAGGTCGAGTGCCCGCAGCACGCCGCCCGCGTAGTGCACGTCGTCGGTGTAGCGGTCGTCGGTGGCGTACATCGCCGCCACCGCGCCGAGCGCAGGGATGCCCTCCATCGCCATGTGCAACGAGTTGAAGCCCGAGTAGGAGGTGCCGAACATGCCAGCCTTGCCGCTGCTCCACGGTTGCGCGATAGCCCACTCGATGACGGTGCGCAGATCGCGGCGCTCGACGTCTGGGTACTCGTCAGGAGAGATGCCGGTGGAGTCGCCCGTGCCGCGCAGATCGATGCGCAGCACCGCGAAGCCGCCCTCGGCGACGAAGCGGTGGTAGCTCTCCGCGTACGAAGCGGTGACGTCGTACATCCGGTACGGCAGTGCCTCCAGCAGGGTGGCGAACGGGCCTTCCCCAGTGGGGAGGTAGAGCGTGCCGACCAGCGACGCACCGCCCTCGACTGCGATGGCGACGCGCTGCTCTGAAACCTGCATAGCTGTTCAGAGTAGCGTTCAAGGGATGACGGTGGCACGGACGGCAGATGTTGCGGTAGTCGGTTTGGGTGGCCTCGGGTCGGCGTCCGCGTATTGGCTGGCACGCCGTGGCGCAAGCGTCATCGGCTTCGACCAGTTCGAACTCGGGCACGTTCGCGGGGCATCGCACGACCACTCGCGCATCATCCGTCGCTCGTACCACACGCCCGAGTACGTGCGCCTGACCGCGCACGCCTACGACGCGTGGCGGGCGGTCGAGGCAGAGAGTCGTCAGCGGATCATCACCATCACCGGCGGCATCGACCTGTTCCCGGTGGACGCTGCAATCGACCATCGCACGTACACCGCCAGCCTCGACGCCGAGCACGTGCCGTACGAGTGGATCGACGGCGCAGAGGTGCGCACGCGGTGGCCGGCGTTCGCCCAGGGCGACATCGTCACCGATGACGTGATGGCCATCTACTCGCCGCAGACCGGCATCGTGCCAGCCGGTCAGGGCACTCGCATGATGCAAGAACTCGCTGCGGCCCGCGGCGCGGTGCTGCACGGCAACATGCCGGTGCGTGCCATCCGGCCGGTGGGCGGCGAGGTCGACATCGTCACCGACGAGGGTGTCACTCGCGTCGGAAGCGTCATCCTCACAGCCGATGCGTGGAGCAACCGAGTGCTCGCCGAGCTCGATCTGCGCATCCCGCTCGCCGTCACCAGAGAGCAAGTCAGCTACTTCCCACATGCGGACCTGGCGCAGTTCGGCGTCGGGCGTTTCCCCGTCTGGATCTGGATGGACGACCCCAGCTACTACGGCTTCCCGATGTTCGGGGATCTCGCAGGGCTGAAGGGCGCCGAGGACTGTGGCGGCAGCGAGGTGGACCCTGACACGCGCACCTTCGACCCCGACCCGGCGATGGAAGCCACGCTGGGCACGTTCATGGAGGGGTTGGTCGGCGGCGGCTTCGGCGCCCCGCGTTCCACCACCTGCCTGTACACGCTCACTTCGGACCGCGACTTCGTGCTCGATCGGTTGCCCGGCTACCCGCAAGTCGCTATCGCGCTGGGTGCGGCGCACGGCTTCAAGTTCGCGTCGTGGTTCGGCCGCACGCTTGCCGGCCTCGCCTGCGGCGAACCGGTGGCACCGGAGCTTGCGCCGTTCTCGTTCACGCGCGAATCGTTGCACCGACCCATCGAACGCGCCGCCTGGATGTTCTGACCGTCAGAGGGTTCAGCGCGACCGGTCGCCCGACGTTGATGAGCGGTTGTTGCGCCCGCAACTGGGCGGGGTTCGTCTCGGGCTTGGGGACGATCTCCGCCCGGAAGCCCTTCCGGGTCGGCTCACAGTGCGGTGCGGATGCTCCACAGCTCTGGGAACAGCTCGGTGCCCAGCATCGCTCGTAGGTAGCCGACCCCGTCGGTGCCGCCGGTGCCCTGCTTGAAGCCGATCACGCGCTGCACGGTCGTGAGGTGGCGGAAGCGCCACAGCCGAAACGCATCCTCGAGATCCACCAGCTCCTCGCCCAATTGATAGAGGTCCCAATGGGCCTCGGGGTTGCGGTATACATGCAGCCAGGCGGCCTCGACGCCCGGGTCGGAGGTGTATGGCTGGGTGACGTCGCGTTGCAGCACGTGTGCCGGCACCTCGATGCCGCGGCGAGCCAGCAGCCGCAGCGCTTCGTCGTACAGCGAGGGCACCTGGAGAGCAGCCTCCACCTCTTCGAACCGTGAGGCGCGGTGGCGGTGCGGTTCCAGCATCGCCGCCTTCTTGTTGCCGCAAGCGAATTCGATGCAGCGGTACTGCCAGCTCTGGAAGCCGCTGCTGTGCCCGAGGTACGGGCGGATCGCTGTGTACTCGGGCGGGGTCATCGTGGCGAGTACATCCCATGCGTGCACCAACTGCTCCATGATCTTGCTGACCCGGCTGAGCATCTTGAATGCCGGCTGCAACTGATCGTCGGCGACGTGGCCGACCGCCGAGCGCAGCTCGTGCAGCATCAGCTTCATCCACAGTTCGCTGGTCTGGTGCTGCACGATGAACAGCAGTTCGTTGTGGTCCGGTGACAGCGGGTGTTGCGCGCCGAGCACCTCGTCGAGGTGGAGGTAGTCGCCATAGTCCATCACGGTCACCGGCCCAGTGCCGCACCGAGTGCAGCTGCCGCGAGTGCGATGGCCGCCCGGCCGTCATCGACGAACTCGGCGAGCGAGAAGAACCCGTGGAACATTCCGCCGAAGCGGACGTGGCTGGTGGGCACACCGAGTGCCGCGAGGCGGGCCGCATACGCGTCGCCCTCGTCGCGCAACGGGTCGAACTCGGCGGTGATCATCAGCGCCGGCGGGGTCGCGGCCACGGCATGGTCGGCCGCGAAATGAGGTGAGACCCGTGGGTCGGTGGGGCTGCCGTGACCACCGCTGAGGTAGTGGTCGATGAACCAGCCCATGCTGTTGGAGGTGAGGAAGTAGCCGGTGGCGTTCGCGTCGTAGCTGGCGTGCGAGCGGGTGCAGTCGGTGACCGGGTAGACGAGCAGCTGGTACACCAGCGGCACCGGGGCCAGCTGCGCCACGACCGCGGCGAGGTTGCCGCCGGCGGAATCGCCGCCGATCGCCAACCGCTCGGCCCGGCAGCCCAGCTCGTTGGCATGGGCGTAGGCCCAGCGGGTGGCCGTGAGCGCGTCCTCCAGCGCCCCCGGGAACGGATGCTCGGGGGCGAGGCGGTAGTCGACGCTGAGCACCGCGTGGCCGCTGCCATTGGCCAGCGCGCGGCAGACGTTGTCGTGGCTCTCCAGATCGCCGATGACCCAGCCGCCACCGTGGAGGTAGACGAGCAGACCCAGGTCGTTGCGGTCGTTCGGTCGGTAGAGGCGCACGGGGACGCCGTCGGCGTCGAGGTCGCGCGTGTGATGGATCGCTTCGGTGGAGGGGCGCTGGCGGGCCTTGCGCGAGCTGCGCGCCGCTTCCACCGTCGATTCTTCCAACGGTGGGTCGCCGATGGCGGCCATCAGCTCCAGCAGGGACACAGCTTGTGGGTGCAACGGCATCCGCGGAGTCTGCCACGGCGCTACCGTCACCGTCGATGCGCCGGATTGTCTCGATTGTCGTAGTGGCCGTAGCGGCCGTCGGATGCGCTTCGGCGCGCGACACGGCCCGGGACGGACTGGTGAATCAGCTGGTCGACGACGGCGGGCTCAGCCGCTCCGTCGCCGAATGCGTCGTCGATGGCTTCTTCGAGGAACGCACCACCGACGAACTACGCGAGTTCTTCGACCGCGACGAGCTGACGCAGGCAGAGACCGAAGAGTTCGCCCGCCTCGGCCAGCAGTGCGCCGGCGCCTGACGCCGGATCAGGCTGGCGGTGTGTCCGCGGCTGGCGCGACGGGTGCCTTCACCTTCGGCGGCGGTACACCCACGCTGGGCGCCTTGTCGGCCCACTCCGGCCAGCGGCGGCGGCTGACGATGCTGAGCGTGCGCAGCAGCTTCATCGCCACTTCGTCCTCCTGAGCCGGGCGGGCGATGATGGTGCCGTCGGCGATCATCCGGTTGATGACCTCCTCGCCCAGTTCAGTGCGCACGATGGTGAGCGTCCAAGCGTTGTCCTTGCCGATGCCGCCGGTGGCGATGTCGCTGTGCTCGGCCGCGAAGTCGGGGCAGTTCTTGCAGCCCTCGCGCGTCCACTGATGGCATTCCTTGAGGTTGATCTCGTGGAACGAGCCATCCTTCATCCAGATCTGGAACGCACCCTTGATGTTCATCTTCACCATGTCGGCCTTCTTCAGGCCGTACTTGGCTTCGAACAGCTCGGGGAAGATTGCATCGTCGAACGTCTTGCTGCACAGCAGACCGATGTTGAACAGGAACGGCTTGCTGACCTTGCCGGCCTTGCGGTCCCACATCACCGGTGGCGACGAGGTCTGGCAGCCCATGCCCACCAACGCCAGCCTTGTCAGCCCTAGTTCCTTGGCCTCGCGCAGCGCCAACGGGTTGGCGCAGTAGGTGTAGCGGCTGCCGGCGGTGGCCAGCACCTCGTCGCGAGTTCGCACCACTACGGGCTTGGCCTTCCACGCATCGTCGGGTTCCACGCCGCTGACCAGTGCGCCTTCGATGTAGTCGTTGGCCAGCAGCCAGTTGAGCATTGCCGACACGAAGCCGCCGTCCTGGCCCTTGGTGTGTTCCTCGTCGTTGGCGGCTCGGGTGAGCAGCAACTGCTTCCAGATGCCACCCATCTCGTCGGGCTCGCGGACGCGACCGAACAGGTGCATGTCGGCGGCGGGCTCCCATGCCCGGAAGCGAGGGCAGGCACGGGTGCAGGTGGTGCAGCCCTTCTCGCCGTGGACGCAGTTGTCGAGGCCGAGTTCTTCCTCGAGGTGGAACGGCTTGTACTTGCCTTCTTCGTGCTCGTAGCCGATGACATCGTGAGGGCAAGTGACCACGCAGCCGGCGCAGCCCGTGCACAACCCGGTGGTGATGACCTCGGCATACAGCTCTTTCCACTGCGCCGTCCAGCGGCCGGCCTGGGCGGGGGTCTCGAGCGTGTCAGTCATGGCCTGAGACTAGGTGACCGGCCCGAACACAACGACCTCGAACCATACGAGCAGCCGATCTGCACGCAGCGTCGTCGGGAGCCGATCATCGCCAGAAACCGGCGATCGCAAGGACGATCGCCGCGGCTAGCGCAGCCCACACCGACCACTCGATGACGGTCCGTCGCCAACCGCTGGCGTGGCGGATCGCATCGCCGAAGTGCTCGACCTGGCCCATCGGTGACAGTGCACTGGACGTGGGTGGTGGGTCGCTGTCGACGAAGGCTTCGATGGCCTCGACGTCGCCGCGACCAGGGTGCAGCCCGGCCAGGTTGACCGCAGCGGGCAGGCCGAGGGCCAATGCATCCGTCTCGGTGTCCAGGTCGACGTGGGGTTGCTCGGCGCCTGCAAGGTCGTTCACTTCTGCCACCTCCGAACCGTACCCGGCGCGATCGGGGGCCTGACCCTGGGCGGCCGCGGTGGTGTGCGTTCACGAAGTTGCCCCGTGCCGGAAACAAGGCCGAAACATCGTTTCGACAATGTGCGGGCGCCCCTACATCCGCTCTACCCAGCAAGGAGGCCGTCTTCATGGAAAGCGGCAACGTTGCGTGGATCCTGGTGTCAGCAGCACTTGTGCTGTTCATGACGCCTGGTCTCGCGTTCTTCTACGGAGGCATGGATCGCACCCGCAACGTGCTGAACATGCTGATGATGAACTTCTACTGCATCCTCGTGGTCCCGGTGCTCTGGGTCCTCGTCGGCTACACGCTCTCGTCCGAGCCATTCGGTGCCGACTTCCTCGGTGGTCTGGACTTCGCGATGCTCAGCGGCATCGGCATCGACGACAACGGCGGGAAAATTGCCACGGTCGCCTTCCTCGGCATGTTCGCGGCCATCACCCCTGCGCTGATCAGTGGTGCGGTCGCCGACCGAATGAAGTTCTCGGCCTGGGCCATCTTCGTACCCGTGTGGTCGTTGCTCGTCTACGTGCCGGTGTTCAAGTGGGTGTTCGGCGGTTTCCTGGCTCAGCGCGGTTCACTCGACTTCGCCGGTGGCACGGCCGTCCACGTCAACGCCGGCATTGCCGCACTGGCCGCAGTGCTGGTGCTCGGGAAGCGCAGGGGCTGGCCGCACGAAGGCCACCCACCGCACAGCATGCCGCTGGTGATGCTCGGCACGGGCATCTTGTGGTTCGGCTGGTTCGGCTTCAACGCCGGCTCCGCGCTCGCCGCCAACGGTCAGGCCGCACAGGCGTTCATGAACACGTTCCTCGCTGCCGCAGCGGCAGGGTTGGCCTGGATCGTGGTCGAATGGATCCGAGACGGGCGCCCCACCAACCTCGGCGCGGCGTCGGGCATCGTGGCCGGTCTTGTCGCTATCACTCCCGCAGCCGGCTTCGTCTCGGGCGCTTCGCCCATCTGGATCGGCCTCATCGCCGGTGTCGTGTGCTGCTACGCGGTGCGCCTCAAGACGAAAGTCGGGTACGACGATGCACTCGACGTCGTCGGCGTGCACTTCGTCGGTGGTCTTGTCGGTTCGCTGCTCATCGGCTTCTTCGCCAACCCGGCCTTCTTCGGCCCGGGCGAGGGCGGCGCGCTGAAGTTCATGGAAGGCATCTTCTATGGTGGCAACGTGGAGTTACTGCTGGAGCAGGCGCTCGCGAATGGCGTTGCCATCGTGTGGTCGTTCGTCCTGACACTGGGCATCATGATGGTGTTGAAGAAGACGATCGGCGTGCGTGTTGGGACCGAAGACGAATCCACTGGCCTCGACCTGGCATTGCACAGCGAGACGGCCTACCACTCCGGCGGGCTCGGCTGAGCCTTCGGTTCTCCATGATCGAACGTAGACAAGGGAGCAGACCATGAAACTGATCACGGCCATCATCAAGCCGTTCAAGCTCGACGATGTGAAGGAATCGTTGCGCGCTGCCGGTGTCGTCGGGATGACCGTCACCGAGGTTCGTGGCGTCGGCCGTCAGGGCGGCCACACCGAGACGTACCGCGGCACCGAGTACACGATCGACCTGGTGCCGAAGGTCAAGCTGGAAGTGCTCCTCGACGACGCAGATGCCGACCGCATGGTCGTCCTCATCGCCGACGCAGCACGATCGGGAAAGATCGGCGACGGCAAGATCTGGGTGACCGCCATCGACAGTGTCACCCGCATCCGAACCGGTGAAGTCGGTACGGACGCCATTTGACCCTGTTCACCCTCGAACCATGAATCCGGTCGATGCCGCCACCATCAGGCGCATGCGCGCCCAACTGGCCGGCGACCCAGACCTTGCCGGCCAGGCACTCGCCCGTCGTCTCGCCCAGCAGGTCGATTCGTGGTTCGAGAGCCTCGCCGGCGAACTGCCCAGCGGGTGGACGCTGGTTGCCACAGGGGGTTACTCCCGCGGTGTGCTGTGCCCCGGCAGCGACATCGACATCATGCTGGTGCACCCGTCGCGGGCTGGGTCGCAGCAGGTGCAGGCCATCGCCGAGAGCCTCTGGTACCCGATGTGGGACGCAGGCCTGAAGCTGGGTCCGTCAGTGCACACGTCCAAGAGCGCAGCGCATCTCGCCGCCGACGACCTCGACACCGCGACCACCTTGTTGGGGTTGCGGTGCCTGGCGGGCGACGCCCAGGTGGCGGCGGCGCTGCGCCAGACCGCGATCGAGCAGTGGCGGCGCAAGCCGTACGGTTGGCTGCAACGGCTGCAGGTCACGGCTCGCGAACGCTGGGCGCGTCACGGCGACGTGGCCTCGCTGCTCGAACCGGACCTGAAGGACGGCCGCGGCGGCCTACGCGACCACGACATGATCCGGTGGGCGCTGATGGTCGAGCGTCAGGAGGTGTATGCCGCGCTGGAGACACCGTTCGACGATCTGGCCGGCGCTGCCGACCTGATCCTGGCGGTTCGCTGCGAACTGCATCGGGCCACCGGTCGCACCTCCAACGTGCTGCTGCTGCAGGACCAGGACCGCGTGTCGGAATCGATGGGCTTCGCCGACGCCGACGCACTGATGGAGAACATCTCGTCGGCGGCACACGCCATCGAATGGGCGACGGAGCGGTTCTGGCGCCGCGTCGAACGGCTCATCCGCTCGGGTGGCCGGCCGCCGTCGAAGGCCGCTGTATCGCTCGATCAGGGAGTGATCGTGATCGATGGCGAGGCACAGATCGGCCCCGGCGCCGATGTCGACGATCAGTCGTACGTCCTGCGCTTCGCCGCCACCGCGGCTCATGCTGGCCGGCCGCTCGGTGGCAGGTCGCTGCGTGCACTGGCGGGCCGCGGCGCGCCACCCGGCGAGCCGTGGACGGAACGCACCCGGCGCGCGTTCGTCAGCCTGCTCGGCGCCGGCGACGCGATGGTTCCCACCGTCGAGGCGCTCGAACGGTACGACCTGTTCAGTCGCTACCTGCCCGAGTGGCGGTCCGTGCGCAGCCGTCCGCAACGCAATGCGTTCCACACGTTCACCGTCGACCGGCACCTGTTGCAGACCGTCGCCAACGCCAACGCGTTCGTGCGCACCGTGGCCCGTCCCGACCTTTTGCTGGTGGGCGCGTTGCTGCACGACATCGGCAAGGGCTACCCCGGCGACCACACCGAGGCCGGTATGCAGCTGGTGGACGCCATCGGCCGGCGCATGGGCCTACCCGACGACGACATCACGATCATCAGCGCGCTGATCGAGCACCATTTGCTGCTCCCCGAGACAGCCACCCGGCGCGACCTCTCGGATCCGCGGACCGCGGCGAATGTAGCGGCCGCCGTGGGAAGCCAGCTGCGACTCGACCTGCTGCACGCACTCACCGAGGCCGACAGCTTGGCCACCGGTCCGGCGGCGTGGTCGAACTGGAAGGCATCATTGGTGGAGGAGCTGGTGCAGGTCACCTCCGACGTGTTCAGTGGTGCGGCGCCGGCGGCAGACATGAGCCCACGGGGGCCGTGGGCCGAGCAACTCGCCGAGCGCGTGCGCAGCACTGACGGCGTGCACCTCGACCACCTCGACGACGGCGAGTTCCACCTGCTGCGCATTGCCAGCCGCGACCGGGTCGGGCTGTTCGCGCAGATCGCCGGTGTGCTCATCCTGCACGGCCTCGACGTGGTGGAAGCCTCGGCATCCACCGGTCCTGACGGCACCGCTGTCGACGAGTTCCGCATCGTTGGCGCTATCGGTGCCCGCCCCAATTGGGCGAAGATCGAGCACGATCTGCGGGCTGCGCTCGGTGGTGGGCTCGACCTCGATGGACGGCTCGAGCAGCGTTTGCGCAATCAGGGTCGCGCTCGCGGTCGAGCGATGGCGGCTGCGGCACCGCGGCTCGAGATCCTCATCAGCAACGAGGCATCCGACCGCACGACGATGGTCGACGTGCGCGCTCCCGACGGGCCGGCCGTGCTGTACCGGCTCTCACATGCGCTCACCCGCCTGGGTGTCGACATCCGGTCGGCGAAGGTCGCCACGCTCGGCCATGAAGTGGTCGACGTGTTCTACGTGCAGACGCGGGAATCGCCGGTGGGCAAGTTGCCCACCAGCGACTTCGCTCGTGTTCGCGAGGCGTTGTCCGCCGCGCTCGTGGCCTGACCGCAGCCGAGTTCGGCTCCGAAAAGGGCAGTGTCCCCGGACCAGTCCGAAGACCGATCCGGGGACTTGCCCCTACCGAGGCAGCCGCACCCGGAAGGTGCCGCGCCTCGTGTGCTGGCCGTGCGGAACCGCACGTCGCAGCATCAGGTGCCCGCCTTCCCGTCAGCGGGCAGATCTGATGTCAGTCGGCGTACGCCTCGACGCCCATCTCGGCGATGTCGACGCCGTCGATCTCTTCCTGCTCGGTGACCCGGATGCCGCCCTTGGTGAGCTTGTCCTGGATCTTGAAGAAGGCGAAGGCGATGCCGAAGATGACCGTCCAGATGACGACGACACCGAGCAGCTGAGCGAAGAACTGCCCGAACTCACCCTCGATGAGGCCCTTGACCGGGCGGGCGATCGAGTTGGGGTCGTTCGCGTCGAGCAGCGTGTCGCCTTCGGCCGTGAGGTTCCAACCGGCGCCGTACCTGCCGTTGGCGAAGATGCCCAAGGCGAGCACACCGAAGGTGCCACCGATGCCGTGGACGGCGATGGCGCCGACAGGATCGTCGATGCCCCTACGCTCGATGAACATCGCAGCCTCGATCACGATGATCGCGGCGAGGCCGCCGATGACCGCAGCGGCCCACGGCGCCACAAAGGCGCAGGGGGCAGTGATGGCCACGAGACCGGCCAGCATGCCGTTGACCTGCATGCTGGGATCGGGCTTGCCGGAGCGCTTGGTGATCCAGAACATGGCAACCACAGCGCCGACGGCCGCAGCAACGGCGGTGTTGGTGGCGACGGTGGCGAACTGGATGTCCTGCGCGGAGAACGTCGATGCAGCGTTGAAGCCGAACCAGCCGAACAGCAGGATGAAGCAGCCGGTGATGGCCATCGGGATGCTGTGCGCCTTGATGACCTTCGGCTTGCCGTCGGGGCCGTACTTGCCGAGGCGGGGCCCGAGCACGATGGCACCGGCGAGAGCGGCAGCGCCACCCACCGCGTGGACGACGCCGGAGCCGGCGAAGTCGACGAAGCCGTTACCGAGACCCATGCTGCGCCCGACTGACGCGAGCCAGCCGCCGCCCCAGGTCCACGAGGCGAAGATCGGGTAGTAGATGGCGCCGCAGAACAGGCCCCAGATCACGAAGCTCTTCCACTTCCAGCGTTCCGCCATCGAGCCGGTGGGGATCGTGGCGACGGTGTCCATGAAGGCCACCATGTAGAGGAAGAAGGCGAGCAGTGCCGGTGTAGCGCCGTTGCCGAGATGGTCCCAGCCCTTCCAGAAGAAGATCCAGTCGCCCGAGCCGAGCAACGGGTTCGGGTCCATCGCTGCGCCGCCAGCACCGAAGTAGCCCTCGGTGCTGAAGCCGCCGAAGGCGAGCGGGAAGCCGACGAACAAGAAGCCGACGAACCCGAGGCCGAAGATGGCGAAGTTCGACGTCATCACGTGCGCCGCGTTCTTCTTCTGCGTGAAGCCGGTCTCGACGAGTGCGAAGCCGGCCTGCATGAAGATGACGAGGATGGCACCGATGACCACCCACAGCATGTTCGTGGCCTGGCCGAGCGCGACGACTGGGTCGACGTCCTCGGCAAAGGCGGTACTGCCGATGAAAAGTGTGGTGAAGCCGGCGCCGACCGCGCCGCCTCCTATGTACTTGAGTGCTTTGCGCACTGTTGTCCTCCCGGGATCTTTGAACTAGGGGCTTGGGTGACACGGGACGACAGGCGGCACTGGCTGTTGTCGCTCCGCACGGTACGGTGACCAGATTTCCGGGTGGTCGCCCCACTGTTTCGGGCGCGTGGCGTTCGTGTTCAGCGCGAGGAACTGAACAGGCCGCGCCGCAGACGCTCGCCGGCGAGGGCGCGGCGCACGCGGTCCATCGCTGCTGCGTCGAGCTTGCGACCGAGGCGATCACTGACCGCGAACCGGTCGTTGACTCGTGCTTCATCGGTGGCGATGCGAGCGGTGTGCACCATCACCTTCGCTGCGGCGAAGGCGGTACTGACCGCCAGCAGGGCACCCGGCTGGTCGGGTCCGGTGGCCACGACCGACGTGTGCCACGGCAGTGCCTCGTTGTCGAACGTCAGGTTCAGATCCGGCATTGCGATGGGCTGCAGCGCCTTGCGGATGCGCGCCTCGAACGCCAACGCGAGCGCCTTCGCGCTCGGGCGTTCGCGAGAGAGGACGATGAAACTGTCGAGCACCGCGCCGTCGGGCCAGGTTGCGATCGCCGCGCCACCGATGTTCACGCCATACTCGGTGAGCACATCGGTAAGACGGGCGAGCAGGCCGTCGGTGTCGCGGCACGCAACGTCGACCTTCCAGTGATCGGGCTCCGGCTCGGGGGAGACGGCGACACGGACCACGCCGCTGCGTGGCAGCGGTTCCACGAGTCGGGCCTGCCGCGCCAGCTCGGCGGGCTCGTGCGAGAGCAGATACGCGTTGGATGCGAAGCGGAGGCGCTCGATGGGGGCCGCTTCCTCGAGCAGCCGTTCGGCGGCGACGCGGCGTGATGCGGCCAGGTTGTTGGCCTCGTTGCCGGTGACCTCGGGGTGCTCCAGGGCCTTCACCACCAGGTTCAATCGCTCGTCGAGCGCCTCGCGCTGCCAGCGTGGCAACTGGCCGAGCGCGAGCGCCAGTTCGTAGGCGTCGCGGGCGTGGGCCGGGCTGGCCAAGTGGGTTGCGAGCTGTAGCACTTCGCGCTGGTCGAAGCTGTCGGGGTCGTGTACGCCGGCGCGCAGCAACTGCGCGTCTGCAACGATCGAGGCGATACGTTCGGCCTCCGCCTCGGGTACCAGCCGCCGGGCCAACGAGAGCGAGCACTGTGCAGCGTCGTCGGCTTCGACGCAGACATCGGCGGTGAGCGCGGCGATCACCAGGTCGTTGCTGGCCATGCCGAGCACGGGCGCAAGGTCGTCGAGGCGGTCGACCACGGGGAACCGCAACGCACCGATCGGGTCGAGGTCACCAATGTCGGCACGCCGGTGACTCATCGCCGCGGCGATCTCGGGAAGCGCTCGCTCGAGCACGCCGGTGACATCCAGGAAGCGCCAGGCACGCGGGTTGTCCATGCGTAGCAGTCGGACGAGCGCGGCGGTGTCGTCGGGGTCCCACCCCAACGCTGAGTGGCGGTGGCGCGCGAACCAGTCGAGCAACCCGGCCGAAGGACGGGCGCTGCCGGTCAGCGCCGCGGTCCTCAGTGCGAGCGGCACGCTCAGCGAGAGCGGGGGCGTGCCGTTCAACCGGATCTCGCCGTTGCTGGTGGTCAGCCAGCCCTCGGTGGGCTCCTCGGTGATGTCGAGGTCGGCAGGTGGGGTTGCACGGCCGAGGCGGATGCGCAGCAACGGCGGCGTGACGACAGTGGTGACGAGCACGACGATCAGCAATGCGCCGTATTGGTCGCCGTCGAGCACGCCGTTGGTGAGGCCGATGGATGCGAAGATGAGGCCGACCTCACCGCGCGGGATCATGCCCAGCCCGATGAGCAGCTTGTCGGTGCGAGTTCCGATGGCACCGGCAGCGGCGGCCAGCTTGCCGAGCACGGCGAACACGGTGAGCACCGCGGCGAGCCCGAGCACCGATGGCTTGGCCATCGCGGAGAGATCGGCGTTGATGCCGATCTGCGCGAAGAAGACGGGGATGAACAGGTTGCCGACCGAGCCGAGGTCGCGGGCGATGCGATCGTGCTGGCGGCTCTTTGCGAGCCCCAGCCCGGCCATGAATGCGCCGATGATGAAGGCCAGCTTGGCCGCATCGGCCAGCTCAGCGAAGCCGAGCGTGATGACCACCGCGGCGACGGTGACGGTGGCGCCGGAGCTTGCCCGGCGGTGAATGGCATCGAGCAGCTTCGGCACGACAGTGAGGCCGACGATGCCCGTGATCATCAGGAACCCGATGGCAAGCCCGAGGGTGGAGCCGATGGTGGCAATGTCCACGGAGCCGCCGGTGACGACCTTGACCACGACCGTGAGGATCACCAGGCCCAGCACATCGTCGGCAACGGCCGCGCCCAGCACGATGCGGGCCTCGGTGGTGGCCAGGGCCCGTAGGTCGCCGAACACGCGGGCCGTGATGCCCACGCTCGTCGCCGTGAGCGCAGCGCCGATGAAGATGGCGGTGTTGGTGCTCTGGCCGAACAGCAGCCCGACCCCTACGCCGCTGGCGAATGGCGCAACGACCCCGATGATGGCTACCCGCAGCGAGGCCTTGCCGACCTTGCTCAGCTCGGCGAGATCCATCTCCATTCCCACCTGCAGCAGCAGGAGCAGCACCCCGATCTCCGCGAACACGGCCAACGACACGCCCCGCGCATCGGTGAGGTCGATCAGCCCGAGCGCGGACGGGCCGATGGCGACACCGGCCAGGATCTCGCCCAACACGGCGGGTAGCCGCAGCTTTTCGGCGACTTCAGCGGCGAGCTTCGCCGCGACCAGAACGATCAGGAGGTCGAGGAGCAGCCGCGCAAGGTCGATCCCCTCGGTGGAGGCGATCACGTCGGATCGCTGGCCAGCAGCGCTTCAGCTGCCGGCACCGCCTGCTCGGCCAGCATCCAACCGCGGCTGCGCACCGTGACGATCGAATCCGGTCCGAGCTGCCGACGCACACCGACCAGCACGCTGTCGCAGCGGCGTTGGTTCAGCTCCGCCAGGCCGGCGAGCCGGGAGAGTTCGCGACGGCCGATCACCCGCTGGCGATTGGCGAGCAGGACGGCCAGCACAGCCCGCTCCTGACTGCCCTGATACGCGAGGGGGTGGGCATCGAGGCTCGTAGCAGGAGCAGGGCTGGCCATGTCGAGCAACCTAAGAGCCGCTGGTTTCGCGGTTGTTGGCACCGTGTGAACGGAGCGTGAACGGGTGCCGGGCGCGCACGCCCGGGTCAGGTGGGTGCCGGGTGCTCTGGACGCAGGTAGACGAACCAGTAGACGAGGCCGACCAGCACGGCACCACCGAGGATGTTGCCGATGGTGACCGGCAGCAGGTTGTTGTACATGAAGTGCTGCCAGCTGACATGCGGGAAGCCGTCAGCAGTCGTCTCGGTGGTCGACCAGAAGCTGTCGGCAGCGAAGCCCTTGTGGAACAACGCGGCCGGGAAGAAGTACATGTTGGCCACGCTGTGCTCGTAGCCAGCCGCCACGAATGCGGCGATGGGCGGCACGATCACCACCACTTTGTCGATGAGCGTGCGGGCCGACATCGTCATCCAGACCGCCAGGCAGACGAGCGCATTGGCCAGCACGCCGCTGACGATCGCGGCGCCGAAGTCGAGAGCGCCCTTCGCCTCGGCAATCTTCAGTGCGCGCAGCCCGACTGCCCCGTCGCCCGCCGACAGCCGGCCGGATGCAACGATCAGCGCGGCGGTGGCTGCGGCGCCGATGAAGTTGGAGACGTAGACGACGAGCCAGTTGCGCAGCAACGCCTTAGCGGTCACCCGCCGGCTCGCGTACGCCATCACGATCAGCGTGTTGCCGGTGAACAGTTCGGCACCGCTGACGACCACGAGGATGAGGCCCAGTGAGAACACGATGCCACCAAGCAACTTCGAGACGCCCGCGTCCAGCCCGCTGCCGGCGGTGACCACGGTGGCAAAGTTGGCCCCCAGCGCGATGAACGCGCCGGCCAGAACGCCCAACGGCACCAGCCGGCGGAGTGGCAGGTGCGCCTTGGTGACGCCGAGCTGTTCGGCCTTGGTGGCCATACCGGCGGGCAGCAGGGCATCGAGGGTGGGCTGTTGGGGACCGTCCATGTGTGCACCGTAGCTATGCAAGGTTGCCGCTGACCAGGGTCTTTCGCCGCATCGAGGGCGGTCGCAAGGATGTAGTGGCCGCTTGATTAGCCGCGACTTGACCGGTGGGTCAATACTTGTGCCATGGACCTGAGCTATGCCCCCGAGGACGAAGCGTTCCGCACCGAGATCCGCAGCTGGCTGGAGACGAACCTGCCCGCCGGTTGGTTCGATGACGACGTCGAGACGAGCCCCGACGACCGCAAGGCGTTCAACTCCGGCTGGCCCGCCAAGTTGTTCGAAGGCGGCTGGATCTGCGCCACCTGGCCCAAGGAGTACGGCGGGAAGGGCCTCACCACGATGCAGGGCGTCGTGCTCTCCGAGGAGTTCGCTCGTGCCAAGGCGCCGCTGCGCGCGGACTTCTTCGGCGACACGCTGGTCGGCCCGACGCTGCTCCAATGGGGCACCGAGGAGCAGAAGCAGGAGTTCCTCCCGCAGATCCTCAACGGCTCGATGCGGTGGTGCCAGGGCTTCAGCGAGCCCAACAGCGGCAGCGACCTTGCCTCGCTGAAGACCACCGCCGTACTCGACGGCGACGAGTGGATCATCAACGGTCAGAAGGTGTGGACCACCGGCGGCCACCATGCCGATTACTGTTTCCTGCTCACCCGCACCGACCCCGATGCCCCGAAGCACAAGGGCATCAGCTACCTGCTGGTGCCGATGCACCAGCCCGGCGTGGAAGTGCGTGGCATCACCCAGCCCGATGGCACCGCCGAGTTCTGCGAGGTGTTCTTCACCGAGGCCCGGTGCGCGAAGGACAACGTCGTGGGTGGGGTGAACAACGGCTGGAAGGTCACCAACAGCACGCTCGCGTTCGAACGCGGCATGAGCGCCACCACCGGCTACCGCCGCTTCGAAGAAGAGTTCAAGCTGATGCTGGCCGCCGCCACCGAGAACGGTGCCATCCACGAGCCGCTCGTGCGCCAGCGGATGATGGAGTACTACACGAAGATCCAACTGCTGCGCATCAACGGTTTGCGTTCGCTGTCGGCCACGCTTACCGGGTCGCGCGACCTGGGCGTCGCTGCACTCGGTGCCACCAACAAGATGTTCTGGACCGAGATGCACAAGGCCGCAATGGAGCTTGCGCTCGACATCAAGGGTGCTTCATCAATGCTCGTCGACACCGGCTCGTCGGCGGGCTCGTGGCCGGGAACGGCTCGCGAGAAGCGCCGAGAGGGCTACCCGGTCAGCCCGATGATGAGCGCGTTCTTCTTCAGCCGCAGCGAGACCATCTGGGGTGGCACCAGCCAGATCCAGCGCAACATCGTCGGCGAGCGCGTCCTCGGCCTGCCCAAGGAACCGCAGGTCGCTCAGTAGTCGCGGGTCAGACGATGATGCGGTCGAGCACGGGCTGGTTCAGCGCGGCGGCCCTGCCGCCGATGCGATAGGCGGCGCGGAGCAGTTTCGTGGCCTCGACTACCTGGGCGTCGGTGCGGGTGTGCGCGATGGCGAGCGGTCGATCCGGGCCGACGGTGTCGCCGATGCCGGCCAAGTCGGTGAGGCCAACCGCGTGGTCAACGGCGTCCTGCGGACGGCTGCGGCCGCCACCCAGAGCAACCACCACCATGCCGACGGCGCGGGTGTCGATCTGGGTGACCGTGCCGCCTCGGGCGGGTGCGATGGCCACCTGCAACGGTGCGCGTTCGAGGTGTTTCCACGGCTGGTCGAGCAGCTTCCTGGGCCCGCCGAGCGCGGCCACCATCTGCGCGAACTTCTCTGCTGCGGCGCCCGAATCCAGCGCGGTCTGCAGCATCGTGCGGGCCACCTTCGGTGTGCGGGCCAGCTTGCCGAGCAGCAGCATCTCAGTACACAGCGCCATCGTCACCTCGTGCATGCGGGGCTCGCGCCGGGCGCCGGTGAGGTAATCGATCGCATAGGCGACCTCGAGCGCGTTGCCGGCCACGTCGGTGAGCGGGCGGTCCATGTCGGTGATCAGCGCGGTGGTGGGCAGGCCGGCACCGGTGGCGACCTGGGCGATGCTCTGTGCCAGTTCTCGGGCCTTGGGCAGCGTGGGCATGAAGGCACCGTTGCCGCACTTCACGTCCATTGCCAGGCCCTGCAGGCCGGCGGCAAGCTTCTTCGACAGGATGGATGCGGTGATCAGCCCGATGCTTTCCACCGTGGCCGTGACGTCGCGGATGCCGTACAGACGCTTGTCGGCCGGTGCCAGATCGGCGGTCTGGCCGATGATCGCGCACCCGACCTTGGAGGTGACGGTGCGGAACTTGGCCATCGTCGGCGTGGCCACATAACCGGGGATCGATTCCATCTTGTCGAACGTGCCGCCGGTGTGGCCCAGGCCGCGGCCGGAGATCATCGGCACGTACCCGCCGCATGCGGCCACCATCGGGGCCAGCATCAGGCTGACCGTGTCGCCGACGCCACCGGTGGAATGCTTGTCGAGCACGGGCCCTGGAAGATCCCAATGCAGCACGGTGCCGCTGTCGCGCATCGCCTTGGTGAGCGCCACTCGCTCGGTGATGTTCATGCCCTTGAAGTACACGGCCATCGCAAACGCTGCGGCCTGGCCCTCGGTGACGGCGCCGTTGGTGAGGCCGGCGATGAACGCGGCGATGTCGTTGTCGGCCAGCACCTGGCCGTCGCGCTTGGCGCGGATGATCTCCTGGGGAAGCATCAGTAGGCCGACTTGCTCGACACGTTGGTGTCGCCGTCGATCGCGGCTTCGAGGGCGGTCAGCAGACCGCTGGCACCGAAGCGGAAGGTGGACGCGGTGGCCCAGTCGGCGCCCATGATCTTGTCCGCCTGAGCGAGGTGGGCGGTCGCGTCGGAGAGCGTTCGGATGCCGCCGCTGGGCTTCAACCCGACCGCCGGATCGAGGTCGTGGATCACCTGCAGCATCACCTCGGTGGCAGCGAGCGTGGCACTGACTGGTGTCTTGCCGGTGGAGGTCTTGATGAAGTCCGCACCGTTTCGGATGGCCAGCTCGGCCGCGGCGCGAATGACAGCAAGTTCGACCAGCTCGCCGGTTTCGAGGATGACCTTCAGCTTCTTGCCGCTACCGGCCGGAATGGCCACGCGTAGCGCGGCGACCATGGCCGCAGCGCGGGCGTGATCGCCGGCGAGGAACGCACGATAGGGGAGCACCAGGTCGATCTCGTCGGCGCCATCTGCCTGGGCTGTGCGGGCCAACTCGACGACATCGTCGATGCTGTTTTCGCCCAACGGGAAATTGACGACGGTGGCGATGCGCACGCCGGTGCCGGCGAGCTTTCGCACGGCGAGGGCCACGTGGCGCGGCCACACGCAGACCGCTGCGACGCTGCCGTGCGGGCCGACCGCCCGAGCACACAGCGAGGCGACATCGGCCTCGGTGGCGTGGTCATTGAGTTCGGTGAGATCGAGCAGCGCGATGGCTCGGTGGGCGATGGAACTCGTGTCGTTCTTCACGCCCCCCACGCTAACTCCACTCACCCAACCGCCCCCTTTCGCCACCATGTCATTGCTGAACGGCGTGAAGTGCTTGAAATCGATGACATGGTGGGCAGAATCTTGCGGTATGACCGACCTGCTGTACCTCCGCGATGCCTACCTGACAGAGTTCTGGGCGACGGTGACCGACGTGCGCGAGCACGCGATCGCGCTCGACCGCACCGCGTTCTACCCGGTCGGGGGAGGGCAGGCATGCGATACGGGAGCGCTGGCCGGGCTGGTGGTGACGGATGTGCGCAAGGAGGGAGCCGACGTGTGGCACACGGTCGAGGCCGGCCCGCTGCCGGCAATCGGTGACGAGGTCCACGGTGCCATTGACTGGGAACGCCGCCATCAGCTGATGCGCACGCACACCGCACTCCATGTGTTGTGCGGCGTGATCTGGAACGAGTGGAAGGTGCCGGTGACGGGCGGCAACATGGAGCCGTTGGCCGCCCGGATGGACTTCGAGTTCGATCCGCTGCCCGAGGGCTTCGGCACGCGTGTCGAGGCACTGGTCAACGACGCGATCGCGCACGACCACCCGATCGAGGTCACGTTCGTGGCTACCGAGACGGATGACCTGATTCGCACCAAGGAGAACCGCGTGCCGCAGGGGTTGACCGAGGTTCGCCTCGTCGACATTGTAGGCCTGGACCAGCAAGCCGACGGCGGTACGCACGTCCGCAGCACACTGGAGGTCGGTCGTGTGCGAATCACGAAGATCGAGAGCAAGGGCAAGGGCAACAAGCGAGTGCGACTCGTGGTCGAAGACGCGTGACACGCAGCTGGTGTGTAGTTGGTCGCCGTGTGTGCTGGTCGGCTACGTGCATCGCGCTGTCGTTCACGAACGTGTCATAGTCGCGTGATGCAGCGGAAACGCCTGGTTGACACGGTGGGTGGATGAGTATGGCCGAATTACGCACATCCGCCGACCTGTGGGACGAACTGCTCGCAGCCGATGGCACGCCCCGAGCGGCCGCCGCCGAACTGGTGCAGCGGCTGCACGGTCTCGGGCTGGCCGAGCTGCAGCAGCGCCAGGACCTGGCCGAACTGGACATCGTCGGCATGGGCATCACGTTCACCATGTACTCCGACGGTCGCGGGATTGACCGCGCCTGGCCGTTCGACGTCATCCCGCGCGTCATCGCCGCGGAGGAGTGGCGCAGCATCGAGCGTGGCCTGGTGCAACGGTTACGCGCGATCAACATGTTCATCGACGACGTGTACCACGATCAGCGGATCATCCGCGACGGCGTGTTTCCAGCCGATCTGCTGGAGCACTCGGTCAACTTCCGCCAGGAGTGCGTGGGCGCGAACCCGAAGTTCGGTGTCTGGGCGCATATCAGCGGCAGCGATCTGGTGCGCGACGGCGACGGCACGATGTACGTGCTGGAGGACAATCTGCGGGTGCCCAGCGGTGTCAGCTATGTGCTCGAGAACCGAGCAATCAGCAAGCGTGCGTTCGCCGACCTGTTCGCCAAGCAGAGCATCCTGCCCGTCGACGCGTATACCGATGAGCTGAACCGGATGCTGTCGTCGCTGGCCCCGGAAGGTGTCAGCGAGCCCACCATTGCGGTGCTCACACCCGGTATTTACAACAGCGCCTACTTCGAGCACTCGTTCCTGGCCCAGCGCATCGGCGCCGCGCTCGTCGAGGGCATCGACCTCGTGGTCGGCGACGACGAGTGCGTGTACATGCGCACCATCGACGGGCTCGAGCGGGTGCATATCATCTACCGCCGCGTGGACGACCTGTTCATCGATCCGGAGGTGTTTCGCGAGGACAGCAGCCTCGGGGTGCCGGGCCTGATGCGAGCGTGGCGTGCCGGCAACGTGGCCATCGCGAACGCGCCTGGCGCGGGCGTGGCCGACGACAAGGTCGTGTATGCGTGGGTCCCAGACATCATCCGCTACTACCTGGGCGAAGAGCCGCTGCTGCCAAACGTGCCCACCTACCGCTGCGTGTACGACGACGAACGCCAGTACGTGATCGATCACATCGAGGAACTGGTCGTCAAGCCCGCGAACGAGAGCGGTGGGTACGGTCTGCTGATCGGTAACCGGGCCAGCCGCAGCCAGCTCGACGACGCGATCGCGCGCATCGAGGCGGACCCGCGCAACTGGGTTGCGCAGCCCATCCTCGCGCTCAGCACGGTGCCCACTCTGTGCGACGGCCAACTGGAACCGCGCCACGTGGACCTGCGCCCGTTCATCCTCAGCGGCGAGACCAACTACGTCTCGGCGGGCGGGCTGACGCGTGTCGCGCTGCGCCGCGGTTCTCTCGTGGTCAACTCGTCGCAGGGCGGCGGCAGCAAGGACACCTGGATCGTGGAGGCCTGATGCTGCTCTCGCGAGTGGCCGACAACCTCTACTGGGGAGCGCGCTACCTGGAACGTGCCGAGGACACCGCACGCGTGGTGCGCAACTTCACCGAGTTGCTGCTCGACCTGCCCACCGGGGTTGCCTCCTCGTGGGAACCGCTACTGGCCGTGGCCGGCAGCCGCCAGGAGTATGACGAGTTGCACACCAGTGCCAAGGAGAACGACATCGTTCGATTCCTGGTCGCCGACCCGTCCAACGGGGGCAGCGTCGTGTCCAGCGTGGAGGCCGCCCGCGAGAACCTGCGCACAACCCGTGAGGTGCTGCCGCGCGAGGCATGGCAGGCGATCAACGACCTGTACCTGTTCACCAGTCGCGACACCGAGTCCGGCGTGGACCGCCGCAGCCGCTCCCGGTACCTAGGTCGCGTGATGGCCGACTGCCAGCGCCTCGATGGGGTGCTCTCGGGGATGATGCGCCGCGATCAGGCCTACGAGCTGTGGCGGCTCGGTCAGATGATCGAGCGGGCCGATATGACGACGCGTGTGCTCGGGGTGCGTGCTGCCTCGCTGCTGTCCACGCCCATCGATGCGCACGACTACGACGAAGTGCAGTGGATGGGCGTGCTGAAGAGCGTCACCGCGATGCAGATGTACCAACGCTCGCGACGCGGGCCCATCGACGGTGCGTCCGTCATTGCGTTCCTGTTGTTCGACGAGACCTTCCCGCGCTCGGTCGCCGGTTGCGTGCATCGGATGCGGGCCGCGCTCGGCCGCCTGCCGCACCCGGAGCTCACCCTGCCGGCGGTCGACCAGCTCGACGATCTGCTCGCGACGTTGCCCGCCGAGGCCACCGACGGCGCCGCGCTCGACCGTGCCATGGACCGTGTACAGATGGCACTCTCGGATCTCAACACCCGGGTCTACGAAACGTTCGTGAGCGGGATGGCATGACGCTCGGGGTGGAGTACGCGAACTACCGGGCACCTCATGGTGGCTTCGACGAAGTTCTCGGCCCTGACGGTGAACCCCGCGCGGAGTGGCTCGCCGTTGCCCGAGCGTTGGGCTCGCTCGATCCCGGAGTACTGCTCGACCGCCAGCGGCAGACCAACCGGCTGCTCGACGCGGAGGGCACCGGTCACCTGGTGCACGAGCTGACGCTCGCCACCGACCGGCACGGTCACAGTGCGGCCAGTCGTGCGCAGAGCCATCCGTGGCGACTGGACCCCATCCCGTTCGTGCTGGAGGCGGCAGAGTTCGAACGGCTCGCTGTCGGGGCGCGGCAACGAATGCACGCCATCGAGGCGCTGTTGGCCGACTGTTACGGCCCGCGCCAACTGGTTGCCGACGGTGTGCTGCCGCCGTCGTTGCTGCACTCGCTGCACTCGTTTCGCCCCTCGCTGGGCGCCTCCGCAGCCGTTCGTTGGCTGACGCACTACGCCGTCGATCTCGTGCGTGATGCGGCCGGTGTCTGGCACGTCGTGCAGGACCTCACCGATGCACCCAGCGGTCTTGGGTACTCGCTGATCAACCGGTCCGTCCTCGCACGCGTGGTGCCCGACGCTGTTCGTGCCGTGGGTGTCGCCGCTGTCGGCGGCCACGCCGACGTGCTGCGACGCGCACTCACCGCGGCGGTACCTGCCGACCGTCCCAGCCCACGCGTGGTCGTGCTCAGTGCCGGCCCCGCCGACCCGACGTACGTGGAGCACAGCTACCTAGCCACGCGCATGGGCATCCACCTCGCGGAGGGGGCGGATGTCGTGATGCGCGCCGGACGGCTGTGGCTGCGGGTTCTCGATGGCCTGGAGCCGATCGACGTGGTGTATCGGCGGATCAACGATCCGCACCTGGACCCGCTGGAACCCGCCCATCACGGTGGTGGTGCCGGCGTGCCGGGCCTGGTGTGGGGCGCCCGATCCGGTGGCATCGTGCTCGCCAATTCGTACGGCAGCGGCGTCGCCGAGGCGAAGGGCTTCGCGCAGCACCTGGATGCAGCAGCGCAGCAGCTCATCGGTCAGGCGTTGGTGCTGCCGTCGCTCCCCACCGGCAGAGCGCTGGCCACGTCGCCGGTCTTCGTGGCGAATGGCGCGCAGTGCCTGCAGGCGCGGCCCGTGGTGCTGCGTCTGCAGCTCACCGCGATCGGTGACGAGGTGGTGGTGATGCCCGGCGGTGTCGGCCGCGTTCTCGGCGTGCACGATCACCCGACCAGCCCCACCGAGCTGATCGCCAAGGACGTATGGGTCGTCGGTGCCCGGTTCACGCCAAGTGCGCCCGTCGTCGGGCACGCGCCACAGGTCGACTTCGGTGCTTCGGTGCCCAAGCGCGTGGCCGATGCGCTGTACTGGCTGGGTCGTGCTGCGGAACGTGCCGAGGTCGCCGCCCGCTCGGCGCGCGTGGTCGGCGTGCAACTCGATCAGGACCCGATGCTCGTCGCTCTCGCCGACGGTGCCTGGAGCGCCGGTGTGTGCGGTCTGCTGCGCGCTGCGCAGGGTGTGCCGTCAGCGGGTATGCCGTCGGGTGTGCCGCTCACCGAGGTGCTCGCCCTCGAACTCTCGGCCACGTCGTCGGCCACTGCCACGCAGCTCGCGTCGTTGGTTCAAGAGGCATCCTCGGTCCGCGAGTACCTCAGCAGCACCACCGGGCGCGTACTCGGTCGGCTGGCGCGTTCGCACGCGCTGCTCGTCGACGAACAGATGCCGGCCGACGAACTGGATCTCGTGCTCGTGGATCTCGCGGCGCTCAGCGGTCTCGCGATGGAGAGCACGGTGCGTGGGCCGGCATGGCGGTTCCTCGATCTTGGCCGCCGCATCGAGCGCGCGCTGGCGGTGCTCGGTGCAGTGGAAGCTGCGCTGGGCCTAGCTGTGCCCACGGCGGCGTTGCAACCGGTGGCAGACGCCGTGCTCTCCGCGAACGAGAGCCTCGTCGCGTACCGACGCCGGTACCGCAGCGACGTAGATCTCGACGCCGTGCTCGAACTGCTGCTGCGCGACGACTCGAACCCGCGGAGCCTCGCGTTCCAGCTCGACCGTCTCCGCGAGCACGCTGCCGGGCTCGCCTGGGTGGACGGCACCCAGCTCGTTCAGTCGGCCATCCAGGCCTCGCTGGCGTCGGTGGCCTCGACGGTGTCCAACGGCCGCCGCGTGTCGCTCGATTCGTATGTTCTGGCCGTGCGTGGGCCACTGCTGGAACTGGCCCATGCCATCGTCGAACGCTGGTTCGCGGACCCTGTCAACCCAACCATCGTGAGCGGGCACTGAGCCGATGACCCGCTTTCGTGTCTCGCACCGCACCGAGTACCGGTACGGCCGACCGATGGCCGACGGGTTCACCACGGTGCATCTCACGCCACGGCCCACTCGCTGCCAGGACGTCGTGTCGGTGGAACTGCTCGTCGACCCGCAGCCCGACGAGATCGACATCACCATCGACCAGTTCGGCAACGCGGTCACGCAGTTCGCGGTCCACCGCCCGCACGACTCACTCGTCGTCGATTCCACAATCGTGGTCGACGTGGTGGTACCACCATCGATCATCTCGGCCGTTACCTGGGAGACGGTCGTCGCCGAAGCGGCGGCAGCGCAGGGCTGGCTGGCCACCGACATCGGCCCGTACCTGGCGCACACGTTGCAGACCCCGCGGTTGCCGGAACTGGCCGTGCTCACCGACATCGAGTTCTGGCCGGGACGCCCGATCGCCGAGGCGGTCAGCGGACTGTGCCAACGGATCTACGACGAGTTCCAGTACGACGCCGGGTTCAGCGACGTCACCACCCCACTGGGCACAGTGCTCGCTGAGCGGCGCGGCGTGTGCCAGGACTTCGCGCACGTCTCGTGCGCTGCGCTGCGCTCCATCGGGCTGCCCGCGCGGTACGTCAGTGGCTACATCGAAACGCAGCCGGCGCCCGGCGAGCCCAAGCTCGTCGGTGTCGACGCCTCGCACGCCTGGTGCTCTGCATGGGCCGGTGCGTCCGGCTGGATCGACTTCGACCCGACCAACAACCAGATGCCGCCGTTGCGTCATCCCACCGTCGGCTGGGGTCGCGATTTCGACGATGTCACGCCCGTGCGCGGAGTCGTCATCGGCCCGTCCGGCGGCCAGTCGCTGGTCGTGTCCGTCGATGTGACAGCGCTCGACTGACGCGGCCCGCGGGGACCTTCGCCCCTTGCTGCTCCGTTGCAGATCGACAAACCTTGCCGTGTGCCATCTGCGTTCAGCGAACCTCGGGTTCCTGCGTGATCGCGCTGTTCATCGCCGGCGCGATCGCGTTCTTCGGCTCGCTGTTCGGCACCGGTGTGCTGGCCCGGGTGCTCAAGACGCGCGGCCGCAGCCAGCCGATCCTGGAGTTGAACGAGGACAATTTGCGCGTGCCGCAGCACCAGCACAAGGTGGGCACCCCCACGATGGGCGGCCTCGCTGTGCTGGGTGCAGCCGCGGTCGGGTACTTGCTGAGCCACATTCGCGGTGGTGTCGTCTTCGCCGATCAGACCCTGGTGATGTGGTTGGGCGTGCTCGCGATGGCCGGCATCGGCTTCATCGACGATTTCATCAAGGTCACTCGCAAGCGCAACCGTGGTGTGTTCTGGAAGCTCAAGGGCGGCATCACGTTGCTCGTCGCGTTCGGCATTGCAGCAGCACTCGTGTTCACGAGCGACATCGACACACGGCTGTCGTTCACCCGTGCGGAAGTGCCCGGTTGGGAGTTGGGAGCGATCCTCTGGGTGCTGTGGGGTGGTGTGATCATCTTCGCCACCACCAATGCGGTCAACGTCACCGACGGGCTCGACGGCCTGGCTGCGGGCGCGGCGATGTTCGGGTTTCTCGCGTTCGCGGTGATCGCGTTCATCGGCTTCCGCAACCCACAGGAGTACGCCTCGATCGTCAACCCCTACGACCTCGCCGTGTTCGCGATCGCGTTCGCCGGGGCGTGTGCCGGCTTCCTTTGGTGGAACGCTGCGCCCGCCCGCATCTTCATGGGCGATGTCGGTGCGCTCGGGTTGGGTGCCGCGCTCTCGCTGCTTGCGCTGGCCACCGACACCCACTTGCTGCTTCCGCTGCTGTGCGGGCTGAACGTGATCGAGGTCGGCTCGGTCGCCGTCCAGATGTCCGTCTTCAAGGTCACGCGCGGTCGTCGTCGGCTGTTCCTCCTGTCACCGATCCATCATCACTTCGAGATGCTCGGGTGGCCGGAGACGACCGTGATCGTCCGCTTCTGGTTGATCGCGGCGGCGCTCTCGATGACCGGCTTGGGCCTCTTCGTGGCCGACTTCACTCGGCTGATTGCCCCTTGATGGTCGTGTCCGAAACCCGCTAGTCATCGCGGGCGACCAAGGGCAGACTGTGTCCGTGCTCCTCGACGACGACCACTGCTATCGGGCCATCCAGAGCCGCGATGCCCGCTTCGACGGCTGGTTCGTGACGGCCGTCCGCACCACGCACATCTACTGCCGGCCGTCGTGTCCGGCCATCACGCCCAAGCGACAGAACGTCGAGTTCTTCCTGGCGGCGGCCACCGCTCAGGCGCGTGGTTACCGGGCGTGCAAGCGGTGCCGCCCCGACGCCTCCCCCGGTTCTCCGGAGTGGAATTCGCGTGCCGACGTCGTCGGCCGCGCGATGCGGCTGATCGCCGACGGCCTCGTCGATCGTGAGGGCGTTGCCGGGCTCGCCTCGCGTCTCGGGTACAGCGAGCGCCAGGTGAACCGGCTGCTCATCGCCGAGGTCGGCTCCGGTCCGCTCGCGCTTGCTCGCGCACAGCGGGCGCAGACGGCTCGCATCCTGATCGAGACCACCACCTTGCCGATCACGGAGGTCGCATTCGCAGCCGGGTTCCAGAGTGTCCGCCAGTTCAACGACACCGTCCGCGAGGTCTACGCGGCCAACCCCACCGCGATGCGGGCGGCCACGTCGCCCGGCCCGGCGGGTGGTCCGCTCACGGTGCGGCTCGCCTGTCGCGAACCGTTCGACGGTGATGCCCTGTTCGGCTTTCTGGCCACGAGGGCGGTGCCGGGTGTGGAGCACGTCGATGGTGCCACCTACAGGCGTTCGCTGCGGCTCTCACGCGGACTGGGTGTCGTCTCCGTGACCGTGCGGGGCGGTCTCGTCTCGTGTGCGCTCACGCTGGACGACGTGGCCGACGCGCAGGCTGCGGTGCAGCGCACCCGTCGGTTACTGGACCTGGACTGCGACCCGGCGATGATCGACGACCACCTCGCGGCGGACCCGTTGCTACAGACGCTCGTAGCCAAGCGGCCCGGCTTACGCGCACCCGGCCACCCCGATGGCACCGAACTGCTGGTGCGGGCGGTGCTGGGGCAGCAGGTCAGCGTGGCCGGTGCCCGCACGCTTGCGGCGCGGATCGTGGCAGCGCACGGCGAACCCCTCGCCGAGCCGGTCGGCGGCGTCACGCACGCCTTCCCGACGGCGGCGACGATCGCCGGGCTCAGCCCCGAGAACTTTGCGATGCCGCGCGCGAGGGGTGCCGCGCTGATCGAGGCGTGTGCGCAGGTGGCCGATGGCTCCCTCGTGCTCGATGCGGGCAGCGACCGAACGGATGCGGTGACAGCGCTTCAAGCGCTGAAGGGCATTGGGCCATGGACCGCCGGTTACGTCGCGATGCGGGCGCTCAACGACCCGGATGTCTTCCTGCCCAGCGATCTAGGGGTGCGCCACGCCCTCGCCGCGCTGGGCGCCGACCACTCGCCGAAGGGTGCGGCCGCACTCGCCGAAGCCTGGCGGCCGTGGCGTTCGTACGCACTCCACCATCTGTGGGCAAGCTTGTGAAAGAGAGACCGATGAACCGCAGTGAGACCACCAACCCCGCAATGGGCGACACCACCGACCTCGTGCACAGCACGTTGACCACCCCCGTAGGAGAGCTGACGCTCATCGCCGGGCCACGTGGGCTACGCGCCGTCCTGTGGCCCGACGAATTCGATGCAGATGGCCAGGTGACGCTGGCTGTCGACGACAACCCAGCGGCGGCCGACGTGCTGCGCGCCACGGTGACGCAGCTGGGGGAGTACTTCGCCGGTGAGCGCCACGAGTTCGACCTGCCGCTGGACCCGGTTGGCACTAGCTTCCAGCTGTCGGCCTGGCTCGAACTGCGCCGCATCCCGTACGGGCAGACGATCTCGTATGGTGAGCAGGCGCGCCGGCTGGGCGATGTCAACAAGTCCCGGGCAGTAGGCGCGGCCAATGGGCGCAACCCGATCAGCATCATCGTCCCGTGTCACCGAGTTGTCGGTGCCAACGGTTCGCTCACCGGCTTCGCAGCTGGGCTGGAAGCGAAGGCATGGTTGCTGCGCCACGAACAGGGCACACAAACGCTGCTGTAAACCGGCCCGAGCGATGACGCGGCGCGACCTGGGACGGGTCAGCGGTGGCGGGCCTTGAGCTGCTGCTCGCGGGCCTTGCGAGCGTCGGCCTGCTTCTTCTCCTTGGCAGCCTTGCGCTTCGCCTTCGTCTCCTCGTCGGCGGTGCGGGCGGGCAGCACCTCGACATCGACGCGCTCGGCGGGCGGCAGGGCCAGCGTCTCGTCGTGCTTCAGGACGCGGGTGAGCATCTCAGCAGCGGCGGCCTCGCCGGTGACCGACGACGCGAGCATGAGGCGCACGGTGGCGATGCCGAACTCTTCGATCAGGGTGGGGGTCACCTCGAGCAGCTGCTCTTCGGTGGGGTGATCGGAGTTGTCGCCGAGCGCCTCGATGCACTTCGCCAGCGCCGGATCGGTGACGAGCGTGCTGATCTGCTCGAGCCCGCCGTTCATCCGGCCGCGGGCAGCGGTGGCACGAACAGCGAGCACGCGGGCCGCTGCATCGGTGAAGCCACCCTCGTGGGCGCCGCACAGTTCGTCGAGTGCACCGACGTGATCTTCGGGCAGCGAGGCAACGAGTGCGGTCAGCTCCTCGTCGGTCATGGCGGCGAATGCGCGATCGAGCAACGACAGGGCTTGCAGGCGAATCTTGAGCTGGCTCATCGGGCAGGAAGGCTACCGTGCTGCGTCGCCCAGCCCCCCGTGGGTCGCTCCGGCCATGAAACCAGTCCGGTCGCGTCCTACGCTTGCGCGATGACCACGCTCGTGTACCGCGAGGAAGCACTGCTGCTCGACCACCCCGATCTGTCTTCTCATGTGGTGGCCGGGCGGTCGATGCACGGTGGCTTCCACCCCGATGGCACGTACCAACCGCCGCGGGCTCTGGTGCGCGTGCCCGCGCTGCAGGCGTGGGAGGCTGTGCTGCGCGAACGCGGCGGCGCGCCGCTCGATGCCGAGGCCTCGTTGCTGGGTGGCGCACGCCTGCCGACCGTCGAGCAGTCGCGTGTGCTGCTGCGGCACGGGCTGGGCCAGACGTTCTGGAACTCGCTCACCATCACCGGCAAGATCGAGGCTCGTGGCCGGCTGCTGGCCGAGGTGCAGTTCCCCGAGCTGCAGCCGCACATTGTTGACGACATCTCGCAGATGGCCATCGGGCATCTCGGCAAGGGCTTGCTGAAGGCCCACGGCTGGGATGAAGGTGGCATTGGCCAGCCAGGCGACGGCACAGCGGGAGCGCACGACCAGATGTGGTTCGCGGCTCGTGATCTCGCATTCGGTGCTGACGCCTACCCCGACGTCGACCCGCCGGAGAACATCGCTCGTCCGGAAGTCGGTCGGCGCTGGATGCCCGAGGTGCCCGCGCAGGTCGAAGGCCTGTTGTCGTTGCTGATGAACCTGCTCGTCATCGAGTTCCGCGCGGAGATCGGGTTCGCCGCCTCGCAGGACATCCTGCGCAGCCCGGAGCTGTTCACGGACCGGCGTGCCGCTGCCGAGGAGGCCGCCGAGATCATCGGTCGCATCCGCGACGATGAGGAGATTCACGTCTCCTCGCTGCGGCTGTACCTCGGCGAGTGTGCCGCGGTCACGTTCCACACGGTCGATGGCGGCACCATCGCCGGTCAAGCGCTGATCGATCGCTTCTGGAGTGGCCTGGTGCAGTGGGCGACGGTCGACCAGCCGGCCATCGCCGCGCAGCAACAGCGCGAGCTACTGCAGGCCCGCGTGATGGCCCACCCCGACGGCGCAACCATCTGGAAGGAGTTCGTGGCCGCCGCCTGACCCCGCCGGTGCCGCCCAGGTCCGAGTGCCAGCTGCCCGTCCGAGTGCCAGCCGCCCGTCCGAGTGGGAACTCCCATCCCGGGGTGCGAGTACCCACTCGGACGGTCACGTGGCACTCGGGCCGACAACGTGGCACTCGCACAGGGCGGCTGGCACTCGGACCGGCGGCGGGCGCGTGGGTGGGCAGCGGGCCGGCGGGCTACGGCTCGTCGGGGGTGACCATCTGCTCGCCGGGTGCATTGGTGAGCACGTCGGCGACGTAGGACGCAACCGTCTCGTCGATGCCGACATCGCCGCCGGCGCGCTCCGACAGGAACCAGCGGTGTTCGAGCACCTGGTGGTACAGCTCGGCGGGCTCCAGCTTGCTCGCCAGTTCGGCTGGAATGCCCGCCAGCGCGCGCTCGAAGCGTTCCTCCAGCCAGCGGGTGGCTGCAACGGACTCGATCACCTTGCAGCCGCTGCGCTTCTCGACGACGGCCTTGTAACGGCTGATGTCGTTGAGCAGCCGACGCGCCTGGTTCTCGCCGGCTTCCAGCCCGGTGAGCGTGCGCAGCTTCTGCGCGTGGAAGCCGTGCTCGACGACCCGCGGTACCAGCCGCAGGCGAGAGCTGTCGAGGGTGGTGACCAGCTCCAGCTCGGCGGCATCGAAGCCGAGGTCGTGTAATCGGCGCAGCCGCTGGTCGACCCGGAACGTCTCGTCGGCATTGAACTCATCGATGCCGGTGAGTTCGAGCCATAGTCGTTCGTAGGACTGCTCGATGGCGAGCGCGGTTTCGACCGGGTCGATGCCCTCGGAGAGCAGCCCACCCATCTGCAGGTCGAGCAGGCCACCGAGCACGTTCTCAGTGGCGATCTGCAGATCGAGCTGCCGTTGTCCAGAACTGAGCTGCTCGTGCCGTTCACCGGTCTCGACGTCGATGATGTAGGCGGAGAGTGCGCCGGCATCGCGGCGGAAGAGCGTGTTCGATAGTGAGCAGTCGCCCCAGTAAAAGCCGGCGAGATGCACGCGCACCAGCAGGCCGGCCAGTGCGTCGAGCAACCGTTCGCCAAGGTAGGGGATGCGCAGCCCGCGGCCCGCCAGCAGGGTGCGGTAGGGGAGCGAGAAGTCGAGGTGGCGGGTGATCAGCAATCCGTCGGCTTCGTCCTGGCGGCCGGTCACTACGCCGACCACCTCAGCGGTGGGCAGGCCGGCTTCAGCGAGTTCGCGTAACAGCCGCCACTCGCGTTCGGCAAGCGGGTCGGGCAGCTCCTTGACGACGTACGAGGTCTGGCCGACCTCGACCATGCGAACGACGTGGCGATGCAGGCCGGCCACCTTCTGCATGCCCTCGATCGACCACTCGGCCAGTGGTTGGTCGAAGGGCCAGTTGACGACGGCGCCGTGCTCGGCTGCCTTGACGAGTTGCAGGCGCATCAGCACCACCCTCGTAGCGCGGTGGCGTTCAGCTGCGGCCGATGGCGTCGCCGGACTCAAGGTCGAACGCGTGCATGCGTAGCGTGTCGACCGTGAGCTGCAGGCGATCGCCCACCTTCACCGGATTGCGCGGGTCGAGCGAGGCGACGATGGATGATTCCGGCTGATCGGAGATCTCGACGCCGGAATCGATGGCGCGAACGGCAGGGGCATCGATGGTGCAGTGCACCAGTAGCTCGGAGCCGAGCATCTCGACGAGGTCGACCTCGACGTTGATCGAGGCTGTGCCGTCGTCGCCGAGCGCCTCCGAGCGAATACCGATCGCGATGTCGCGGCCGATGTAGTCGCGCAGGCCTTCCAAGCGGTGGGCGGCTTCGCCGGTGAGGGTGATCAGCTGCGAACCGATCGACACCGTGAGGTCGTCGCCGTCACCGTTCCCCACCGAACCGCGCACGACGTTCATCGAGGGCGAGCCGATGAACTGGCCCACGAACAGGTTCTGCGGGCTCTGGTACAGCTCGGCAGGGCTGGCGCACTGCATCAGTACGCCGCGGCGCAGCACGGCGACGCGGTCGCCCATCGTCATCGCCTCGATCTGGTCGTGGGTGACGTACATCGTGGTGACCCCGAGGCGGCGTTGCAGCTTGGAGATCTCGCCGCGCGTCTGCACGCGCAGCTTGGCATCGAGGTTGGACAGCGGCTCGTCCATCAGGAACAGCTTCGGATTGCGCACGATGGCACGACCCATCGCGACGCGCTGGCGCTGGCCGCCCGAGAGCTGGCCGGGCTTGCGGTCGAGGACAGCGGTGAGCTCGAGTAGTTCGGCCACCTCGGCGACCTTTGCCTTGATCTCCTCCTTGTCGGTCTTGCGCAACTTCATCGCGAACGCGATGTTGTCGGCGACGGTCATGTTGGGGTACAGCGCATAGCTCTGGAACACCATCGCGATGTCGCGTTGCTGCGGGCCCATGCCGTTGACGACGACGTCGTCGATGAGCAGATCGCCACCGGTGATGTCCTCGAGACCGGCGACCATGCGCAGCACCGTCGACTTGCCGCAGCCCGAAGGCCCGACCAGTACGAGGAACTCGCCGTCGTGGATCTCGAGGTCGAGGCCCGGTACGGCTTCGAACCCGTTCTCGTACCGCTTCTGGAGGTTGACCAAACGGAGGGTGGACACGAACTACCCCTTCACACTTCCGGCCAAAAGGCCGCGAACAAAGAATCTTTGCAAGGACAGGAACACGATGAGCGGAACGACCATGGTGACAAAGGCGCCGGCGGTGAGTAGCTGCCACTCATTGCCTTTGTTGCCGACCATGTCGACGAGGGCGTACGTCATCGGCTGGTTCTCTGCTGAACCGCCGAAGACCTTGGCGACGAGCAGGTCGTTCCAGACCCACAGGAACTGGAAGATGCCCAGCGACGCGAGAGCGGGCACCGACAGCGGCAGCACCAGCTTGGTGAAGATGGTCAGGTGGCTGGCTCCATCGACGCGTGCGGCCTCGATCACTTCACTGGGCAGCGAGCCGATGAAGTTCTTGAGCAGGAAGATGGCCAGCGGCATGCCGAAGATCGCGTGAGCGATCCAGACGGTGGTGGTGCCCTCCAGCAGGTCGGGGAAATAGTCGCCGCCGAAGAACTGCAGCAGCGGGATGAGGCACATCTGCAGCGGCACGACCATCAGGCCGACGACGAGCACGAACAACAGGTCGCGGCCCTTGAACTTCATCCACGAGAACGCGTAGGCGGCGAACGCGGCGATGACGATGGGGATTACCGCCGACGGGATGGCGATTCGCACCGTGTTCCAGAAGAAGTCGCTGAACGGCAGGCCCCTGACCTTGTCCTGCAGCACGTTGGTGTAGTTCTCGAACGTGACGTTGGTGGGCTCTTTGATCCACGTCCACCAACCGGTGGTCTTGATGTCTTCCTCGGGGCGGAACGAGGAGATGAACAGGCCCATCGTGGGCACCGTCCATGCGGCCGCCAGGAACCACACGATGGCTCTCCCGACCGGGCTGCCCAGCTTGCGGGCAACCTTGGTGGGCAGCGGGGTGAGGTCTTGCTGCGGTGGTGGAACGATTGTCGCGGTCATGTCAGCGCCCCTCTCTCATGTTCCGCTGGTTTCGGGCATTGACGAACACGATGGGGACCACCATCAAGAACAACATCACGGCCCATGCGGCGCCGAGACCCTCGTTGTCCTGCGGGAAGCCCTGCTCGTACATCTCGTTGGCGATGGTGCTGGTGCCGAACGAGCCACCCTTGCCCATCGTCTGGATGATGTCGAAGATCTTCAGTACGGCGATGGTGGTGGTGGTGGCGACGGTGATGATGGTGCCCTTGATGTACGGCAGCACCACCCTGTAGAACGCCTGCCGTTCGGTGGCGCCGTCGATCTTGGCGGCTTCCACCAGATCGTCGGGCACGCCCTTGAGCGCTGCGGAGATGACCACCGTGGAGAAGCCGGCCTGGATCCAGATGACCACGACCATGATGAAGAACGTGTTGAGGCCGGGGATGAAGTTGCTCTCCAGGCCGAAGAATTTGTTGTCCTGCAGCCAGAACTGGGTTTTCTGTTCGCCGGGTAGCAACTGCCACACCGAGTTGAGCAGGCCGTACTGCTTGGGGGAATAGACGAAGTTCCAGATGACGCCGGCGCCGACCATCGAGATGGCGGTGGGCAGGAAGATGAGCGCCTTTGCGATCGGTTCGCCGCGCATGCGGTCCGCGAAGCGGGCGATCACGATACCGATGACGGTGCTGGCGATAGTGACCAGAAGGCCCCACCACAGCGTGTTGCGCAACACGGTGAGGTTGCGGTCGTCGGTGAAGATGGCGACGTAGTTGCCCATACCGAGCCACTCGTCGTTGCGGTCGAAGAACGACAGCTTGAGGTTGAGTATTGATGGGACCACCAGGCCGGTGAGCAACAGCAGGGCCGGACCGACGAACACAGCCACGCGAGCACGTTCACGCCAGGGTTCGTGCAACTGGCTGGCGAGCCAATAAAGCCCACCGAGCACTGCGAGAAACCCGAGAATGCCTGTGCCGACCGTGACCAGGCTTTTCAAAATCTCGATCATGTGCCCCCACTGCCCCTGATTCAAGAAAGCCGGCCGCCGAAGCGACCGGCACGGACGAAACTACACCTCACCACCTCGGGGGTGAACCAGCGAACCGGTTCACCCCCGAGCGAGGGGACTTCAGGGCTTAGGGCCAGCTCTTCTCGATAGCGGCCAGGGTGTCGTCGGTGGACTTGTTGCCCACCACCCATTCGACCATCTCGCTCCAGAACGAGCCTGCGCCCACCGGGCCGGGCATCAGGTCGGAGCCATCGAAGCGGAACACGTCGGAGGTGGCGAGCAGCTGGGCGAAGGTCTGCTCCAGCGGGTCGGTCACCAACTTGATGTCGGCCTTCTTGTTGGGGGTCAGCCAGTTGCCCAGCGCCAGACGGTTGTTGGCGTAGTCGGCGCCGGTCAGGTACTTGGCAACTGCCTCGACCTCGGGCTTGTCGCTGAATGCGGTGATCAGTTCGCCGCCGCCGAGCATGACCTTGGGGTCATCGGCGTTGACGGTGGGTAGGTAGAACGCATTGACCTGGCCGTCGGGTCCCTTGGTGGTGTCCTCTGGGAACTGATTACCGTAGAAGTTCGCCTGGCGGTGCATGAAGCACTCGCCGGTGAGCAGCGGCAGGCCGGCTTCCTGGAAGCTGGTGCTGGGAATGCTCTCAGCGCCACCGAGCACGAAGTCGTCGTTCTTGATGATCTCGCCGACCTTGTCGACTGCGGTCACAATGGCCGGATCGTTGAACGGGATTGCGTGGGCGACCCACTTGTCGTAGGTCTCCGCGCCTGCAGTGCGCAGCACGACGTCTTCGACCCAGTCGGTGAGAACCCAACCAGTTGCGCCGCCGGACTCAGCACCCACGCACCAGGGCGTGCCGCCGTCGTCGACGATCTTCTGGCTCAGGTCGAGCATTGCCTGCCACGTGGTGGGGATTTCGTAGCCGGCATCCTTGAAGGCTGCCGGGCTGTACCAGACGAGGCTCTTGATGTTGGCGCCGAACGGCGGGGCGTAGAACTTGCCGTCCACGGTGCCGAAGTCGACCCAGCCGGCGATGTCGTTTGCTTCCACGTCGGCCTTGAGGCCTTCGAGTGCAACAACCTTGCCGCCCTTGACGAGGGTGGCGAGCAGGCCGGGCTGCGGGACGAACGCCAGGTCGGGCGAATCGCCTCCGTCGACGCGGAGCTTGAGGTCGTCTTCGAAGGTCGCGGAACCCTCGTGCTTGATGTCGATACCGGTCTCTGCTTCGAAGTCCGCCCATGCGGCTTCGAGGCGATCGGCCTCGACGTCGCGGATGGAACTCAAGATCGTGACGGTCTTGCCGTCGAACGGTTTGTCGGTGCTGCCGCTGCCGCTGTCCTTGTCGTCACCGCACGCAGCTGCGAGTAACGAGATGGTTAGCACAGTGGCCATTGCGGCCAAACGTCGTTGTGACGCCATGTGGAATTCCCCCTCAGGAAATGTCGAGTACCGGGCGCACCCGACGATATGTAAGCGCTTGCAGAATAGAACACTTCGGGTGGCGGCGTCAATACAAATGGGAACCTTGCCGAAACTCCCGGGCTGCG
>Ga0105047_10001282_pt1 | contig 44822 bp, 43 predicted proteins | sample MAT04_FD_78384 | JGI IMG/M metagenome (GOLD analysis project Ga0105047, IMG submission 78384) | Freshwater microbial communities from Lake Fryxell liftoff mats and glacier meltwater in Antarctica - MAT-04 (megahit assembly) | ecosystem: Environmental > Aquatic > Freshwater > Ice > Liftoff... | reverse complement strand
TTGCTGCAAACCTGATCAGAACCAGCCCGATCAGAACCAGCCCGATCAGAACCAGCCCGATCAGAACCAGCCCGATCAGAACCAGCCCGATCAGAACCAGGGAGCGCGAACTAGGGTTGCCGATACGGTGCGGACGGCGCGGTGGTGCGCTGGCATCCATCCGGCAACCGGGGTGGACATTGCCTCGTGAAAGGTCCCGGCGAGCTCAGGACCGGCGTGATCGACGGCGGCGCACGCGGTCACGAGCGCTGTGATCCAGTCCGCGGCATTCGCGAATCGATCGCCAGGAGCCACACTGAGACCCCGACGAACGAAGGCATCCAACTCGGGAGACAATCCGCCTCGCGAGGTCGCGGCAGGGATCGGAAGACCGCGTCCGTCACGCTGGATGGTCGACACCGTGGGCGAATCGAACGCCGACCGGAGCGTCAGCAGCTCGTAGATGATGGCGGTGGCGGAGTAGAGATCCGCCCGGCCGTCGATCTCGTCATTGACTGTTGCCTGCTCAGGGGCCATATAGGCCGGCGTTCCGGCGGCCATGGTGAGCGCAGAACGGTCGGTGTCACGAGCCAGGCCGAAGTCGCCGAGCAACATTTCGAGACGACCGCTGCGCTCCCGACGTCGGTACAACACGTTCGACGGCTTGAGGTCCCGATGCACCACGCCCAACGAATGAATCACCGCGAGGCATGCGCCGAGCTCGGAGCCGATGGCGGCCACCTCGTCGAGTGAGAAGGGGCGACGGGTCTCACGACGATCCCGGATCACCTCCTCGAGAGTCGGTGCCTCCGCGCACGTCATGACGAAGTAGGGGCGACCATCGCCGAGTTCATCGATCAGGAACACCCGGACCACACGATCTGAATCGACTTGGCGGAGGATCCGAGCCTCAGCAACAAATCGTTCCCGCACCTCAGCGTGATGCGACCAGTTGTCCGCCAGCACCTTGATCGCCACGTCGGCATCGAGCCCAGCATCTCGAGCGCGGTACACCGTGGCGAAGGTGCCGGTGCCGAGCACGTCGATCACCTGATACCCATGAATTGACAGTGGAAGTGCCATTACTCGACCACCAAGGATTGAAGCTGCGTTCCCACCGGTACGACCACGAGGTTCTCATCGCTGCCGGCAAAGACGGGCGTGCCAACCGCGTCGTTCACCGTCGACGGAATCGACCAACGAGCGGTGCCAGTGCTCATCTCCACACAGATCACATCACCTCGTCCGCCGACGACGACGACCGACCGACCATCGGTGGCGGGTTGCGCGGCTCCGAGACCACCGAGGGACACCTTCCATCGTTGGTCACCGCGATTCGGGGCGAGCCCCACGAGCGACTCCCCCACTCGCACCGCCACGATGTCGCCTCCGGATGCCAAGTCGGCCTGCACGTCACCGCCGAGGGCCACGGTCCAGATCTCCGAGCCATCGGCCATGTTCCGCGAGCTGACCGTTCCGGTCGAGTCGACCGCCGTGACCGAACCCTTCCCGAGGGTTGCGCCCCAGACCATCGTGGACCCGAGACGCACCGACCATTTGGTCGCCCCGGTCGCGGCGTCGAGCGCGAACAGACTCCCACCGGCCTCGCCCACGAACACCATTCCGTCGGACGCAACGAGTGAGCCACGGATCTGCGTCGAGAGCTCCAACTGCCAGCGAATCGTGCCCGTCGATCGATCCATCGAAACCACCCAACCATCGGCAGTTCCCACGATGATCGAGTCCGAGGTGATCGCTGGGAGCCCGAACGGCTCACCCTGAATCTTCTGGCTCCATAGTGGTTGCCCGGTCATTGCATCAGCCGATGAATACAACCCGACAGAGCCGGCGAAGAACACGGCGCCGTCGGAAACGATGGGACGACCGACGATCGGCCCGATGCCCTGCGACCATCGCACAACGCCGTCGGTGATCGAGATCGCCTGCACCATCTTGGAGTCAGGGTGCCCGGCGACCACGATGTCGCCTGCGACGGCTGGCGAGGACCACACCGTGTCGGCGTCGATCATGAAGCGAACGTTGCCACCCGTCGCTGTGCCGATGCTCAGAGGGGTCGACGTCGACGGACCCGAGCCGGGCGCCGTCGACGCTGTCGAGATCGGTCTGTTTTCGGCGTTTTCCCTGGTGGCGAGAAACGCCCCGACCCCCGAGACGAGCGCCACCGCCGCCGCCGCCGCCACGATGAGCACGATCTTCCGACGACCGCGACGCTTCGCCATGTGGTCGACAGGCGCTGTCAGAGCATCGTCAGTCCGGACCGATTCCGCTGTCGCCACTTCGTCGCCGTCACCTACGAACGCCGCACCCGACCACCCGTCGCCGAACACCGGCCACCCGGGGCCGAGCACGGGCGGTGGCTCCGGGCCATCTGGGCCAGCGATGAAGGACGCCGTGGCGGGAATGGCGTCGAGCTGTTTCAACCACGCCACGAGTCGCATGCCAGTCTCTACCGGGTCTGACCATGCGGCGACGGTGGTCGAGGCGACCGCAACTCCGTGTTGCTCCAACGACGCGTCGAACCCGACCGCACTGGCGCGGACCACCAGCGTCAAGCCCTCGAGCGTCGAATCCATATCTGTCCAATCGGCCCGAATCGGAGGAGTCTGAGCGGGCTGGCATCATGGAGGCGTGATCTCCGCCTCGGGCCTGTCGTTGTCCCATGCTGCCCGAACCCTGTTCTCCAACGTCTCCATTCGCCTGACGCCCGGGCAATGCACGGCGCTGGTCGGCGGAAACGGGGTCGGCAAGACCACTCTGATGGAGATCCTCGTGGGGATCAATCCACCGGATTCGGGGACGGTCAGCCGGCCCAAGGGCTGCAAGATCGGCTATCTGCCGCAGGAACTGACCGACCATCCGACCGGCACGGTGATCGAGGAAGTCCTGGCGGGCCACGAGGAACTCGCGCAGCTGGAGGCCGAACTCCGCCGCCTCCCCGAGGCCATGGCCGCCGCCACGGGCGAGTCCTATGACCAGCTCTTGGAGGCTTACGGCGAAGCGCAACACCGCTACGAATCCATCGGCGGATACTCCATCGAGGCGTCCGCCTATCGAATCCTGTTCGGGCTTGGCTTTCGCGACGCCGACGTCCATCGCCCGTTCACGTCGCTCTCCGGTGGTTGGCGGATGCGGGCAGCCTTGGCTCGACTCCTGCTGGCCGTCCCAGACGTCTTGATTCTCGATGAGCCCACCAACCACCTCGATACCGACAGCGTCGCGTGGCTCGAACAGACCCTGCGCAACTACGAGGGCGCCGTCCTCTTCGTCAGCCACGACCGCGACTTCATCGACAACGTGGCGACCCGTGTCGTCGAACTCGCTGGTGGAACTACGGCCGAGTATGTCGGCGGCTTCGCCGAGTTCGTCGTGCAGCGCGAGGAACGCATCGCCCAGATCGAATCGGCCGCCACGCAGCAATCCCGGGAGATGGCCCGCCAGGAAAAGTTCATCGAACGGTTCCGCTACAAGGCGACCAAGGCGAAGGCCGTCCAAAGTCGCATCAAGACCATGGAGAAACTCGAAAAGATCGTCGTCCCACAGAAGCCCGAACTGGTCGCCCGATACGCCTTTCCCGAACCGCAACGCTCAGCACGGGTGGTAGTCGACGTCGAGAATGCGACGGTCGGCTACGACGGAGAAGCCGTTCTCAGTGGCGTCAATCTGGTCGTCGAACGTGGTCAGAAGCTCGCCGTGGTCGGACCGAACGGTGCGGGGAAATCAACGTTGTTGAAGCTCCTCGTCGGTGAACTCGCACCGATGGCCGGCACGTCGGAGTTGGGCAACAACGTCGACGTTGCGCATTTCGCGCAACATCAGGTCGAAGCGCTCGACATGGACCGGACGGTCATCGTCGAGTTCAGTGCCGCGGCCTCGAGCCATGAACAACCAAAGGGCCGCAACCTTCGGACCGTCTTGGGATCGTTCGGCTTTTCCGGAGATGCCGCTGAACGGAAGATCCGCGATCTGTCCGGTGGCGAGCGAACCCGGCTGGCCATTGCCATGTGTCTCGTCAACCCGGTGAACCTGCTGATCCTCGACGAGCCCACCAATCACCTCGACCTCCCGAGCTGCGATGTGCTCGAAGATGCTCTCACGGCATATCCCGGCACCGTGTTGCTGGTGAGCCACGATCGACATCTGATCCGTGCGGTTGCCGACGACCTCCTCGAGGTTCGCGACGGTCGGGCTGTGTTGCACCCCGGAGTCGACGAGGCGATCCTGTCGCCCAGCTTCGAAGGCGGGTCGGCCGGGGCCTCCTCGTCCGGAGCGCGGGTTGCTGCGCCCAAAAACACCAAGAGCACGAAGAGCGCCAAGAAGTCCCCGGGGTCGGGACAGCCTCCGGGTAGCTCGTCGACTCCGCCGGCCAACATGGCGAACCATCAGCCGGCATCAGCCGACGGCCATGGGGCCGCCCGCCGGACACCCGAGACAAAGCGCGCGGAAGCGCAGGCGCGCCAACAGCGCAGCACGACTACCAAGGAGTTGCGCCGGGCCGTGTCGAAGGCCGAGCGTGACCTTGCCAAGGCCGAAGAACACGTCGCGGAGTTGAACCGCCAACTCGCCGACCCGGCCGTCTACGGCGACCCCGAGCGAGCAACCGATCTGGCGACGCAGTTCGGCGCGGCGAAAGATGCCGCATCAGCAGCAATGGATGCATGGATGGCGGCCGCCGATGACCTCGAGCGCGGGGGCGGGTGACGACGCCCGGCAGCCGAACGACCGAGGCGAACTTTCGGCAGTTTCGTTCGCTGACCACGACTAGATTTCTCCCATGATCCGGGGAGATGAGTTCGATGTGATGGGTCGGCCGACTCGTCAGCGCGACATCGATCTCGAGTCGCTGTTCTCTCCCAAGCGAGTCGTCGTCATCGGTGCCAGCACCACCCGCGGTCGTCCGAACAGCGCCATGTGGCGCAAGATCCGATCGTGGGGCGAGCAACGGGGCGCCGAGGTCGTTCCGGTCAACCATCGATTCGATGTACTCGACGATGTGCCGTGTCACCGCAGCATCGACACCGTCGATGGTGCCATCGATCTCGCCGTGATCTTGGTGGGTGATTCCGTCGCAGCGTTCGAGGCAATCATCGCTCGGTCGCCCAAATTCGCCGTCATCTTCGGAGCTGGTTTCGCCGAAGTCGGTGCGACCGGAGCGAGGCTTCAGCGGCGTTTGGAAGAGCTTCTCCGACAATCCGACACGCACCTTCTGGGCCCCAACACCAACCTCAATGCGTTCGAGACGTTCCGCCAAGACCTCGACGGACCAGCCATCGCGTTGATCACCCAGTCGGGCCATCAAGGTCGACCCGTTTTTCAGGCGCAGGAACTTGGGGTGAACATCAGCCATTGGGCACCGACCGGCAACGAAGTCGACCTCGAATCGGCGGATTTCATGCATTGGTTCGCCGACCAACCCACGACCGGGGCAATCGCTGCCTACATCGAAGGGTTCGCGAGCGGACGAACCCTGCAACTCGCTGCTGACCATGCCGCCAAGGTCGGCGTGCCGATCGTGTGCGTGAAAGTGGGTCGCACGGCGACCGGCGCCTCGATGGCGCAGTCGCACACCGGTCACCTCACCGGAAATGATCGCGTGACCGGCGATGTCTTCCGGCAGTACGGCATCACCCGGGTCGATGGGCTCGATGAACTGACCGATGTCAGCGCCGCCTTGGCACGGTCGCGACCACCGGCTCGACCCAAGCGACGTAACGTCTGCGTCTATGCCATCAGCGGCGGGACCGGCGCCCACATGGCCGACCTCGTCGCCGCGGCCGGGATGCGACTGCCCACGCTGACCAAGTCGACCCGCGACGAGCTGCGCCGTCATGTGCCGGGATATTTGAGAGTCTCGAACCCGGTTGACTCCGGTGGGGCCCCATCCGCCGATGAACGTGGCGCCAAGATCCTCGCCGCGATCGTTGCCGACCCGTTGGTGGATCTGGTGATCGTGCCCATCACCGGAGCGCTGGACTCGATGTCGATGCCGTTCGCACGAGATCTGGTCGCGATCGCCGAACACACAGACACGCCGATCTTCGTCGTGTGGGGATCGCCGACCGAAAGTCCGGCATTCCGCGAGGTGTTGTGTGTATCAGAGCGGGTCTCGACATTCCGGACCTTCTCGAACTGCGTGCTGGCAGCGGCGGCGTACTTCGATCATCACGAGTTCGTTGGTCGGTATCGGTCATCGTTCGATCGTCCGGTCCGTCGGGTTTCAGCCGCCGCCCGCACCGTTGCGCCGTTGCTCGTGTCGCATGCATCGCTGTCGGAGTTCGACTCGAAGCGAGTGCTCGCGGCCTACGGGATTCCTACCGGACGGAACGTGATCGCGACCTCGGCCGACGTGGCGGCCAAGGCAGCGCGGAAGGTCAAGGGTTCGGTGGCGCTCAAGATCTCGTCGCCCGACATCGCCCACAAGAGCGAGCACGGACTGGTGAAGCTCGGGATCCACACCGAACGTGATGTACGAGAACAATTCGAGCGTCTCGTGCGGCGGGCAGCGAAGCGGGTCCCGGACGCAGCTATCGATGGGGTGTTGATCTCCGAGATGGCGCCGAAGGGCATCGAGTGCGTGATCGGAGTGTCTCGCGATTCCGTTTTCGGTCCCGTCATAGCGTTCGGCGCTGGCGGTGTGCTCGTCGAACTGACCGATGACATCGCCATCCGTGTTCCCCCGTTCGATCGATCCGAGGCACGGCGGATGATCGACCAGACCTTGGCTGGCCGACTGCTCGCCGGGGTCCGGGGCGCGCCGCCGGCGAAGATTTCCGCTGTGGTGGACATCATCATGCGGGTGCAGCGTTTCGTCATGGACTTCGCCGATGAGATCGAGGAACTCGACATCAACCCGGTGGTGGTCACCAAGGACGCGGCGGTGGTCGTCGACGCGTTGATCGTCTGCCGCTGATGCCGACACCGCTGCTCACCGACGCCACGGCGGTGGTGGGTATCGGCACGACGGAGTGGTCGAAGTCTGCCGTCGACAGCGAGAAGACTCTCGCCTTGCGGGCGATCATCGCCGCCCTGGCTGACGCTGGTATCGCCGCCAGCGAGGTGAACGGCCTGTCGAGCTACACCCTCGAATCCACCGAGGAGGTCGAGATCGCTCGCAACCTCGGCTGTGACGACGTCGGCTACTTCGGCCAGGTCCACTATGGCGGTGGAGCGGGGTGCGGTGTGGTCGGCCAGGCGTCGATGGCCGTCGCCACCGGCGTATGCGATGTGGCCGTGGCCTGGCGGAGCCGCAAACGAGGCGCCGCCGCCAGCCGACCGTGGGCCGGGGTCTCTCAGCGGATCGCCGGCAACGCTGCGTGGTCGCGACCTTTCGGGCTGGTTCGGCCGGTTGACGAGATCGCCATGCTGACCCGCCGGTACTGCCACGAGTACGGCGCCACTCGGAAGGATCTTGCAGCGGTGGCGATGGCCGTTCGAGCGCATGCCAACCTCAATCCGGCCGCGCAGATGTTCGCCAAGGAGATGACCCTCGAGTCCTACCTCGCGGCGCGGATGATCTCGGACCCGTTGTGTCTGTTCGACAATTGCCTGGAGACCGACGGAGCGGCCGCCGTTGTGATTGTCGGCGCCGACCGAGCGAAGGATTGCGCCCAACCCCCGGCGTTCATCCACTCGTGGGCGCAGTCGCTCCCCGCACAGCACCAGACCATGACGAACTACTTCTGCGATGACCCATTGGTCGGACCGGCGTGGAGCTGCGCTGACATGTTGTGGGATCGATCGGAGATCGGCCCGGCCGACATCGACGTGGCCCAGTTGTACGACGCCTTCAGTCCACTGGTGCTGTTGTCATTGGAGGGATACGGGTTCTGCGGGCGAGGCGAGGCTGGCGGGTTCGTCGCCGAACGCGGCATCGGACCGGGCGGAAAGCTGCCCGTCAACACCTCGGGTGGCGGGATGAGCGAGGCCTATATCCATGGGTTCAACTTGATCGTCGAGGCGGTACGCCAGGTGCGCGGCACGTCAACATCGCAAACCCCCGATGCCAACTGGTCGCTGGTGACTTCGGGTGAAGGCGTGCCGACCGGCGCCTTGGTGTTGCGGGGCTCGGACACATGATCAGCGAGGTTCCGCTCCCGCAATTCGACGAGGATTCCGAGCCGTTCTGGGAGGGTTGCGCTCGGGGAGAGTTGCTGGTGCAGCGCTGCTCGGGGTGTGGTGTTCGCCGCGTGCCACCGCGACCGATGTGCCCATCGTGCAACAGCCTGGGCTCGGAGTGGGAGCAGATGTCGGGTCGGGGCCGCATCTGGAGTGTCGTCACGCCCCATCCACCACTGCTCCCAGCCTTCGCTGCGCTCGCCGAGAAAGCGCCCTACAACGTGGTGGTCGTGGAGCTGGACGAGGACCCGACGCTGCGACTCGTCGGCAACGTGGTGGCGGCGCCCGATGCGGGCATCAACAGCGTTGATGCCTCGACGATCGAGATCGGTGATGCTGTCCATGTGGTGTTCGATAGCCCGGTCGACGACGAACACGGCAGCGTGACGTTCCCACGTTGGGTCAGGGATTCGAGCGCGTGAGCGACGCCTACGACGTGCTCGGGGTTGCCCCCGGCGCCTCGGAGCAGGACATCGATCGGGCATGGAAACGGAAGCTGCGAGACGTTCATCCGGACCGTCATCCCGAGCATCTCTGTCGTGACTGCGCCCAACGAATCGGCCGGGAGGTACAAACGCAGCAGCTCGATGTCAGTGGCGTTCAACAATGATACGAACGGAAGGCCCGACGCATCAGCGGTCTCTACGAGGCCAATCACAATCGAGCGGAGCTGGCGAGAGCTGGCAATCTGGGCCCGCCAGTAGGCCGACAACGCGCAGTTCATCCGTCCGGCCCCAAGGTGACGAGCAGTTGGAGCTTCATCAGCTTCATCGTCGGGATCGCCGTAGCGGTCGCGCTGATCGCGTTGGTGATCCTTGGGCTCACGAACGCAGCAATCAGAGACGCTCCGCCGACGACACTCGTTCCGACGTACCCGCTTCAGGTCGGCGAGTTCCGGGACCTCACCAACGCAGGCAACGCTCTCGCGGTCGAGGACTGCGTTCAAGGGGTTATTGGGGCTCGGTCAGGACTTGGAGGGGCTGGCGACGGCCGCCAGGTCGATGATCCGGATCGGCGTGGTCGGGCGGACGACCACCTTGCCGGATGACTTCTGCGAGGTGTCCACGTCGGTGGCTCGAGCTCGTAGGGCGCCGACCGTGCAATTCTCGCGGCCGAGCACGGAGAACGGGTCGTAGCTGAAGTACTTCATGGCGTTCAGATGGGTCATTTTGTCGATATCGCCATCGGACACCCCAGCCAAGGAACGTGCCAGTCGCTCGGGTGAGTCGGGCCACGTGGAATCCGAATGCGGGTAGTCGCATTCCCAACAGATCGTGTCGATGCCGACCGCTTCGCGGTTGGTGACACCGGCGGCGTCGTCGATGAAGCACGTGATGAACCGCTCACGGAACAGCTCCGACGGCTTCATCGGCAAGTCCTGGCCGGTCCACGCCTGATGGTGCTCGTAGACATAGTCGACGCGTTCCAAGAAATACGGAATCCAGCCGATGCCTCCCTCGCTCAGGGCGAACTTCACATCGGGGAACTCGGTGACTGCCCTCGACCACAAGATGTCGGCTGCTGCCTGCACGATGTTCATGGGCTGCAACGAGATCATCACGTTGATCGGGGCCTCGACCGAGGTGATCGTGAGTTGCGACGATGAACCGATGTGCAGGCAGATCACCGTGCCTTCGTCCTGGCAGGCCTGAAAGAACGGATCCCAGTGGTCGTTGTGGAAGCTGGGCCAGCCGAGCTTCTCGGGGTTTTCCGAGAACGTCACGGCACGGCATCCCTTGGCAGCCATTCGATGGACCTCATCGGCCATGAGTTGCGGATCCCAGATGGGCGGCAGGGCCAACGGAATGAACCGACCGGGATACGAGCCACACCAGTCGTCGACATGCCAGTCGTTGTAGGCGCGCACCATGGCCAGGGCGACATCTTTGTCCTCGGTCCTACTGAAGAGCTGGCCGCAGAACTGGGGAAAGCTGGGGAAGCACATGGAGCCGAGGATGCCGTTGGCATTCATGTCTCGGATTCGCTCGTCGATGTCCCAGCAACCCTTGCGCATCTCAGCGAACTGCGTGGGTTCGATGCCGTACTCCTCGGGGGGCTTGCCCGCAACGGCGTTGAGCCCGATATTGGGAAGCGACTGACCTTCGTAGAACCAGACATCGTCCCCGTGATCGTTCTGAATGACCTTCGGCGCGAACTGTTTGTACCTGTCGGGCAGGTGACGGTCGAACATGTCCGGCGGCTCGACCACGTGATCGTCCACTGACACCAGCACCATGTCGTCAATGTTCACTTCGGCCCCCCGATGGCTGCGTTCATTTCGGCCCCCTGCGTGACGTTGGCCTGAGGCTACCGCTGACGAACCGGCACCGGTGGCGAAACCTGACACGAACGTCAGGAACTTGGCCCGTGACGAGAAAGAAAGTGACTTGTCACTTTCTTTCGCGAGGCGTACCGTGACCACATGGATTCGGGACCCACCACCGCGGGCGCCACGCTGGCGCCCACACCCCGGCGCAGCCAGGCCCAACGGCGCCATGTCACTCGAACCGCCTTGCTCGATGCCTCCATCGAGGTGCTCGTGCAGCGCGGTTCTCGTGGATTCACCACCACCGAAGTGTGCCGTCGAGCCAATCTCAGCCAAGGCTCGCTGTTCAAACATTTCACCACCAAGGACGACCTCCTGGCCGCGGTCGTCGGAGCACTCTTCGCTCAGCTCCGCACCGAATACGAACTCCGTTTCGATGCCATTGCGCCAAACGAACGTTCGATGAGTTCGGCGCTGGCGCTGCTGTGGGAACAGATGAGCGACGAACGACTCCACGCGGCGTTCGATCTCTACACCGACGCACGGACCGACCCGATCCTGCAACGCTCGCTCCAACCCGTGGTCACGAGCCACGTCGACAACATTTTCGAACTCGGTCGCGATCTGCTCGGCGAGCTGGGCGGAACGCCAGACGTCGGGACGCGAGCGGTCATCGAGCTGGCGATTCTGTCCATGCAAGGGCTGATGCTGAACAACATGGCGGCACCGGACCCCGCTGCCCGACAGCGGCTCGAGGAGCTACTCGAATCCCTCGCTCCAGCCCTGTTCGGAATCTGATCGGCAACGTGGCGTGAACGAACCCGTCGACATCACCCTCTACGCCATTCCTGCGTTCTTCGCGCTGTTGGGGGTCGAGGTGTGGGTGCTTCGGTCCCGACGTCGCCGCGACGACCGCGCCGCTGTCGGCTACGAGCGACGCGACACTGTGGCGTCGCTGCTCGTCGGCCTCGCCTCGACCATCCCCGTCTTCGCCATCAATCTCGCTGTGTTCGCCGTGGCGACATGGCTCTGGCAGTTTCGCTTGGTGGATCTCGGCACCGGTGTCATCGGGTGGTCGGTGGCCATTGTCGGGTGGGATCTGGGCTACTACTGGCAACACCGGCTCGAACACGAAATTCGTTTCCTCTGGGCGTGTCACGTCAACCACCATTCGAGCCAGCACTACAACCTGTCGACCGCTCTCCGACAACCGTGGACCCCCTGGACCCATGTGTTGTTCTATCCGCCGCTGGCGCTCGTCGGGGTGCGACCCGCGATGATCATGGTCGCGGCCGGCGTCGACCTGATCTTCCAGTTCTGGGTCCACACCGAAACGATCGATCGGATGCCTCGGTGGTTCGAGTTCGCGCTCAACACTCCCTCGCACCACCGCGTCCATCACGGCTCTAACCCTCAGTATCTCGACAAGAACTACGCCGGGATCTTCATCCTCTTCGATCGCATCTTCGGAACATTTGAAGCCGAGCAGGAACGCGTCCGCTACGGGTTGACGAAGAACATCTCAACGTTCAACCCAATCCGCATAGCGTTCCACGAGTACGCCTCGCTCGGACATGATCTCCGGCGAGCGTCCTCGTGGGGCACCCGGATACGTCACCTGATCGGCCCGCCGGGGTGGCAGCCGAGCACCGCGCCGCCAGCGACGGGTCACACGGCTGTCGTCTACGACGCCTGACGAGCTGCAGCGCGACCATCCGTAGCGGTCACGATGGCACCGTCGCCATTCTCGAGGTGCGCCCGAACGAACCACTGGAACTGCTCGAGCTGACCACACTGGCCGATGAGGATGTCCTCGCTGATCGGGTCGACCGACGAAACCGACTCGATGGCTGCACGGTGGCCACCGATGATTCCGCTGTACGCCACATCGAGCTCCGCCAAGTGCTGCGGAACCACTGCACGACCGAGGGCATAGTCATCCCACGTCCGAGCCGTGACCAGATGTCCGGCGAGACCATTCGGCGATTCGCCGAGCGTCGCGATGCGTTCGGCGACCGTGTCGACCATCTCCGATACCGCCGCGTACTGCGGGTCGAGCATCAGATGGACGCCGATGAAGTCGCGTCCCACGACATTCCAGTGCACGTGCTTGAGGGTCAGCGTCATGTCGAGGAGCGCGACGAGCCGCTCCTGCAAGGCCTTCGCCACGCGGGCGCCATCGCTTTTCGCCATTCCGGGGACCGTGAAGGAAGCGGGCTGTCCGGATCGGGCCGTGCCGTTCTTCGAGGTCGCCGAGTGAGTCGAGGCAGCGGTTCGCTTCGCAGCCGCGGTCGGCTTGGCGGTCGTCTTTTTCGCGGTAGTCGTCATCTTGGGAGCCACGAGGGGTCCTTTCATCGCAGGGGTGTTGCCAGACGGTCGTTACCCCGAACACTCGACGACCAAACACGCACTCGTTGACACTCCCCAGATCACCCTCACCGAGACCGTTCTCGAGGTTTGAGGCTCGACGCGGCCGGGTACTTGGCACCCATGGACGACACGCTCACGATTGCCGTCACGCCGCAGCCGGACCACATGCTCATCGAGATGGACGGCGAACTCGATGCGGCCACGGCGCCGCATGTCATCGTGACTGTCGAACCTCATCTCACGGCGGGAGCTTCGGTGCTGATCGACGCTGAATGCGTCACATTCGTGGACTCGGCTGGCCTCCGAAGTCTCCTGACGTTGCGGGCCCGAGCCAGCGACAACGACGCCACACTTCGAATCGTCAATGCCTCAGAAGCGGCACGGCGCCTCATCGAGCTGGTCGGATTGACCGACCATCTCCTCGGCTGACGGTCGACCGACGATTCCGTGCTTGCGAGCCGATGCACTCAGGACGATCAGCCAGCGTGGGCGCGGAGCTTGTCCAGGGAAGATTTCAGGAGCCGGGACACGTGAACCTGGCTCGTCCCGATCTGCTCAGCGATCTCCGACTGGCTGCGCTCCTCGAAGAAGCGCAGATACAAGATGGTGCGCTCCCGTTCGGGCAACGTCTCCAACAACGACGCCAACTCGGCGCGATCCTCACGAAGGTTGAGCAGGAGGTCCTCCACTCCGACCCGCTCGCCAGCGGTCGTGGCACCGCCAACGGTGGGTTGATCCAGCGACGACGTCGAGTAGGCCGCTCCAGCTTCAGTCGCCTCGAGGACATGTTCCACCGGCACCGACAGATACTCGCCGAGCTCCGCCGGTGTGGGCGCGCGCCCGAGCTCGTGACGGAGATACTCGACTGCCGGACCCATGCGGACGTGAAGATCCTTCGCTCGCCGCGGAACTCGCAACGCCCACGTCGAGTCCCGGAAGTGGCGGCGCAACTCGCCCATGACCGTAGGAATGGCATAGGCAGGGAAAGGGATCCCCATCTCGGGATCGAAGCGGCCAGCCGCTTTGACGAGCCCGATGGCACCCACTTGCTCGAGGTCGTCGATCGGCTCACCCTTGTTGGCGAAGCGTCGGGCGCATCGCTGCGCGATCCAACGATGTTCCTCGATGAGCTCGGCCCGGAGGCGCTCATCGCCGGATGCACGCAGACGCCGAAAGCGATCAACGACTGCCTGGTCGTCGGGCTCGAGCGGACTTCCTGCGGACTCGTGATTCATAGGGTGGATATCACTCGGCGTCAGCGGGATCGACGCTCCGCTCGCACCAGAACGACGCCGTGCCATCAGTGACGCCGAACCCGTGATCGTCAGTCATGACGTCGAGGATCCGTGTCGACAGCTCTGCGCGAGCCTCGTCCACCGGAGAGCCTTCCCCGACGGGCACGTGACCGACGATCCGCAATGTGTCTCGTCGTGGGGTCGACACGCTGATCGACAAGGCGGAACCGTCGCCGACTTCGAGCAGAGTGGAACACATCTCGTCGACGGCAACCTTCATGTCATCGATCGCATCGATGCTGAAAGAACCGAGCGATGCCACCCCGCTCACGGCCAATCGGATCGTCTTGATGTACCGGGTATCCGCCGGAACGGTGACCGTCACGCCACCCTCGAAGCTGTCAGTCACGACACGAGCCCTTCTGTCGGTCGAAACCCGCCAGCGGTGTTGGCCACGGGTTCTGCGGAAAATGTGTCAGAACGGGATTGTGTCAGATCTCGCCTTCGCCCTTGACGTTTGCTCCGATTTCGGTCATTTCGTTGAAGTGCTCGGCGACCTCGTCGACGTCCACATCTTTGGCTTTTTCCTCAGCGGTGGCGGCCTCATCAGCCGTCGGCTCGCGGTCGGCTGACCCGAACTTCGTCTCATTGGGGGTGGTCGCGGACTCGTCTGCGGACATGGTGGAACCTTTCGTTGAGATCGGTAGCGGATCAACCGTTCCGCCGACTGGTTCCCTCAGTCCACCAGAGCTAAACGCAACCGACGACTCAGTTTGGTGGACAGTCCCGGCAGACCACGACGATGCTCACGTCGTCGGCGTTGTTGCGTGAGGTGAAGTCGTCGACAGTATCGAGGCACTGCTGCACCACGCGTTCGGCCTCGATGCACGGCATCGACAACACCAACTCCGCCAGCCGGTCGACCCCGAAGAACTCGTTGTCCGAGGAGCGAGCTTCGAGTACTCCATCGGTGAATACCACGAGTTTCCCGCCCTCCTCCAAGGTCACCGCCTCGGTTCTCCACTCGGCATCGACAGGCCCGACGAGCGGGCCGGTCGGTGCCAGCTCGTGCTGCGCCCCGCCATGTTCGAAGACCAGTGCCGGCGGATGGCCAGCATTGGCATAGGTGCCGCGACCCGACGTCGTGTCCACGACCAGCGCGATCGCTGTGAGGAACTCCGTTCGATCCTCACCGAAATTCTCGTACAGAATGCGCATCGCCTCGCCGGGCTCGGCACCCGATCGCAGCGATCCCACGATCATCTCCTTGGCCTTCAGCGCCGTCAACGCCACCTCGGCACCATGGCCGACGATGTCCAACACCACGAGCCCCACCACCGAGTCGCTGAGCGCGAACACGTCATAGCAGTCCCCAGCAAGCACTCCCTCCGCCGGTCGGAGTCCTCCCGCCACCGTCCAGCCGTCGGGTGAGTCGCCGAGTTCGCTCTGGAGCGCAGCTCCCAGCTGCAGGACGACGATGGCGGACTGTTCGAGCGCTGCTCGTGACCTGGTCGCCTGGTCGATCATTCGCACAAGGCGGGCTCGCATCGCCGCCACCGTCGTGCTCACCGCCACCAGTTCCTCGGGGCCGGTCAGCGGCAACGGAAAATCGAGTTCCTCGGCCCGGACCGCCCCCACCGCCTCGACCAATTGCGAGAGCGGATTCAATACGTACCGCCGAACCCACACGACCGCCAACACCGTTGCCAAGATGGCCGAGATCACCGTCCCGGCGACAATGAGGCGGAATCGGTTCGTCACCACCGTGCTGGAATCGATGGCGGACACGCTCTCGTCGGCGATCCCGCTGGCCAGCTCGTCGAGCCTCGCGCGCAGCTCATCGAAGCGCGCCTTGCCACCGCTCAAGGCCACCACCGATGCCCCGCTGCCAGGATTCTCGCGGGTCGCCGCGATCTCTGGTTCGGCATGCTCGGTCCGCCAACGTTCGCCGGCGTCGGTGACTGCGCTGAGACGCTCCAGGAGCTCCGGCGAGTCCCCAATGCTCACCCGAAGGTCGGCTGTGAGCCGAGTCGTCGCGTCGATCCCCCGCCGGTAGGGCTCGAGGAACTGCTCCTCGGCACTGATCACGAACCCGCGCTGACCAGTCTCCTGATCGGAGTAGCTCGAACGAAGGAGGGCCTCCTGTACCGCCGCCACCTGAGCATTTCTGACGGCCTGCTCGGCATCAGCATTGGCCCCGAGCGCCCACAGGGTGAGTAGCCCACCGGTGGCGATGATGAGGAGGTAGACGACCGTGATCCGGGTGAGGATCGACCTGATCGAGGTACCGGCTCCCACCTTGGGGACGTCAGCCCATCAAGGTTTCGGTGAGTCCCGTGACATCGAGCAATCTGGTCACGACGTCGGAGGCCTCCACGATTCGGAGGGTCTGTCCGGCGGCCTCAGCGTCGCGTCGAGCCACAATCAGCGCTCGGAGCCCAGATGAATCGATGAAGGTCACGGCGCTCAGGTCCACCTCGACGGGGCCAGCGCCCGCCGACACCGCTCGTGCGAGATCGGCGGTGAGCGTCGGGGCCGTCGCCGCATCGATCTCGCCCTGCACGACAACCGGAGCATTCTTCTCTGCTGGTTCTCCCATCCGCATGACCCTACCGGTTGGAGGTGGAGAACTCAGACAGATCAGTGATCGAACTCGAACCACACGGTCTTGTACTTCTCCGAATCGGCGGCTGATCCTCGGTTGTCGACACCCCACCGACTGGCGAGGGCATCGATGATGGCCACGCCTCGACCGGTCACGTCATCAGGCCCGGCGTTCTTCTGAAGAACCTCGCCGGAGCCGTAGTCCGAGACTTCGATGCGGATCCCCGAAGGAATGCGTCGCATGACCATCTCGCCCCCGGAACCAGCGTGGCCCACGGCATTGGTGACCGCTTCGCTCACGAGCAACTCAACGGTGTCGGACACTGCGTCCAGACCCCAGCCGGTCAATGTTGAGCGCGCGAACTTCCGAGCCGAGGCAGGTGCGCCGCGGTCAGCGGTGAAACGGTGGAGCACAAGCCGAGGCGCCATGGGATTTAATGTTATCTGGCTCTCGGGTGCATTTCGTCGACTCCCCATGTGGCCACCGTCCGTGTTGTGCGTGTGAGGGTTCCCAAGCGGACGACAAATGAAACCTCGTCACCTGGCATCGCCGGGTTTGAACCATCGCCACCATGGGTAGCCACATGCGTCGTGGGGGCTGGCACGCAGGGGCCTGCCCCCACGACATCCCTGCCCCCACGACAGCACTGTCGGACAGCCCAGCCTCGACGCTCGTCAGCTCCGATGGATGAGGTTCATCGTCGACGTGAGCACCGGCGACCCGGCCTCGTCGGAATAGATGTCCTCGATCACCAGGAAGGTCATGACCTTGTCGCCGCTGGGCTTCTGATAGACGTCCTTCACCTGACCGCGAAACGTCAGTCGATCTCCGGCCACCATTGGCCGGTGATACGTGAAGGACTGCTCGCCGTGCAGGACGAGCCCTCCCTTGGACATGAGCCCACCCATGATCTCGATCATCGGGTGGCGCTGGTCAGGATCGGCGGCCGGCTGCAGCTCCTCCCACTTGCCCCAGTTCTGGAGACTGAAGCCAAAGGTCGGCGGCGCCGGAACGTTGTCGAAGCCCTCAGCGCTGGCCGTATCGCCATTCCGATAGACCTCGGCCTGATCGCCGATCGCTTTCGCAAACTGTGTGATCGGCGCTCGTTCGACCACCAGCGAGCCGCTACCCGTCGTCATTCCGATGTAACTGTCGAAATCGATGTCGTTCACTGCAGCCCCCTCGGCGGTTCTGGGTATGCTCTCGCTCGAACCTGACATGAGCGTCAGGTTGGTCATTCAAGCACAGGGGGACAGCCATGGGCATCGTGGACGGAAAGATCGCCATCGTCACGGGCGGGGGTCGAGGCGTGGGACGTGGCGAGGCCCTCGAACTCGCGGCTCAGGGAGCCAGAGTGGTCGTGAACGATCCCGGCGGCTCCTCCAAGGGAGACGGAACCGACGCTGCGCCAGCAGATCTCACGGTGTCACTGATTCTCGAACGCGGCGGCGAAGCGGTTGCCAACTACGACGACGTCTCGAGTTTCGAGGGCTCCAAGTCGCTGCTCGATCAGGCCATCGGGGCCTACGGCGGAGTGGACATCGTGGTCAACAACGCTGGCATTCTCCGCGACGCCATGATCACCAAGATGACCGAATCCGACTTCGATTCGGTCATCGCCGTGCACCTCAAAGGCACCTGGAACATGACCCATCACGCGTGCGTGTACTGGCAGAACGAGTCGAAGGACGGCCGGCAACGACGGGCGTCGATCGTGAACACCGTCTCCTCAGCGGGGCTTCAGGGCAACATCGGCCAGGCGAACTATGGCGCCGCCAAGGCTGGTATTGCGGCGCTGACCGTGATCACCTCGCTCGAGGGCTCCCGCTATGGCGTCCGCGCCAACGCCGTCGCACCCGGCGGCGCCACTCGGATCGTGAACGAGTCCATGCCGCAGATCCCGCTACGCGAGGCCAACGACGTGCCCGACGGCGAGTACGAGAAGCTGAACCCGGGCAACTCTGCGCCGATGGTGGTGTGGCTGGCATCGGATGAATCGTTGATGGTGTCGGGCCAGGTGTTCCGAGCGGTGGGCAACGGAATCACCCGCTACCACGGCTGGTCACTGGGAGCGAACGCCGAGAACGTGGTGAAGGGTGAACCACAGAAGTTCGATCCCGCCCGCCTCACCGACACCTTGGCGAAGAACCTGTTCGGCACCCGCCCCGGCGGGCTCCAGATGAATCGCTGACGAGCGGCAGCCACCCGCGCCCCTACGATCACGTGCGAAGGGGGACTCCACACATGAGCGACTACGAGACCATCACCGAAGAGATCACCGACGGCGTCGCTTGGTTGACGCTCGATCGGCCGGAGGTCTACAACGCCTTCAACCGACGCATGCAGAAGGAGCTGCGCGCGGCGTGGCGGAGCTATCGGCACAACGATGACGTCCGATGCATCGTCCTGAGTGGCGCCGGCGAGAAGGCGTTCTGCACCGGCATCGACCGAGCCGAGCAGATGGGGAGCGACTCCCCCACCGCCCATGTGCCTGCTGCCGTGGACCCCATGGCTCCCGAGGAGCCCATGGTCGGCTCCGGCTCGACACCGTTCCATTTCGATGATCCGGGCGACTGGATCGGCCCGAAATCGAACGACCTGTGGAAGCCGGTCATCGCGGCCGTCAACGGCATGGCATGTGGCGGTGCCTTCTACATGTTGGGCGAGGTCGAGTTCATCATCGCCGCCGACCACGCAACCTTCTTCGACCCCCACGTCACCTACGGCATGTGCGCCACGTTCGAACCGATCCACATGCTCACCAAGATGCCGTTCGCCGAGGTCATGCGGATGTCCTTGTTGGGGAATCACGAACGGCTCTCGGCCCAGCGTGCACATCAGATCGGTCTCGTGAGCGAGGTCGTACCCGGCGAGCAACTTCGCGACGCCGCTGGCTGGGCCGCGGCGGCCATTGCGTCGGCTCCTCCGCTGGCCATCGAGGGCACGGTGCGCTCGATCTGGGCGGGGTTGGAACACACCCGCAGTGAGGCGCTCTCGCTCGGCTACGCCTACATCGGGCTGGGAACCAGCCAAGAGTCCATCCGCCAAGGCCAGGAGTTCTTCGCGTCGGGTCGGCGCATCGAACACCGGACCCGCTGAGTACCACTCACACGGGACTGGACAGGAACGCTCGATGCACGAGCGTCGCCAACGTGTCGAGCACGGTGTCGTCGGGTCGGGTCCCCGAGGTGTCGTGGTGCATCGAGGCTGTCCGCTCCACCAGCGCCAGGAGAGCCGTGGCACGGAGCGCAGCCGACGCAGAGGGTCGGCCGGGTGTCTGCTCGATGGCGATCTGGAGCTGCGCTGTCACCTCGGCGAGCGCCTGCGCGCCCAAGGCCTTCAGGCGTCGGTCCCCTACCGTTCCTTCGGCCCAGGCCCGAATGACGACACCATGTTCATCGGAGAGTCGCCAGAACTCAGCCAACCATCCGCGGATGGCCGTCCGGTCCGAGGGGTCAATGGCGGCGAAGGCGACGGCCAATGTGGCCAAGTCGCTGCTCGATCGTTGCGCCAAGGCTGCGAACAGCTCCTCTTTGTTGGCGAAGTACAAGTAGAAGGTTCCGTGCGAGACACCGGCGGCCTGCACCACGTCGTCGACTCGTGCCGCGTGGTACCCGCGCTCGCCGAAGATCTCCACACCCGCGTCGAGCAACTTGGTGGCCGTTTCGACACCTTGGCGGCGCAGGGTCCGTCCCGACATCGTGGTCGACGGACTCGCCGAGGCTGGAGTTCGTGGTGCTCGAGCTACCGATGCGGGACCGTCGGATGACACAGCCGTCATGTTAGGACGCATCGTTCGCGAAGCTGCGAAACGGTTCGGCGACCGACCCTGGATGGTCGATCCCGACGGACGTGCGACGTCGTATGCCGAGTTGGAGAGAGCCAGCGACCGGGTCGCCCTCGCCCTCCGGTCCGAGGGGATCGTCGAGGGCGATCTGGTGGCCCTGCGAATCGGCGCACATCCCGAGTACTTCATTGCCCACGCCGCGCTCGCCAAGCTCGGCGCCATCACCGCTGGCATCAACGTCCGGTTGACCGACGCCGAACAGCAGCGGGTCATCGCGCAGTCGAAGCCGTGTCGGATCGCAGAACTCGACGACGTGCGCCGCTGGCGATCACTGGGGGCGACGCTCGCCACCGGCGGTCTCCATTCCGACCTCGGCGATCTCGACCCCGACCCTGATCGGGTGGTGGCGGTGATCTTCACCTCTGGCACGACGGGGACGCCGAAAGGTGCCATCTTCTGCAACCGCCAGCTCGAATTCATCACGGAGACCGATACCGGTGGCCAGTGGGGCGAGGCCGGCGTGTCGGTGTCATCTCGAAGCCTCGCGTCCACGTCGTTCGCTCATCTCGGGCCGATGACCAAATTCGCCGGCTCGCTTCTCCGTGGTGGCACCATCCACCTCGTCGAACGATGGTCAGCGGCCACCGCCATCGAGATGTGCGAACGGTTCGCCATGACGCAACTAGCGGGTATCCCCACCCAAGTCGCCCTCGTCCTTCGCCACCCGGCCTGTGAGCACGCTGACCTGAGCAGCATTCGCATGGTGATCATGGGTGGTGGACCGGCCAGCGCTGCGCTGATCGATGCGGCGCGCACTCGCTTCGGCGTGCCGGTCATCACCCGCTACGCCTGCACCGAAGCCGGCATCGGGTTGGGAACCGGCCCGAACGACGACCCGATGGACGCGGAGTGTTCGGTCGGGCGCCCCCACGGCGGCGTCGAGCTGAGTGTGCGGGATGACCATGGACGCATGGTTCCGTCGGGCGAGATCGGCGAAGTGTGCCTACGGTCGCCGGCGGTCATGTCGGGCTATTGGAACGATCCCGAGGGCACCACAGCCGCTCGTTGGGAGGACGGCTTCGTCCGCACCGGCGATCTCGGACGACTGGATGCGGCTGGACGGCTGGTCTTGTGCGGACGATCGCGGGACATGTACATCCGCGGTGGCTACAACGTGTGGCCCAGCGAGATCGAGGCCGTGCTCGGGATGCATCCAGGGGTCGCAGAGATCGCTGTCGTGGCTCGACCCGATGACGTCATGGGCGAGATCGGCGTCGCCGTCGTGGTACCCACATCGACGCCCGTGACACTCGACGATCTCCGTCAGTTCGGAGCCGATTCGCTCGCGCACCACAAACTGCCCGAGGCCCTGCTCGTGGTTGATCGATTGCCGCTGACCGCCATGGACAAACTCGACCGCATCGAGTTACGACGGATCGTCGCAACCTGACCGAAGCCGTGACCACGTCCACGTCCACGTCTTCGTCCAGGTCCGGTCTAGGTCATTTCGCCCAATTGCCCGGGCCCGCCAACCGAGGGACCGAACGCCTCGTCTCAACCGGCATCGAATCACTCACGAGGTGTCCCATGTCTTGCACTCACTTGTCCCCCGTACCCCAGTCCCCCACGCCCGACGTTGCGACGTTGCGCACTCGGCAGCGCCGTTGGCTCATCGCTCGCACGGCGCTCGTGCTCACCGTCGCCGTCACGGGACTGAGCGTCGAAGGCTTGATGGCAACTCCAGCGTGGGCGCGACCCACGCCGTCGGGAACTCACACCATCGATGTACCGCTCTTCGCCGCCACCTACGTCGACCAAGCGGTGCCGAATCTCGCGATGGCGTCAAGCAACGAGCTGTGGGTCGGTCGGGATGGCGCCGGCGAAACCCAAACATTGCTCCGGTTCGGTCTCGGTGTGATTCCGACCGGATCGATCATCGTGGACGCCTCGTTGAACCTGTGGGCGAATCGTCGGAGCGGGTACGGCGGCAATGGTGCGGAGGTGTCGATGGCCTTGACTTCGTGGGACAGCACGATCACCTGGAATACCCGACCCGTCACTGACTACCGGTCGGTGCCAGTCACGTTCGGATCATTCGACTCCGTACCGCTCGCCCGCATGGTGGATCAGTGGGTCAACGACGGCGTTCTCAACCGCGGCCTCGTCGTGCGGCCTGCGTCGTCCGTCGTTGATCTCGACAACATCTATGCGGACGAGACCTCAGCGACGCCCAACGCCCGTCCGTCGCTCCGCGTGACGATCGCTGGCGTCGACCCCTCGGCCGCCACACTCGGCAACACGCTCGTGCCCGGACCACTCGACGGCAGCTGTGGTGACGGCGAGATCGACGTCCAACGCTTCTTCCCCAGCCGACCAGCACCCGGTGATTCCGCGCCGGTGGCGGGTCGCTTCGAGCTCAGCCATGACGCCACCACACTCAGCGCCTGCGTGAGCGGGGTGGCTGGGGTCAACGCTGGCCTCGACGTCATGTCATTCGGGGTTTCCACCGGCGATTCCCACACCGTTCCCGATGGCCGCGACGTGCGCTTCAGCGCCAATGCCTGGGGCACGGCGGCAGTGGATCGTGGCAACAACGCCGGGGGCTGGGCACCATTCTCGCTGCCAGGGTGGTCAGCCGTTCGGCGACCCGGATCATCCAGTGGCGCCGAGTTCCGCATCCCGCTCACGTCACTGGGTTGGAGCTGCGGCCCACTCACGTTGCGGGTCATGGCCGTCCATCGCGATGTCGATGCCTTCGGCGATCACCGGGCATTCCCGAACACGACCTCGATGAGCCGACCGTCGGATTGGATGTCGATCACGCTGGTCGGGTTGCCCGCATGCTCCGTTCTCCTGGCGGCGACGCCGCCCACCCCGCCGGTAGCTGGAAGTCCCGCTACTGGCTCCGGCTCAGGGGCAGGCGCGGCTGCGGCCTGGACGCCCGATCAAATCGCCAGATTTGTGGCCTTCGTCAACGCCGTTCGACGGGCCGAAGCCGCCCAGTTGGCGGCCAGGTCGGCTGCCGCTCGCTGCCGGTCGGTGCGCCGCCACGGCCGCATCGTGCGGATCTGCTCGCGACGGGCCCCCCTGGTTCGTCATCTTCGTCGACGATGAGATCTTCTACAGCTCGCGCCTCATCTCGTCGAACAGTGAGAGGCAACGAACTCGAGGTGACCATGCCCCATCGACACGTGACCAAACGAACAGCGCTCGTCGTGGCGATCGCCATGAGTGGCCTGACGCTGGAGGCAATGACCGCTCTGCCGGCATCGGCTGCGACGCCGCCTCCGGGTTCGTACATAGTCGATCTGCCGATGGTTGTCGCGACCTATGTCGACGAGATCGCTCCGAATTCGTCGGAGTTCTCCCAGAACACACTGTGGTCTGGTCGAGACGGTCTCGGAGAGACCCAGGCATTCCTGAAGTTCGATGTGACGTCGATTGGTGTGGGCTCATCCATCGCAAAGGCGGAACTGCGCCTCACCTCGCAGAGCCGGGCTGGGGGGTCGACCAACAACCTGTCGGTCTCGCCCATCACTGGGTCATGGAACTCCACCACGACCTGGAATGCTCGACCAGGGTTCTCAACCGAAGCCACCCCGATGGCGACCGGCACCGTCGACACGGCTCAGGTGGCGCGATTCGTCGACGGGTGGGTCAACGACGGCCAAACCAACAACGGGTTGGCCGTTCATTCCGCGGTCGGTTCCGACGTCCAGAACATGTACTACGACGAGAACGACGCCATCGGGCTCGGCAGACGCCCGGTCCTACGGGTGACGATCACGCCGCTCGACTCGACGTCGATCGAACTGGCGTCGAGCCCCATCTCAGGTCCGCTCAACGGAGTCTGCGGACTTGGGAAGACCACTCAGTCCCGGTTTTTCGCGAGCCGTCCCACCGCAGCTGCCGGAAGCCTCACCACTGGATTCGTCAATCTCGGTCATGACGGCACCTCACTGGAGGTGTGCGTTTCGGGTATCGCCGGTGCAAACAGTTTCAACGACGCCCTCTTCCTCGGCGTGTCGACCGGCGATTCGCACTCGATCCCTGATGGACGTGATGTCAGGTTCGAAGTGAGCCGCACCATTGCACAGGTCAGCCGGGGCAACGGAACGGGCGGATGGTCCAGCTTCTCGTTGCCCGGATGGGCCGCCTCGCGAGATGAGTACGCCTGGAACTCTACCGAGTTCAGGATTCCGCTCACCTCGTTGGGGTGGAGTTGCGGACCGCTCTCCCTCCGGCTGATGGGGGCCCACATCGATGTCGACTACGGCGGCGATTCGCGGGCGTGGCCGACACGGACCGTCCAGAACCAGCCGTCAGCGTGGCAGACCGTCACGCTCAACGGACTCACCGCATGTCCGGTGGTCGCTCCACCCGCACCCGGCGCACCGCCTGTTTTTGCGCCACCCGCTTGGACACCTGCGCAGATCATGGCCTTCATCGCCTTCTTCAACGCCATCAAGAAGGCGGAGGCAAACGCCAAGGCGTCAGCGTGTCGCTCGGTCCGGCGACGCGGCCGCACAGTACGAGTGTGCAAGGTCGTGCGACGGGCACGAGCGGTGCCTCTCCGTCGCCGGCGCTGAGCTCTGACTGCTGGCGCTGAGCGCTCGAGGTTTGAACTCGCGACCGAACGGGAATGTTGGGTGAGGCGCCGCGTGGCGCCCCGCTCAAGGAGTTTCCCATGGCCCTCATTCTCTGGATCATCGCCGTCGTTCTCGTGGTCTCTGGCATCATGGCCATCGCCCGCAAGCAGGTTCCGTACGGCATCGTGATGATCGTCGTCGGGTTGCTCGTCGGCCCCGGCGGAGTGAGCATCTTCACCTGAGCGAGATGACCTCGTCACAGCCACGAAACACTTCGGTCGTAGACCGATCCCGTGGCTGACCTCCTCGACGGATACGAGCTCGCCTCTCCCCTGGGAGAAACGGCGTGGGACGAGATGTTCGAGGCGCCCGATCACCCACGAGCAGCGTACGAATCACTCTTCGACTCACTCTCGTCGCTGTCGGCCTCCGACTTCGACAAACGGGCCGCCGCACGCGATCTCAGCTTCCGCGATCAAGGCATCACCTTCTCACTCGGAGGCGAGGAACGACCGTTTCCGCTCGACCTCATCCCTCGGATCATCACCGCCCCTGAGTGGGCGACGATCGAAGCGGGGGTCACCCAGCGGGTCCGGACGCTGGAAGCATTCTTGGCGGATGTCTACGGTGCCCAGGCCGTCGTCCGCGATGGAATCTTTCCCCAACGACTCCTGACCAGCTCCTCACACTTTCATCGCCAAGCGTCCGGCATCATCCCCGCCAACGGTGTGCGGGTTCATGTGTCTGGCATCGATCTGGTACGCGACCCGGCCGGCAAATTCCGGGTCCTGGAGGACAACCTTCGCACGCCGTCGGGCGTCAGCTATGTCGTCGAGAACCGACGGGCCATGACGCGGGTCTTTCCCGAACTGTTTGCCAGCCATCGGGTCCGCCCGGTGTCGGGGTATCCGGCCCGCCTGCTGGAATCGCTTCGAGCGTCCGCTCCTCGGCATTCTCCAAACCGCGAAGCGAACGTCGTCGTGCTGACCCCGGGCGTCTACAACTCCGCCTACTTCGAGCACTCGTTCCTGGCCCGGCAGATGGGCATCGAGCTCGTGGAGGGCCAAGATCTGATCTGTCGCGACAACGTCATCTACATGCGCACGACTGAGGGCGAGCATCAGGTGGACGTCGTGTACCGGAGAGTCGACGACGACTTTTTGGATCCGTTGCACTTCCGGGCTGATTCCCTGGTCGGGTGTCCCGGCATCCTCAACGCCGCTCGGGCAGGCAACGTGACCATTGCCAACGCGGTCGGCAACGGTGTGGCCGATGACAAGCTGGTCTACACATACGTTCCGGACCTCATTCGGTACTACCTGGGCGAGGAGCCACTGCTCACCAACGTCGACACGTTGCGACTCGACGACCCAGATCAATTGGCTGAGGCGCTTGCCCGGCTCGATCAGCTCGTCGTGAAACCGGTTGACGCATCCGGCGGCTACGGCATCGTGGTCGGTCCAATGGCGACCGACGAAGAACTGGCCACCACTCGGGCACAGCTCATCGCTGATCCACGATCCTTCATTGCGCAGGAACCCGTGAGCCTCTCGACCTCGCCGACACGAGCCGGCGATCGGGTCCGAGGACGACATGTCGACCTTCGTCCATTTGCGGTGAACGACGGCGAGAAGGTGTGGGTGGCGCCCGGAGGGCTGACCCGCGTCGCTCTCCGAGAGGGCAGCCTGGTGGTGAACTCGTCCCAGGGTGGCGGATCGAAGGACACCTGGGTCCTGGCTGGGCCGCCAACGTCGGCCACCGCGCCCGAGGGCGATGTGGAGGACAGTGACACCCGCGGCGACGACCCGACTGCCGGTCAACGCATCGTTCGGTCCCATGCCATCGACCCCGGGCCGGGCCGGCGAAGCGATCGACAACAACAACAACAACAACAACAGGCACGGGAGGAACAATGCTGAGCCGGATCGCCGAATCGTTGTTCTGGATGGGCCGCTACCTCGAACGAGCCGAGGACACCGCCCGTCTCCTTGATGCGTCCCTCAACCACCTGCTCGAGGCCACCACGACCGATGAGATCAGCCTCTGCACGGCGTTGCTGCACGTGATGGAGGCACCGCCGAAGGACGAAGTACTGATCGACGCGGCGTACATCACCCGGACATTGGCGTTCGACATGAAGAACCCGAACTCGATCGTGGGCTCCCTCCGAGCGGCACGTGAGGCGGCCCGGGGCGCACGAGAAGCCATCAGTTCGGAGATGTGGGAGTGCCTCAACGGCACCTTCAACGAGCTCGGTGACCAGGAACGATCGGCAGGCGTTTTCGGGCCGAGCACGTTCTTCCGGTGGGTCCGCACCCAGACCGCTGTGATGGCGGGGCTGACCGATTCGACCATGAGCCGCGACGACGCCTATCGCTTCCTCGTTCTCGGGCGGAATCTCGAGCGTGTCGACATGACCGCCCGCATGTTGGCACTTCGATACAGCTCGGGGGACACCTCCGCTGATTGGGTCACCACGCTTCGATGCTGCTCCGCTCACGAGGCCTACCTCCGTACGTATCGACGAGCGGTCGACGGCTCACTGGTGCTGGAGTTCCTCATGTTGGATCGCCTGTTCCCTCGGTCGCTGTTCCACGCGCTCTCCGCCGCCGAGCGTGCGCTCATCCAGCTCGATGGCGATCTGGGCCGATCCGGATCAGGCGGGGTGGCGAGGCGCCTCGCCGGCCGGGCACGAACCGAACTCGAGTTCCGCAACATCGACGAGATCATCGACGACCTGGCTGAGCACCTCGAGGGAATCGAGTCGACGACCTCGGAGATCAGCAACGCCATCGCCGAACGGTTCTTCCGTCATCAGAACGAAGGCACCTGGATCGCCGACCGAGAACGACTCCTCACCCCCATCGGAGGCACATGAGCTGGCAGATCGAGATCACCCATCGAAGTGGCTACCGCTACGGCGGCGACGTGTGGGCGTCCTACAACGAGGCCCGAATGACGCCGGCCAACACCGAGCGACAGCGCGTGATGTCGACCCGATTCGGAGTGAACCCGAACTGCACGACCCATCGCTACATGGACTACTTCGGCACCGTGGTCGAGACGTTCGACCTCCACAACATCCATCGAGAACTCGAGGTCACCTCGACGTCGCTGGTGGAGACCTCGCCGGCTCCCCGCCATGACGAAGGATGCCCGTGGGAAACACTCGCACTGAACGATGTGACCGACCGGTTCGACGAGTATCTCGGGGCCACGAATTACACGGCATCGGACCCGGAGATCCTGTCGATGGCCAAGCAGTTCCTCACCCTCGGCACGCCGCACGAGGCCGTTCGCGAGACCGTCGCTTGGGCCAAGGGCCGGCTCGTGTACCAGAGCGGCGTGACCGGCGTGACGACTGCAGCGCGCGAAGCGCTGGCGCAGGGCAAGGGGGTCTGCCAGGACTTCGCCCATCTCACCATCGCCGTACTTCGCGACATGGGCATCCCCACGCGGTACGTCTCCGGCTACCTGCATCCGACGCCCGACGGCGAACTGGCTCAGACAGTCGAGGGGCAGAGTCACGCATGGATCGAGGCCTGGACCGGTTCGTGGCGAGCGTTCGACCCCACCAACGGCTCCGCCGTCGGCGAACGACACGTCGTGGTGGGTCGAGGACGGGATTATGCCGATGTGGCGCCGCTGAAAGGCGTGTATCAGGGTGGCGAATCCGAGGCGCTCCGCGTGCACGTGTCACTGACCAGGGTGGCGTAATGAGCGCCGGGATCACCCCTCGCTGCGGCGTTCGGTCTGACGGCCAACCGGCTCGCGCTCAGACGTTCTAGAACGGAAAGCCGATGACCTTCACCGGGATGTTGGAGTTGGTCGTGGAGTTGTTGCCGAGCTGTCCGAGATTGCCCTGACCCCAACACCACACCTCGCCAGAGGCCCGAACGACACATGATGTCCGACCGCCCGAGGAGAGGTCGACCGCATCGTTGATTCCCGACACCTGGACCGGAACCGTGGTCGAGCCCCACGAGCCGTTGCCGATAGCGCCTTCCGCTCCCGAACCAATGCACCACACCGTGCCATCGGTCTTCCGTGCGCACGTCGACACTTCGTTCGCTGACACCTCGGCGACATTGGTGAAGCCGCCGAGCCCAGCCGCCGTGGCGACGCTCGAGTACGTCGTGGTGAGCTGGAGTCCGAGCTGGCCGAACTCGTTGGAACCCCAACATGTGATCGTAGCGTTGGCGAGCTTCACGCAGTAGTGCTCCTTACCCGCAGCGATGTCAGTGGCGGTGGTGATGCCACCGAGCTGCGCTAAAGCCGACGCGTTGTTGTATGGGGCGCCGCCTCGACCGAGTTGGCCGCGGTCGTTGTCTCCCACGCAGAAGACGACCTGGGCCGGCGGCGCCATGAGCACACACTGGCTTCGGAGGCCAGCGACGGTCTTTCGAGCGGAGACGGCCGAGGTCGGACCGATCCCCGAAATCGTGGTTTGCAATACCACCGTGTCCAGCAAACTCGCCGTCCCGAGTTGTCGCTCGACATTGTTCCCCCAACACTGCAGATAGCCAGTTGTCAGCGATGCGCAGGTGAATCCGTCGCCCGCTGCCAGCGATGCCACGTTGTAGAGGCCTCCGGCGTTGGATGGGACCGGCTGAGGAAGACCCTGCACGGTGTTCCCGAGTTGCGCCTGGTTGTTTTTGCCCCAGCAGACCACTGATCGGTCGGCCTGAATGGCACACACGTGACCTGTCCCGACCGCGATATCGGTGCCCCTGGGGCCGAAGATTGGTTGGATCGGAATGAGGTAAGCCGCGGTGTTACCGATCGCCAGGGCGCCTTGGCTGTTGTCGCCCCAGCACTTGATCCGGGCGTTCGCAAGCCACGCGCATGCCGTGCCGTAGCCGACGGCGACCCCAGCGGCGGGCGACGGTGGGATGTACTGGGTGGTGGGCGGCGTCGATCCGGTTTTCACCGTCGGCGGCACCGGCGTCGTCGACGTTCTCGCCGACAAGATCGCCACGTACAGCTGAGCGACCTGCGCCACGGTGGCCTTGCGGACCCAGCGTCCACGCTCGCATTTCAGGACGAAGTTAGCGTTGTCCTGGCCCCATTCGGCGGTTTTGCAGCGTGCGCCAGCACGAACCGGTTTGATGCAACCGGTCGCCACAACGCACAGCGCAACGAGCACGGCAGCAGCCCGCCATCTCCGTGATGCATTGCCCATGGCATGAAACGGTACCGACTTCGGCCCGGTTTGTCAGCCCGCAGGATCCGGGCCGACCAGCGTCAGGTGTCCCAGAGCACGCGCATCTGCGGCGGCGAACGGAACATCATCCCGCTGATGAACTGCTCGCCGGCGGCGGGGTCGAGGCGCAGGTTCGGCAGCCGATCCATCAGCGCGTTCATGACCACCTGCGTCTCCATGCGGGCCAGGTGCATCCCGAGGCAGATGTGAGGCCCGTGGGCAAAGGCAATGTGCGCCTTGCGCGGCCGGAAGATGTCGAAGCGTTCCGGGTCATCCCATCGGCTCTCGTCGTGGTTAGCCGATCCGAGGTTGCAGATGATGGCCGAATCCTTCGGCACCGTCACCCCGCACACCTCGGTCTCGACTCTCGCAGAACGAACGATGATCAGCAGCGGCGCCTCCCACCGCAATCCCTCCTCGGTGGCCTGTGCCATCAACGAACGATCGGCCACCAACGCCTCGTATTGTGGCCGATCGCTCAACAGGCCGAACAAGAGGTTCGCAGAGGATCGATACGTCGTTTCGGCACCGGCGGGCAACATCAGCCGGAGGAAGGCAAAGATCTCGTCGTCGGTGAGAACCTCGCCGTCGTTCGATGCTCTCGCCAACACCGAGATCAGGTCGGGGGCATCCGAACCGCGGCGCTCGGCGACCAACGTGCCGAAATACTCGGCGAGTCGCACGGACGCCGCCACCGCCTTGTCCCAATCGACGGTCACCCCGATCAACTCGACGGCCAGCCGGTGGAACAACGGCAGATCCTCGGCGGGGAGCCCCATCAACTCGGCGATGACGTTGACCGGAAACGGGAACATCAACGGCACGATGAGATCGCCGGCGCCGTCGTCAACGAACTGATCGATCATGCGATGCACGAGTGGTTCGACGAGCTCGGTTTCCCAACGCTGCATCTCCTTGCGGGTGAAGGCCTTCTGGATGAGCGAGCGGTAGTGGTGGTGCTCGGGTTCGTCCATCTCGAGAATCGAATGGCCGAACACCTCTCCCATCACCTCGGCGTACCCCGACGACGTGAACGTGTCACCGTCGCCGAGCACGGTCTGGACTGCCTCGAACGAATAGGCCGTGAAGAATTGCGGGCCGCTGACGTCGGGTTCATCGGTGTGGAGAGCGGCATCCAACTCCTCGGCACCGCCGGCCATCGGGGTGTTGCGGCGGAACTCGACGAAATCCGGATAGGGCGACGCATCACCATCTGCACCCATGGCGCGATTGAACGCCTCGAAGGGATCGTCGATGGGGTCGAAGTCGTCGATCACGGTCACGGGATCTCCTCGGGCTGCCGGCTCGCAATCGGGACACTACCCTGACGCTCGTGTCAGGTTCAGCGCGTCCGATAGCTCTCGTCACCGCTCCGCTCCGAGGTCCGGGCCTCGAGCGACTGCGGTCAGTCTGCGAGGTGATCCTCGACCCGTGGATCGATCACGTGCCCCTCAACTGGACCGACGACGTGGGGCTCGCCGCCCGACTTGCCGAAACCGGCGCCACGATCCTGGTTGCCGAGAGCGACCAGGTCGGGCCTGAGGTGATGAAACTTCCGCTGCGGGTCATCGGTGCCACGCGGGGCGATCCCACCAACGTCGACGTGGGCGCTGCCACCGCTGCCGGTATCCCCGTGCTCCGAACCCCCGGTCGAAATGCCGATGGCGTCGCGGAGATGGCGGTGGCGCTGCTGTTTGCGGTGAGCCGCCACGTCATCCCTGCCGATCGGGACGGTCGATCACGACAGATGTTCCGTGATCAGAAGATCCCCTATCAGCACTACCGGGCCTGGCAGTTGGCCGGTCGCACCGTCGGCATCGTCGGGTTGGGCGCCGTCGGCCGGGCGGCGAAGTGGCGCTTCGAAGGGCTGGGCATGAAGGCGATCTCTGCCGATCCGTTCAACCCCGAGGCCACCCACTCACTTGATGATCTCTTGGCCGAAGCCGACGTCGTGTCGATGCACGCGGCGGTCACGCCCGACACCTTCGGGCTCATGAACGCTCCACGATTCGCCCAGATGACGCCCGGCGCCATCTTCATCAACTCGGCCCGCGCGGGGCTCCACGACCTCGACGCCCTCACCGATGCGTTGGTCACGGGGCACCTCGGCGGCGCGGGCCTGGATCACTTCGACGGCGAGCGGCTCCCCAAGGCGCACCCCATCATCGACCTGGACAACGTGGTGCTCACGCCCCACATCGGCGGCGCCACCTACGACACCGAGGTCAACCAGTCCGACATGATCGCCGACGATGTCATTGCCATCCTCGAGGGCCGCCCGCCCATTCATTGTGTGAACCCGGAGGTCCTCCCATGAGCGAGATCGACAACCATCGTCAGTCGGTGTGCCAGTCGGTGTTGGCTGCCGCCAAGACCATGTACGCCAAGGGCCTGGTCGAAGGCACCGCCGGCAACGTGTCCGGTCGCATCGACCACGACACGGTGGCGATGACGCCGTCGTCGTTGGGATACGACGAGATGACGATCGACGACATCGTCGTCGTGGACCTCGACGGCAAGGTCGTCGAGGGCGAGCGGTCACCAACCTCGGAGAAGTCGTTGCACCTCGAGTGTTATCGGGCCTACCCGGAGGTGGGCGGCGTGGTTCATTGTCACGCCAGGTACGCCTCGATGTTCGCGGTGGCCCGCGAGCGAATACCCGCTGGCATCGACGAGTTCATCGTGTACATCGGTGGCGATGTACCCGTTGCCGAGTACCACCCGTCAGGCAGTGATGAGCTCGGCCACGGAGTCGCCGCCGAGCTCGTGGATCGCTCGGCGGCGCTGATGGCAAATCACGGGATGGTGTGCATCGGGAAGTCAACCGACGACGCGCTGCATTCGGCGCTCGTCGTCGAACACAACGCCCACATCATGTGGGGCGCCAAGTTGTTGGGTGGCGTCGTGCCCATTCCCGACAAGGCCGTCCGGAACTTCACGGGCGTCTACGACTTCGTCCGCCACAACATGTGGGCTCCCACCTGACTCCACCATTCGCGGGGTGCCGGATCAACCGATGCAGGTCTGCACTGACACCAGGTTCGAGGCGGTGGTGCTGTTGCCGCGGTTGTCGGTCGCGGTGACGGTCACGGTGTAGGGACCGGGCGTTGGCGGTGACCAGACGTTGATCCAGTTCGTTGCCGACTGACTGGTGAAGGTGAGCGACCCCTGCGTCTGTCCGACGTAGGTCGCCGTCACCGAGCGGATCCCACTCGGATCGCCGACCACCGCGTTCAAGGTCGACGGAGTGCACGGCGCTGATGTGATCGGAGCCGGAAAGCGCAACGTCAACGTTGGTCCGGTGCGATCCACGAGGGTCGTCGTCGTCGAGGCCGGCGTCGTCGGAGGGAGTGCTGTCGGCGGTATCGGCGGAGCCACGACCGTGGTGGATGGGGTCGGCTTCCTGGTGGTCGGGGCCGTACTCGTCACTGGGGCGGTCGCGGGCGGCGCCTCGGTCGGCACAACCGCCACCGCCGTCGTCGAGGTGGCCGGCACCGTGGTGGTCGATGTGGACGTCGACGGGAGTGCGATCGTGGTCTGCGACGACGACACGGTGAGTTCCGCCGCGTTCTGGCCCAGCAGCGTCGCCGCGCCGAACGTCAGCAGCCCGAGCAACAGCGTCACCGCTGCCACGATGGCCCAACGTGGTCGAGCCCGGCGCTCAACCGGGAACCCAGCGCCATCCCAACCCCAGGGGACCGATTTGCCGGAGCCGATACTCGCCAGCACCGCGTCGCGCACCGACGATGGCGGCGCAACGAAGCTGATCGGCGCACCGGACATCGCCGAGGCACCATCGATGAGCATGGCTGGGACGCCGGCTCGCCGCCGTTCGCAGACATCGCAGGAATCAATGTGGCGCGCAATGCGCTTGCGCCAGACCACCGTGAAATCGCCGCCCCACTGCGACAGGACCTGATCCAGATCTGCACATTCAGCTCGACCTTGGCGGGCGACCATCAGTGCCGCCACCGATCGGGCGAGCCGCTCACGCATTCGGTGGGTCACCTGGTGAGCTGTCGACTCGCTGACACCGAGGGCCTCAGCCAGCGACGATCCGTTGGACGGGTCGAGATCGTGGACCATTGACAGCTCCATGACCAGGCGGTCACGTTCGTCCAGTCCCGCAGCCGCGTCTCGCAGGACGGCGATGGCGCTCCGACGCTCGCCGGCACCGTCGATCAGGTCCTGGATCTGGCCATCATCGGTCGAAGGGATCATGTCGGCCACATCCAACTCCGGACGCTCGCGACCACGACGCTTGGTGTTCCGGAAGACTTCGTTTCGGGCGATCGCATAGAGCCAGCTCGAGAGCTTCGAAGGATCCCGCAGCTTGTGGAGGTGCTCGGCCGCTGCCACGAAGACGTCCGATGTGAGATCTGCTGCATCGTGACGATTGCGAACCATCTGCAACGACAGGTCGTGGATTCGCGAGGCGTACCGGTCGTAGATGGCAGCGAAGGCGTCGGTGTCCCCACCGAGGTATCGCTCGACGAGCGTTGAATCGTCAGCCATGTCCACGTCACCATCGAACACGGAACCGCCCACCACGGAGCCATCAAACACCCAACCAACAGATCCGGTCCAGCGGGCGTCGGCGGCGTCACGAACCCGGGGACCAAGAGGATCTGCGGACGCGGCGACAGGGACCGGCCAGATAGCCGGTCCCTGTGCCCGTGTCCCGCCGACACCGAACTCATCGGTCATGCCTGCCGGCGGTGCCAGATCAGGCCACCGACACCGCCGGCGAGCAGCACCAGGCACGCAATCAGACCGAGCACGAGCATCATCGTCGAGGTGCTGTGCGAAGCGGGGATGTTCGCCGAGATCGGTGCTGCCGGTTGGGCGCTGTCCTCGACGGACCCACCTTGCACTTCAACCGCTGACTCGACAGCTGCGGCGGGGGCTGCGACATCCGCCGCGGGAACCGGGGTGGACGATGCATCGGTGCCAGTCGAATTCTTCGGCTTCGGGGTCTTCGACTTCGGTTTCACGGTGGTGGGGGCGTTGGTGGTCGGAGCACCAGTCGACGGAGGGGTGGTGGCCGGAGGCGTCGTCGTGGGAGGAACCGGCGGGTTCTGCAGGACGGGCGGAATCGTCATCGGGGGGAGGATGGTCACGGGTGGGAACTTGATCTTCGGCGGGATCGTCGGGGGCACGGGGATCGACGGCTCTTTGATGCAGGTCCCCATGAAGCAGATGTCGGCGGCGGCGCTCGATGCGGTCAGTGCCATGGCGCCGGAGGTGCCGAGAGCGGCGAGGGTCAGCACGGCGCCCACTCGGCGCCGGACGCTGATGGTGGCGGTCGCCCCCCGGGTGGGAGTCGCGGTGGTGCTGGTGGTGCCGGTGCTGTTGTTGTTCGGTGTGGTGCTGGTGCTCATGTCGTTCTCCTCGGAATCGGTGGCGACGCTGCGTCGTCAGAGGCCAAGAGCGCGACGATCGACCGACCTGACACTTTTCGCGGAACTTTCTCGAGATTCCCTCCACATTCCCGTTCCGGGACAGCAGGGAGTGATCAGAGGAGTTCGTGGAGCTCGGAGCGGCCGCTGATCCCGAGCTTGGAGTACACGTTCTGCAAGTGGTTCCCGACCGTCCGAACCGAGAGGTGCAACCGCTCAGCGATGTCCTTCGACGCCAGGCCATCACGAGCCAGCACGGCGATCTCGCGTTCACGACCGGTCAGCGCCACCACTGCGTCGGGCCGAGCCAGACCGGGCGTTCGGGGCCCGTCGCACTGCTCACTCCGGCGACTCGAACGACTCGACGACAGTTGAGCTGATCGTTGATCGCCTCGTCGTCGCCATCCGTCAGCAGCGGCCGCCGCCCACTCTGCCCCGATGAGTTGCGCCCCGCAGGACTCCCACACATCACCACATTCGTCGAGGTCAGCGGGGCTGTCGGATTCCAGCGCGCGAGTCGACCGCGCCCGCAGCGCGTGAACTGATCCGTCACAGGCCTGATCCGCTTCATCAAAACGATCCGCGAGCTGCGTCGCGCCGAGCCGGACCGCCTCGAACCACATCATCGATGCGGAGGTTCGTTGGCCGTCATCCCATGACCGGTCGGCGGCAGCCAACAACAGGGTTCTCGCCGTTTCGCTCCGGCCCGCAGCGCTGGACGCCCACCCTCGGCCGATAGCAGTCTCATGCAAGAGAAATGAGGCATCGGGTGGACAGCCGTCGAGGGAAACAATGGCCCGACGGGATCTGGCAACGTCGCCTCGCTGGCCGGCAATGGCTCCGATCAACGACAACGCCATGCGTTTCGCTGAGGGGAAGTGAGCGGCGTCGGACAGCGCCTCCGCTTCGGCGGCCCACAGCGACGCGTCGCCCAACCGTCCCGAGAGCATCAGGCAACGCGCTGACATGAGCGCACACCAAACTTGCAACAGCGGGACTCCGGCGACCGCCGCTTCACCCCACGCCAGTGAGGCGACTCGGTTGGCATCGTTGTAGCGGCCGATCTCGGCGAGCGCGAAGGCCTCGGTGACGCGATGAAGTGTTGGTTGCCCGACCGACGCTGGATCGTCGAGTTGCAGGTGCATCCTCCGCCCGCGGCGGGCCACTTCGATGGCTTCGTCGGTGCGCCCGACCTGCGCCAACGCCACGCTGAACGGAATCGCCCCGGCCACTTCGATCAGATCCAGGTCGGACTCGATCTCGCCGATGACGTCGATCGCCCGCTCCGGACGGCCCCCGAACGCGTCGACGGTCGCATGGCCGGTGCGGAGGGCATCGTGGACCAGCCGCTCGTCCACCCTCGCCATGACCTGATCGAGAATCGCGTGCGCTCCGTCGGCGTCGCCGAGGCCCCAGAATCGGATCCGGTGGCCGCTCATCGCCAACGACATGAGCTCCAACGCGTCCTCCTGAATCTGCAGCGCCTCGCCGATCGCCCGATCAGCTTCGACAAAGGAACCGAGCTCGAACAAGGCGTCGCCCAACAGCGCCAGCGCCGACGCTCGCGTTGGATCGCCAACACCGAGCACCCCGAGCGCCGCGCGCGCCAGACGTTCGGTCAGGGCCATGTCGTCGGCAGCCCGGGCAACTCGTGCGCCCGCCACCAGTACCGCTCCGTCGGCAGCCACTCCGGCATCGAGCCGCCACAACGCCAGCCGCATCGCATCCTCACGGCGTCGAGCACCCAGGTCCTCGATCCGCGCCGCATGGGCCAGCACTGTCTGCCGTCGACGCAGAGTGCCCATGTTCTCGCGCAACGCCTCGCCATACAGCGGGTGCGCCAGCCTCACCTCGACTCGATGATCCGATGGCACCACCACCACGAGACCCTGATCCTCGAGCTCGAGGACTGCATCCAGGGCCCCTTCCGCTTCGAGCAGCGCCAGGCCGACCGGTTCACACAAGGCGATGAGGTCCACCACTGCTTTGGCGTCCGAGCTGACCTCGTTGATCCGATCCGAGATCATCTCCGACAACCGCGACCCCACGGCCAGCGTCGACACCAGTTGCCAGACACCGCGCTCCTGCACCAGCGACGACCGGGCGAGCGTCGAGGAGACCACCTCGCGCAGGAACAACAGGTTTCCTCGTGTCACCTCGAACATGGCGGAGGCCGCGCTGTGGTGCACCGGGCCGCTGAGGACCGAACGCAAGAACTCGGTTGTCTCGTCCCGAGTGAAGTCGGCGACCGTGAACTCCACCAGCCGTTGGGAACGAATGAGGCTGTCGATCGCTTCGGGGACCACTTCGCCATCGCGCACGGTGGCGATCAGCTCGATCGTACGGGCGCTGAGCAACTGGACCAGCAGGGTCACCGACGCCGCATCCAACAGATTCACGTCGTCGACTGCGACCAACATGGGCGCGCCGCCCCCTCGAACCACGTCGATGGCCTCGCGCGTCGACGCGAAACGGTCGAGGGCGCTGGACGAGACCGTCTCTCGCGTCAGAATGTGAGCAACGGCGCCGAGCGGGACATCAACGGTCGCCCCGGTACCGAACACCCGCTCGACGAGGCGACCCGATGCCTCGTGCGAGGTGGCAATGTGGTCAGCGATACGGCTCTTTCCCACACCGGCCCGTCCACGGACGATGACCCCGAGGTGGACGCGATCCTCGAGCATCGAAGAGATGGCCGCCACCTCGACAGCACGCCCAATGAACGGCCAACGACCAGATGCTGGCCCGCGTCCAGCCTGCTCGCGTCCAGCTTCCACCGTAAGAGTGTCGCACGCGAATCTGGCCGGGCAACCCTGAGGGTCACCCGGCCAGCGACGCGCCCGCCGGCTCCGCAGTCGATGCTGCGGTTCGTGGTCCCGCCACGATGTGTTGTTCGTCGGTTGGTGGCCCCTCAGACGGGAGCGGCCCAGTCGATGAACATGTCGTTTGGGTCGTCAGGCATCACCTTGACGCAGACCCGCTGTCCCGGTTGTGCCCGAGCCAGGAAGATGGCCGGAATGACCTCGGTCCGAACCACTGGGGTCGGGGGACGGCCCGGCAGGTTCACCACCAACTCGAGTTGGCAGCTGGGCTGGAAGTTGACCATCGCACCGGTCTGCGCCACCGAGATCACCGTTGCCGTGGTGACAGTTCCGCTGGCCATTGCTTGGCCGTGCGCCACTGCTCCCATGCTCTGGTTGAGCTGCTCCATCTTCTGCTGCATACCAGCGAGATCGGCGCCGACGTCGTGATTCTTTCGAATCTCCTTCGACTGCCTGCTCAACGTGTTGAGATCTTTGAACATCCCCATGACTTCAGGCCCGCCCGGTGTAGTGGAGGTTGAACTGCTTGGCGACAGCGGGGTTGGCGGCAATGCGCTCATTCCAGCCGTCGACGGCGGTGGTCCAGCTGGTCTCGTCGATGCCACGAGTAGCGGCGATCTCGACGGCCTTGGACGTGTCGTAGTTGTAGGCGGCGAGTCCCGCTGACACCTGGGCGAACGTTTCGAGGTCGACACCGGCAACCGGTTCGAGCTGATCCGCAGGAATCGCGATCTCTTGCGCCGCCATGTAGGGATTGGCCGGCACGCCCTGTGCTTGCATGGCGGCCGCGTTGGCCGACAGCTGATTTGCCTGATCGATGAGACCTGGGGCCGCACCGACCATGGTCTTCATGTCTTTCATCTGCTTGAAAAGTCCCATGTGACTGCTCCTTCGAGGGGTTCGTGGTACGACGTCATTGTCATCGGACCGTCCCTCATCTGACCTGAGTATCAACTACTCAAATGAGTCAGAAGCACCGCTGGGTACGTCACTCCGTCATCTGGATACCGAGTCGCAGATGAACTTCCGTGGGGAGGTTGCTCGGATCGCGGAAAATGTGGTGGGTGCAGGTGTCGCCGGGGGCCATCGGTGGGTTCTCAACAGTTGTCGGGGCATGACCCCACTCGACGGGTTGGATCTCGTTGTTGATCGAGCAGTGCGCGCAGTACACGCCGAGTTGTTCGCGGCCGAAGGTGCGCGGGCCCGGCTCCGTGAGCTCGAAATAGCCATTCGGCCCATAGCGTTCTTCGTCGATGAGTCGACCGCCCGAGCCACATCGGAACTCCAGGACGATCTTCTCTTGGTCCTCGCTGACCTCGACCGTTGCGCCGTTGGCGATCATGGCGCGGGTGATCGCCCGCGCCCGGACGTCGGCAGGCAACGCATCCCACCGGGCTCCGTCGCCCCGTCGAGGACGAATGAACTCGTCGCCCGTCCGCCGCAAGGCCGCCTCCACATGGTCCTCGCCGAAGGTCTGCCCGATGTAGCTCAGTAGCGACGTGATCCAGTTGACCGAATACTCCTGCAGGCTGGCCACCCGTTCCGCCGCGTCGTCGAGTGCCGCGACGGCAGTCACGACATCGCCCGATCGAATCGCCTGGCGCAGCGATTCCCACAGCGGGGCCGACATCTCGGCGATCTGTTCGGGTGTCATTTCGACCGGCGGTGTCTTCTCTGGCGGCATGACCATCACGGTAGGTGCCAGGATCGGGCGGTGCGGTTCGGAATCACCACGCCGATCGTGACCCTCAACCCGACAGGCCATGCCCCCTGGGAGTCCGTCGCCGGTCCCGAGGAGCTGACGCGGATCGCGACGTGCGCCGATCGACTGGGATATCACCATCTGACCTGCAGCGAGCACGTGGCGGTGCCGGTGTCGAAGGAGCAGACGCGGGGAGCCACCTACTGGGATCCACTCGCCACCCTGTCGTGGGTGGCCGCACACACCTCGAACATTTGCATGGCGACTCACGTCCTCGTGCTGGGCTATCACCATCCCGTAGAGGTCCTCAAGCGTTACGGAACCCTCGACGTATTGTCGGGTGGTCGAGTGATCCTCGGAGTCGGCGTGGGATCGCTCGAAGAGGAATTCGGGCTCCTCGGCGCCGACTTCGCCAATCGTGGTGAGCTGGCCGACCAGTCCATGCGCGACATCCGACAGGGCTGGGGCGAACGGGTTGTCGGCGACATGGTGGTGGCACCGCACTCGCCGAGATCCGACGTCGAGCTGTGGGTGGGCGGCCGAACTCCTCGATCACTGCGCCGCGCCCTCGAACACGGCACCGGCTGGGCGCCCTTCGGGATGACCGACGTCGAGCTGAGCACCGCCCTGACGCAGCACCCGAGGCCGGACGACTTCGAGGTGATCCTGTGGGCCTACGGCCTCGACCCACTCGCAGCCCCCGATGCGACGGCCGAGCGGCTCGGCCAACTCGCTGAGCTGGGAGCGACCAACATCAATCTGCGATTCGTCAGTCGATCCGTGGAGCACTGGTGTGAACAGGCCGAGGCACTCATGAGCCTCTGATACGCACGGTCGTCGGGGCGAGGCGCCGATGGCATTCACATTCAGCGTCCGCATCACGTTCAGCGTCGGTGTCAGATGAAGCGCGACAGCACGGCTTGGCCGCGATCGCACGCCAAGAGCAGCCCTCCGAGTTCCGACGACGACAGCTCGGAGGTTCGCCGAGGCGGAACCCCTCGCACGAGCGCCGCTGCGCGTTCGGCGCAGCCCGGATCTGCAGGCAGTTCCAGGAAGTCGATGAGTTGCTCCATGGCGGGAACGGGATCGGCAACGACTGCTTCGAACCGAAGCGTGAGGAGTCGATCCGGGCCGAGCGACTCCAGCGCTTCGGCGCCGTGTTCGAGCTGATCGGACCAGTATCGACCGTAGAGTTCGACCGGCGGATGCGCTGTCAACCAGCCGTCGACGACGGCGTCTTCGTCGTCGGGGTCGATGCCCGGCGGCATGATCCCGTACACGAGCTGCACGGCCAAGCGATAGAAGGGGTGCTCGCGCATCGACAACGCCACCTCGGCCCCATCACGAACCAGGTGAACGATCTTGGGTTGATCGAAGACAGACAACAGCCCATCCAGATAGTCGACCGAGGAGCCCGAACGCTCCACCCAACAGAACGCCGCGCGACGGCGACCCAGCTCCGAGAACAGCGCCCGGTAGTGCTGCGCAATCGGGGCGAGCGGACGTGCCGCCATCCACGTCGACACCTCGTCCCACAGCGCGTCGGGGTCGTCCGTGAGATGGCCCAGGGTGGACGTGAGGATCCATGGGATCGGCTCGCCCCGCTGGTACCGATCGGTCGGGCGGAACGGGTAGGTCACCTCTTCGGCGTCGTAGCCCTTACCCATCACCATGTCGATCACGTGGTTCGGCGTCCCGAGGACGTCGGCCACCCATGGCCCGTCGACAAGGTCAGTCGTGAAGCGGCGACCCCAATCGAGCCCCGTGAAGACCTCGTTGAGGCCGATCACATCTCGGTGGGTGTCCAGCATCTTCGTGAGCAGCGTGGAACCGCAACGACCGGTCCCGACGACGAAGCGATCGGTCATCGTCGGTACCGTTTCGCGAGCCCTACGCGGCGGGTGCGGATCTGTTCCGCTCGGCCCGCTGAGTCAAGGGTCGCGGATCCCGCCAGCGCGCCGGTGGTCATCTCCTCGTTCAATGCGTCGAATGGGATCGTGCGCAGCGAAACCGTCGGCACGGAGTTCGCGAGCAGGTAACGAACCGCCAACGTACCGCGCACGTAACCCGCGGGATCGAGCCAGTTCGCGCAGCCTGGATCGCCGTGGCTGATGACGGCTCGTACGTGCCCATCGGGGTCGATGGTCGCCGTGTGATCGTTGATCGAGCACGAACGATTGGCGATGTCTGCGGACTCCCAGAACCAGGTCGCGAGCGACAGCGACCAGTACCGGGCGACCGGCGGTGTGAACTCGACGATCACCGCCTCATCCGGACCGCAGACATATGTCCCCATCCCGTAGGCCTGACCGCCAAGCCCGGTTGCCGTCAACGACGGGACGAACGGGGTGATGTCGTTGGCCGATCCGCTCGCAAAGCCGCTACCGAGTTCCGCCCAGCACCGCGCTCCGACATCGAGCCACAGGTCCAACAGATCCATTCGTCGTTCCAACGTGTCGAGGTCGAGCTGGCTCGCAGTCGGGGATTCACCAACCCGTTCGACCACGAAACAAGCCGGCTCCTCGTTGGCCCAATCGCTGAAGTACTCGCGGACATGGAGGTAGCTGGCATCGGGTCCGGTCGCCATCCAGTTGGTGGCTCCGTCGGGGCGCTCGGGCGCAATCTCGATGACCACCGAGCCATCCGCTTCGGTCACGATGTCGTCGGTGGACCAGCGGGAGAGCGCCCGCCATCCGGTGAAGTCGCCATCGGCGAAGTGGCCGGTATTGACCTGAAGCTCGAGATGTCGCGCTGAACCGGGCGAGCCTGAAATGCGATAGCAGCCGCCGGGCGTCACGCGTGTGAAGCCGTACTTGGTGTCGGGGTTGTCGAGGCCCCACGACCGACGGTTCTCGATCAGGGTTCCGATCTCGGGATGGTCGACGTCGTCATGTTCGACACACATCGCAATGCCCGCCGAGAGATAGCGCATCAGGTACCGAATGCCCTCGGCGGCGTGGAGTTCGTCGTTCGGAGCGCCCGCCATCACGATGTCCGGGAGCGCCGCTACCGATGCCGAGAATCGTTGCCACAGCTCGCTGGCGCGATCGATGGGTGGGCCTGGTTTCATCAGCGACCCGTCCAGTTCGGAGGTCGTCGCTCAGCGCGAGCCTTGGCCGCCTCAGCGGTGTCCTCCATCGCCATGAGCTCGACGGACTGCCGATGACCGAGTGCCAACGCGTCGACCGGCGCCGCCCACGATCCGTATCGGATGAGCTCGCGGAAGCGCTGCACCGCACCCGGCGCTTGTGCCCCGATCCGTTCGGCCCAGCGGAGCGATTCTGTGAGTGCGTCGCCGTCGTCGACGACGGCTGACAACCACCCCATCTCGAAGAGCCGGTGGGCGCTGAGTCGTTCGTCAGCGATGAAGGCCAACTCCATCGCGTGTTGTGGGAGGAGTTGTCGTGCCAACGCCCCCAACCATTGCGCCGGATAGTTCCAACGAGCCTCGGGGAGGCCGAACGTCGCGGAGCGACCGGCGATCCGAAGGTCACAGCCGGCGGCCAACATCATCCCGCCGCCAAGACACATCCCTTCGATGGCGGCAATGGTCGGCTTGTGGGCGATCCCTTCGGCCAGCTCGGGGTACGGCGGATCGGAGAACCCGCCGTTCACGACGGCTTCGACATCGGCACCGGTACAAAAGGCGTCGCTGCCGGTGCCACACAACACCCCGACACGGAGATCATCGTTCTGGTCGAGCTGCGCCCAGGCGTCGCCGACAGCGTGAAGGGTCGCGCCGTCGTAGGCGTTGTGATGCGCTGGGTCGTCGAGCCGGACGATCATCACGTGTCCATCGATGTCGACGTGCACCGCAGCTGCCATCACTGAAGTTTCGCAGGACGCGATCGCCGATGCGCTGAAATCTGCAATCTGCAATCTGCAATCTGGCAAACTCCTCAATGGCACCCGACGGCACCACCGGTGATCCGACCGGTACCCGAATCGCCGTCGACATCGGCGAGCGGTCGACCGATCCGTATCTGCCAACGGTCGCGTCGGCTCCGCGGAAGGAGCCTCAGGCGCTCCCCCGCCGCCGCCAGTCGGTGCTCCTCGTCTCGGCTTTTTCCCTCGTCGTGACGTCCCTGGTCGGCTGCAGCTCCCCTCGGAAGGAACTGTTGTTGGGCGACAACGCCCGGTGCGAGGCCGGCGAGCGGGCTCCACTTGCCAGTCTGGTGGGCGGGCTCAACGGCGCTCCACTACCAGAGGCACAAGTCATCGAAACTGCGAGAAGCTTTCTCAAGGATCACGGCGCCGGCCAACCACGAAATTCGGGATCGCCAGCCGATCATTCGCCGTCGAGCGCTGGCGATCTGAAGCGGTTCGTTCTGCGGACGACCGCGCTACTGGGACCACGTCACCCTTGCGCTCGCCCCGAACGTTGGAACCGGTTCGCCGACCTCTGGCGATCAGTCCTGTAACAGCCGCACGGAAGGGCGGATGGGGGACTTCCCCTCGGTCACCCGCTTGAATCCCTTGCCAGTGCAACGACGGCGACTGATCGGTAGACACGAGCGAACCGTTGGATCATTCACTGTCGCAGGTCACTATTAGACTCGTACACATGTTCGAGCATCACCAGGCGGGTTCAGGGGACGAAGGCGACAAGGCTGACGTTGTTCATGATGGCGGTGTTGATCTTCATGATGGTCGTGGCAGTTCGGACCGGTTCGCCGAGGGTGATGTTCGGGGGTTGATCGACGCCTCGATTCGTTCGCGTCGATCCCGGGAC
>Ga0105047_10001281_pt1 | contig 44824 bp, 24 predicted proteins | sample MAT04_FD_78384 | JGI IMG/M metagenome (GOLD analysis project Ga0105047, IMG submission 78384) | Freshwater microbial communities from Lake Fryxell liftoff mats and glacier meltwater in Antarctica - MAT-04 (megahit assembly) | ecosystem: Environmental > Aquatic > Freshwater > Ice > Liftoff... | reverse complement strand
TGGATTAATTAATCTAATATCTAATCATACCACCAAGGATATTTTAATATCGCCTAGGATATTTTCAATATCGCCTAGGATATTGTTAATATCGCCTAGGATATTAAAATATCGCCAAGGATATTTTCAATATCTGAGTCCCTCATCAACTAGCTGCGGTCCACCAAATCAGCATAGCTGATTTGGGATGCTGATTGGTGGAACAGGATATATACTTACGGTATTATATCTATATATCTATATTTATTTCTCTTACTTATATAGTATACTATATTTTACCCCGGAGGGTTACCACTTAAACAGCTATATTACTATAACTATCTTTTATTAATACCACCCTACCCCTTTTAGGGGATATCTCTTAGAATATTATTTTATTATTGATCGAAAGCATATTTAAAATATCGAATCACACTCAGTTATACTGTGTTTGTATATTTATTTATTTATTTTTTTTTTTACTTTAAATTTCCCACTTATACGTTTTGTCATAAATTAAATATTTATTTAATAAAATATTGGTTTGTTAGGATTCATTTGACCATTACCTTATTTCTTTTATTTCTTAGACCCTAAGCTCTAAATATACCAATCAGTATCCCAAATAAGCTCTAAATATACCCTCCCAACCAATCAGTATCCCAAATAAGCTAAGCTTATTGGTTGGTCCGCAGATGATTAGTGGTCCTCATATAATAAATAGTACTAATATATATTAGCTTATACCCGATATATACTATTTTCAGTAAGGATAAAGTATAGATTGAAATATACAGAATAATAAGTTATATAAATATATATACGACTTCCTAATTTCCTAATTTCCTAATTTCCTAATTTCCTAATTTCCTAATTTCCTAATTTCCTAATTTCCTAATTTCCTAATTTCCTAATTTCCCAATCAGTATAGCTGAAGGGGTATGGGTAACAGTATGATTTGATATTGGAATAAATGAGAATTGAACTCATATCTTTTATTTGCAAAACAAAGGCTTTACCATTAAGCTATTATCCGAGTATTCCTATTACTTTCCCTAAACCAATCAGTTAAGTTTATTGGTTGGGTCGCAGGTAAAAAAGGATATAATTATACTAGTATTACCAATCAGCATTGGTTGATTAAAGGGCAACAAAAACAATTCCCAATTTTACCACCAATCAATATCCCCAATCAATATCCCCAATCAATATCCCCAATCAATATCCCCAATCAGCTATGCTGATTAGTTTAGGGTAAAATAAAGAGGCATCAGATATTAACAATATCCTAGGCGATATTTTAATATCCTTGACGAGAAAACAAAGGGTATTGTATCTAAATTCATATTTTAGCTTTTATCGGTTCGAGTCCGATTTCTCCCATTCTATCATTATCCCAATATAAGGTAACCTAACTAATAGTATATAAATTATATAAGAAAATTATAAGGATTAGTATTAAGAGTTTGTAAAGATGTAGTAGGATTTGTAGAATTAATTATAAAAAAAGATTCAAATAATAAAGGTATAAAATATTGTTTCATTATATAATAAAAAGTATAAAATAGTATTATTGTCCATGTACATTGACTTAAATATGTATAATAATTTATTTGTGGCATTTGTTTTTTTCCCATCAATCAGCATAACTTATTGGATGGATTATAGTATCCGAAGGATATTTACTTTATTAATTCCCTCTATATATATATTACCAATTAATATAACTATATATATATTACTAATTAATATACCTGATTGGATGGCAAGAGAGGGAATATACATATAATTTATACTAGGTATACGAAGAATAAAAAAAAACAATAATAATAACAATGACAATAAATCAAAGAATTAAGAAGAATATTACAAGAAAGATAAGGAAAGAAGAAAAGAAATTATTAGGGAAACCACAGATGAAAGGTTTAACATTAAAAATATATACAATGACACCAAAGAAACCAAATTCAGCATTAAGAAAAGTAGCAAAAATAAAATTATTTAATGAAAGATTAATAAAGAAACATAAATTAAATACTATAATTACAGCTTATATCCCTGGAGAAAAACATACATTATCTATACATAATTTAGTATTAGTTATACCAGGTAAAACACAAGATTTACCAGGATTAAAATATAAAGTAGTAAGAGGTGTATTAGATTGTAAATAATATCACCTAGGATCTGTACCTGAATACCACCCAATCAGCGAAGCTGATTGGGATTGGTACATATATGCGGCCCACCAAACCAGCATCCCCAATAAGCTAAGCTTATTGAATGGTACGAAGCTGATTTGGAATTTAAGAGATTGTAGAGGGATACCCTACAAGGGTGGTATCAGATAAAAAAAAAGAATATGAAAAATAGTTTTAAGAAAGTTGTTAGATTAAAAAGAAGAAGAATTAATATACCATTAACTACTATAATACAAGATAATAATATTACCCTATCATCTACGGACCTACCATTTTACCAGGGTAAAATGGGGGTGATGATAGGAGGGGGAGCAGGGATAAACCAGGATAAATATGTAATATTATATGTAAATAAGAATAAAAGAATAACAGAAGAAAATATAAAGGTATTAAAGAAAGAAATAATAATATTGAATATTAGACTAATAATTAATCCAAATAAATTATTAACTAAGAAAGGTATACTTATTCGTATGGGTCGTGGTAAAGGTAAACTTATTACTAAAGCTATTTATTTACCTAAGGGTTCTATAATAGCGGGTGGAAAATATAATCCTAGTATATTACCTAAATTAGATAAATATATAAATAAATTTACATATCTGTCATATAAGTTTTTACCTTAATATTATTCTCATATCCAATCATCTTCCCCAATCAGCTTATTACCCATTTTACCTCAGGTAAAATTAGAGGTCCTCAGGTAGCAGCCCAGGTAATTTAATAATTTATAATCAATAATCCACAGGGTGTAATTTAATGGTAGAATCTTTACCTTCCAAGTAACTTGTGCAGGTTCAAATCCTGTCACCCGTATATATATATATATATATTATCATAATTAAAGTGTAGTACTAGAGTAGTAGATTAGAGAGAGAATCGAACTCTCATTTATAGATTTGCAATCCATAGTATTAAAACCTTTATACTATCTAATAAATATCCCAAATCAGCTAAACTGATTACCAATATTACCCAATCAGTATCCCAAATCAGCTATGCTGATTTGGTGGACCGCAGCTGATTGGTAAGGTAATATTAAGGGGACCTAAACTGTATTGAATTATTAATCTTATATGTACTTATCTTATAAATAATCATCAGATTAATTCCTATCCTTACTTTCCTTGTCTTTATTTATCTCGGTCCACCAATTTTTCCTTGGGTAAAAGTGGGAAGCTGATTGGTTTATGGTAAAATAGGATTACTTATCTATATTTATAGTAGTAGATAATAATACCTTATATAGGGTATACCTTCAGTATTATAAATACCAAATAAGTATAACTAATTGGGGTGGGCTGCAGATATTAACAATATCCTAGGCGATATTGAAAATATCCTAGGCGATATTGAAAATATCCTTGGTGATATAGGGAAAAGTATTGGGATGGATTGGATTGCTAAGAGTCGAACTTAGAATTATCAAACTCAAATTTTGATGCCTTACCTTTTGGCTACAATCATATTATTATTTAATCACATATATTAATTCCCTTTTATACCAAGGATATAAAAGATATTTAAAAATATCCTTGGCGATATTAACAATATCCTTGGCGATATTGAAAATATCCTTTACCAATCAGCATCCAAAATCAGTATATTTGATTCAGGGGGAGTTGATATTACACAGGGTAATATAGGGAGGTAGCAGAAATATATATGAAATATGAAAATAACAGTTATGTAATTAAATGGTATAATAGTGTACTTTTAATACATTTTTGCAAGTTCAAATCTTGCCATAATCAAGTCTAATATATTCCAAATTGTATTTACTGAAAAGATATATACCTTAGGTATATATTTAGGGGTAAATATAATTATAGGTAAAATAGGAACTTTCTGGGCCAAGGATATCCTTGGTGAGGAATAAAATTATTCAGCAAAAGAAGATAACCAAGATAAATAAGAAGATAGATCAACAGCTTCAATAACAATACTCATTCTTTCATGACCAGCACCACATAATTCAGCACAAGAACCATAATAAGTACCAGGTCTTAATATATAAATAGATGCATGATTTAAACGACCAGGAATAGAATCAATTTTAATACCTAAACTAGGAACAAATCAAGAATGAATAACATCTTGTCCAGTAACTAATAATCTAATAGGAGTTAAATAAGGTAAAAATAAACGATTATCGACATCTAATAGTCTTAATTCACCTAATAATAAATCATCTTCTGTTTTTGTATAACTATCAAAATTTACTTCTAAATTTTCTATATCATTTATTTGATAATTCCAAGCCCATTGAAATCCTGTAGCTTTAATTGTAATTGAAGGTATTAAAATTTCATCTATAGAATATAATAATTTTAAAGAAGGTATACCTATTAATACTAATATAACACCTGGTATTATTGTCCATATAAATTCTATTATTGTAGAATGATTTCTTATTCTTAATAATTGTATACTTCTATTGTTATATACCATTACTATTATTAAATATGTTACAAATGTTATTACTATTATTAAATAATAAAATGTATTATTATGTATATCTCTTATTCCTGCACTTATTGGTGTACTCTCTTCTTGAAATCCTATTTGCCAAGGTTCTCCTATATCATTATATATCTTTAACATTCTGATGTTGCACAATAAGTATAGCTGATTGTGATTTTTTATTTCTTTATATATAGCTAAGTGTGGTATTTATTCCTACATAGACCAGATAACTACTTTACTATTTATTATATTATAAATTATAAATTAGGAAGTATTACCCTCTCTTATAACAATATATAATAATATATATTAACTTACTAATCATTCCGTAGTCTTTCTGCAACCTCCCTCCCTCCTGAGACACACACCCCCCCCCCCCTCAGCTATGCTGAGGGGGAGGAATCAGTTTAATTGAGAGGTAGATTTTCTTTTCTATTTAACCCCCAATATTACCAAGGTAATATTGGAATCCTTTTCATATTAAATAAATGTCCTAATATAGTTTTAAATACAGTATACTATATATACTGTATAAAGAAAGTATCCAGATATGATAATATATTGTACTGTAAATATATATATCTAAAAATAAATATCTATTCACCAAGTATATTACCCTCCGGAAAATATCTATGGCCCACCCTTGGTCAGCATCCTAAATCACTAAGGATATTTTAAAATATCGCCAAGGATATTTTAAATATCTGTTATATTTATTAACTGAGGGGGAACTTGAGTTTTTAATTACAGTATTATAATAATCTAAATTTACTTGTATTTCTTTACCGAAAGGATATTTTAATATCGCCTAGTATATTTTTAAATATCTCTACTACCTTCCTCCAATCAGCATAGATGATTCAGGGGGGGGGAATATATTAGATAATAATTGACATTATTATACCATAAGGGGAGTATTCCCATTTCTAATATTTTTTCCCCTTTATTAAATAGCTACATATTGTCCATTATGTATATCCGGAGGCCGGGTATTTCTTTATCCACTAAAAACCAGTAAAGTAAAAATAAAAAGAAATATACTATATAATATACAAACCAGTATAGATATATATTTATTACTAGGAAATCAGGTGCTACCTCTACGTAAATACCTTACATATAAAATATTAACTTGTATGTACTAATATAGAGTATACAATCAGCTGCAAACCACCAAAGAAAAATAAATACCAAAGAAGTTATACTAATTTGGGTGGGCTGCAGAGATTTACCTCCGGTAAATATACTTGGTGAAATAGAAAAGAAGTATAACTAATAAAGGAGATTATAAAATAATCCTACGTATTTATGGTATCAAGAGATCATAGAAAGATAATAAAAAACTATGTCCAGGAGTTTACGTACAGGGAATTATCGAGGCTTGAACTCGAATCAACAATGCCACAAATTGTTATTTTAACCTTTTAAACTATAATTCCACATATATATTTTACCCCAATCAGCATAGCTGATTGGGTGGCAGCAGAGTTATTAAAGGTGTATAGATCTATATATACCTTTACTTAATATAAATTAGAGGGATATATATCCACTAATCAGTATCCCAATATTATCAATCCCAATAAGCTGCGGACCACAAAATTAATAAATTTGGTAAGCTGATAGGGAGGGCTACAGTAATATTGAAGAAGATAGAGAAAAAGAAATGTTTATAAAAAGAAGTCATACATATCATCTGGTAAGTAATTCACCATGGCCATTTACAACAACAATAACAGTATTAACAGTAATATTAGGAATAATAATGTCAATGAATAATATAGAATATAGTAAAGAAGTATATTATATAGGAATATTAGGAATAATAATAAGTATATATAAATGGAGTAGAGATATAATAAAAGAAGGAAGTTATAAAGGAGAACATACAGAAAAAGTACAAAGAAATTTAACAATAGGATTTATATTATTTATAATATCAGAAATTAGTTTATTTTTAAGTTTATTCATAAGTTATTTTTATAATTCATTAATACCCTCAATAGAAATAGGAGGTATATGGCCACCAATAGGTATAGAAACATTAGATTATAAATCAGTACCATTATTAAATACGATAATATTATTAAGTAGTGGATTAACTATAACAGCTTGTCATAATTATTTAATATATGCTAATTATAAATCTTCTATTCTATATTTAATCCTTACCTTATTTTTAGGATTCTTATTTTCTTATTTTCAATATTTTGAATATTGGAATTCCTTATTTACATTATCTGATAGTATTTATGGTGCTTCTTTCTTTGTATTAACTGGTTGTCATGCATTACATATAATTGTAGGAACATCTTTATTACTAATATCCTTATTAATATATTCTCATTTTACTACTCATCATCATTTATTCTTTAGTTTTAGTTCTATATATTGGCATGTAGTTGATTTAATATGGTTATTCTTATTCTTCCTTTTATATTTTTTATCTTCTTATTAATATACTCCTCTTCCCCTCAATTTATATTCTTCTTTTTTAGACAAATATACTATTTATAATATAATAAGGTAGGCAAGGTACTACCAGGACAAAGTAGACAAATATACATTAATAATTAAAGAAATTTCCTTATGATGAAATGGTAGACATACTAAATTTAAAATTTAGGTTTTCTCAGTTCGATTCTGAGTGAGGGTATATATCTTATCACCAAGTATATTTTAATATCCCCCTTGATCAGCATAGCTGAGTGTGGTCTACATAAATACACATCTAATTACCTATATTACTGTAGCCCTCCCAATCAGCTAAGCTGATTGGGACTGGTAAAAATAGGGCCACAGTAAGTAATATATCTAAATATTATAGAGGGATAGCCGTCTTGGTAATAACTAGGATCTATATATTCAATTTACAATAAGTTATGCTTAAAAGGATAAATAAGTAATACAGATATTTTAATATCCTAGGCGATATTGAAAATATCCTAGGCGATATTAACAATATCCTAGGCGATATTGAAAATATCCTTGGAGATTGGGTAGGTAAGCAGAAAATATTGATCCTGAGGTAACATATATATATATATATATTATTACGGAGTATTGGGTGAGGAAAAGAAGGAGATTGTATAATAAGAGAGAGAGAAAGAAAAATGTATGAAATTAAAGCAAAGAAATGAAGTAATATATTACTAGGAGGAATAATAATTATTATTCTTAATTTATACAATATAATAAAATACGGAATAAATATAACTGTACCAGTAGGACAAGATATATCAAATAGAGAACTAGAAGAAGGAATATTACAATGAAATGAAATAAATATAAAAATATTAATAAGTATAATCATATCTATCATAATTATTTTTAATATTAAACACCAAATATATAATAATACCAAAGATAATATATCCCAATCAGTTATATTGATAGGGGGGACCACAGAAAGAAAAGATAATACAAAGGAATATGAAATGTTAATAATAATAGGAATAATAGGAATAATAACAATAATGATAAGTAATGAAATAATAATATTATATATAGGTTTAGAACTATATACATTTACAATATATATAATAATACTAAATAATCAAACAGAGAATGTAAAATTATGAGGAATAAAATATTTAATAATAAATACAATTAGTACTAGTATATTTCTTCTATCTTTAGTATATTTATATAAAGAAACAGGTATATGAATAATAACAATAAATAATTATACTACTAATATCAACATTTGGATTCAAACTGGTATAATATTATCTTTATTATTTAAATTAGGTACAGTACCTTTTAGTTATTGAATAATAAGAATATATAATGTATTAGATAAAAGAATATTAAATTATCAATTAATTGTATCTAAAGTAATATATTTATATATATTATTCTTATTTGGTTCTCTATTTTATAATTCTCATACACTATCTTCTTTATTCACTTATTTATCTACACCCTTAATTCCTATAAATATATATGGTAATAATAATCTATATTTTAATACTAATATATTTATATTTCTTATATTAATTTCCCTATTATCTTTATTATTAGGTTCAATAGGTGGTACAATACAATATACCTTTAATACTTTATTTACTTATTCTTCTATATTAAATATAGGTTATTTATTATTAGGTATAAGTTTTATACTATTAAATTTACCAAGGGATTTAGAAAATATATTATTTAATATTAATATTCTTACTATTTCTGAATTCTGAACTATCTTAGAATATCTTCTTATTTATTTTTTCTCTTTAATTGGTTTATTCTCTTGGTTTTACCTTTACAATAAATCTTCTTTCATATTTAAATGAACAAATATTACTTTACACCCTTATTCTTTCTTCTCTTTATGCATTTTTATTTTCTCTTTTATAGGTATACCACCTTTAGCTGGTTTTTATGCTAAATTACATATATTAATGAATATATTACAATCATATAATATTATGAATTTATATACACTATCAAATATATCTATATTTGTATTTATAATCTCTACATTAATCAGTATATTTCTATATCTTAAATTTCTTACTCCTTCTAGTTTATCTTATGATCTTAATTCTCTTTCCTTATCTTCACATACCAATATTACCATAGATAATACACTAGATAAACCTACAACTACAACCTATATATTATCTTTATCTGTATTCTTTATAATATTTTATTTATTATTTATATTGTTATTATTTCCTCTCCTTAGTTATTAGATCTAATCACACTATACTATGTACCCTCCCCTCAATAAGCATTGCTGATTGGAGGAATAAGTATAATTAATATAACTTATGGGGGATGTTGAGTGTAGGATATTCTTCAAATTATTATATATGTATTAGTATACCCTTCCTGGTAAAATATGTAGAACAGTAGGTGGTAAGTAATAAGAAAGATAATTGGTAGTTGGCTGAGAGGATTAAAGCGATAAATTGCTATTTTATTAAATATCCATATATTTCAAAGGTTCGAATCCTTTACTGCCCATATAAATACTTTCTAATATATACAAAATATATATATATATATATAATCATAGGTACGATAGCTTAATTGGTTAAAGCAGTTAGCTCATAACTAACTGAGTGTGAGTTCGAGTCTCGCTCGTACCAATCACCAAGGATATCACCAAGGATATCACCAAGGATATTACCCTGCGGGCAATCTCTGATACCTTCAGTATATAAATATTTAAACCTGTTAGCTTAATCGGTAAAGCAACTCACTGTTAATGGGTGTAAATGAGTTCAATTCTCATATAGGTCGTAGAAAATTAAGAATATTACTATTAGACGATTATATATACCATTATTATTATTATTATGTATTATCACCAAGTATATTTCAATATCGCCAAGGATATTTTAAATATCTGGTATATTAATCTAGTATATATCATATCCTTTCTCCAATCAGCATAGCTTATTGGATTGTAGAAGGTATTGTGGAAAATGAGACTTGAACTCATAATAATTTACTTCTAAGATAAACGTGTATACCTATTCCACCATTTCCAATAATTATATATATTCCACCATTTATAATTACTGAGATTCACCCTATCAGTATAATTGATTTGGATATTTAGAAAGTCTTTAGCTTAATGGATAAAGCATTAAATTTCTAATTTAAGTACTAAAGGTTCAACTCCTTTAAGACATATATTTTTCTATTACCTTACAATCCGCCTTTAATTTTACTATACCTCTCATCTGCGGCCCTCCCCTTTTACCAGGGTAAAATGGGGATGCTGATTGGGTAATATTGAGTAGTCATTTATATATCCCCTTTTACCAAGGGAAAAGTGTGGTATTAATAAATCACCATTCCCAATCAGTTATACTGATTGGATATAATTGGTTTAGGGTATAATAAAATAACAGCCAAGAAGTGAGTAGGTACTCAACAGGGACTCATGATTCATGTATTAAGGTTCAATTCCTTAACTTCCAATATATATATACTTCCTTATCAGATGCGGCCCATCCAATCAGTTATGCTTATTGGGGAAGTTTATTTACCAATTATACCCAGGGTAGAATTAGATATTGAAAAATATCCTTGGCGATATAATTTATGTGATTAGTTCAAAGGTAGAACACTGTTTTTACACAGCAGCTATCTCAGTTCAATTCTGGGATCACATATATATATATTTAATTTACCATATATAAATTAAATAAAATGGTAGTATCAGATATTTTAATATCCTTGGCGATATTAACAATATCCTTGGCGATATTAACAATATCCTTGGCGGTTAATAATAGAAAGGATGCCGAATAAAGGAGTTAAACCTTTACCTATCTATTTACAAAATAGATGCTCTAATCAGTTAAGCTAATTCGATATATTTTAATTATATTATTGTCTCCTTATTTTCCTCTAATCAATATCCCCAATCAGCTTAGCTAATTTATGGATTACAGAGGATTAGATATATATCTATAGAGGGTATTGGATTAATATATACTTGTACATAGGAATATATGTAAAGAATACTCAGGAATACAGATATTTTAATATCCTAGGCGATATTGAAAATATCCTTGGCGATATCCTAGGCGATATTAACAATATCCTAGGCGATATTGAATCCTTGGTGAGGATAAGGAATAAGAATCAAAATGGGAAAAATAGGAATAATAACAATAATAGGTAGTATAATAAGTATAATAAAAAATAAGAAGAATAATATAATACTGTTATTAAGTCTAGAATTAATAATAATAGGAATAACAGTAATATTAATAGATAGTTCAATATATATAGATGATATAACAGGAATAATAAATAGTATAATATTATTAAGTATATCAGCAACAGAATCAGCAATAGGATTAAGTATATTATTAGTAAGTTTTGAAAGTAAACATAAATATAAATAATCTAAAAATTTACCGTAGTTCTTTACCGTAGGTATATATCCTTTTACCAATCAACTAAGTTGATTGGATAACAGTAAATAAAATACATAGAATTAATGAGAAGAATATATATCTTTAATATAAGTAGCAGTCAATAAAGAGAATACATAAGCTTGTATAAAAGCCACACCAATTTCAAGTAAATAAACAGCAAAGATTAATATTAAAGGTAAAAAGAAAAGATAAGGAAATAAGACAATAAATTGGAAACTGAAAGTAGATAAAATTTTAAGTAATGTATGACCACTTAATAGATTAGCTGTTAATCTAACAGATAAACTTAATATTCTCATAAGATAAGAAATAATTTCTATACTAAATATTAAAGGAATTAAGAATTTAATAAAACCTTGATTAAGTCCATGTGGTACAAATAATTTAAAGAAAGATAATTTATGTATTTGGAAACCAATAATTGTTACACCAATTATTATTGATAATGAAAATGAAAATGTAAATATTATATGTGAAGGTGCAGTAAATGAATATGGTATTAATCCTATTAAATTATTAAATAATATAAATATAAATAAGCTAAATATTAATGGTATATATTTATTATAATTTGTAGTAAACATATCTTTTAATATATCTTCTACTTTTGTGTATAACAGTGTTATTATTTCTTTTCATTTACTTTCTCCATATACCGTATTATTATATTTATTTATAAGGAAGAATAGATAATATATTATTATTATTGATAATATTGTATATATTGTACTATTTGTTATTGTTAAATCTATTCATTCTGTTCTTAATGGTAACCATCCCATTATATTTGTTATATATGGTTTTATTATGAATTGTTCTAATGGTGTATACATTTATTTCTTCTTTCTTCTTTCAGCTTAATATAGCTAATTTATACCCTCTTAAATTTATTTAACCTTAAAAAATATATATTATGTATGTAGAGGGTTATTCAATTATATAAAGTATGATATATCAAAATACCATTTTACCACTGGTAAAATGGGATGGGGTGCATAATGAGAGAAATAGAAGTAATATTAATAATATTTGTATTATTATATATAATAGAGAACAAACCAATTAATATATTAATGAATTTCATAGGTATTACTATATCCATAGCCATAATCTTAGCCTTAAATGAATATATACGTATAATAGAAGGAGAATATATATCATATATGTTAATATTAGTACAAGTAAGTGCTTTAACTATTTTATTTGGTTTTATTATAATGTTATATGCTTCTCATTTAATCTCTGATATTCCTAAATCTTCTTTTAAAGTTCCATTCTCAGCTTCTACCCCCAATCAGTTAAATAAACATAGTTGATTCGTGGGGAAAGGATATAATTACTCTAGTAATATAAAATATATAATGGTATTATTAGGTTTAAGTATATTATTAAGTATATACTTATTTATACCTTATAATTTAATAACAAATAAATTTTTTAATTGGATTATTTATTTCCTAGAACCAACTATTACCCTTCCTTATAATCTTATAGATTATAATATATTAATTAGTAGTCCTAAACATACATGGTTAATCGAAGATATTGGTAATTATTTATATACAGATATAGGAGGAATAATAAAATTATTATTAGTTACTGTAATATTATTATTAGCTATTATCGGTCTATTCTTTATGCTTTAATTCACCAAACCATCCCCCCCCAATCAGCTTACCAAATTTATTAATTTGGTGGTCCGCATCTGATTGGGATTATTTATATATATTACCTTATATTTACCTAAAATAAGTATAACTCAGTATAATAAGTATAACTGATCCCCTAAAATAAGTATAACTCAGTATAATAAGTATAAAAAGTATAACTGATTTGGTATGCTGATAGGGTAAGTATTCAGTTTATTTTGATTACCCATTTTACCCTGGTAAAATGGGTAGGCCTCAGGAAAAGTAACTTTCCCATATATAGATATATATCAGAGATAAATACTATTTTATTGTATATACTTCCCCCCCAATCAGTATCCCCATTTTACCCTGGTAAAAGGGTAGGTCCGTAGATGATAGGGGGAATATTATTAGAATAATTTGAAATACTACAATTTATAAGGAAAAATGAGAACCACAATTCAACAATTAAGAAAGAATCTTAATTATATCCTATACCAATCAACTTATCTGATTGATGGGACCACAGTAAAAGAAGGGAAAGAAAGATAGATGAAAGTACAGTATTAAACTAAAAAGAAAAGAATAGAACCATGGATAATATTAAACTGTAGTATTAATAAATTAAGGTATATTAGAAAGCAAGGATTAAATAAAGAACAGATATTTATTGGAGGTAAATATCCTTGGAGATAACCAGATATATAAATAAAAATAAGTAAGGATATATATAAAGAGGGTATAAATTACTGTTACATTAGGTAAATATATATATATATTCAGGAGATCCTTAAGAGATACAAGTAATAAATACCATTTTACCACTGGTAAAATGGGTGGACTGCAGATGAGATTAATAATAATAACAATACCTTTAATTACAGCAATAATAATATATATATTAGGAAGGAAAATAGGAGAGAAAGGAAGTAAAAGAATAAGTATAGGGAGTATATTAGGAAGTACAATAATAAGTATATGGATAAGTATAGAATATATAATACAAGAGAAAATATATAAAATAATAATAAAGGAATGAATAGATATAGGAATATATAAAACAAATATAGAATTAAGATATGATAAAGAAAGTTTAATAATGTTAAATTTAATATGTATAATAACCTTAATAATTATAATATATAGTTATTGATATATAATAGAAGAAAGAAATAAGAATAAATTTATAAGTAATATACTAATATTTTCAGTAGCAATGATGATATTAGTTTTAAGTAATAATATAATATTAACATTTATAGGATGGGAAGGAGTAGGAATAGTAAGTTATTTATTAATCAATTATTGAAATACAAATATACAAAATAATAAATCAGCAATAAAAGCATTGATATATAATAAAGTAGGAGATATATGTTATATAATTGCTATAACATTATGTGTAATAATATATAATTCTACAACTATTAATCAATTAACTAATAATATATTGGTTACCAATACTGATTATAATCTTTATATTTATATATTATTTCTTATTGCTTCTATGGCTAAATCTGCTCAAATCTTTTTACATCCATGATTAGGAGATGCCATGGCTGGACCTACACCTGTATCAGCATTATTACATTCAGCAACAATGGTAACAGCAGGAATATATTTATTAAGAAGATTAAATATAGAAAATATAATGTATATGGATATAAATTGAAATATAAATGAATTAATACAAGGTATTACTATATTAACTATTATATTTGCTGGTTTATCTTCTATTTATCAATATGATATTAAAAAAATAATTGCTTATTCTACTTGTGCTCAATTAGGTTATATGTTTTATTCATTATGTATATTAACACCTAATAATGCTAGTCTCTTTCATTTAACTTCACATGGTTTCTTTAAATCTTTATTATTTATTTGTTCGGGTATTATTATTCATTCTTTAAGTAATGAACAAGATATTAGAAAATTTGGTAATCTTCTTTTTAAATCTCCTACCTTATTTTTATTTGTATTTATAGGTAGTTTATCATTAATAGCTATACCTACATTATCTGGTTATTATTCTAAAGATATTATTATATTACATTCTCTTTCTTTTAATACTAATTTAAGTTCTTATATATATCTATATTTAGGTTCGATATTATCTACTATATATTCCTTTAATTTATTATATTATACTTTTATAAATAATAGTACAATATTATTTAGTTCTATACATATTAATATGTCTAAGTTTTATTATTTAATTATATTAATCTTATTCTCTATTATATTTGGGTATTTATTTATTAATATTGTTATACCTTTCAATACTATTAATTTTAATATTGAATACTTAACACATAATAATCTCTTTATTAAATTATCTTTAATTATTATACCTATATTTGGTATATTATTTGTGTATCATAATTATTTCCATAATAATATTATATTTTCTTATAATTTACCTTTATATATACATAATTTATTTAATAGACGTTTATTCTATGATACTATATATCATTACTTATTATTATTTCCTTTATTTTCTTCTTCTTACCATATCTTTTATAAATCCATTGATCGTGGTTTCCTTGAATATTTTGGTCCTTTAGGTTTCTTTAGATTGTTTTTATATATTCCTTATTCTATGGATAATATTCTTTCTAATAATACTACTCCCTATCTAAGTAAATTATCCTTAGGTAAAATATCCTCAGTTGATAGTGGTAATTATACTTTACTTAATAAACAGAATATATCTAATCAACCATATATATTATATTATATATTATTCTCTATATTATTATTTATTTGTTATTTTATGTCTGTGGCCCTCCCCCAATCAGCTTAGCTGATTGGTGGATTTTTCTATGGAACCATAGTTACCTCTATATTCTATATATAATTATATACCTGCCCAATCAGTATAATAAGTATAAAAAGTATAATTGATTTGGTATTATTATCTCTGCTGCCACCCACCCCCTTTACCTGCGACCCCACCCAATCAGATGCGGCCCACAAAATTAATAAATTTTGGAAACTGATTGGTATTGGTAAAATATTTGTCTCTACATTATTAATTAATAATATTTAATTTCTCTTCAGTTTCGGATATATTTCTAATACTTATCACCAAGTATATTGAAAATATATAAGGCCACATCCTCTATATAGTAAATTATAGATATATTCCTATCTTTTTTCCCTTACCAATCATCTGCGGCCCTACCATTTTACCAGGGTAAAATGGGGATGCTGATTGGGGAAAATTGGTAATACGGTTGATTGAGGAAAGGATATTTAAAATATGTAATGTATTTTATTATTACCATAGACCTTATATTTTACTTACAGTATATTTATATTATTAACCTTATAGGTCAGGTATTCCTAGTACATATATATATTTATTAGTAATCTAGAAACTCCCCCTGCCAATTATTTACCCTATCAGTTAAATAAACTTCCCAAATCATCTGCGGCCCTACCATTTTACCAGGGTAAAATGGGTATGCTTATTTGGTGAACCGCAGCTGATTGGTATGGGAAAATTGGGAGGGCCTCAGATATTTCCCGCAGGGTAATATACTAGGCGATATTAAAATATCCTTGGAGGTAGTTTTATTATTAATTTATATTATTAGTATTTATACTAATCTTAAGGAGAATATATATTTTACCGTATCACACTTATACCCCCCCCCCAATTAGTATGCTAATTGGTGGAATAGTTTGTAATATCCGATATTTAAAAATATACTTGGTGGATAATTAATTTAGTTAGGTTATTCTATCTTATCCCAGTCTTATCTATACACATATAACTTTCATTATAATCAATCCTGTGGCCCCCCAATATTACCTAAGGTAATATTGGAATAAGTTGAGGATCTTTAATTATAATTTTCCCCTAAAAGTTGTGCTTATTTCAGTTAACCATATCCCTACCAATCAGTATTTCTGATTGGTAATATGATTATTACAATATATATATACTAGTATTCCGTCCCCAAGGATATTTCCATACTCCCATATATGGATTTATAGTTTATTATATATCAATTATTATAATGCCCTGTCTTAAGTTACCTTAAGTAGGGCATATTCTCATCCATACCATACCAGATACCCCTTCCGGTGGCTAGAATCATATAAGTTTTATTAACAGTTTAAAGAAGATCCCCATCTTCTTTAAGTAATTTATTTTTATATACTTACCCTGCCTTATATATTACTTTCTCCCTAGTACCTAGATATATATATTTATATTATAGTATTTATATCTTAGTATATTATCCCCCTAAGATGTACCTTGGTTAATACATATTAATTTTAACTACCTTATATATTAGTACTTATTTATTATATATCCTACCCCAATTAGTATAACACCCCCTCCCTCCTAACCTTATAGACGAAGGTTACTGAGGCCCCCAATATTACCATACCAATCAGCTGCGGTTCACCAAATAAGCATAGCTGATTTGGGATGCTGATAGGGGAAAAATGGTAATTAGTATAGTAATACCGGATAATAATTAACTTACCTTTACTCAATCAGCATAACTGATTGATAATATATTATCAATATATTATATATTTAATTTACAGGTTACCTTAGACCCAGATATATATATTTATTTATTAGAACTTTACCCACTACATATACATACATTACATATTATTTATTAATTGTACACACACATACATTATTATTAATATTATTGTACATATATATATATACATACATTAATATTATTGTACATATATATTCCCTACATATATATCCGATATATATTATTTCCTCGACCGGATATATAATAATCCGTATATTATTATAAGTACATTTATATTTATATTATTACCTATAAAGTAAATAGTAATACTAATTTCCCCTAGTAAAATTGAATATATTATTCCTTAGACCGGATAAGAATCTATCCGTATGTTATTATAAGTACATTTATATTTATGGAGTAACTATCTTAGGATATCCTATATGAAGATACAATTATTTCTTGATTTATAGTTCATTATTATATTATAATATACTTTACCCACAGGAGGATATATATTTACTTATATGCATAATATACAATACAATATATTAATATATATTAATACACTACAGGAGAATATCCTTGGTGATATTCTCTTAGAATACTATAATTATTTATTTATTTAATTTAATGTTTATTTATTTACAATTATCCCTTATTATCTTATACATACATATATATATATAGCATACATACCTTGATATTTATATATATAAATACGTCGAGAGATAAATTACCATAAAGAACTATAATAACGTACAGAATAAAGTGTATAGCCGAAAGGATATCACCAAGGATATGGAAAATATATGCGCAAGAAGTTATACTGATTGGGAATGGCGATATAGATTTATAATAACCCAAAACCACTTAAACATTTAAATAATTTAAAACTTAATGAATTATTAATTTTTAAATTACAAGAGATTCCCGATTTATCGATGTAGATAAACTAATACACTTATCGATGTAGATAAACTGACAGATATAGATAAACTGACAGAGGAATATAGTAACAATTCATTAAAAACAAATGAAAATGAGGATATAAATAATATAATATTAGGGGATCGTAGCGCAAGTTGGTAGCGCGTTTTCTTTGGGTGAAAATATGGTGTTTGTTCGAGTCAAACCGATCCCTCCCAGTCCATAAAGAATATGGTGGAAAGTAATAAATTATACGGGGATTAAGAGAGGGGGGAAACTATATAAAGAACAAGAAAATAAAAATGAACAGATTATTAAAAAGAGATAGTATACTATCAATAATAAATAACTATGCTTATGATTCCTTATTACCTATAAATTTAACATATTTATATAATTTTGGATCAATATTAGCAGGAATATTAATAATACAAATTCTTTCAGGATTCTTTTTAGCATCATACTATGTAGCAGATATAACATTAGCATTTGAATCTATAGAATATATAATGAGAGAGGTACCATACGGATATATAATAAGATATATACATGCAAATGGAGCAGCATTATTTTTTATAACAGTATATCTACATATAGCAAGAACATTAATATATGGTTCTTATACAAAACAAAGAATAATAACATGATATATAGGTATAATAATATTATTAGTTATGATAATTACCGCATTCCTCGGATATTCCTTAGTCATGGGTCAAATGAGTTATTGGGCAATAGCAGTAATAACAAATATATTAACAGTAATACCATATATAGGTAAGAATATAGTAGAATTTATATATGGAGGATATAATATAGGAAATGCAACATTAACAAGATTCTATGCAGCACATTATTTATTACCAATGATAATAGGAGTATTAGCTATATTACATTTAATAGCATTACATAATAAAGGAGGATCAAATCCATTAGGAATAAATACAGTAAGAAGTTTATCTTTAAGAAATTTTAATCCATATTACACAATAAAAGATATATATGGAATAATATTAGTAGTATTTATATTATTATTATTATTATTCTTCTATCCAAATCTATTAGGACATACAGATAATTATATACAAGCAAATCCATTATTAACACCAACACATATATCACCTGAATTCTATTTATTATATTACTATATGGGGTTAAGATCTATACCAAATAAATTATTAGGTGTATTAACATTATTAGGTTTTATATTAATATTATTCTTACTTCCTTGGTTACATAAAGGTATTATAAACTCTTCTAAATTCAGACCTATCTTTAAATTATTCTTATTTATCTTCTTCTTTAATTTCTTATTTGGTACATATTTAGGTGGTACCGTAGTAGAAGAACCATTTATAACTTTAGGGAGATTATCTACTATCTATTATTATATATTCTTCTTAGTTCTATTCCCTTTCATATCTTTAATAGAAACTTTCTGTTTTATCTTCTTACAAATACATACTATAACTCCTATATATAACTCTAAACATTATCTATAACTCACCCCCATAATCTTAGCTGATTGGGTAAAACATTATCTATAACTCACCCCCATAATCTTAGCTGATTGGGTAAAATTAATACATATATGGCTGGTATCAATAGGAAACCTATCCCCAAGGTCAGTACTATTAAGTAAATACTATAAGTCCACCCCCCCCCTCCAAATCACTTAAGCTGATTGTAAATAAATATACTGTTGCCCACAGGGCGGAGGAGTAGTGGTCTTTCTACTCCGGCAATAAATGAATTTCCATGTGTAAATAACCCAACCAATATATCCCCAATATTGGATCCTATAAACAGTTTAGCTAACTGTAAAACACATACATCTCAATCAGACCCAATCAGTATAACTGATTGGTTATGTTGATTGGTTACTCCTAACCTATATATACTCCACCCCCTAATCCTCTGAGCTGATGAGAATCATAGGTAATAAAGGAGGGAAGACTTGAGACAAAGACCAATAGATACAGACTACCACCCCCCCGAAGGATATTTACCACCGGGAAATATATGTAAATATATAAAGGTATAACCTTAAACCCTGAAGGGAATACCAAATAACAAATGAAAGAACTATAAATACAAAGGAAACCCGTATCTGAAAGTAAGATAAGGACAATTACCAATCAGCATCCCCAATAAGTATAGTTGAGGGGGATAATTATGGGCAGTAGAAATAACCTTACCAGCTATATAAATATTACCAATCGGCATTGGCTGATTGGGAGGGTAGAAGATATTGAAATATCCGAAGGTGAAATAACTATAATAATCCTTAATAACCTTAAAACCCACTACTTACTACCCCCCCCCCCCGATCCTACAATCCTACAATCCTACAATCCTACAATCCTACAATCCTACAATCCTACAATCCTACAATCCCCAATAAGCAATGCTAATTGGAGGTAGTAGTGAAAGTATCCAAACTTAGTTATACTGATTACCCAATCAGATGAACATAATTGATTGGACGGGGCTTAAAGGTGGTAGGAGAAGTGAAGATACCATTAGATCTATACTATTATCTATGAGGTCCAGAACCTTATGGTTCCTAAATTATCACCATTCCCAATCAGTATAACGGATAGATCACCCTACGGGCAATATTTATACAAATATTTATGTCATATACTAAGAATAGCTGAGTATGAATTTAAAGTATAACAACAGAAGTATATACGTATCCACTAATCCTTCTTAATCATCCCAGAGGCCCCAATATTACCAATAAGCTAAGCTGATTGGAGGGAGGTAGTAGAGATATTTAAAAATATACTAGGCGATATTAAAATATACAAACACAGTATAACTGAGTGTGATTCGATATTTAAAAATAGATGAATAAGCTACAAAATTAATAAATTTGGGAAGATTATTGGAGGGAGGTAGCAGAGGGATAATATTATGGAATATATAGAAATAGGAAATACCATACCAAACTATATAAATATATAAATATTAAATATATCCAAAATAAGTTATACTGATTTTGGTGGGCTAGACCACACATAATACACAGGGTAAATAAAGGAGATGTCAAAGATGGTAATAATAGCAACAGGGATATCAGTAGTAATAATAGGAATAAACTATATAATAACACATAGAACAACGGATACAATGTTAACAGTAGAAGAAGAAAGAAGAAGTCAATATGAATGTGGAATAGAAACATTTGAAGAAGAAATAGGAAAAGAAACAAGGGAAAGATTCCATATAAAATTCTATGTATTAGGGATAATATTCTTAATATTTGATCTAGAATCACTACTATTATTTCCCTTAACTTTAACTGTATATAATAATATGGTATATAATCCAGGGGAATTAATACTATCCTATAGTGTATTTATGGTGTTTATAATAATATTAATTGTAGGTTTAATATATGAATTCTTTCATTACCAATATTAATTCACCAAATCCCTCCCCCATAAGCATAGCTGATTGGGGATATCTAATATATTCTATATATTTTCCAATGTCCTTATATACAATTATCCTTACTGATTTAATAATTTATTGATTACCAATTTTACCTTGGAAAATTGGGGGCCTTAGATAGTAACCAAGGTATATATATAATATATTCCACCAATAAGACCGAATAAGTTATAAAGATATTTAAAAATATCCTTGGTGATTTAGGATGCAAATCCTAAGGTATGATTAGATAATAATATACAGAATAACCAATCCCAATTAGCATCCCCAATCATCTGCGGCCCTACCATTTTACCAGGGTAAAATGGGGATACTGATTTGGTGGACCGCAGTTGATTGGGGGAGGGCTAGAGATATTGAAAATATCCTAGGCGATATTGAAAATATCCTAGGCGATATTAAAATATACTTGGAGGTATATAAGTAACGGTATATAAGTTATGAAGTTGATTGGAATCGAACCAATAGTAGATAAATATCTAATCCTTTTACAAAGGATCGCAATACCATTATGCGACAACTAATTTTAAACTATATCCACAATATTAAATAATTTGGTAATCCCAATCAGTTAAATAAACTTCCCAAATAATCTTAGCTGATTCCACAGCTGATAGGGGGGGGGAGGGGCTGCAGAAGCAATAGCAATAGCAATAGCAATAGCAATAGCAATAGGGATTGTAAAGTAATAGATCTTAATACCATAAATACATATAGTATAATTTGATATATCACTTAGGGGATACCTAGTATATATAAAATAAAGTAAAATATAATCATCATAATATATAAATTATTCCTTAGACCCATAACCTTCTGGATGAAAGTTCCTACTTATATTACCAATCAGTATTCTTCAATCATTTATAGCTGATTGGTTGGTCCACAGCTGATTAAGGGTAGAAAATATAATATTACGTATAGTAGAATATAAATCTAATTACCAATATTACTGTAGCCCTCCCAATCAGCTTAGCTGATTGGGACTGGTAAAAATAGGGGAGAGATTTACCACCGGTAAATATACTAGGTGATATAGAAAATATCCAAGGTGATATAGAAAATATCCAAGGTGATAAAATAAAAAATATAAGACTGAAAATAGAAATAAATAAGAATCCCCTAAAAAGGGGGTATATATATAAGAAAAATATAATACCATACCTTAACTAAGGATATACAATAAAGAAAATGGTAGCAGCAGCAAAATTAATAGGAGCAGGATTAGCTACTATAGGATTAGGAGGAGGAGCAATAGGAGCAGGAATAGTATTTGGATCATTAATAAATAGTACAGCAAGAAATCCATCATTGAAAGGAGAATTATTTACATTATCAATATTAGCATTTAGTTTATGTGAAGCAATAGCATTATTCTGTTTAATGATAGCCTTTTTAATATTATTTGCTTTTTAAATTTCCCAATATTAACTTACAACAATACAAGATTATATACTTCTAATATTAATATCCTCTTTGACCTCTCCCAATCAGTATCCCAAATCAGCTTAGCTGATTGGGTGGATCACAGCTGATTGGGAATATATCTATAGAATATAATACAAAGATTTACCTTAATTACCACAATTTACCAAATCATACCTACACTTACAGGATGTGATATCCGGATATAAAGAGGAGGCCTACCAATTAGAATCCAAAAGAAGAGAGGGTATAAGAGGTGAAAGGTAAATATATAAGGTAAAGAAAAAAAAAGCCAAGATATAAGGAAAAAGAATTACAATCAGAAACCAATAAATATGAAAAAAATATTAAGATGAATATGTAGTACATCAGCAAAAGATATTGGAGTATTGTATATAATATATGGTTTTATATCAGCACTAATAGGTACAGGATTATCAATGATAATCAGAATGGAATTATCAGCACCAGGAATACAATATATAAATACAGAAAAATATGTAACAATATATAATAATTTAATATCAGCACATGCATTATTTATGATATTCTTCTTTACCATGCCAGTATTAATTGGTGGATTTGGTAATTATTTAGTACCCGTATTATTAGGTAGTGTAGATATGAGTTTTCCAAGACTAAATAATATATCATTATGGTTATTATTTCCTTCAGTATTACTATTATTATTAGCTGCCTTAACTGAAGGTGGTACAGCAGCAGGATGAACAATATATCCACCATTATCAAGTATAATAGGACATTCAGGTCCAGGTATAGATTTAACAATATTATCCTTACATTTAGCAGGATTAAGTAGTTTATTAGGTGCAATAAATTTAATAACTACAATCATTAATATGAGAGCTCCTGGTTTAACTTTACATACTACTCCTTTATTTGTTTGGTCTATTTTAGTTACTGCTATTTTATTATTATTATCCCTACCTATATTAGCGGGTATATAGATCTGCCCCTATTAATAATATAACTATTAAATAAATATATTTATCCAATCAGTTAAGCTGATTGGGAAGGACGGAGAAGTATATGTACCATATAGAAGTGGTATTGTTAAGAGAATTTTAATACACACACTTAATATATATAAATAAATATTATATAATAGAAAATTCAGCTATATGCGAGAAATAATAATCAAGATAATTCGCAGATAACCAAATTATACCCACCCCTTTTACCAAGGTAAAATTGTGGTATAAATAGATATATTAATATCTTAGGTATCTCAGAGACTATATGTTGAAATTCAATAAATACTATTATCCTCATATCTCCTTATATATAAGATATAATTATCCCCAATCAGCTTAGCTGAGGGGGTGGGACTCAGTAGGTATAATATAATATAATAATATGATGTAGTAATAGTTTCAACCACACTCATCTATGCTGATGGTCTGGCCCCAGGGAATTAATACCACACTAAGCTATGCTGAGGGGGTGAGGGAAAGAACTATGAGGTAAGAAAACAACCATATAAATATATATATAAGATATAATTAATATAACCCAGTATAAAGTATATTAATACAATATTAACCCTATATTAACTAGCCCAGGGGATATATTCAACCATTAGGAATATAATCAGCCATAGGGATAGAAGAATTGAATATGACATAGTCCGAACCATCTTTAAGATTGAAATTACATCTATATATATCCCAATCATCACCAAGTATATTGCCCTACGAGCAATATCTGTGGCCCTCCAATTTTACCAGGGTAAAATGGGTATGCTGATAGGTAGGTAGCAGAGTTGTATAAAGGATATAGGTGATATATCCATTAAAGGTGTTATTACAATTAATAATTAAACTACCTTGTATAGTAGTAGTATTAGATAAATACTGATCTTCTAAGGAAGTAGTACCAGACCTCTTTACACTCAGACCCAATAAGTAATACTTATTTTGGATACTTAGTTTATGGTATTAGGATATAGATCTCCGGTAAAAGAAGGAAAAAATTAATAAAAAAAGAAATAAGTAACCAGGGAATAACATTACTATTAACAGATCGTACAATTAATACATCATTTTATGAACCTTCAGGTGGTGGTGATCCAGTACTCTTTCAACATTTATTTTGGATATTCGGCCACCCTGAGGTATATAGTGCGCCGTCTAACGTATATATAGTTTAAAAGGGCCTGTCCTAAAGGCCCTAAAGCAACTCACTAACCTCAACCAGAAAGGGGTATGGGGGACTGTAGCATGTGAGACTCGTAAGAGTTGTATGAAAGGGAAAGACAGCTAGTTGCCAATGTATGTACGGACCCGAGCTAAAAGTATTAATCATGATTCATTATTCATTCTCAGGAGTGGACTCGGGCTCTTATGGTAGGCAATACAAAACATAACTATTAGTTTATTATATAAATATGTATAGTATATAATAAAGGACAACTAATACTGAAAATACGACAAGTATTAAGAATGGAATCTAAAATTAAGAAAACAAAGTTAACTAAATAGACAGGAATTCGGGATACCCTACAATTTGAAAAAATTATTGTTAAACTGAGGTTTAACTGCTATCTAAAATATTCTCCTAGGTGGGGGGATATATAATTATATTATATAAGCAAGATTCCTAAATTATAAGAAAATAGAGGGTAAAAGGTGCAGGATTAACACCGATCTATAGAGATAAATTTAACTAAAACCACAAGTAACAAAGATGAAAATTATACAAAATAAAAGAATGCATGGGTACGGAGACTTCGTAGTACATAGTAACACTATGGAAGGGAGTAAGTTAAGTTATTTGTTAATCACCAGAGTCGACCTTAAAAAAGTACACACTGGAAAGAATAACAACAAAGAAAATTCAGAAATAACTGAATTACATGAAATAAAGTATCAAGATATGTGAAATGAAAGCTACTACAAAGTAGCATACGAACAGGTAAAATCAAATCCCGGGAATATGACACCAGGTACGGATAAAGAAACATTAGATGGAATAAGTAAAGATTGGATAAAAAAAACAATAGAAAATCTAAAAAATAGAACATTTAAATTTAAGCCATCCAAGAGAATCATGATCCCGAAGAAAAACGGGAAAATGAGACCATTAGGAATACCAACACCAAAAGATAAAATAGTACAAAAAGTACTATTAAATTTAATGGAGAAGACATATGAGAAGATGTTTCTTAAAACATCACATGGTTTTAGACCAAATAGAAGTTGTCATACAACTCTTAAGGAAATAACCAAATGGACAGGTGTAACATGAATGATAGAAGGTGATATCAAAGCATATTTTGACAATATAAATCACCATAAATTAGCGGAACTATTAAGTAAAACAATTAAAGATAAGAATATTATAGATTTGTATTGGAAATTAGTAAAAGCAGGATATATAGAAACAAATAGTAAACTTATACCCAATCATATAGGTGTACCACAAGGTGGAGTACTTAGTCCAATATTAAGTAATATATATCTACACGAACTCGATGTATTTATGGAACATATTAAAAATACCTATAAGACAGGAAAACAAAGTCCTGAATATAATAAAGCAATAACCCCTTATAGAAAGGCAGTGTTAAAATATAAAGCAGACAAGTCAAAAGAGAACTTAACAGTTTTAAAAGAGAAACGTAAGATATTGATGAATACAAACTATACATTAAGAACCGGAGTTAATGTTCACTATGTAAGATATGCAGATGATTTTATTGTAGGAGTATTGGGACCTAAGACAGTGGCAGAAGAAATAAAAGCTAAAATAGCAGAATTCCTAAAAAAGGAATTGCTTATAGAGCTAAATGAAGATAAAACTAAGGTAACACATGTACAGAAAGACTGTGTAAAATTCCTAGGTTATAAAATATTGGTAACAGATAAAGAATTCTACGAAAGTAAGAAAACTGTTATAAATGGTATCCTAAGAAGGTGTAATCATGGGAGAGTAAAACTTTATATACCTACTGAAGATCTAGTCAAAAGACTAAGAAATAAAGGTTTTGTAAGACAAGATGTATACAAAGGTAAATACTATGGACCATGGGTAAATCACACGGAACAAGAAATTATAATAAAATACAGAGCAATAATTATGGGCTATATGAACTACTATATACTAGCAGATGACTACTATAATATTAAGGATATTACTTACTTACTTAAATACTCAGCTGCCCACACATTGGCTGCAAAATATAAAAGCAGTCTTGCTAAAATAATCCAACAATATGGAAAAAATTTAGCCGTCGAGATGAAAGGGAAAGTTTTAGATTTAAACTATCAACCCGATATCTCAAAGAAACCAATGATAACTGCAGGTGATCCACTAGAAGTTACAAAGTATAACTTGAGAACTAACTTTAGTATGGATAAACCTTGTCAAATATGTGGAAAATATAGAAATGCATCATGTAAAACACCTTAAAAATCTTAATCCAAAATTATCAACAACTGATAAAATAATGGCTACATTAAAAATACCTGTTTGTGAAACATGTCACGATAAAATTCATAGTGGTACTTATGATGGTTAAATATTCTAAGTCCTTTTTTTACAATAATAAATGGAGAGCCGTATGCACTGAAAGGTGCACGTACGGTTCGGGAGAAGGTTATTGGAATCTAAGGTTTATAAATATAAAATAAGAGCCGGTAGCCCATCTAACTATTAATTTTACCGACATTTGGAATAGTATCACAAATAATAAAAAGATATACAAATAAAGAAATATTTGGTTATCATGGAATGGCCTATGCAATGGTATCGATAGGTATATTAGGATTTATAGTATGGAGCCATCATCAATTTACAGTAGGTTTAGACGTAGATACAAAAGCATATTTTACAGCTGCTACATTAGTAATAGCGGTCCCTACAGGGGTTAAGATATTTTCATGATTAGCAACAATATATGGGGGAAAAATAATATTAAATACTCCTATGTTATATGTATTAGGATTTATTATATTATTTACAATAGGTGGAATTACAGGTGTAGTATTAGCAAATAGTAGTATAGATATGTATGTACACGATACCTATTACGTGGTCTCACATTTTCATTACGGTTCGCCATTTAACTATTAATTACCTTGGATAGAAAACTATCCATACAAAAACTTCAACAAAAGAAATTGAATACTCATTATATATGGGTTATCTTAGTTTTTTTTTGTATTAAAGCAACTAACTTACCTTACCCAGTAATGGTTTAGGGGAACATAGACTGTTAGAAAAGGGAGATTGAAAGAGTATTTCCCGAGCTACAATATTATCTCTGAATAAGGGGATTAAGGATAGGATAACGAATCTCTAAAATTAGCAAGTCGTAGGAAGTCGAGACACCTAAGAAGTGTTTTTATAAGTGTATACCTATTTTACGTAGTGGTAGGTATACTATTGAAGTTACATATAAACGGATTAAAATGATTAATCATAATGCTAAGAGAGTCCTGAATAATATTATTGGGGTAATTAACTAGGAATTTGGGATTATCCTACTCCCCCCTTCTAGAAGAAGGGAGGGATAAGAGGATAACAGAGGGATAATAGTAGAGAAATATTCAAAGTATTAAACACTATAATAACCAGAGGGTCATAGTCCACTGGTCACCTGATCAGCTGCGGTCCACCAAATCAGCATAGCTGATTTGGGATGCTGATTGGGAATTAGAGAAAATGTCAAAAAGAAATTTGTCGAAGTGTCCTAGGAGTTATAGCACTAAGAAAAATATGCCGGCGGGTATAATTGAATTAGAGCAATTAAGAAAAGAAAATCAAAAGAATCAGGAATATATAAATACTAATATAACTAATATAATAAGTAATATAGATATATTAAAACTTTCTTATAATAATATTAAAAATAGTCAGGGTAATAATACTTTATATAATCCAGAAGTAAATGAGAAAACAATAGATATTTTCTTTCCAGAAAATATCCTTGGAGATATTGAAAATATCCTTGGAGATATTGAAAATATCCTTGGAGATAAACTAACCGATAAATGGTTTACTATTATTCAAAAAGAATTAAGGACAGGTAGTTTTAAATTTAAATCCTCCACAAGGAATTTATCTATAAGGGATAAAATTATACAAGAAGCAATGAGATTGGTATTAGAGGCAATATATGAACCTACATTTTTAGAATACAATCAAGGTTTTAGACCAGAAAAAGATAGTCATACCGTAATAAATGAGATAAAAATGAAAATGGGGGAAAAAAAATGATTTATAAATGGAGATATAAGTAAAGGGTTTGCTTTATTTAACCAAAAGCTATTAGTACAATGTTTACAATTAAGAATTAAAGATCAAGTATTTATGGATCTAATCTATAAATTATTAAAGACTCCTAATTTTACTTTAAGTAATATAACTAATACAACAAAGGAAATAATACTTCCACCTATATTATGCAATATATATTTACATAAATTAGATGTATGAATGGGAGACTTGATCCTTAATTTTAATAAAGGTATACGTCGTAAGACCAACCCTGAACACCATAAAATAATTAGAAAATTAAGTGGTATAGAATTAGCTAAAGCTAATAGAGAATTAAGGAAAAAACAAATACCAAGGTTGTTACCAAATGATGAAAATTTTAAAAGATTAAGTTATATACGTTACGGGGATCAATTTATAATAGGAATAATAGGTAGTAATAAAGATAGTTTAAAAATACAGATAGATTTAAAGGAGTTTTTAAAAACAAATTTAAATCTAGAATGGAATATAGATAATACTATTAAACATGCATCTACAGACAGGGTTAATTTTCTAGGTTTTGAAATACATATAACACCTATAAATAAAAGAGTTATACAAATAAGAGCAAAAAGAGAAGATCCACATACCATGGTAAAAGTACAACAAACAAGTAGACCATTAATATCTGTACCAGTATCCGTATTAGTATCTAAATTAAATGAAATAAAATATTGTAGAGGGAAAAGAAATAATCCTACAAGGGTAGGAAGATTAATACATTTAACACCATCTCAAATTGTAAATCATTTTAAGATAATATGGTTAATTATTGCCAATTATTATTCAGTTTGCTCTAATTTTGCCGCATTAAATCAAGTATATTATATATTATTTTATTCCTGTGTATTAACATTAGCTAGTAAATTTAGATTAAAAACTAAAAGTAAAGTATTGAAAAAATACGGAAAATATATAACTATTAAAACTAATACAGGTAATCTCATTACCTCCTTTCCTAAATGGGGAAAACCCATATTAAAAAAAAAAATATGAATGAATACAACCATACCTTTAACTCTAATTGATAAAATCTCTAAATTTACTTGTAGAACTAAGGATCTATTAAATGAACCATGTAAACTATGTGGTAGTATTTTACAAGTTGAAATGCACCATTTAACACCTTTAAGAAAAATCTACCTATCAGCTAAGCTGATGGGTAGTGGGCCGCAGAAAAGTAATGATTTATTAACACAAACTATGATTAATATTAATAGAAAACAAATACCATTATGTCAATATTGTCATATTAAAGTACATAAGGGTATATATGATGGTCCTAAAATTGGTTCATTTCTTTTTTAATATTATAACTTTGAGAGCGTACTGCATTGAAAGGTGCCCGGTACGTTCGGGAAAAATCAGTTGGCAATCCTGGCTGATCATTTCATTATTATCAATGGGAGCAGTATTCGGTATATTTGCCGGATTTTATCATTGGGCACCAAAAATAATAGGATATACATATAAGGAAATATTAGGTAAAATACATTATTATTCTTTTTTCATAGGTGTTAATTTATTATTTGGACCTATGCATTTCTTAGGTTTAGCAGGTATGCCTAGAAGAATAGGAGATTATGCAGATAATTATCATGCTTGGAATACAATAGCATCAATAGGAGCAATGATATCATTAATAACTGTATTCTTATTTGTATATATATTATATGACTTGTTTACAAGTAAAATACCTTTTAATGAAACTATAGTTACCAATACAGAAGATTATAATACTCTATTCTTTCATAATTCAATGTTAGAGTTTTATCCTAATAATATTGATCTAGAATTTTCTTTACCTAATCCTCCTAAATACCATACCTTTGATGAATTACCTGTATTATAAATTAATCACCATTCCCAATCAGTATAACTGATTGAAGATATTTTTCAATTTCACCATTCCCAATCAGTATCCCAAATTTATTAATTTGGTGGACCGCAGCTGATTGGCAGGGGATATTTACCTGTGGGAAATATATACGTTTGTGGTTAGTAACTTAAAGGATAGAGTAATAGTGTACGATACTATAGATGAAAGTTCAATTCTTTCCTGGCCCATTGCCAGTTATATACATATAAGATATACATAAGATTGGAACTAAGAATGGTTAGTAAAGGATTCGAACCTTTGAAGCATAGCTTTTCGTTTTTCAAGAACGACACAATAATCCTCTCTGTCAACTAACTTAATAAATATATATATTTATTTATCGCCATTCCAAATCAGTATAACTGATTGGTAATATATTTTCCATATCCTTGGTGGATATATATCTCTCTTTTGTCACCCTTAATTATACCCCCATCAGCCATACTATTTGGGTGGTAATATAACAATCAGCATTGGATGATTGGGGATAGCAGAAAAGAATAGACACAATTAGATTAGTATCAGTAATAATCAATATAAATATATTCGTATAAGCCATTAGTATCCAAACAAATGAAAGTAAGGTATTGTAACATAAATAAATAAGTAAAATTTGATTCTGGTTTAGAATAAATGCGGTAAATAGATCTTAGACATGCATAGAAAGGTCCCCTAATTCCCAAAGAAGTTATACTGATTTGGTGGGACATAATAAAGGAGGTGAATAACAATAAGGATTTTACCTATAATCATACCATTAGTTATACTAATTCCACCAATAAGCTATGCTGATTGGTAGGAGCCTAAGGTAAGTAAAGATAAACCTTATACAAGACTAAGTGTTTTGTAACAAGATTGAAAGATTGGATTGTCACAATGGTAAGTAAAAATAAACTAATAAATAACCATAAAACCCCTGTATTATTTAATTAATACAAGGTTTTCAGCAGTCAAGGATATTGTTCAATGCGCGAGAGCGTGAAACAGTCTATTAAATAAAATATTAACTTATAAAACAAATGGGATTACAATGTTATAAATATATAACTATCTATACCTGGGATCTCCATCACCAATAAGTTATACTGATTGGAAGGGAGGGAATCAAAATACTAATTTGGGTATAGAATAGATATTTCCATTCGGGAAATATCCTTACGAAATATAATCAAATAATAAATAAAACCATAATAATATAAGACCAATAAAGGTATATAATGAATTCCATAAATAAGTCTTGGCCAATTAACTGTGCCAGCAGCAGCGGTGTGCGATCCAATACTAATAATTGAAATACGGTAAAAAACGTTATAATAATCTCATATTATATATCTACCTTAATATGCGAATGAAGTAATTTATTGGTATAAAGTCTTGAGGGACAATGGTCATAATATTCGTAAGGACAATGAATATATAAGATCTAGATAGAAGTCTTCTATGGTTAATGAAAGTGAAAGTACATATTAAAACATCGTAATGCTGAAATATTTGAAATTCCTTGATACGAATATATAATAAGTGTAGATAGAATCTCCGTTACTCTATCTAAAGAGATCACAAATTATTCGGTGTATAGTACTAACCTAAGGAAGACCACCTTAAAAAAGTGGGCTTATATAATTAACAATTATGTAAGTATAAGAAAGTTCAATTATTAGAAGGGAGTAAGCCCAATAAATACCTTAATTTATAAGATCCATAATATCTACAATTAAGGAAGTGTACCAGTAATGGTACATATAGTTTAGTGGGAATAAGAATCATCCAAGAAGCTAATGCCTAATTGTAATGATTAGGATAGGAGTAAAATACTCTACACTGAAAGGTGGCAAACGTGGATAAAAAGGTGGGATTAACTATAAGAAAAATTGTATTATTTATATCTTTATTCTATTACCAATCAGTTAAGCTGATTGGGAGGTGATTGACCCGAACATAAAAATATAGAAAAATATAGAAAAATATACTCTTATATATTCATATATTTAAAAAGGTTAATCAGTAAAATAATCCCAATCAGTTAAATAATCCAAATAAATATTATACAAATAAATAATCTTGCGCGAGCTGTATGCAGTGAAAATTGCACGTACAGTTCCTAAGAGGGGAAAGACTGAAAGGTATTACCTATTCTAATAATACAGATAAGGCTAGCATTATTCAGCATAAAAAGGCGTAAAGAGTGATAAGATTAAAATTGAAACAATTAAACTGTGGAAAAAAGAGAGTAATTTGTAGGGAAGTAGAATTTTAAGAGGAAGAGTGAAATCTGTAAATACTTAAAGGAACATCAAAACTGAAGAGAACTTTCTATGAACTTACTGACATTGAATCACGAAGGCTAGAGGAGCAAAATCGATTAGGAACCGATGTAGTTTTAGCAGTAAACGATAATAATTAAATACCCTAGTATAATACCCTAATATTTCTTTATAATCCCAATCAGCATCCCAAATCAGCTATGCTGATTTGGTGGACCGCAGCTGATTGGGTGGGCTTCAGAAATATATAAAGAAATATATAAATAATCCCAATTAGCATCCCAAATCAGCTATGCTGATTTGGTGGACCGCAGCTGATTGGATGGGCTTCAGAAATATATAAAGAAATATATAAATAAAGAAATAAGGATAAAAAGATACGGAGTATTAAAGCAAACGCGTAAAATTATTTGCCTGATTAGTAAAATCGCAAGATTAAAAATTAAAGAAATTGACAGAGATAAAAAGAGGCAGTGGATGATGATCATTAATCTGATAGTACACGAAAAATCTTACCTCCTAGGTAGTATATATGAAGATATACTCTAATAATAATATATTTAAGTATATAATAAGATATACTCTAATAATAATATATTTATTTTAAATAATAAATACAAGGTATTGCACGATTGAGAAAAGTTCGTGGTGTGAATTGTTAAGTTAAGTCTATAAACGAACGAAATTCCTTATTTCATTAAAACTACCACCCCCTTATTTACTTATGGTAATTTACTTATGGTAATTTACTTATGGTAAAAGGTGTGGAAGTAGTAAAAAATAAAGAAGGGAATGATATCAAATAAAGTGATCCATATAAGGAAGGGTTAGAATTGTCATACATAGATAAAACCAAAATATAAAATATAAAAAATAAAGTTTATCAAAGTACGGAAGAAGTATTGAAATATACTTCAAAAGTAGGAATTGCAAGTAATCAGCAAAGTAGTGTGTTGCGGTGAATATCTAATTTATCTGGTACAAACAGCCCGTCACGTTGGAAAATATAAGCACTAAATACTTATAGATTTTGATGAAGTCGAAACAAGGTAATTGTTCCTGAAGGAGCAGTTGTAATATCTATATTTATGGCCTAACCCTTATATTATTATATCCCTCCCGACCAATCAGAATAGATGAGGGGAAAAGAAGGATATATAAACTTAATAGAACTAGATAGCCATATATTATTATATATTTATTAAGATCAGTAGTATAATGGTTAAAATATTTGTTTGTCATACAAAAGAATACAAGTTCAATTCTTGTCTGATCCGTCATATATTCTCATATATATTTCTCTTTCCTTTACCCACTATTCCTTATATTTTATTCTATCAAATAAATATAATTCTTCCTTATAGGTAGTAGTATACTATATTCATACCCTAAACCAATCAGCTGCGTCCTACCCTAGGCAAATTATAGGTAATATCATAGGTAAATTATAGGTAATATCATAGGTAAAAGGGGAGGGGAGGGGAGGGGAGGGTGCAGGGAGAGGGAGAGAGACACCCGGAAGAGGAGAGAAGAAGAAGAAAGGAAATGACTATAGTAACAATAATAGAAACAATAATAATAATATTAATAAGTGTAGCATATATAACATTAGCAGAGAGAAAGATAATGGGTAGTATGCAAAGAAGAAGAGGACCAAATATAGTAGGAATATATGGAATATTACAACCAATAGTAGATGGAGGAAAATTAATGATAAAAGAAATAATAATACCAAAACAATCAAATAAAATAAATTATATGCAGGGACCAATAATAATATTAATATTAGCATTAATAATATTTATACCTATACCAATAAATAATTTAAGGGCAATAATACAAGAAAATAATAATGGAATAATATATATATTAGCAATATCATCATTAAGTGGATATATATTATTATATACAGGATGATCTAGTAATTCAAAATATACATTTATAGGTGCAATAAGATCAATAGCACAAATGATATCATATGAAGTATCAATAGGAATAATAATAATGAGTGTTATACTCTTAAACAATTCTTTAAATTTATTAGTTATAATATATAATCAAATATATATACCTAATATTATACCTTTATTTCCTATATTTATATTATTTATTATTTCAGCTATTGCTGAAACTAATCGTCCTCCTTTTGATTTATCTGAAGCTGAATCAGAATTAGTAGCTGGTGTAATTACTGAACATGGTTCTATGGCTTTTGCAGCTATATATTTAGGAGAATATGCCTTTGTATTAAGTATGTCTTTATTAACATCTATATTATTCTTTGGTAATTCTATTTATACATTTATACTTATCTTTATCTTTATATGGGCTAGAGCTTCCCTACCTAGAGTAAGATTTGATCAATTATTATATATTGGTTGAACTAAAATATTACCTCTTTCTATTAGTTTCTTAATCTTTACCTTCTCCTTATTACTTACCCTTAATTAATTACTATCCCTACTCCTATCCCTATTACTATCCCTATTACTTACAAGGTAGGAACATTCGTCCAGAATGTTATGGGCCTTGGAGATATAGAAAATATCCTTGGGGGAAAGATATATATAACTACACTCAGTTATACAGATATTGAAAATATCCTTGGCGATATCCTAGGCGATATTAAAATATCCACCTAGGATATGTACCTGAAGACCACCCAATCAGCGAAGCTGATTGGGATTGGTACATATATGCGGCCCTACCCAATCAGTTATACTGATTGGGAATGTAGAAATTGAAAATATCCTTGGAGAGGTATAATATCAGAATACAAATAATACCATATTACCCATCAGCTATGCTGAGGGGGTGGACCTAGTATTAAAGAAATATACAAACATAGTATAGCTAAGGGTGATCCGATATATAAATAAGAAAATTGAGTAGCTTAATGGTAGAGCGATAAACTGAAAATTTATTTGATAAGGTTCGATTCCTTGCTCAAGCATCCATACTATATATGTATTGGAGAATATAAATGTACTTATAATAATATACGGATTATTATATATCCGGTAATAAATCCCAAATTAGTTATACTAATTACCAATTTTCCCCAATCAGCATCCCAAATCAGCTATGCTTATTTGGTGGACCGCAGCTGATTGGTAAGGTAATATTGGGGGTGGGTTGCAGATATTGAAAATATCCTAGGCGATATCCTTGGCGAGAGAGATAAAGTAAGAAAGGGATTAAGATAGAAGACTAGCCTAATAAAGAAAGAAGATGTAAATAACAAAAAGATAAGGGAAGAAAACTAAAGAACTTATTGAATCTGAATGAGAAATCATTATATCCACCCTGCCCTTAATATTATTTAAATATTAAGTAAATCCCAAATAAGTTATACTGATTTAGTGGGTTGCAGATATTAACAATATCCTTGGCGATATTGAAAATATCCTTGGCGAGAAAGATAAATATAATAACTTAATGAACTGAATCATCTTAGTAATTAAAGGAATAAGAATAATATAGTAAGTAATGGTGAATGAAAGCTAATTAAAGAACAGAAAAATATATGGAAATATATACAATAATTGTGATAGTCAATATTGTTTAATTATTATATTTTAGATTATAGCCATTAGGGCTATTTTAAAGAAGAATAAAATATAATAATATATCTTATTAGAGCGATAGAGAAGAGTACTGTGAAGGAAAGTTGAAAAGAACATAAGACAAATATGAGTGAAATAGAACAATAAATCTTAATTCTATAAGAAACAAGAACCATAATAAATTAATTGGTAATTGTATACCTTTTGCATCAGGGGTCAGTGACATACAGTATAAAGCAAGTATAATAATATAATAATATTAAAATAAAAACAAAAGTATTAGACTGTAGACCCGAAAGATAGTGATCTTATTATGACCAAAGATTGGAAACAATGCTTGAACTCGTCGTTGTAGCAAAAACGTGAGAAGAGTTGTAATAAGCGTAGAAATTATAATCTAACTATCAAATAGCTGGTATTTTGGGAAACATATTTTAGTATGTAATCTATGTTTCTATAGAACTATAATCATTAACTGATTATATATATAGATAAAGAAATAGATATGTAAAGAAACACAATACAGATGTAATTGTGAATCCAGATAAAGATCTATCCAATAAAAATATAACATAGATATTCGGACTTAGAGCGCTAAGGTTGTAAGTCGAAAGAAAAACAAATCAACTCAATAATAGATAAGGTATCTAAATTTAATATAAGTGAAAATAAGATAGTTTGCCCTTTATTAAGGGTTAATAGTTTATTACGTATACCAGATAACTACTGGACGTATGAATTATTTAAATAACAATATGTTCATGGTGTAAGCTTGGAAACAGCTATCACAGGGTATATTATACCCATATAAGAAAACGTAATAGTTCAATGAATGATTATTCTAGCATTAAAAATGTATTGATTCTTATATAACGATCTTTGTCTTAATTCTTTATACTGGTTATAGATACCTATATAAAGTTAAAAATCTCTTCAGTATATCTGAGGGGGTAGGCCACAGCAAAGAAATAAATATTAATACCAACTATTGATTTGCAGAGACAATTCATTAATATTACCAAATCAGCATCCCCAATAAGCAATGCTTATTGGTTGATCCGCAGGATGATAAGGGGGTAGTAGTAATTGTAGTATGTAAAGAGTACCAAAACAATCCATTATCTTTGAAAGATTCATTAGAATGAATATATATACCTTTATTTTTAGTATATATTGAACCTGTTGTATACAAGGTTAATATATATATAGAATATATACATAAATATACAACCTTACCAATCAACTAAATTGATTGGAGGGAAGGAAAAAAGGAGAAAATGGAATAGAGAATGCTGACTTGAGTAACGAAAATAAACTAAAAAGTTTAATGTATCTATGACTAGTCATTTATTAAAAATGATAAAAAGAAGGTTTTTAAAGCAAATAAAAATACTTTAATAAGGAGGTATATACATATATATGTATGTATCATAGGACTCTAAGATAACTATTGAAAAATAGAATTGATGAGAACAATATAAGAAGTAAAAACAAGAAAGAATATATTGTATACCTAACCGAAAACCGACACAGGTCTAAAAAGATAGAACAAGAAAGAATATTTCTTAAGGAACTCGGCAATAATAATTATTACAATTCAATGAATAATTTAAGGATTCGAACTGTTTACCAAAAACACAGGACTTTGCATAACCCTAATAGGGATAGTATAAAGTCTGCATCTTGCCCGGTGTTTAGAAGAAAAATAAAGAAATAAAATAATCCTAAATAAACGGCAGCCCTAATAATTGAGGGTTCTAAGGTAGCGAGATACTTGTCATTTAATTGATGACCTGCATGAATAGATTAATCAGAATCCAACTGTCTCAAGAAATATTTCAGTGAAATAACAATATGAGTGAAGATGCTCATTATCCTCAGTTAGACGACTAGACCCCGGGTATTTTACTATACACAAATATACATTTATTAATATATATTGTATTTGTTTGGTAGTTTGGTTGGGGCAACATTCTCCTAAAAAGTAATGGAGAAATACATATAGTATGTTTACTTTAATATAAAAGCATAAGAGCTAATTTTTAATCTTTCTATTTTCCCCTCCAATTTTCCCATACCCAATTATATATTAATCCCTTTTATATCTTTATACTTGAATAAAGTATAAGATAAGTTACAGCTATACCGCACCCTGAGTTAATTAATTAATTTATCCTAAGGCCCAGAACCTTATGGACTAAGGTTAGTGAGGCCCTCCAAGATTACCAATGTAATCTTGGATTGTTATATTAAGGAAATAATATATATAGACATGTAGAAGAAAAAATAAAATATTAATATATTACCAATCAGTACTAAATAAGTTATACTTATTGAGGATGCTGATTGGGTGGTAAGAGATTTAGGATATAGGAGAATTAGTAAATAAATAATAAAGCATACTTAATTAAAAGATAGACACATCTTTTAAGGGTAAATAATTAATATTGTTATGGATATAATAATCCTTAATTTAAAGCCTGTTCTAGAGACCAGATAGAAATAATAAAATATACTATCGTTCAATGGATAAAAATAACCCCGGGGATAAACTGTTGTTCCCGGTAATAAAAACTAGTAAAATTGTCAAGAAAACTAAGATAATTATGTAATATAATTATTATGTCAACTTGCAGCGGAAATTAATCATTATAGTAATATATTATTGTATTAAGACGTTCAACGACTAAGGGGATAATATTAACCTCTCTAGATAAACTAGCAATCTTTACTATTTACGGTAATTATGTAAGTATACTTATACCCTAAGGCCCAGAACCTTATGGACGAATGTTCCTATTAATTATACTAATTCCATCAATAAGACCGAATCAATTATACTGATTCCTCCCCCTCAGCATAGCTGATGGGGGGGTGTGGTAGCCGAGATTGAAGACATAGTCTGAACAATAACGAAAGTTATTGAAATAAAAAATTTCATTTTTATAATTTATATATGAAAATCTAGGTAATAATTATTTTATTATCCTATGGTATAATAGCCTTTATAATAACATTTAATAATAACCCATACAGACAATAATAAAATTATTATTAAATTATGGTTAATTGTATATTAAAAAGAACAGACAAATCTGCAGCTAAAGTACGTATTGAATTGCAAGTTTTGCACCTCGATGTTGGATCGCCCTAACCTGGCCAAGAAGAAATGGCCAAGGGTGGGATTGTTCATCCCTTAGTAGGGCACGCGATCTGAGTTAATTCCGATGTAAATCAGGAAGGTTCGGGCGACCGGATAAAGCCCATATGCAAACATTCGAGAGAATGTAATAATAGAAATGAGTGTTATTAACACTATACGCTTACCTTGGATTGGTAAAAAGATTTAAACTAGTAATAGTAAAGGGACAATAGCCTGCGTATTAAAAAAGGTAATACCTTAGTGATCTCTTAAAAGGTTGAGGAAGACGAATTCGTTGCTTTCAGGGATACTGACCCTATCTTATTTATAATATTTATAATACTTATACGGACACTACAGAAATGTAATTAAATTACCAAATCAGCTAAGCTGATTTGGTGGGCCACAGTAAGTATAGTATACTAAAATAAGATTATTGTTTCACAGTATAAAGGAACCTTATATATGTGCAGACTCAATATATTATTATACCCTACCGGTTAATAGGTTGTGGTATTATATATAATCAATAAACAATAGATGACCAATATTTTTATTGGGAAAAAAGTACAAAAGAGCAACCTTCTAGAGCCCCTTAAATTTTATATTTAAATTAAATATAAATATAGAACAGGGAAAGTGCATATGAGGAGAAACGGTGAAGGGCAAACGTTGAATAAATAATGAGAAATAGTACTAGATACTTTTCTAAAAGATTTAAATAAATCTTAACGAGCCTGGCTGAGATCTTATAGTACTGACTTATTAATCGAAAGATAACCGTAAGGTAATGAGTATAATCACTAAATTATTAAAACAGGAAGAAGATTAGAAATAAAAGAGAAGACTTTTATCACACTTAATTGAGATACTATGTATGATTAAATTTATCAATCATATAAAATAACTAGTAAAACTTTGGATAACTTACTATAATAACCAATATAAATCATTAACTATTATTAAAGTAATAATAGCAAAAGGAGTAACGGATATTCCGTGAATAAAAAAAGCTTCAACGAAGAAGAAATTGTTACTTCAACGTATATAAAAATGATTAAACAAATCAATCCTTAAGCTCTTTCAAAGAAAACGCAGAACAATTAAGTTGGAAAGCCGTGTAACGGGTAACTGTTTCGCACGGTTTGGGAAGGACTCGAATAGGAAGAAATTCCAAAAGTTTTACTTCAACTATCTGCTGAGGACAAGAAATAAGAAAAAGAATAAGAAAGAAGTACGAGAGGACCCTTTCTATAAACCCTATGATGTAACAATAAATATATTAATAATATTTAACGTGTAGTTAACGGAGAATACAGAAGAAGAATTGAAACCATATAAATTCGAAATCATTAACTGGTATGTAATATTACCAGATTCTTTTCATTATTTATAAATCCTTGAGATAAGAGGATAAGCTTTGATAATAATTATCACTGCTAAAAAGATACAAAATATATTATATTGATGTATTCTTATATATATAATACTTTATCAGTACATAGCTTTTCGTCTAAAGGTTAGGACAGCATTTTTTCATGATGTAAATACAAGTTCAATTCTTGTAAGGCTCATATACTATTTTCCTTTATGATACCCCACCCATAGAATATAATTTATTTATTTTCATAGGCCTAGATGAAAATACCTATATATAAAGAAGAGAAAATGTACTATTAATATTATCCATTATTTATATTCTCCTGTCAACTATGAGAAGTAGAAAAATCACATATTAACTGTATTATATTAAGTTAGTAGTAAATATATCAGAAGGATATATTTGAGGCCCCTTATATTACCCACCCAATCAGTTAAATAAACTTACCAAATTTATTAATTTTGTGGTCCGCATCTGATTGGGTGGGCTTCAGTAATATTGGAATCCGGAAACGGTAAGAGTTGAACTTACAAGAAGGAATTTGGAATTCCCAATTTTACCAATTAAATTACGTTTTACTATGTATTATATTTGTATAAAGTACATCCAATTTAATCACACCCCTATCAACCAGTTGCAGCCCCCCCAAATAAGCATCCCAAATCAGCTATGCTGATTTGGTGGACCGCAGCTGATTTGATTTATCTGATTGGTTGGGATCCAGTTAATAGGATGTAGTATCAGATATTTTAATATCCTTGGCGATATTTAAAAATATTTGCATAACTAAGGAAGAAAACGACCAGGCAGGTATTAAGTCTATGAATTACTTATACTAATTACCATTTTTCCCCAATCAGCTTAGCTGATTGGTATGGGAAAATTGGGGGTGGGTTGCAGAGGGAGAAAAGACATTTAATCATAATTATAGTATATATATATGCTAGGATATATCCACATATAAGGAACTACCTTAAGCTATACTAAGGGAATAATATAAAAAATATAAATGGTATCAGGATTAATAATACTCTCCCTAGTAACTTTACTATTAAATTTAAGGAGTAATAACAGTATACATGTAATAAGAACAAGGAGTATGTTAATGTCGATAGTAGGAGTATATATAATATTATGAGAAATACTAACATATAATTATAATAATTGTGAATACCAAAATAGGGAAAACATATTAAATATAAATATAGGAATAGATGGGTTAAATATGGGATTAATAATATTGATAATGATATTAGAACCAATATTAATATTAATTAGTAAGACATACGAGCAAGAAAAACAAAAAAGAATAATAAATAAGATAATAATAATAAAAATTATCATATTACTGATATTCAGTACAATGGATCTAATAATATTTTATATAACATTTGAATTAATACTAATACCTATATTTTTTATAATTACATATTATGGTAGTAAATATAATTATTTATTACCTAGATTAGAAGCAAGTTATAGATTTATAATATATACAATAATAGGAAGTATATGAATGTTATTAGCAATAATAATAATACAAATAAAATATGGAACAACAAATAATGAGTTAATATTATATAAATTTAATAATACAGATAATCTCTTTTTATTACAAATCCTTTGGTTCTTTTTCTACATATCTTTCTTAGTTAAAATTCCTTCTTTTCCATTTCATACTTGGTTACCTGCTGCACATGCTGAAGCACCAACAATAGGATCAGTAATATTAGCAGGAATATTATTAAAATTAGGAACATACGGAATATTAAGATATAATATATATGTATATAGTAATGTATTGGAAGAAAATATATCGATATATAGGAATTTATTACCCATAATATTTATAATATCTTTAATATCTATTATATACAGTACATTATTATCTTTAAGATCTTTATTTGATTTAAAGAAATTAATTGCTTATTCTTCTATTATACATATGAACTTTTCTATTTTTGGTTTATTCTCTTTTGATTTATATGGTTTATTTGGTGCTAATTTATTAATATATTCCCATGCTTTTATATCTAGTTGTTTATTCTTATTAATAGGATATTTATATAATCGTACACATACTCGTAATTTATTATATTTAAATTCTATATCTATTTATATGCCTATATTTTCCTTATTCTTTCTTTATTTTTCTTTTGCTAATTTATCTATACCTATATATACTTCTTTCTTATCTGAATTACTTATTCTTATCTCTTGTTTTCATTTTAATTTATTTTTAACTATTTTTCTCCTTTTTACTTTCATCCTTTCTTCTTCCTTCTTTATTTGATTTACTAATCGTCTTTTATATGGTAATCCTAATCGTAAATTATCTACTCTTATTACCTATGATCTTTCTAGTTTTGAATTCTATTCATTATTACCTTTTACTGTATTCTCTGTTCTATTTACTTTCTTCCCTAAACCTTTATTTTTATTATTTACTTTACCCCTTCTTAATTTTATTTAATCTCCAAGAATATTAAAATATCTATCCACTTGCAGTTCATCAAATAAGTATAATAAGTATAACTGATTTGGGTTTAGGGTATTCCGGAGGCCCCCAAGATTACCAAGGTAATCTTGGATTAATTAATCTAATATCTAATCATACCACCAAGGATATTTTAATATCGCCTAGGATATTTTCAATATCGCCTAGGATATTGTTAATATCGCCTAGGATATTTTCAATATCTGAGTCCCTCATCAACTAGCTGCGGTCCACCAAATCAGCATAGCTGATTTGGGATGCTGATTGGTGGAACAGGATATATACTTACGGTATTATATCTATATA
>Ga0105047_10001280_pt1 | contig 44836 bp, 43 predicted proteins | sample MAT04_FD_78384 | JGI IMG/M metagenome (GOLD analysis project Ga0105047, IMG submission 78384) | Freshwater microbial communities from Lake Fryxell liftoff mats and glacier meltwater in Antarctica - MAT-04 (megahit assembly) | ecosystem: Environmental > Aquatic > Freshwater > Ice > Liftoff... | reverse complement strand
GCGACCACCACGATGCCGAAGACGTGGGCCCGCGGCAGGACTACGAGCGATTCGCTTGTTGATACTCTTCTCTACCATTGAATCACTCGTGCTAGCCTTGATTCCATGATCGATAGACAACTGCTTGCCGAGCTGCACGCCACCGAGGAGGCGCGCTTCGTCAAGACCCACCCTCGCTCGGCCGAAATGGCGGCCGCTGCTCGAACCAATCTGCTGGGCGGGGTGCCGATGGCGTGGATGACCCGTTGGCCGGGGGCCTTCCCGCTGTTCTTCGACGAGGCGCACGGCGCCCGCTTCACCGACGTGGACGGCCACGAGTACGTCGACTTCTGCCTCGGCGACACTGGGGCGATGACCGGCCACGGCCTACCGCAGGTGGCCGAGGCGCTCTACCGCCAGGCATCGAAGGGCATCACCACGATGCTCCCCAGCGCCGATGCCGCCTGGGTGGGCGGCGAGCTGGCGCGCCGCTTCGGACTGCCGGTGTGGCAGATGGCGATGACCGCCACCGACGCCAATCGCTTCGTGCTTCGCTTCAGTCGCTTCCTCACCGGCCGTCCGAAGGTGCTGGTGTTCGACTGGTGCTACCACGGCAGCGTTGACGAAACGCTGGTCACGCTCGGCGCTGACGGTCGCGCAGTTTCCCGCCACGGCAACATCGGCCCGCCGGTGTCGCCCGACCTGACCACCGTGGTCGTCCCGTTCAATGACATTCCCGCGCTCGAGACAGCGCTGGCCACGGGCGAGATTGCGTGTGTGCTGGCCGAGCCGGCTCTCACCAACATCGGCATCGTCCTCCCCAACCCCGGCTTCCACGACGCGTTGCGCGCACTCACCCGCAAATACGGCACCCATCTGGTGATCGACGAGACGCACACGATCTGCGTCGGCCCCGGCGGCGCGACCGCGGCATGGGGTCTCGAGCCCGACTTCTTCGTCATCGGCAAGACCATCGGCGGCGGCATGCCCGCCGCCGCCTACGGATGCACCGCGGAGATCGCGGTCCGTATCAACGAACTGCTGGCCGACAAGAGCGTGGACACCAGCGGCGTGGGTGGCACGCTCACCGGTAACGCATTGGCACTCGCCGCTGTACGCGCCACGCTCTCCACCACTTTGCGCGACGACGACTTTGCCCACATGATCCCGCTTGCCAGCGACTGGACCGCCGGCGTCCAACGAACCATCGATGCCTACGGCCTGCCTTGGAACGTGCAGCAACTGGGCGGGCGGGCGGAGTACTGGTTCTGCCCGCCACCGCGCGACGGCGCCGCTGCTGCTGCCGCCATGGACCACGAACTCGATGCGTTCATGCATCTGTGGGCCCTCAACCGCGGCATCCTGCTGACGCCCTTTCACAACATGGCACTGATGTCGCCGCACCACACGTTGGCGGATGTGCAGCTGCACACCGACGTCTTCGGCGATGCCGTGGAACACTTGACCCGATGAGCACCGGCAGCAGTCTCGAAGGGCAGGTGGCGCTGGTCACCGGCGCCGGCAACGCCGGGGGCCTCGGCTTCGCCATCGCCCGCGCGCTGGCCGCCGACGGTGCCACGGTCGTGCTCAGCGCCACCACCGAGCGCATCTTCGCCCGCGTCGCCGAACTCACCGCTGTCGGGTACTCCGCGGTCGGCGTCGTCGCCGACCTGATGCTGCCCGGCGCGGGCGAACGGGTGGTGACCACCGCGCTGGCCGTCGCCGGCCGCATGGACATTTGTGTGAACAACGCCGGCATGACCGCTGTCGGGATCGACCCAGTCGACGCGGACCTCGAGCTGACCACCGACGCGCAATGGCACGACGGGCTGGAACGCAACCTCACCACCTGCTTTGCCGTCACTCGCGCCGCAGTGCCTGCGATGCGCCGCCGCGGTTACGGCCGCATCGTCAACATCGCCAGCACATCCGGCCCCGTGCAGGTCTTCCACGGCGACGTGGCGTACCACGCGGCGAAGGCGGGCATGGTCGGCTTCACCCGGGCGGTTGCGTTGGAGACCGCCGGTCACGGCATCACGGTCAACGCCGTCGCCCCCGGATGGATCGCCAGCGGCACACAGCCCGAGGGCGAACGGACGGCGGGTCTGCTCTCCCCGATGGGCCGCAGCGGCACCCCGGCAGAGGTTGCGGCCGCGGTGCGCTTCCTGGCCGACGCCTCGGCCAGCTACATCACCGGCCAGCTTCTGGTCGTGGACGGCGGCAACTCGTTGCCCGAGGATCGCAGCTGGCGGCCATGACCACGCGTCAGGTCGTACTCGTCACCGGTGCCGCCGGCGGCATCGGCGGAGCCACCGCCGCCCGGTTCCTGGCCGGTGGCTGGCGCGTCGCCGCGGTCGATGTACAGCCCATCTCCCCATTGGCGGACCTGCATCCCATCACCGCCGACCTGCGCGACGTCGCACAATGCCGCGCTGCAGTCGAGCAGGCTGCGGCATGGGCCGGCCGACTCGATGCAGTCGTCAACGCGGCGGGCGTCTGGACCGAGGGCGCCAGCACGGAGACCACCGAGGACGAATGGGACCGCGTGCTCGGCGTGAACCTGAAGGGTCTCTACTTCGTCATCTCGGCGGCCATTCCGCACCTCGCCGCCACCGAGGGCTGCGTGGTCAACCTCTCCAGCGACGCCGGCGTGCAGGGCAACGCCGGCGCGGCGGTGTACTGCGCGTCGAAGGGAGGTGTCAGCATCCTCACCAAGGCGCTCGCGCTCGAGCTGGCACCGCAGGGCATCCGGGTCAACGCCGTCTGCCCCGGCGACGTGGACTCCCCGATGCTGCGCGGCCAAGCCGCGCAATTCGCCGCCGACGATCAGCAGGCCTATCTCGACCGGCTGCTGGCGGGCTACCCCCAGGGCCGGCGCGCGCGCTTCATCCGCCCAGCCGAGATCGCCGAGCTGATCTGGTTTCTCGCCCAATCGGCCGCAGCACCCATCACCGGTGCCAACATCTCCGCCGATTTCGGCCTCTCGGCCGGCATCACCTGACGACCCCATGGACGCGCCACGCCGATGACCACCAACCTTCCCCTCGACGACATCGACCGTTCGCTCATCGACGCGCTGCAGCGCGACGGTCGCGCCAGCTACGCCGACCTCGCCGACCTCGTCGGCTTGTCCCCCGCCGCGACGCGCCTGCGTGTGCAGCGCCTGCTAGACGCGGGCGTGGTGCAGGTGGTGGGCGTCACCGACCCGCTGGCGCTGGGCTATCCGGTGATGGCCGCGCTGGGCGTACGGGTAGAGCGCAACGTGCGTGGCGTGGCCGACCGTATCGCCGACATCAAGGGCGTCATCTACGTGGTCTTCACCTCCGGCTCATTCGATCTCCTCGTCGAGGTGCTGTGCGAGGACTCGGCTCGCCTGCTGGCAGTCATCGACGACGAGGTCCGCTCCATCGCCGATGTGCGCAGCGTGGAGAGCTTCACCTATTTCGGCATCCACACCCACCGCTTCGTCTGGGGAACTCGCTGACCTGACCGGGTTGCGGGGAAAGTTCAGCGCACCTAACATTCCCTCCATGGGCGCCGCATTTCTCATCACACTTCGCGAGGGTCTCGAGATCGCCATCGTGTTGGCCATCCTCGTCGGGTACCTCGTCAAGACCGACCGCCGCGACCAACTGCGCTCGGTCTGGCTGGGGGCAGGTATCGCCACCGTCGTGTGTCTGATCGCCGGCCTCATCGTGCATGCCCTCACCGACGGGTTGGAGGGCAAGGCCGAACAGGCCGTGGAGGGCACGCTCGCCCTCAGCGCCGCACTCGTCCTCACCTACATGATCCTGTGGATGCACAAGAACGCGCGCAGCATGGGAGGCCACCTGCGCAGCCGAGTCGACGGCGCCCAGACCGCAGGCGCACTCGCCGCCGTGGCGTTCATCGGCGTGGCGCGCGAAGGCTTCGAGACCGTGCTGTTCCTGCTGGGTGCGGAAACCGGCGACGTGTCGGGCACGCAGGTGGTCATCGGCGGCCTGCTCGGTCTTGCCGTCAGCGCTGTCATCGGGGTGCTCATCTACGTCGGCGGCACCCGCATCGATCTGCGCCGGTTCTTCCGCTACACCGGCATCGTGCTGATCCTGTTCGCTGCCGGGCTGGTGGGCAAAGCGGCGCACGAGTTCCGCGAACTACTGGGCTTCGAGAGCGGTTGGCTGGTCGACCCGATGTGGACCATCACGTCGGGCCCGTTGGCCTCCGGCGTGCTCTACGACTTCCTCCGCGGCCTGTTCGGCTGGTCGCCGGAACCGGAACGCATCCGCGTCATCGCATACTTCGCCTACGCCGTGCCAGTGCTGTGGTGGTTCACCCGCCCGGCCCCGACTGACGCCGCCCCGGCACCTGCGCAAACCGCAGTGGCGGCCGTCTCGCCGCGCTGACGGCCGGAGTACCTCCCTGGGCGTAGCGTGGTTGCAGCAGTCTTGACGGGGCACAACAATTTTCGCTCCAGCAAACACCCCGGCGTGCCGATGGTGTGGTGGGTGAGCTGATGGACGCAATGTCACTTCTGGGAGTGTTACCGGATTCTGTAGTGGTCGTCGATGCCGACGTCAACCTGCTGTTCGTCAACACGGCTGGCGAACGGTTGCTCGGGTGGCGGCAGGAGGACTGGCTGGGTCGCAGCCTGCTCGACCTCATCCACCCCGACGACGTTGCTGTCGTGGTCTCCTCGATGGTCACCGTCGTGGGCAAGCCGGTCGGCAGCCCGATCGAGACACGCCTGCGCTGCGCCGACGGCTCTTGGCGCTGGGCCGAGATCCTCGGCACCGAAGCGCTGCAGGTGCCAGGCGTGCACGGCGTCGTGGTGGTGGCCCGCGACATCACACAGCGCCGCATCTGGGAGGTGGCTTCCGGCGATACCGCCATCTTCCAGCACCTCGTGCAGCAAGGCACCTCGATCATCCTGCTGCTCGACACCCTCGGGCGCGTCACCAGCGTCAACACTGCCTTCACCCGCCTGCTCGGCCATGACCAGTCGTTGGCCATCGGAACCCGCCTGTCCGCCTATTGCGACGCCGACACCATGGCCACCCTGGACAACGCCATCGAACAGGCCCGCCACACGGGCCTCGTAGCTGCCTGCGAAGTCGCGATGAGCAACGCCGACTCATCGCTCCCGGCACGAGCCATCAGGTTCGAAATCGTCAACCTGCTCGACGACCCGGTGGTCGGCGGCTTCGTGGTCAGCGGCCACGACATCAGCGACCTCAACAAGGCCCGCCGGTCGTTGGAGCACCTCGCCCGTCACGACGCGCTCACCGGTCTCGCCAACCGCTCGGTGCTGATCGAGCAACTGCAATGGGTGCTCGACAACAAGCAACCCATCGCCGCCGTGTTCATCGATCTCGATCGCTTCAAGCCGGTCAACGACCTGTTCGGGCACGACGCCGGCGACGAGTTGCTGTGCGAGGTGAGCGACCGTCTGCGTGCGGTCGTCCGGCTGGGCGACCTGGTGGCTCGAGTGGGCGGCGACGAGTTCGTGGTGCTGGCGGCAGGGGTCAGCGACCGAGTCGTCGGTGAGGCCTTCTGCGAACGGATCGATGCCGTGCTCGCCGAGCCGTACCTGCTGGCCGAGGGCCCGGTGCGGGTCAGCGCCAGCGTCGGCCTGGCGATCGCTGATAGCGACTCCACCGTCACCAGCCTGCTCGCCGACGCAGACATCGCGATGTACGAGGCGAAGGCGGAACGCCGCGGCGAACCGGTGAGCCGCGAACCCCAGCGCCACCGCAGCGCCAACCAGCGCCGTCGGCTGGCCGAGGACCTCGCGATCGGCCTGCAGCGTGGCGAGGTGGTGGCACACCTGCAACCGATCGCGGCACTGGCCACCGGCCGCACCATCGCCGTCGAGGCGCTCGCCCGATGGGACCACCCCACCCTGGGCACGCTTGGTCCGATGGCCTTCCTGGACCTGGCCGAGGATGCCGGCCTCGAACTGCAGTTGGGCGACGCCGTCCTGCACAGCGCCTGCACTGCAGTTGTCAGGCTGCCACGCCGGCTGAACATCGGCATCAACCTCTCGGTCGCCCAGTTGGCCGACCGCGACCTGGCCGCGCGCATGTCGAAGATCCTCGCCGTCCACGGCATCGCACCCCAGCAGCTGATGGTCGAGATCACCGAGCACGACACGTTGGCGCGCCGAGCCGCAGTTGGCCGGGCGGCACCGGAGCGCACGCTGCTCGACCTGCGCGCGATGGGGGCATCGTTGGCCCTCGACGATTTCGGCACCGGCTACTCCTCGCTGACTCACGTGCGGCGCTACCCGTTGAGCTCGCTGAAGATCGATGGCAGCTTCGTCGCCGGCGTCTGCCACCACCCCGAGGACCGTGCCGTCATCGCTGCCGTCATCGGCATGGCCCACGCGCTGAGCCTCAGTGTCGTGGGCGAATGCGTCGAGACCATCGACCAGTACGAGGCACTCCGCGAGCTGGGCTGCACGCATGCCCAGGGCTTCCTCATCGCCCCACCGCTGGCCACCGACGAGCTGCACCGGTGGTTCGCCACCTACGGCGCGGACTGGCAACGACCCGCTGCTGCTGGACGTGACACAGCACGGCCCCACACTTCCGACGACGCGACCGTGTAGCCAGTCGACATCAGGCGGCCGAAGGTCAGGCGGCTGAGACGGCCGGCGCGTCCCCCGAAGTCCGACCTGTGGCCGACAGCACCACGACCGCTGCCAAGCCGGTGGCGATCGGCACGGCGGCTACGAGGCCGATGCTACCGACGAGGGTGCGGACGATCTCGACCGCGACCTGCTCGCGCATCGCGGTTTCGGTGATGGCCTGGCGGACTTCCGTGAACAGCAGCAGCAACGGCAGCGCGGCGCCGGCGTACGCAAGAAAGAGCGTGTTGACCGTGGATGAGATGTGGTCGCGCCCAATGACGAGCGCCGATCGGTACAGCTCGCCGAACGTGGCTTCCGGCCGGGCCCGGTGCAGTTCACTCACGGCTGACACCTGGGTCACGGTCACGTCGTCAAGCACACCGAGCGCGCCGATGACGACGCCCGCGAGCAACAGCCCGCGAGGGTCGATGTGCACGCCGAGCGCTTCCAGGAAGAGCGCGTTCTCGTCGCTCACGCCCGTGAGCGACGTCAGCTCGATGAACACCCAGGCGAGCACACCGGTGAGCGCCAGCGCGGCGAGCGTACTGAGCAGCGCGACATTGGTCGCAGAGTCGAAGCCGTGCGCAAGGTACAGCGAGGCGAACGCAATCACCGACGAGCCCACGATGGCCACCACCACTGGGTTCGAGCCCGCGAGCAGCGCCGGCAGCACGAACAGCACCAGCACCACGACGCTGATGGCCAGCCCGGCCAGAGCGCCCAACCCGCGCCACCGACCCAACGCCAGGACAGTGAGCACGAACAGGACCACCAGTACCCACATCGAGGAGGAACGCTCGTAGTCCGAGAAGTTGTAGATCGTTGTGCCATCGGCGAGCGTCGTCGCTGTCAGCACCAACTCGTCGCCCACCTCCGGCAACTTCAGCTTGCTGCCGGTGACCGCCTGCTCGAGCTCGGTCTGCTGGCCGGCGTCGGGGCCGGTGGAGAGCAGCAGCGTGAGGGTGCGGCACTCGACGAGATCCTCGACGGCGGTGCCGGTGCACGGCCCGATCGAGGTGGCGATGACCGTGCCGCGAGCAGTGGGGTCAGAGAGCTCGCCAGAGCCGGGGCCGGCGGAGGGCCACAGCACGATCAGGCCAATGATGGTCAGTGCGCCCCAGACGGCGACCGTGATCCACAACGAGCGCTCGATGTGCGCGGGCGGCTGCATCGCGACGTGCTGATGGCCGTGCCCGCCACTCATCGTGGTCCCAACGTGCTCAGACGGTCCATGCCGGTCAGTCTCGCACCCGCACCGTGAGCCGACGCGGCACGGTCGCGAGCAAAAACCGACGATCGACTGGGTACCACTCGCATGGCCCGGTGGTTTTGGTGCATGATGGCCTCGCCAATTGGGGGCTCACGCATCCGCATGCCGGATACGACGAAGGGGATTCACGTGAAGATTTCGGTCACCGTCAACGGAACGGTCCACGAGAACGACGTCGAACCGCGCACGTTGCTCGTGCACTACATCCGCGAGGCGCTCGCGCTCACCGGCACCAACGTCGGTTGCGACACCTCTTCGTGCGGCGCCTGCAGCGTGCATCTCGACGGCGAAGCCGTGAAGAGCTGCACCGTGCTGGCCGTGCAAGCCGATGGTGCCGACATCACCACCATCGAGGGCATGGCCACCGATGGTGTGATGCACCCGATGCAGCAGGCCTTCATGCAGAACCACGGCCTGCAGTGCGGGTACTGCACGCCTGGCATGGTGATGGCCGCCACCAGCCTGCTGAAGGAAAACCCGCACCCTTCCGAGGAAGAGGTGCGCATCGGGCTCGAGGGCAACCTGTGCCGCTGCACGGGCTACCACAACATCGTCAAGTCCGTACTGGCCTGCGCAGCAGGCGAATGAACGCACGTCCGCTCTAGGTACTGGGGGTACCTGAATGACTGTCATCGACGATCGGCCTACAGGCGTGTTGGGGAGCCGCCTACTGCGCCGTGAGGACCCGCCGCTGCTCACCGGCGAAGCGAAGTACACCAACGACCTGCACCTGCCTGGCGCGCTGCACCTGGCACTCGTGCGCAGCCCATACGCGCACGCCCGCATCGTCAGCATCGACCTGACCGCAGCGCTCGCCGCGCCCGGGGTGATCGCGGCCTACACCGGCGCCGATCTCACCGGCCTGTGGGCGGCCCCGATGCCGTGCGCATGGCCGGTCACTGCGGACATGAAGAACCCGGCGCACTACCCGGTGGCCGTCGCCAAGGCCTGCTACGTGGGCGACGCCGTGGCCGTGGTGCTGGCCACCTCAGACGCAGCCGCCCGCGATGCGATCGAGTTGGTCGATGTGCGCTACGAGCCGCTGGAGGCCGTCGTCGGTCTGGAAGACGCGCTCAGCGACCGAGTAGTCATCCATGACGAGCTGGGCACCAACAAGAGCTACCGGTGGGACCTCAAGATCGAGGACCACGAGGGTGCCATCGACCAGGCGTTCGCCGCTGCTGCCTTCACGGTGAACGAGCGCTACGTCCAGCAGCGGCTGCTGCCGATGGCGATGGAGCCGCGGGCAGTCGCCGCCGTCCCCCAGCCCTTCGGTGGCGACATCACGCTCTACTCCAGCACCCAGGTGCCGCACATCTTGAAGGTGATGACCGCCATCACCCTTGGCATCCCCGAGCACCAATTGCGTGTCACCACACCGTCGGTCGGCGGCGGGTTCGGCAGCAAGCTCAACGTCTACGCCGAGGAACTGCTGTGCGTGGCTCTCGCCCGCAAGCACAAGCTGCCGGTGCGCTGGAACGAGGAACGCGGCGAGAATGCCGTGGCCACCATCCACGGCCGCGGCCAGATCCAGGACATGGAACTCGCCGCCGATGCAGACGGCCGCATCACTGCCGTACGTGTTCGCATCATCGGCGACATGGGTGCCTACCTGCAGCTGGTCACGCCGGGCATTCCCATCCTGGGTGCTTTCCTGTACGCCGGCGTCTACGACATCCCGCTGTACGACTTCAGCTGCACCAGCGTGTTCACCACGCTCACGCCCACCGACGCCTACCGCGGCGCCGGCCGTCCGGAGGCAACGTACGCAATCGAGCGCGCCGTGGATTCGCTGGCGCGCCAGATGGGCATCGACCCGATGGAACTCCGCAAGCGCAACTTCATCCAGAAGGAACAGTTCCCGTACACCGCAATGACCGGCCTCACGTACGACAGCGGCGACCATGTGGCCGCCGCCGACATGGCTGCCGGACTCGCCGACTACGAGGGCGTGCGTGCTCGACAGACGGCACAGAACGTTCCCGGCGCCACCAAGCTGCTCGGCATCGGTCAGGCCAGCTACTTCGAGATGTGTGGGCTCGCCCCGTCGCGGGTGCTGGCCTCGCTGAACTACTCCGCCGGTGGTTGGGAGGCCGCCACGGTGCGCGTGCTGCCCACCAACAAGATTCAGGTCGTCACCGGCACCGCTCCGCACGGCCAGGGCCACGAGACTTCGTGGAGCATGATCGTCGCCGAGAAGATGGGCGTGGCGCCCGAAGACGTCGACGTGCTGCACAGCGACACCGCCATCGCTCCCCTCGGTCTCGACACGTACGGCTCGCGTTCGCTGCCTGTCGGCGGCGTGGCCATCGCGTTGGCCTGCGACAAGGTGATCGACAAGGCCAAGAAGATCGCCGCCCACCAACTGGAGGCCAACGAGGACGACCTCGAGTTCGCCGGCGGCACGTTCAGCGTCAAGGGCTCCCCTGACCGCAGCATGCCACTCGCCGCCATCGCGTTCGAGGCCTTCACCGCCCACAACCTCCCCGACGGGCTCGAGCCCAACCTCGAAGCCCAGGTCACCTACGACCCACCGAACTTCTCGTGGCCGTTCGGTACCCACCTGTGCACCGTCGAGATCGATGTCGAGACCGGCCAGGTGCAGGTGCTGCAGTACGTCGCTGTCGATGACTGCGGCAACCAGGTCAACCCGATGATCGTCGAAGGGCAGGTCCACGGCGGTGTCATCCAGGGCCTCGCCCAGGCGCTGTTCGAGGAAGCCGTCCACGACACCGAGGGCAACCTCAAGAACGGTTCGCTGGCCGAGTACCTGGTACCAGCGGCCAGCGACGTGCCCAGCATCACGCTCGGCCACACCGTCACCCCCTCGCCCACCAATCAGTTGGGCGTGAAGGGCATCGGCGAAGCCGGCACCATCGGCGCCGCACCGGCCGTCATCAACGCCATCGTCGATGCCCTGTCGGGTCTTGGTGTCACCGAAATCGCAATGCCCGCCAGCCCACACACCGTGTGGAAGGCAATCCAAGCCGCAACCCAAGGAGCCAGCAAGTGATCCCCGCAGCCTTTGACTACGTCCGAGCCGGTTCGGCCGAAGAAGCCATCAGCCTCATCGGCCAGCACGGCGACGAGGCCAAATTCCTGGCCGGCGGGCACAGCCTGCTGCCGCTGATGAAGCTGCGCCTGGCATCGCCCAGCGTGCTGGTCGACATCGGTCGCGTCAGCGACCTGAGCTACATCCGCGATGCCGGCGACCACATCGCCATCGGCGCCCTCACCCGGCACATGGATGTCGAGAACAGCGCAGTGCTCAAGGAGCACGTGCCGCTGCTCGCCCACGCGGCCGGTTACGTCGGCGACCCGCAGGTGCGACACCGCGGCACGATGGGTGGCACCATCGCCCACGCCGATTCGGCCAGCGACCTGCCGGCCACTACGCTCGCGCTGGGCGCCACCTACATCGCCCAGGGCCCGAACGGAACCCGCGAGATCGCCGCCGCCGACTTCTACCAGGGCTTCCTCACCTCAGCGCTCGAGACCGACGAGATGCTCACCGAAGTGCGCGTGCCGAAGATGGGCGGCGCCGGTTGGAGCTTCCAGAAGTTCAACCGTCGGGCCCAGGACTGGGCCATCGTCGGTGTCGCAGCGTGGCGCGGTACCAACGGTTCTGGCGTCGCACTGGTCAACATGGGCAGCACACCCATCCTCGCCACCAGCGTGTCTGCCGCGTTGGCCGGCGGGGCCTCGGTGGCTGACGCCGCCGAACTGGCCGCTGCAGAGGCCGAACCACAGAACGACCTCAATGCCAGCCCTGAGTACCGCGTGCACCTTGCCAAGGTGTTGGTGCGGCGGGCACTCGAGACAGCCTCCAGCTGAGCCTCGCCCAGGTGCCATGAACGCGAGGTGAACGGTAGGTAGCGTTGGCAACCATGTCACCGACGACCGAGGCCCCCACCTTCGCGCCGCTGGCGAAGCGCGCCACGTTGCGCACGGTCGTCCCGATGGACTACTTCCGGCCGGTGCGGCTGTTCCTGATGATCAGCTACCTCGTTGGGTACCTGATCTGGCTGAAGACCAAGGGCCTGACGGTCGACCGCATCTCGGTGGCCATCGCGGTCGGCATCTTTCTGGTGTGCGCGTTCGTGGGTAAGACCTGGCGCACCTGGGGCGTCCTGCTGCTGGACTGCATCTTCTACTGCGCGATGTGGCTGGCCTACGAGAAGACCCGCGGTGCCGCCGACGATGGCGTGTCGGTGTTCGGACTGTTCCGCATCAAGTTCCCCACCCAGGTCGAATCGACGCGCAACATCGACCGCGCGATGTTCTTCGGCAACGACCCCAACGTCGTGTTGCAGGAGCACTTCTGGAGCCCCGTCATCCGCTGGTGGGATGTCGTCGCCGGCGCCACGTACATGACGCACTTCGTGTTCCCGATGATTGCGATGGGCGTACTGTGGGCCACCAGCCATCGGCAGTGGCTGCGGTTCATACGCCGATTCGCGACGCTGCTGGCTGTGGGCTGCGTCATGTTCGTGGTGCTCCCCACTGCTCCGCCATGGATGCTGGGCGACGCGAGGTACCCGTACCAGTTGCTACCACCGCTGCAGCGCACCGCCGGTCGCGGCTTCTACCACATCGGTTTCGGCAGCTTCCGCGACGGCTACAAGGTGGCCCTCAGCAACGGCAACGCAGTCGCCGCGATGCCGTCGCTGCACGCGTCGTTCGCGCTGATCGTGCCACTGTTCTTCATGCAGTGGATCCGGCGCACCTGGATCAAAGCGCTGCTGTTCCTGTTCCCCATCATGATGCTCGCCTCGCTGGTCTACCTCGGCGAGCACTGGGTGATCGACGGCCTCGTCGGTTGGGCCGTCACGTTCGCAGCGTTCTGGTTCTGGAACCGCATGGAACAGCGCGCACGCACACGCCGAAGCGCGGCGGCCCGCGGTGCCCTGCCGGCGCTCGCCGACGACCCCGAACCCGCCATCGGGCCGGCCGCCACCGTGTCGACTGCCGAGGTGGCACCATGATGGATCCGCCGAAGGTGCTGCTCGAGCGAACGTTCCTGCAGGCGGTCACCGATCCCGCCGACGGCCACCACGAGCAGGCCGTGGTCCAGTACCGCGCGCTCGTCGACCAGTACGAGACCGAGTCCATCCTGCTGGTGGCCGTGCACACCGACCTGCGCGACTTCGCCGGCCTCGACCGCCATCACGTGTTCGCACCCGTCGACCGGCTGTGGGTTGGCTTCCAGCACCGCCGGGCGGTGCGCCGGTCGGCCGTCGCCGACGACCCGCAGTTCGCGCTCACCCTCGTCATGGCCGAGCGCCACCATGTGCGCACCATCGCCACCTTCGACCCTCGGTTCCTCGAGTTCGAGCTGACGGTCGTGCCCGTGGCCGCCGTTGGCTAACCTGCACCCAGTACGTCCACCTCCCTGATTGCCGGTGCAACCATGTCGTTCAACATTGACGACGAAGATTCCCAGTTCGACGCATTCCACCTGGATGCGATCGCCGATGCAGACCCGTATCCGTACTGGTACGACGACGCCGACGAGCCAGACAGCAACCCGACGTTGGTGCGCACCGAAAGCTGCGACCTGTGCGTCGTCGGCGGTGGTTACAACGGTCTCTGGACCGCCATCATCGCCAAGGAACGCGACCCCAGCCGCGACGTGATCCTCATCGATGCGCACGAGGTCGGCTCCGCCGCCAGCGGCCGCAACGGCGGGTTCATGGAGAGCAGCCTCACCCACGGCGTCGCCAACGGCCAAGAGCGTTTCCCCGACGAACTGCCATTGCTCGAAGAGCTGGGGCTGAAGAACCTCAACGACATCGAGGCCGCGATCAAGCGGTACAACATCGACTGCGACTACGAGCGAACCGGCGTCATCGACATCGCCACCAAGTTCCACTCGCCGTCCTACCTCGACGAACTACGCGACGACTACACGCAGCTGCGGGCACTCGGCCAGAAGGTGGAATGGCTCGACCAGGCCGCGATGCAGGCACAGGTCAACTCCCCCACGTACACCGGTGGCCTGTGGCGCAAGGACCGTGCCGCGATCGTCGACCCAGCGCGGCTCGCGTGGGGCCTGAAGAGCGCGGCGATGTCGCTCGGTGTGCGCATCTACGAAGACACCAAGGCCACCGCCATCGAGAAGGACGGCGTCGGCGTTTTGGTCAGTACCCCGTTGGGCCGAATCCGTGCCGGCAAGGTGGCGCTGGCCACCAACGCCTTCAAGCCGCTGCTCAAGCGCGTCGGCCACTACATCGCACCGGTGTACGACTACTGCATGGTCACCGAGCCGCTCAGCAAGCAGCAACTGGCCGACATCGGCTGGACCGGCCGCCAGGGCCTCAGCGACATCAGCAACCAGTTCCACTACTACCGGCTCACCGAGGACAACCGCATCCTGTGGGGCGGCTACGACGTCATCTACTACTGGCGCGGCAAGGTGGACTCGGAACTGGAGAGCCGCCCCGAGACCTGGGCCAAGCTGAGCAAGCACTTCTTCGACACGTTCCCGCAGTTGGAAGGCCTGAAGTTCACGCACGCCTGGGGCGGCGTGATCGACACCTGCAGCCGCTTCTGCGTGTTCTGGGGCAGCGCGATGCAGGGCCGCGTTGCCTACTCGGTGGGCTACACGGGGCTCGGCGTGGCCTCCACCCGTTTTGGTGCCGAGGTCATGCTCGACATGATCGATGGCAAACGCAGCAAGGCCACCAGCACCGAGTTCGTCAAGAGCAAGCCGCTGCCGTTCCCGCCCGAGCCGTTCCGGTTCATCGGCATCCAGGCCACGCGCTATTCGCTGGAGCGCGAAGACAAGACCGGCAAGCGCAACCTTTGGCTACGCGGCCTCGACCGCTTCGGCCTCGGCTTCGACTCGTAGCCCCTCGCGCCCAGTCAGGACGGGCGACGCAGGACGACCAGGCTGCGCGGGGCCAGCGCGACGCTGCCCTGCGCAACGACCGGGTCAGCGGTGGCCAGCGCCGGCTCCCACTGCCCGTGCTCCTGCACGACGAAGGCCAGCGGCTCCCACCAGGCGTTCACCATCACGTACAGTCCGGCGGCCGACCAGGCCAGCGAGCGTGACTCATGCCCGTAATCCACTTCGGCGCCGACGCCGTAGAAACGAAAGTCGCGCGGGGCGTGATTCCGCCGCAACTGCACCAGCGAACGGACGAAGTCGGTGAGTTCATGCCAGTCGGCCGCTAGCGACCAGTCCACCCACGTGAGCGGGCTGTCGATGTTGTACGGGTTGTCGTGGCCGCCCTGGGTGCGGCCGAACTCGTCACCCATCACCCACATCGGGGTGCCGGCCGACAGCAGCAGTATCGCGAAGTAGTTCTTCAGTTGCTGCTGCCGCAGCTCGTCGCCAGTGTCCCATGAGCGGTGGCGGTCGCCGGTGATGATCGTCAGGTCATGCAGCGTGAGACCGTCGTGGGCGGTCAAGAAGTTGACGCTGGCCCCATCGGCGGGAGCGAAGAGGTCGGGGCTGCCCTGCACCCGCTCACGGATCGTCGGCACCAGTCCCGGCTCGCCGCGCAGGAAGCCGCGCACGTCGTCGCGGAAGCGGTCGTTCCACTGCAGCCAACCAGCCGGCCACACCGGCGAGCCCACCTGGTACGACGCGAGGTCCCATGGCTCGGCGATCAAGGCCACTCGGCGACGCGCAGCCCACTCGGTGATCTGCTGCACCAGGCCGCCACCGTCGCGGGTGAGCAGTGAGGCCAGGTCGAAGCGGAAGCCGTCGATGCCCAAGTCCGCGAACCGGTCCAGTGCCTCCAGCACCAGGGTGCGCACGTACGGGTTGGCGGGGTCGATGTCGTTGCCGCACCCGCTGTCATCGATGTAGCGGCCATCTGCGTGGTGGCGATACGCATTCGCATCGTCGAGGCCCCGCAGGCTGCGGGTGGGCATGGTGGCGTTGCCCTCACCGGTGTGGTTGAAGACGACATCGAGCCAGACGTGCATCTGCCGTTCATGCGCCGCGGCCACCAAGTCAGCCAGTTCCTCGGCGGCCTGCTCGGGCACATCGGCGTAGGGCCGGTGGACGGCGCCCCACACCAACGGCATATAGCCCCAGTAGTTGTCCTGCGGGTCGAACGGATGCACCGGCATCAGCTCGATCACATTGGCGCCCACGCTCGCGACATGGTCGAGGTGCGCAATGCAACCGCGGAACGTGCGACCGAACCCGCGCACATGCAGCTCGTACACGATCGGCGGCGCGGCAAGTGCCGCGCCTTGGGGCGCGCACTGCCAGGGCTCGCGCACGATGCTGCGCGGGCCGCCGGGTGTCATCTCAATGTCGTGGCAGTTGGGGTCGAGCAACGGTGGCCCGCCGTCGACGATGATCCAGTAGTGGTCGCCGGCCGCGGCCGTCAGTTCGGCCACCCACGACTCGCCGTCGCGTGCCGCCGCGACCTCGGTGACCTCGGTGGGAGCGGCGCTCGCGCGCACGCACACCACGACCTCGGTGGCATCTGGCGCATGGATGGTGAGGCGGCGAGCAGTTTCCATCGAGCACAGCCTGCCATTCGGGCTCTAACCTGCAACGCAATGGCCACGCAGCCCAATACTCCCGCCGACGTCGCGCACGCGCTCAGCCTGCACGGCTACATCCCCGACGATGGCTTGGCCACGTCCGTCTTCCTCGCGATGACGTTGCGGCGCCCGTTGTTGCTCGAGGGGGAAGCCGGCGTCGGCAAGACCGAGGTCGCAAAGGTGCTCAGCCGGTGGACCGGCGGCGAGCTGATCCGCCTGCAGTGCTACGAGGGCATCGACGTCTCGCAGGCCGTCTACGACTGGGACTACAGCCGCCAACTGCTACACCTGCGTGCCGCCGAGGCCACCGGCGAGTCGCTGGGCCTCACCACCAACGCGCTCGAGCAGCAGCTGTACAACGAACGCTTCCTTCTGAAGCGGGCACTGCTGCAGGCCATCGACCACGTCGGCGACACCCCGCCCATCCTGCTGATCGACGAGATCGACCGCGCCGACGACGAGTTCGAGGCGTACCTACTGGAGGTGCTGTCCGAGTACCAGATCACCGTGCCCGAGATCGGCCGCTTCAGCGCCGTTCGCCCGCCGTTGGTGGTGCTCACGTCCAACCGCACCCGCGACGTGCACGACGCGCTCAAACGCCGCTGCCTCTACCACTGGGTCGAGCACCCCGACTTCGAACGCGAGGTGCGCATCGTGCGCATGCGCGTCCCGCAAGCGCTGGAACGGCTGGCCCGTCAGGTCGCCGGGGCCGTCGAGACGTTGCGCACCCTCAACCTGTACAAGCCACCGGGTGTCGCCGAAACCATCGACTGGGCGCAGGCCCTGGCCGCGCTGGGCCGCACCGAGCTGGACGAAGCCACAGTCGAGGCAACGCTGGGTGCGGTGCTGAAATATCGCGAAGACCAGGACCGCACGCGCCAGCACGGCATCGCCGACCTGGTCAAGCAGGCCTTCGAACGAGGTTTCCAGCCGTCATGAGCGCACTGCCCGTCGGCGAGTACCGGTGAGGCCTGGCCGCAGATGACCGACGTGTACGTCCCGCGCACAACGGCCGAACGGATGGCCGTCACGTTCGCACGCGTGCTGCGCGGTGCGGGCCTACGGGTCCCGCTGGGCAGCGTGCTGGCGTTCGTCGATGCGCTCGGCCAGGTGGGCGTCGACCAGCGCGACACCGTCTACTGGGCCGGCCGCGCCACGCTGCTCCGTCGCCCGGAGGACATCGAACTGTACGACCGTTCGTTCGCGGTCTTCTGGCTGGCCGCAGCCGGCGACCTTTCCGAGCAGGCTGTCGACACGGTTCACATCACGCTGGCACTCGACGACGAGGACGAGGACGAAAACAACGGCAGCGACGATGCCACCGAGGCCAACGACGACCCCACGCTCGTCCTGCGCTTCAGTGCCACGGAAGTGCTGCGCCACAAAGACTTTGCCGCCTACGACGCGAACGAGCTGCGCATCGCCCAGGACCTGATGTCGCAGCTGCGTTTCATCGGCCCACCGCGCCGCTCGTACCGGTACAGCGCCGCCCGCCACGGCCGCCGCCCGGACCTGCCGGCCACCGTACGCGCCTCGCTGCGCGCCGGCGGCGAGCCGATCACCCGCCACTGGCGCGAGCCCGGAGAACGGCTGCGCCGCCTGGTACTGCTGCTCGACATATCCGGCTCGATGGAGCCCTACGCGCGGGCAATGCTGCGGTTCGTCCACGCCGCCGTCTCGGGCCGTCAGCGAGTGGAAGCGTTTGCCATTGGCACGCGTCTCACCCGTATGACGAAGGAGCTGCACAGCCGCGACCCCGACACTGCCCTCGCTGCCGCCAGCCAGCGCGTGCACGATTGGAGCGGCGGCACGCGCCTGGGCGACTGCATACGCGTCTTCAACGATCAGTGGGGCATCCGTGGCATGGCACGCGGGGCAATCGTGGTGATCCTCAGCGATGGCTGGGACCGCGGCGACCCGGAGGTCCTGGCCGAACAGATGCGGCGACTGCAGCGCATCACCTACCAGACCGTGTGGGTGAACCCGCTGAAGGTCACCCCCGGCTATGCACCGCTGGCCCGCGGGATGGCGGCGGCGCTCCCGTACGTCGACGACTTCGTCGAGGGCCATAGCCTGGCAGCCATGCAGGAGCTGGCGCGAGTGATCGCTGCAACACCCGAGCGACGACGATGAGAGAGCTGCTCGACGACATCGATCGGTGGCGCGCCGCCGGAACGCGCGTGGCCATCGCCCGCGTGGTCGACATCGAAGGCTCTGGCCCTCGCGAGCCAGGCGCGGCAATGGCCGTCAACGAGCTCGGCGAGGTCGCCGGCAGTGTCAGCGGCGGCTGCGTCGAGGGCGCGGTGGTCAGCGAGGCGTTGGCCATCCTCCACGGGGCGGCCGGCCCGCGCATCGTCACGTTCGGCTTCAGCGACGACGAAGCATTTGCTGTCGGCCTCACCTGCGGTGGCATCATCCGCCTCTTCATCGAACCGTTGGACTGGTGAGCAGCATGTTCGAACTGCTCCGCGACCGCATCCGCGCGCAGCAGCCTGTCGCATTGGTCACCGTCGTCGACGGCCCGGACGTGGGCAGCAAGCTGCTGGTCGTGCCCGCCGCCGATTCCATTGGTTCGCTGGGCAGCCCAGAACTGGACCGCATCGCCACCCGCGACGCGCTGGGCGAACTGGAAGCCGGCCGCAGCGGCGTTCGCCATTACGGGCCAAACGGTGAGACCACCCCGGAAGACCTCGCCGACACGCCCATCGTCACCGCGTTCATCGAGAGCTGGGCGCCGCCGCCGCAGATGTGGATCTTCGGCGCGGTCGACTTCACGGCGGCACTCGCCAAGGTGGCCAAGGTGCTCGGCTACCGCGTGCTGGTCTGCGACGCCCGCGAGATCTTCGCCACCCGCCGCCGCTTCCCGATGGCCGACGAGGTCGTCGTCTCCTGGCCCGGCCCGGTGTTCGCCGCACGCGGGCAGACACTGTCGAGCCGCGACGCAGTCTGCATCCTCACCCACGACCCCAAGTTCGACGTGCCCGCAGTGCAAGGCGCCCTCGCCACCACCGCCGGGTACATCGGAGTCATGGGCAGTCGCACCACCCATGCCAAGCGGCTGCAGCGCTTGGCCGAGGCCGGCGTAGAGCAGCCCGAGCACCTCGCCCGGCTGATGTCGCCGATCGGGCTCGACCTCGGCGCACGCACGCCGGAGGAAACAGCTATCTCCATCTGCGCCGAGATCATCGCCAGGCGAACCGGCCGAGCCACGCCGTCGCTACGCGACGCGAGCGGGCCCATTCACGGCTGAGGGCCGGCACCGATGGGGGCCGGCCCTCGAGCTGCGGAAGTACTCGCCGTGAGCCTCAGCCCATCGGGTTGCCGAACCGCACGGAGTTGACACGGCTCTTGGAGAGGAACGCGACCTCTACGTTGCGGCCGGTGTATGGCGAATGGATGACGGCGTTGCCGAAACCCAGGTACATCATCACGTGCCCGGGGTAGTACACCAAGTCGCCCGCCTGCGCGGTCTCACGAGTGACGACACGAGCTGCCCGCATCTGGCTGGCGCTCTGGCGAACGAGCGGCCGGCCGACCTGCGCCCAGGCCCACGACGTGAGACCCGAGCAGTCGAAGCCGACGGCCGGAGTGCTGCTGTTGCGGCGGTAGGCGGTGCCCAACTGCGTGAACGCTGCCAGCAGCGCCACCTGGTGGGTGGTGTCGGCCCGGCGCCACGCAGCCTTCATGGCGGTGGCATCGAGCCCGAGGCGGTGGGCCGCTTCGCCCGCCACCGCATCGCGAACGGTGTTGAAATCGGCCAGCGACTTGGCGCTGGTGGTCTTGGAATAGGTGACCCAGGCATCGAGGGCGGCGTTGGCGTAGACCGCCAGGCCATCGCGGCCGCTGAGGACCGCGAACGTTGGCGAGGCCGGCGCTGCGCTGGCCTCGCCGGGAAGAGCCGTGCACCCGAGGGCGACTGCGGCGGCGAGCACTGTTGCTGAAACTTTGTGACGAAGCGTCATGTTGTGGTGACGTCCTTCTCTCGTAGGTCCACGGAATGTGGGTGTCGTTCAGTCGTGAACGAGGTTGCGCCCGCCCCTCTCTCACGGCGACGACGCCACACGAGAGCGCCTCCGCTGCTGTTGCGCCAGCGGGACCGCCACCTACGAATGTGACCGCCCGTGTTGCAACGGCCGTAAACATAGCGTCATCAAATCGCAACAATCAACGCGACGGCAAACATTTCGTCATCTATCCGTCACATAGGGGTTGACGCGTTGCGGCCAACCAACCACTCTCCTCGCCGACAGTTGGCACGCCCTTGACTCTTCCGAACCGAGCGCATTGCCGGCGGGCACCGGGTCGCGGGCGGGTCTAGTCTCGTCGCGTGCCCCACGTCGCCGCTCTGCTCGCCGCCGGCGGCGGCACCCGGTACACCGCCGACCACCACAAGTTGCTCGGTACGCTGCGCGGCCGCCCGGTGTGGGAGTGGTCGCTGCAGCACGTGCTCGCAGCCGGCTTCGACTCCGTGGTCGTGGTCACCGGCGCGGTAGAACTCGCACTGCCCGACGGCGTCGTCGCCTGCCACAACGCCACCTGGCGCGACGGCCAGGCCGGCTCCGTGCAGGTGGCCATCCATGCGGCACGCGCCCTCGGCGCCAGCGCCGTCACCATCGGCCTGGCCGACCAGCCGTTCGTCACCAGCGAGGCCTGGCGGGAGGTCGCCCAGGCACCCACCGAACACCTCATCGTCATCGCCAGCTACGACGGAGTGCCCGGTCCCAATCCAGTGCGCCTCGACGCCCAGGTCTGGCCACACCTGCCCATCACCGGAGACTCCGGAGCACGCGACCTGATCCGCCTCCATCCGGAGTGGGTCTGCCCCGTTGCATGCCTAGGCTCAGTGGCCGACATCGACACGCTGGAGGATCTCGAGCGATGGAACAACTGCTGAACGAGTTTTTGGTGCACCGCCCCATCGAACGCACGTGGGTTGTGCTCACCGACGTCGAGCGCATCGCCCCGTGCATGCCCGGCGCACAGCTGCAAGAGATCGAGGGCGACATCTACCGTGGCGTCGTCAAGGTGAAGCTCGGCCCCATCTCCACCACGTTCAAGGGTCAGGCACACTTCATCGAACGCGACGACACCGGCCATCGCGCCGTGCTCAAGGGTGAGGGTCGCGACACCGGTGGCAAGGGCAACGCCGATGCGCTCATCACCGCCCAGTTGGAAGCTGTATCGCCCGAACTCACCAAGTGCATCGTGTCCACTGAACTGCGCGTCACCGGCAAGGTCGCCCAGTTCGGCCGCGGCATCATGGGCGACGTCAGCGAGAAACTGATGACGCAGTTCGCCCACAACCTCAACACCATGCTCGATGCCGAGGGCGACGAGCCCGCCGCCGACGAAAGTGCTGCGGCCGCCGAGCCCGCTGCCGTGCCGGCCGCCGAGCCCGCCACGGAGCCGACTGCCACCGAGCCCACCACCGTGCGCACGATCCAGGGCCCCGCCGCGGAACCCATTCAGCTCAGCGAAGTCGCCGGTTCGGCCGTGCTGAAGCGGCTCCTACCGGCCTTCGGTGGCCTCGTCCTGTTGCTACTCATCCTGCGCCGTCTGCGCAAGTAGCCGCAGGCCGCCGTGGCCAACGATCACGACGACGCTCTCGACCATGAAATCGAGCGCGTCACCGAACTGCTCGGTCGCCAACCGCAGGGCACGTTCGCTGTTGTCGTACGCGACGAGGCCGGCGACCCGGTCGTGCTGCGCAACGCCCCGTTGCTGCGCGATGGCACCCCGATGCCCACGCTCTACTGGTTGGCCGGCAAGTCGGCGCTGCGCCAGGTGAGCACGTTGGAAGCCGCCGGTGGGGTGCGAGAGGCCGAAGCCGCAATCGCACCGGAGCAGATCGCGTCCACACACCGCCGCTATGCCGCCGAGCGCGACGCGGCGATACCGGTCGGTCACACCGGACCGCGCCCCTCCGGTGGCGTGGCCGGCACCCGCGAGGGCGTCAAGTGCCTCCACGCGCACTACGCCTACTTCCTGGCCGGCGGCGACGACCCCGTGGGACGCTGGGTTGCCGAGCGCCTCGCCAACGCCGATGCCGGAACCGACGAGCGGGACGTCGCACGATGAGCGCGCTGCGGATCGTCTTCGCCGACGACCGCGCGGTGTTCAGCCACGACGGCGTGTCGTACACGGTGCCGGTCGGCGTGGCCACCCTCACTGCGATGATCACCACCGACCCTCCCCTGCCCGAGGAACTCACCAACGCGATCGGGCTGTTCATGGATCACCTGGAGGACGTCGACCGCGAAGTCCCCGGCTCGGCGTTCGCCGATGAAGTCGAGGTGTGCGGTGCCGGCCTTCAGGCCCTCGTCGACACCGAGGTCGGCCACGCGGAAGCGTTGCCATGCGCGCTCACCCGCGACGCCGTCGAAGAGGTGTTCCGAACAATGGCCACCGAAGCCACCGCCGACCGCCTGCTCAACCCAGGCCTCCCGGCAGGCGAGGTGCATCGCATCGTCGGCGTCTCGTGTGCACTCGTCGCGATCCTGCGGGCGCTCCAAGCTCCCGTGCTCACCGTCGTCGCCGGATCGGCCACCCCGTGAGCACACGCGGCTCCGCACACCCGTCGATGCCCCCTGGCGGGGCCATTCGCCTCTACGGCCGGCGCATCATGCTACGGCCACTCGCGCCCACCGACTGGGCGCAGTGGAGCGAGGTGCGCGAGCGCAACGACCAGTGGCTCACTCCCTGGGAACCGCTGCGCCCGGCCGGCCTGATCGACCCCACTCGCGACCGCGACACGTTCGCATCCCGCTGCAACGCGCGCGACCGCGACCGCCACGTGGGGCTCGCCTTCGGGTTCGGGGTGTTCATCGGGGCCGACTTCGCGGGCGAGATCAACCTCAACGGCATCGTGCGCGGCGCGCAGCAAAGCGGCACCGTCGGTTACTGGATCGACCGCTCGAAGGCCGGGCAGCGCTACATCGCCGAGGGCGTGGTCACGCTGGCGCGTTTCGCATTCGAGCAACTTCACCTGCACCGGCTGGAGATCTGCATCGTGCCGCGCAACAGCAACAGCCGTCGGGTGATGGAAGTACTGGCGATCCGCGAAGAAGGCATCGCCCAGCGGTTCCTAGAGATCAACGGCACCTGGGAGGACCACGTGCGGTACGGGTTCACCGCCGAGGAATGGTCGGCGCGGCGCGACGAACTGGCAGCCGCCTGGCTATAGCAGCCTGGCAGTAGTGCCAGTGCCGTCGTCGCGTCAGGCCTGCTCGGCAGTGAGGCGCATTGCCTCGGCCTTGGCCTTGCGCACGTTGGTGCGCCGCTTCCAGTCCTTCAGCTTCCAGTGGCGCACTGGCTTGGCCATTGCACTCTTCTTGCCACGCTCGGCATCGTGATGATGCGGGGGCACCCAGGCTCGGCCTGGTTCGTGCACCTCGTCTGGCTCGTAACCTGCGCTCACTTGCGCTGCAACGGCCTGCAACTCGCTGTTGATGCGATGCCGCTCGTTGTGGGCGTGTGCCTGTGCATCCATTTTGGGCGGTGGAACCGTCTCTTGGTTGCGATGGCGCTGGCTCATGGGTACCTCCGTGTCTTGCGGAACGTACTGCTGCTCTCCGTGACCGAACGCTAGATCATGGTCCGGCGAGCAAGTAGGGACTTTGGGTAACAGTTGTGCGCGCTTTCCGGCGCTGATCCCCTCAACCCTTCTTCGAACTGATCTTGGCCTGCAGCGCAGCGATGCGCTCGGCGAACCAGGGTTGGCGGGTGCTCCATACCTGAGGCACCAATTCACGCTCGACCGCTTCGGGGTGCGTTGCGATGTCGGCCATGTCCTGGATGGTGCGCTTGACCTCGATCAGCAGCTCTCGCGGCGCAGTGGCAGCGCGGGCGGCCATCTCCTGGGCAGCGGCCAGCAGCTGGTCGTCGTCATAGCAGCGGTGCACGAGACCGACCCGCTCGGCCTCGGCCCCGTCCATGACCTCACCGGACACGACGCCGGCGAACGTTGCCTGCGGGCCGACGATGCGGCGCAGTAGCCACGTGTGTCCGCCGCCGGGGTGGATGCCGATCTGCAGGAAGCGGGTATCGAACTTGGCCCGTCGGGCAGCGAGGCGCACATCGCAGCCCAGCGCCAAATTCATGCCGGCTCCCACTGCTGCGCCGTTGACCGCGGCCAGCGTGGGCAACGGGCTGCGAGCGATGCGCAGAAACCCCTCGTAGATGCCACCGAGGCTCTCCTTGGTGGACTCGGCGAGGTTGCCCAGATTGGCACCGGCGCAGAAGGCCGGGGCTGCACCGGTGACGACGAGTGCGCCGACGGCCGAGTCGGCCTCGATGCGGTCCATCGCGGCAATGATCTCGGCCACCATCGGGGCCGTCAGCGTGTTGCGTTCGGCGGGGTTGTTGAGTGTGAGGGTGGCGACACCGTCGACCACATCGACAAGAACGAGCGACATACCTACACCGTAGTCACGCGTCTGGCCGGACCGTTCGCTCGGGCTCCGCTACGGTCGGTGACGCATGCTTGACCACGTCTTCACCGATGCCATCAGTGCGTTGCGCGACGCCTTCGAGGCCGCGTTCCTTGAACGACAACCGTTCGAGGAACACTTCCAGTCCGATGTGCTGCTCGGCGACCTCATCTGGGAGACCAGCTACGGGCTACCCGGCGAGGGTCTGCCACCCCACGTCGTCGCGCACATCACGTTCGACTGGCCGTCGTGGAGCCAGACCGCCTACCGCCAGTGGTACGTCGACGAAGTGCTGGAACGTCAGCCGGCAATCGAGATCGAGATCGTGCTGCGGGTGCAGAACCTGCTCGACGTGCCCGACGCCGCCCGCTACTACAGCGCCACCGAGGAGCTGAGTCCGCTGATCGGCGACGGCCGGCTCGAGCGCGCTGGCGTCACCATCGAGTCCGCGTATTCCGAGGAGACGCGTAGCCTGCCCGACCACGCCGTCGAGGTCACCTACGAGGGCCTCTACGAACTGGCCGAAGTGACGTTGGCCGACGGCACGAGCACCCTGCTCGACGACCACTTCGGCGCGCTCGGCGGCTGGATCGCATCCACCCTCGTGCGGCTCGCCGACCTGCGCTGAGCGCTTCCGCGCTTCGCCCGCACGGCAGTGGCTGTGTCATCGTCTGCACATGTCCGACGTCGTGCTGTACGAGGTGAGCGAACGCATCGCCACCATCACCCTCAACCGCCCGGCCGCGCGCAACGCACTGTCCAGCGAGGTGCTGCGCCTGCTGCCGCAGCGCATGCGCGAAGCCGATGCCAGCGACGACGTCGACGTCGTCATCCTCACCGGCGCCGATCCCGCGTTCTGCGCCGGGCTGGACCTCAAGGAGCTCGGCTCCACCGGCGGCAACCTGGGTGCTACCGGCGCCGACGGCCGGCCCAACCGCGATGGTGTGCGTGGCCCGTTTCCTGCGATGACGAAGCCGGTCATCGGCGCTGTCAACGGTGTGGCCATCACCGGCGGCTTCGAGCTGGCGCTGAACTGCGACTTCCTCGTGGCCAGCGAGTTTGCCAAGTTCGGCGACACGCACGCCCGTGTCGGTGTCATGCCTGGCTGGGGGCTGACCGTGCTGCTGCCACAGGCAATCGGCGTGCGCCGCGCCCGAGAGATGAGCTTCACCGGAAACTTCATGCTCGCCGCGGAAGCCCTGCAGTTCGGCCTCGTCAACCACGTCGTAGCGCACATCGACCTGCTGCCGTTCGCCCGCCAATTGGCCCGCGACATCATCGGCAACGAGCAGCCCGGCGTGCGCCAGATCCGCGCCACCTACGGCGAGATCACCGGCGATGTGCCCGGCTGGCAGATCGAGGCCACCAACGCCAGCCGCTGGCAGCGCGAGATTTTCAATACCGAGCACGTGGAAGCCCGTCGCATCGCCATCCAGCAGCGCGGCCGCCAGCAGTAACTCGTCAGCGCTCCACCGCCAAGCGTTTGCGGCCGCAACTGTGGCTCCACAGAAGACGACGTGGCATTCCGTGGATCCACAGTTGCGCCCACAACCACCTTCGTCAGCTGAGTGCCTCCTCGAGCGACGCCAGCATCATCGGAGCGCGCGTCACGACATCGTGGTAGGTGAACTGCATCGCCAGGAACCCGTCGAGTTGTAGCCGGTTGAGCCGCTCGGCGTCGGCCTGCATCTGCATCGGCGTGCGATGCCACTGGTAGCCGAGCAATTCAACGACAACGTTCGTACCGGAGAATCGGCAGTCCACGCGGATCAGCTTCTTCGCCCGCGCGGCAACCACCTGCTGCGTGACCGGGAGCGGCAGACCAAGTTCTCCCAGCAACTCCAGAAAGGCACGCTCGAGGAAGGAGTGCCCACCCCTGGACAACTCGCTTCCCGCCAGCACGGCGAGCAGTCGATCCAGCCCACTGCGTCCTCGCGTTCGCAGCTCGACCATGCGCCGATGGAGGAAGTCCTCGCTCGTCAACCCGTCGCGCAGCGCACTGTCGAGCGCCGCTGTCAGCCGTCGCGGCGTCTCCGTGGCTGCCAACTCGATCAGCAACCGGGTGGCCGAGAGGCAGGGCAAGCCCATCGCCGTCGAGGTGTCGAGCAGGTTGATGGACCGCAGCCGATGGATCCGATGCTGGCCGCGATGGATGCGCCGACCGTTGGGGATGACCAGGTCGAACGGAGGCTTCAGCGAGTACCCATCGAAGCCGAGGAGCGCGGCACCCGACGGACCGCTCACCCAACGCTCACCGTCGATGGAGTCGACCAGTGCCTCGAGCAGCCGAAGAGATTGCAGGAAGATGTGCGGCTGCATGCCGCTGATGCGCGGACCGGACCTGGCAGAGTTCATCGCCGGATCTCACCGCATTGCCCTCACCGCACTGCTCACCGTCGCCCTCACCGCACCCGCCACAACAGCGGATTGTTCCTTGTGGTCGCAACTGTGGACACACGGATGGTGACGTGCGCTTCTGTGAGTCCACAGTTGCGCGGTCAAGCAATCTGCTGGGAGCGCCCGACGGCATACCGCTGTGCGTCAAGGGAGGGTGGCGCCGCGGTCGCGCAGGTCAGCGCGCACTGCCTCGGCGATGTCGAGGGCCAGGATCTCGGCCCCGTTCTCGTTGAGGTGGAAGCCGTCGGCGGCGCGCACGTCCTTGCCCTCGCCGTCGCGAGGGTCGACCACGAACTCGGCCCACCCGCCGTTATGACCGCTGAAGCGCGCCCAGGTGTCGATGAAGACCACATTGGCCCGCTTGGCGACCTCCGCGCGAACGACTTCGTCCTGCACCTGCATGCGGGCGGTGACCTCGGGATTGTCGTCGTTGGGGATGCCCACCCAGATGAGGGTGCGATTCGCGTCGCTGAGGTAGTCCATGGTGGCACCGACGCGCAAGCCGTACTCCGTGCGCCATTCGGCGTCGTCGACGCTGGGCTCGCGTGCTACCGCCCACGATTCGTCGAGGTTGCGCAGGCCCTGGGCATCGTTGCCGCCGAAGGTGACGACCACGATGTCCGGGTTCACCTGCGGCACGATCTGGCGCATGTGCGACGGCCAGTCGAAGAAGTCGGGCCGCGAAAGCCCGGACGACACCTTGTAGTCGACCGTCGTGGTGACGATGCCGGTCTCGTCGAGCAGGGTCTTGAGATACGGGCCGAAGGTGCCGGCATCGGAGTCGCCGATGATCAGCAGTTCGGCGGGGTCGGCCGTCGAGGGAACGGTGCGTTCCTTCACCGGCGGCTCGGTGGTGGTGGTGGGCGGCAAGGTGGTGGGCCCGCCGTCGTTGATGACCGGGTTGATGGACGGTTCCACCGCAGCGACCGCCTTGGTGTCGTCGCTGCCGGCAAGGGCACTGCCGACGAGCGAGACGATGCCCCATCCGAGCATCAGCACCACCCCGAGCGCGACGACACGACGCACCAGGAAGGTGCGCTTGCTCACCCGCCCGCGACCGTTCGTGGGGGGTCGGTGCCCGTTCGACATCGACATCGGAATAATGTTACGAGCAAGCGAACGTTCAGAGTGGGCGCTAGGGCGATGCCTTGCAATGCGGCTACCATGAGCATCGGACATTTCGTCCAACAAATACACACTCCAAGGGGGAGACAACATGCGCAAGAGCAAGCATTTCGCTGCGATTGCTCTCGTTGCGACGTTCGGCCTCGTGGCTGCAGCGTGCGGCGACGACGAGACCACGAGCGACACGACAACGGCACCCGCCGAGAGCACCGCCAACACCACTGGCGACACGACGCCCATGACCGACGTCAGCGTCGGTCTCGCGTTCGACACCGGCGGCCGCGGCGACGGCACGTTCAACGACTCGGCTGCCGCAGGCGCTGACAAGGCCGTCACCGATCTCGGCGTCACCGTCGACGAGCTCGAGGCAACCACCGCCGAGGACCGCACTCCCAACCTCGACACGCTCACCGCCAACGGCAACAACCCGATCATCGCGGTCGGCTTCGCCTTCGGCGAGGGCCTGGCCACCGTGGCTGCCGCCAACCCCGACACCATCTACGCCAACGTCGATGGCTTCTACGAGAACGCAACCCCGAACGTACTGTTCCTCGGCTTCGCCGAGCAGGAGGGCTCGTTCCTCGTCGGTGCGGCTGCCGCACTGAAGAGCGAGACCGGTGTCATCGGCTTCATCGGCGGCCAGGAGATCGACCTCATCAAGAAGTTCGAGGCCGGCTACACCGCTGGTGCGAAGTACATCAACCCCGACATCGAGGTCAAGGTTCAGTACCTCGGCGCAGCGGGCGACAACACGGCATGGAACTCGCCTGACAAGGCCAAGGAAATCGCCAGCGGCTGGTACGCCGGCGGCGCCGACATCGTCTACACCGCCGCTGGCGGCTCGGGCAACGGCACCATCGCCGCAGCCGTCGAAGCCGACAAGTGGGCCATTGGCGTGGACAGTGACCAGTGGGCAACCGCCACTCCTGAGCAGCAGGCACACATCCTCACCTCGATGCTCAAGCGAGTCGACGTGGCCGTGTACGAGACCATCAAGGCAGCCCAGGACGGCACCCTCGCCGGTGGCTTCGCCACCTACGACCTCAAGGTCGACGGCGTGGGCTACTCCACCTCCGGCGGCTACCTCGACGACGTCGTGGACCAGCTGGACAAGATCAAGGCCGACATCGTTGCCGGCACGATCGAAGTCCCGACCGCTCCCTGAGTCGGTCTGACGCAGCAACGCTGCAGCAAACAAGAAAGTGACAGAGTGCCCGGGGGTTCACCCCCGGGCACTCTGCTATAACAGGACAGCAATCCGAGAAGGGGGAGCATGGGCACCGAGAGTTTGGCCGTGCAGTTGAGCGGCATCGAGAAGCGGTTTCCTGGCGTCATCGCCAACCACGATGTGAACCTGACGGTTCGAGCCGGCACCATCCACGCCATCGTGGGTGAGAACGGTGCGGGCAAGTCGACCCTGATGAAAACCCTCTACGGGATGCATCAGCCCGAAGCCGGCACCATCTCCGTGTTCGGCAAGGTCACCACGTTCCGCTCACCCAGCGACGCGATCGACGCCGGTATCGGCATGGTGCATCAGCACTTCATGCTCGCCGACAACCTCACCGTGTTGGAGAACATCGTGCTCGGCGCCGAGCCGGTGGCAGGCGGAGTCATCAAGTACGACGATGCCCGCCGCACGTTGCAGGCCATCATGGAACAGTCGGGCACCCACGTGGATCTCGAGGCCACCGTTGCAAATCTGGGTGTCGGCCAGCGCCAGCGGGTGGAGATCCTCAAGGTGCTCTTCCGCGGTGCTCGCATCCTCATCCTCGACGAGCCCACCGCGGTTCTGGTGCCCCAGGAGGTCGAGGAACTGTTCGGCAACCTGCACCGCCTGGTCGCCGATGGCGCCACCATCATCTTCATCTCGCACAAGCTCGACGAGGTGCTCACCGTCTCCGACGACATCACGGTCATCCGCGCCGGCACCACCGTTGCCGAAGTGAAGCCGGGCGACGTCACCCGCGGCCAGTTGGCAGAGCTGATGGTGGGCAGCGAGCTGCCCTCCCCACACGGCCGCACCACCGAGGTGGGCACGGAAGTCCGCCTGGAAGTCCGCGGCCTCAGCGTCGCCGGCCCCGGCCCCGGCGGCAAGCGTCTACTCGACAACGTCTCGTTCGTCATCCGCCGCGGCGAGGTACTCGGTGTCGCCGGTGTCGAAGGCAACGGCCAGTTCGAGCTGTGCGAAGCCATCCTCGGCCAGGTGAAGCCCACCGAGGGCACCGTGTACATCGCTGGCGCCGACGTCACGCACGCCAGCCCCCACGACCGGCTGGTCAACGGCTTGTCGTATATCCCGTTCGACCGTCACCGCGAAGGCCTGCTGCTCGAGTTCCCGCTGTGGGAGAACACACTGCTGGGCCGCGACGCCGACACCGATTTCCTCTCCGGCCCATTCATCAACGCCACGGCCACGAAGGCCGACTGCCGCGACATCATCGAACGCTTCGACGTGCGCACACCCAGCGAGATCGTGCCCGCCTACGCCCTCTCTGGCGGCAACCAGCAGAAGCTGCTGGTCGGCCGCGAACTCTCCAGCGATCCGCGTGTGCTGATCGCCGCCCACCCCACCCGCGGCGTCGACATCGGCGCCCAAGCTGCCATCTGGGACAAACTCCGGATAGCCCGCGACGAAGGCCTTGCCGTGCTCCTCGTCTCCGCCGACCTGGAAGAACTGATCGGCCTCTCCGACAACATCGTCGTGATGTTCGACGGGCGCATAAACGCCCATCTCAAGCCTGCCGACGCCACCCCTGAGCTACTCGGCACCTACATGACCGGCGGCCTGCAGGAGGTGGCATCATGAACACCCCGATCTCCACATCAGCCGAAGGGATGGCGGGCTTCTTCAGTCGCATCGGCCGCAACCGCAGCGGCCAGTCGGTACTCGTCACCCTCGTCAGTTCCCTCGCCGCGGTGATCCTGGCACTGATGATCGGTGGCGTCATTCTGCTGATCACCGGCAAGGACCCCATTGAGGCCTTCTCCAAGATGATCACCACCGGCACGCAGCCCTACAAGCTGGCCGAAGCAGTACAACGTGCCACCCCGCTCATCATCGCCGCGGTGGCCGTGGCCATCGGGTTCAAGATGAACCTTTTCAACATCGGTGTCGAGGGCCAGTTCCTGATGGGCATGTTCTGGGCTGGCGTGGCCGGCGCCTACGTCGACCTGCCACCGGTGCTGCACGTCGCGTTCTGCCTGGCGGTGGCCATGATCGCCGGTGCCGCGTGGGCTGGCATCGCCGGCCTGCTACGGATCAAACGAGGGGTCAACGAGGTGATCGCGACGATCATGCTCAACTCGATCGCGCTACAGGTGATCGACTGGCTGTTCAACGACTTTTTCCGCTACGAAAACCCGGGCAACCTCGACGTTCGCACCAAGCCGCTGCCCACATCGGCATGGATGCCCACGCTGTTCACCGTCACCTCCAAGACGGACAAGGGCGGGACGGTGCGCACCGACGTCACCTCGTTCGTGTTGGTGGCGCTGGTCGTGGTCGTGCTGTTCTGGCTGCTGATCTACAAGAGCAAGTTCGGGTTCCGCCTGCGTGCCTCCGGCGGCAACGCCGTCGCCGCCCGCACCGCCGGTATCAGCTCCAACCGGATGATCCTCATCGCAATGCTGCTCTCGGGTGCGGTCGCCGGCCTCGCCGGCCTACCCGCGCTGCTCGGCACCACTCACTCCTACGGGCCTACTCGCCCCGACGGCTACGGGTTCAACGGCATCGCCGTGGCGCTGCTCGGGCGCAACCATCCGGCCGGAATCGTCGTGTCGGCGCTGCTGTGGGGCTTCCTCGACGCCGTGGCCGGGCCGCTGCAGATCGCCAAGATCCCACAGTCCATCATCGCCGTGATCAAGGCTGTCATCTTGATCACGGTGGTCATCGTCAACGAAGTGGTCAATAGGAAGATGGCGAAACGAACCGCTGATCGAACCGCCGATGCACTCGAGACGGCAGCGGCCACCCCGTCGGCGGTGACGGCATGAGCACCACCGAGCTCACCGGCACCGACAACGACTATTCCGCCCCTCAGCCCTCGCGTCTGATGACACTGCTCACCAAGCCATCCGGCATGCGCATCATGATCATGGCGGGCACGCTGTTCGTGCTGCTCTCGCTCACCCGCATGATCACCGACGGCAACGGCCTCACGTCGTCGGGCACGATGAGCACCACACTTCGCGTCACCACGCCCATCCTGTTGGCCGGCCTCGCCGGCCTGTGGGCCGAACGCGTCGGCATCGTCAACATCGGCATCGAGGGCATGATGATCCTCGGCACCTGGTTCGGTGGCTGGGGAGCCTGGAAGTACGGGCCGTGGGTGGGGCTGCTGCTGGCCATCATCGCTGGCTCGATCGGCGGCCTCCTCCACGCTGTCGCGGTGGTGCGCTTCAACGTCAACCATGTCATCTCCGGCGTGGCCATCAACCTGTTCGCATTCGGCGCGATGCGCTACCTCAGTGAATTGGTGTACACACCAGACACCGGCGGCGGCATCAGCAAGTCGCCGCAGCAACAGGGCGCCATCCCGCGCCTCAACGTACCGTTCCTCGCCGGTGGCGAAATCTTCGGCTGGAAGAGCCCCGACATGCTCGGCTGGCTGGAGCAGAAGCGGTTTTTCCTGGTGCCCGATCTCGCCGGCATGTTACGCGGGCTGCTGTTCAACGTCTCGTGGGCCAGCGTCATCGCGTTGCTGATGGTGCCGTTGTCGGCGTGGATCCTGTGGCGTACGCGCTTCGGCCTGCGGGTGCGCTCCTCCGGCGAGGCACCAGCCGCGGCCGAAACGCTGGGTGTGAAGGTCACCCCGCTGCGCTACTTCGCGCTGGCCATCAGCGGTGGCTTCGCCGGCTTCGGCGGCGGCTTCCTCGCCATCGTGATGGCCAACTACTACCAGCAGGGTCAGACCGCAAACCGCGGCTTCGTCGGCCTCGCCACCACCATCTTTGGCAACTGGCGGCCCACCGGCGTGCTCGGTGGTGCTGCACTGTTCGGCTTCGCCGAGGCGCTGCAGCTCGTCGGTCGCGACAGTCTGCCCAAGCTGTTCCTGTTCCTCGCCTCGGTCGGCGCGCTGGCGGCCATCTTGTCGCTCGTGCAGCACAAGGTCGTCCCGGCGATCAACGGTGCCATCGCGTCTGCCATCTTGCTGTTCGGCTACTTCACCATTGACGAAGTGCCCGAGCCGCTCACCAAGGCAGCCCCGTACCTGCTCACGCTGATCGTGCTGGCCACTGCCAGCCAACGGCTACGCCCGCCGGCACACGCCGGCTTGCCGTACCGCAGCGGCGAGAGCCACTAGCCCGACACGTCATGACGACACCTGCGGGCGGCCCCCTGTCGGACGTCCGCGTCCTCGACCTCACCTCGGTGGTGATGGGGCCGCTGGCCACGCAGATCCTGGGCGACCTCGGCGCTGATGTCATCAGCGTGGAGGACATCGGCGGCGACACCAACCGTTACATGGGTGCAGGTCCGCACCCACAGCTGTCGGGCATCTCGCTCAATCTGCTGCGCAACAAGCGCAACATCTCGCTGGATCTCAAACACCCCGACGGCCGCGAAGCGTTCCTACGCCTGGCAGAGTGCAGCGACATCGTCGTCACCAACCTGCGCCCTGGCCCACTGTCGCGCCTGCACCTCACTTATGACGATGTCCGTGCTCGCAACGCCCGGATCGTGTTCTGCCAGGCGCAGGGCTGGCCCACCGACGGCGCCGACGGCGACCGGCCCGCCTACGACGACGTCGTGCAGTCGGCGGCAGGGATCTCGCACCTCTATGCCCTGCAGGGCGGCGAGCCGCGCATCGTGCCCAGCATCATCGCCGACAAGGTGTGCGGCCTCACCATCGTGTACGTAGTGCTGGCCGCACTGCATCACCGCGACCGCACCGGCGAAGGGCAGCGTGTGGAGGTACCGATGGTCGAGACGATGCGTGCGTTCGTGCTTGCCGAGCATGGCGCCGATGCGGTACCGGTGCCGGCCCTTGGCCCCGCCGGCTACAGACGGGTGCTCTCGGCCGACCGCCGGCCGCAGCGCACCGCCGACGGCTGGATCCACGTGCTGCCGTACAGCCGCGAGAACTACATCGACATGTTCACGGCGGGTGGGCGCCACGACCTGGCCGACGACCCGCGACTGGAGAGCCGGGCCACCCGCTCCGCTGCAGTCGACGTGCTGTACACCGCTGTGATGGAGGTGCTGCTCACCCGTACCACCGCAGTGTGGCTGGAGTTCTGCGAGCAGCGCGACATCCCGTGCAGCGCCGTGGTCGAACTCGACGACATCATGGCCGGGTTCCCCACCGCCGTGCACCCGGCGGCCGGCGAGTACCGCGTCATCCCGTCGGGGGTGCGCTTCGACAGTACGCCCACGTCGGTGCGCCGCCACGCACCGCTGATCGGCGAGCACGGCAACGAAGTGCTGCTGGAGGCGGGCTACACCAACGCCGAAGTGGCGACGCTGCGCGCTTCGGACGCACTGCGCTCACGCGCCTGACAAGGCGTCAGCCGCCCAGTTCGGCGACAGCCTTCACTTCGATGCCGCCGCGCGGCCGCTGGGTGAGCGTCACGCGCACGTGCTGCGGCGAGGCCGACAGCATCACTTCACCGGCAATCTCGGCAGCCATCGCCTCGGCGAACACGGCCCGGTCGCGAAAGCCCCACAGGTACAGCTTCAGGCTCTTGCTCTCGATGCACCATTCGGCGGGCACGTACTCGATGACAACGGTGGACAGATCGGGCTGTTGGGTGACCGGGCACATCGACGCAAGCTCGTCGTTGGTGAACGTGACCAGCGTGACGTGGGCGGGCGCGGGGAACACCTCGACGTGTTCGACCGAGTGGCGCACGGTGCTGCCGAGAATGGTCAGTTGCCGATCTGGAACGGTCGGTGAACTCATTCCGGCAAGGGTAGGGCCGTCGCGGACTGCCGCCTACGCTGTCGTGATGAACATCCAATCGCTGCCGAAAGTCTTGCTGCACGATCATCTCGACGGGGGTCTGCGCCCGCGCACCGTCATCGAGCTGGCCGACGAGTACGGCTACCAGGGGTTGCCGTCGCACGATGAAGCCGAGCTGGCCTCATGGTTCAACCGTGGCGCCAAGCGCAACGATCTGGTGCTCTACCTGGAGACGTTCGCTCACACCGTCGGCGTGATGCAGCACAAGGATGCAATCGAACGCGTGTCGTACGAATGCGCCGTCGACCTTGCCGCCGATGGGGTCGTCTACGCGGAGGTTCGTATGGCACCCGAGCTGTGCACCGAGCAGGGGCTCACGCTCGACGAGGTGGTCGAATCGATCCTTGCCGGCTTCCGTCGCGGTGCTGAGGGCACCGACCTGACCATCTACCTGATCTGCTCGGCCATGCGCACAGCAGCCCGCAGCCGGGAGATCGCAGAGTTGGCCGTGCGCTGGCGCGACGCCGGCTGCGTGGGGTTCGACATCGCCGGCGCCGAGGCCGGCTATCCGCCCACCCGCCACCTCGATGCGTTCGAGTACGTGCGCCGCGAGAACTTCCATATCACGATCCACGCCGGCGAGGCGTTCGGGCTGCCGAGCATCTGGGAGGCCGTGCAGTTCTGCGGCGCCGAGCGCCTGGGTCACGGCGTACGCATCGTCGACGACATCACCGGCCCCGAGGGCGCGGAGCAATTGGGTCGGCTGGCGACGTTCGTTCGCGATCGTCGCATCCCGCTCGAGCTGTGTCCCACCAGCAACGTCGGCACCGGCATCTGCGCCAGCGTGGCCGAGCACCCCATCGGCATGCTGCGCCGGCTGAAGTTCCGCGTCACGCTCAACACCGACAACCGGCTGATGAGCGCCACCTCGATGACCTATGAGATGGAACAGCTGCGCGATGCCTTCGGGTGGGGCCTCGACGACTTCGAGTGGCTCACGATCAACGGCATGAAGAGTGCGTTCGCCCCCTTCCCCGACCGCCTGAAGATCATCAATGGCGTGATCAAGCCGCGCTACGCGATGGCCCGCGCCGGCGCCCTCTAGCCCGCCCCACCCGCTTTACGTAAAGGCTGTCGGGCGCTGACCAGGGGCTGTGAGTCCCGGGTCTTGACACAAACCGGGAGTTCGGGGGGCGGGCGGCGGTCTGCCACACTGGCGGCATGGCTGTTGCTCTCCACGTCGTTGACCACCCGTTGATCGCCGATTCGCTCACACGGGTGCGCGACAAGGACACCCCCAACGCACTGTTCCGCCAGGAGCTCGAGCGCATCGGCACCCTGTTGATGGCCGAGGCGACCCGCGGTCTTCCCACGCACGCGGTACGGGTGCAGACCCCGCTCACCGAGACGCTGGGCCGCCAGCTCGACAACCAGCCGGTGGTCGTGCCGGTGCTGCGCGCCGGCCTCGGATTCCTCGGCGCGGCGCAGGACCTGTTGCCCAACGCCGACGTCGGCTTCATCGGTGTCGCCCGCGACGAGGAGACCCATCAACCCAAGCCGTACGTCAACAAGCTGCCGGAAAACCTTGCAGGACGCCAGATCATCGTGCTCGACCCGATGCTGGCCACCGGCGGCTCGCTGGCACACACCTGCCAGCTACTCGTCGAACGCGGCGCCACCGGCACGATCATCGTGGTCTGCGTGCTGGCCGCACCGGAAGGCATCGAACTGTTGCGCCAGAGCCAGCTGGACCTCGCGGTGTACACCGCTTCGCTCGACGAACGCCTGAACGAGATGGCCTTCATCGTGCCGGGCCTCGGCGACGCCGGCGACCGCCAGTTCGGCTCCCCCGCCTGAAGTTCTTCCACCACCGCGACGGAGCACGCCACTCGGTGGCGTTGAACCGGTTGTGAGAACAACAACCGGACCGTCGAGACAGCAGGACTCGTTCCTCGCCTTCTACGACGCAACCTTCACGGAGGCCTACCGCTATGCGGGCCGACTGTGTGGCGGCGACCGCGATGCCGCGGAGGACCTGGTGCAAGAGGCCTACATGGCCGTGCTGCGCCAGTTCCGAGCCGACAGCAGTCGCGACCTACAGGTGGGCTACGTGATCACCACTATCCGCAACCGCCACCTCGACCACCATCGCTCTGCCGCCCGCCAGCAGCAGCGCATGCGGTTGGTGGCCGCCGACACGGACGAGCGAGAACCCGCCCTGAGGCCCCCACAATTGGCCGGCCTCCCCGAACGCGACCGCACTGCCCTGGTACTGCGCTACGTGGACGACCTGCCGGTGCCCGAAGTTGCTCAGGCGATGAGCCTGACGGTGCATGCCACCGAATCGTTGTTGGTGCGAGCTCGTGCTCGCCTTCGTGGAGAGGACCTCCGTCATGCGTGATACCTGGATCGACGAACACACGGGCGACGAGACCGTCGCCCGACCTGACTTCAAGGCCGAGCTGCGCGCCGAGCTGGCCAAGGAACTGGTGGCACCAGCGCGGCGGACAACCCCGTGGCGCGCCATCGGCTGGGCGTCCGTGGCTGCCGCAGCCGCGGTGACCGGCATTGTGGTGCTCAACGGCGGCGAGAGCGAGCGACGCGTGATTCCTAGCGCCACCACCGTTGCCGTCACCACGCTGCCGGGCACAGGCACCACGCCCGACACCACCACACCCGACACCACCACGCCTGACAACACCACGGTCCCGCAGGCCGACTGGAGCGCTGGCACGGTGCTCGACTTTCCCATCGGCTTCTCGAGCGTCGACAAGGTGCTCGCCGGCGTCAACCCGGTGCTGGGCGAGCCGACGGCCGACAGCGACTGGTTCACGGTTGAGCCCATCGCTCCCGGCGACGAGGACTGCCTGGCCGGCCTGACGATGAGAGTGCTGCACTGGGGCGACATCACGATCACCTTTCGCAAGGCGATCACGCAGGACGGCCCTGAAAGTGAGTTGCTGTGGAGCTGGGTGGTCGGCGACCTTCGCGGCTCAGGCTTCGACAGCTTCCGTGAACCCACCGTCGCACCCGCCGGATCGCCGAGCGGCCTGCGCACCGAGGACGGCTTCGGTCTGGGCACCACGGTCGACGAACTCCGCAGCAGCGGCGAGGTGACCCTCAGCGACTTCACCAACGACGACGGCAGCCGCGGCGGCTACTTCACCGCGGCGGATGGTTCCGAGAGCGGCATGTACCAGGGGATCGTGGTCGACGCCGATGGCACCGTCATCGGATTCGGGGCCACCCAGTCGGGCTGCTGACCTGACTCATTGCGTAACCCACCGACCCACGCGCAACGGCCCGAGGCGACGCTGCCTCGGGCCGTTGTTGTCGTCCGGTGTACCACCGCTGACGCGGTGGCTACACCAGGGTCATGTTGGGCTCGCCGTTCGCGTTGAGCCCGGTGCCGCGGCTGCAGACGCCGCCCTTCGGGACGCCGCCGTTGTAGGCCTGACGGACGCAGTTGCGCACAGCCTTCTCGCCCCACCAGTTCGGGTGCAGGCTCTCCTGCACGTAGTACGGGCCAAAGACCGTGCTGAGCGTGCGGATCTGGGCAATCCACTCGGTGCTGTCGGCGGCGCCAGCAACGGTCCAGTTCGCCCTGCCGCTGTTCTCCATCAGGTTGACGGTGTTCTCGCAGAGGCGACGCCCGTTGAACGAGGCGGCAAGATCCATCACCTTCACGTTGCCGGCGGTGTTGGCCGCGGCGGCAGCGTTCTTGACCGACTGGTTGATCTTCACCAACGCGGTGCCGTTGGCCCAGTTGGCATCGTTGTTCCAGAAGCCGCAACCGCCGGTGCTCTGGCGAGTGAAGCCGCTCTGGCTGTAACGGAAGCCGGTGCTGGTGGGCACCGGCGACGGGTAGGTCTGCGCAACGATCGTGTACTGGCTGGTGCTGTAGCCGGCGTTCGCCATCGCTGTCTTGATGTTGTTGATGGCCCCGGTGATGGCGGTGGTCTTGGCGCTGACGTTGGCGGTGGTGAAGTTGTTGGTCACCGAACTGTCGTCGTTGCAGTAGTTCGGCCACCACGACGGCGACGTGAGGAAGTTGGTCACGCAGGCCTGCACGATGTCGGCGAAGTTGAAGTCGTTGCCACCGATGGACAGCTGGATCATCTTCACGTTGTGCGTGGTGGCGAACTCCTGCAGCATGCGGGCCTGGCCCTTGTTGCTGCCCGACTGGAAGAAGTCGAGGCCGGGCTTGAAGTAACCATCGCTACTGGTGAACGTGTTCACCTTGGCGCCCGAGCAGGCCAGGTTGAGGCTGTTGATGCCGCCGCCGATGCTGATCTCGGCGGCAGTACTGCGGTGGCAGCGATTGATGGTCTCCGACACGCCGGCGTTGTCGTAGTAGGCCGCGGCGCCTCCGGCATCGACGCTGGAGGAGCTGTTGTTGCTGTTGCCAGCCCATCGCCCTCCCTCGCCCGAGATGTACGAGTCGCCGACGCTGACCACCCATGGTGCCCCGGCGCCGGGCCCGTCGGCCTGCACCGTCTGCGAGGCGATCGGCACAACAAACCCTGCCGCCAGTACGGCAACTGCAATTCCTACTCTGCGCATATACATCTCCCTTGATGTCGCTGGCCACACCCCCGTGTGACGGATGGCACCATAGTTACTCACCGGTAGCAATGGAAGCGTTTCCGCGATCCTTGCCAGTTCGTTGACAAGGAGGGCCGCGTCGAGGAAGCGTCTCAGGCGAGCAGGGCTGCCAGCGAGTCCAGGAACTGCGCCGGTTCGCAATCGATGCCCTCGCCGTAAAGCTTCACCTTCGGCTCGGTGCCGCTGGGGCGCACCTGCAGGCGCAGGTTGGGGCCCATCTGCAGGCGCAGCAGCCCGGCCTCCTCGAACCACTCGACCGACTCGACGGCCAGGCCACCGACCTCGGTGGGCGGATGGGCGCGCATGCGGGCAACGGCTGCGGCACCATCGATGGGATCCATGCGGATGGACTTCTCGGCCATGACATGACGGCCGTAGGTGGCGGCGATGGCATCGAGGCGATCCTGCAGGGTGACGCCTTCGGCAGCAGCCAGCGAAGCGACCTCGGTCATCAGCACGGCGGCAGTAATGCCGTCCTTGTCCAGCGGCTGGCCGCATACCAGATAGCCCAGCGCCTGCTCGTAGCCGAACACGAACTGCAGCTCGGGGTGCTCGAGCACGGTGTGGCCGATCCACTTGAAGCCGGTGAACGTCTCCAGGCAGGTGACGCCGTGTGCCGCGGCCATGCGGCCGAGCAGCGACGAGGAGACAAGCGTGGTGACCACCAGCCGGGTGGACCCCGACGTGTGGCGCAGGATGTGGTCGGCCAGCAGCCACCCGATCTCGTCGCCCCCCAGGCGCCGCCAACCACCGGCCGCAGCGGGCGCCGGAATTGCGGCGGCCATGCGATCCGCGTCGGGGTCGTTGGCCAGTGCGATCAGCGCGCCCACCTCGGCGGCACGGGCCATCAGCAGATCCATCGCGCCGGGTTCCTCCGGGTTGGGGAACGACACAGTGGGGAACGTGCCGTCGGGCTGCTGCTGCACCTCGACCACCGACGGCGCGGGCAGGCCGGCGCGCTCGAACGCCGCCAGCAGCGTGGCGCCACCGACGCCGTGCATCGCGGTGTAGGCACTGGCCACACCCAGCACGTCGGGGCACAGGCGCACGGCGGGAACGGCGGCGAGGTACGCCTCGATGTGGTCGGCGCCGACCATCACGATCAGCGCGTCGTCGGGCGCCGAGAGCTCGACGGTGGTGGGGTCGACCTCGTCGATGCAGGAAGAGATGTCGGTGTCGGCCGGGGGCACGATCTGCGAACCGGTACCGAGATAGACCTTGTAGCCGTTGTCGGCCGGCGGGTTGTGCGAGGCCGTCACCATCACACCGGCAGCCGCGCCAACAGCGGTGATGTTCCAGGCCAGCACCGGCGTGGGCACGATCTGGTCGAACAGCAGTGCCTTGATGCCACGGGCGGCGCAGACGCGGGCCGTGTCCAGTGCGAAGGCATCACTCTTGCGCCGCATGTCGAAGCCGATGAGCACACCGCGCTCGGCGACGTCGGGTACGTTGGCCAACAGGTAATCGGCAAGCCCGGCAGCAGCCTGCTGCACCACGAGACGGTTCATCCGCTGCGGACCTACACCCACTGCGGCGCGCAGGCCGGCGGTGCCGAACTGCAGGCGGCCGGCGAACCGGGCGCGCAGTTCGTCCTGCGAGCCGTGCAGCAATGCTCCGAGCTCCTCGCGCATGTCGGTGTCGGGTTCGGCGGCGAGCCAAGCCTCGGCGCGAGCGCGGAGTGCGGCGGAGTCGTTGCTGGCGGCGGAAGTCATGGCAGGAGCGTTCTCAGTTCGACGAGTGGACGGGGACCGACATGCGAGATGACCTCGGCAGCGGCGATGGAGCCCAGCTTCGCGCAGTGCAGTAGCGGGTAATCGCGGGTGTACCCGAACAGGAACCCGGCGGCGAAAAGGTCGCCCGCGCCGGTGGTGTCGAGGACCTGCTCGACCGGCTCGGCCGGCGCAGTGAGCACTTCGGCGCGGGTCACGATGTAGCAGCCCTTGGCACCAACCGTGATGACGGCGAGATGGCAGTCGCGCTGAACGCACGTCACCGCCTCGTCGAACGTGGCGACCTGGTAGAGCGAGATCAGCTCGTCCTCGTTGCCGAACAGGATGTCGACCTCGTCGGTGACCAGTGAGCGGAAGTCGTCGCGGTGCCGATCCACGCAGAACGAGTCGCTGAGCGTGAGCGACACCTGACGCCCATGCGCGTGAGCGACAGCGGCCGCACGTCGGAATGCTTCCTTGGCCTCGGGCCGGTCGAACAGGTAGCCCTCCATGTAGAGCACCTTGCCGGCGGCGACCGTGGCATCGTCGATGTCGGTGGGGCACAGCAGCGACGAGACACCCAGGTAGGTGTTCATCGTGCGTTCCGCATCGGGGGTGACCACGATGATGCAGCGGCCCGTCGGCGTGACACCATCGGGCTCACCGGGCCGGAACTGCACGCCCACGGCGCGCAGGTCGTGCCCGAAGACCTGACCGAGTTCGTCGTTGCTGACCTTGCCGATGTAGGCGGCACGGCCACCCAGGGAAGCGACGCCGGTCATCGTGTTGGCCGCCGAGCCGCCGCTCATCTCGACCGCCGTACCCAGCGCCCGGTACAGGAACAGCGCCCGATCGGTGTCGACCAGGGTCATCGACCCCTTCACCAGTTCGTAGGCGGCGATGAAGCCATCGTCGGCATGGCTGATGACATCGACGAGGGCATTGCCCACACCGACCACATCGTAGATGGCGACGACGTTCTGAGGGCCCTCTGACACGGGTGATAACGCTACCCGGTGCAACCCGTAGCCTGGCGCAGTGACTTCCGACGCTTCCGCCGCCGCCCACACACCCGCTTCCGATGGGGCCGACAGCCCGTACCGCCTGCCACGCAGCGTCGTGCCACACCGCTACACGCTGGCGCTACAACCCGACCTGGTGGCCGCCACGTTCGTCGGCCATGTGATCATCGATGCCAACGTCAACGAGGCTGTGCAGCAGATCGTGCTCAACGCCGACGAGCTCGACATCTCCGAGGTCAAGGTCGGCGGCGAGGCCGTCGGCTTCGAACTGCAGCCTGCCACACAGCGGCTGGTGCTCGCCGGCGCGCACCCGGCCGGCACCACCACCATCGAGATCACGTTCACCGGCACACTCAACGACAAGCTGCGCGGCTGGTACCGCAGCACCTACAAGGACGACGACGGCAACGAGCACGTCATCGCCGCCTCGCAGATGCAAGCCACCGATTGCCGCCGCGCCTTCCCCTGCTTCGACGAGCCGGATTTCAAGGCGGTCTTCGACGTGACGCTCATCGTTGAGCCGCAACTGATGGCCGTCAGCAATGGTCCCGAGATCGAGCGCACCGCGTTCGTGGACGGCACCGGCACCGACACCGGCAAGGTCGCGGTCCGTTTCGGCGAGACGATGCCGATGAGCACCTACCTGGTCGCGTTCGTGGTCGGCCGCCTCGAAGCCACCGAGCCGGTGCTCGTGCCCCGGGCCGGCGCCGACGGCGACTACATCCCGCTGCGCATCATCCACGTACCGGGTAGGGGCCACCTCACCGCCTTCGGCCTCGATGTGGGCGCACACTCGCTGAGCTGGTACCAGCGCTACTACGGCATCCCGTACCCCACCGACAAGTGCGACATGCTGGCCCTACCCGACTTCGCCGCCGGCGCGATGGAAAACCTCGGCTGCATCACCTATCGCGAGAGCCTGCTGCTCGCCGATCCCGCCACGGCCACCCAGTACGAGCTGCAGAACCTGGCCGACGTGGTGGCTCACGAAATGGCCCACATGTGGGTCGGCGACCTCGTCACGATGAAGTGGTGGAACGGCATCTGGTTGAACGAGGCATTTGCCACGTTCATGGAGATTGCCTGCTGCGACGCCTACCGGCCCGATTGGCTGCGCTGGACGACGTTCAGCCTGGAGCGCAGTGCCGCCTTCGAGGTGGACTCGCTCGCCAGCACCCGCACCGTCGAGTTCCCGGTGGAGGCCCCTGCCGACTGCGACGGCATGTTCGACGTGCTCACCTACCAGAAGGGTGGCTCGCTACTGCGAATGCTCGAGCAGTACCTGGGCGAGGAAGCCTTCCGCCTCGGGGTCAGCCACTACCTGTCGAAGCACGAGTACGCGAACACCGAAACCGGCGACCTGTGGGATGCAATCGAGGAAGCAGTCGCGACCGAGATGGGCGTACAAGCCCCCGTTCGCCGGTTGATGGACAGCTGGATCTGGCAGGCGGGTTACCCGCTGGTCTCGGCACGGCTGGATGGTGCCGAGCTGGTGCTCAGCCAGCAGCGTTTCGCCTACCGCGACACCGACGATGCCACCTTGTTCGTGGTGCCGCTGCACCTGCGCATCGATGGCACGGATTCCAAGGTGTTGCTCGACGGCTTCGATGCACGCATCGCGCTGCCGTCTGCCGACAGCACAATCGTGGTCAACGCCGGCGGCAACGGCTACCTGCGCGTCGCCTACGACCAGGCCCTACGCCACCGCCTGGTCGGCGAGCTGGGCAACCTGACCATCATCGACCGCTACAACCTGGTGGACGATGCGTGGAACGAGGTGGTCGCCGGCCGACTGGCCGCCGCCGACTTCCTGACCTTCGTCGAGACGTTCAGCGACTGCCGCGACACGGCGGTGTGGCAGGCAATTGCGATCGGCCTGCGCGGTGTCGGCCGACTGCTCGACGGTGAGCCGTTCGCCGTCTTCCAGCAGCGTGTCGCCACGCTCGTGCGCCCGGTACTGGCCGACCTCGGCTGGGCGGCGGTTCCCGGAGAGAGCGACCTGGTCGCCAAGCTTCGCGGCCTGTTGGTCGGCACCCTCGCGGTCCTGGGTAACGACGCTGCTGCGCAGGCACAGTGCCGTGCAATCCTCGACGGCGCGTCCACCGACCCTGAGCTGGTCGCGGCCGCCACCAACGCGGTGGCTGCAAACGGCACCGACGCCGACTACGACCAGTTCCTGACCAACTTCCGCGACCCGGCCACCCCGCAGGAGCAGTTGCGCTACCTGTACGCACTCGCCGAGTTCCCGCAGGCCGCGCAGGTCGCACGGTCGGTGCAGCT
>Ga0105047_10001279_pt1 | contig 44847 bp, 40 predicted proteins | sample MAT04_FD_78384 | JGI IMG/M metagenome (GOLD analysis project Ga0105047, IMG submission 78384) | Freshwater microbial communities from Lake Fryxell liftoff mats and glacier meltwater in Antarctica - MAT-04 (megahit assembly) | ecosystem: Environmental > Aquatic > Freshwater > Ice > Liftoff... | reverse complement strand
TCGATGAACTCGACCTCACCGACGTCACCTACTTCGGCCAGGACTGGGGCGGCCTGGTCGGCCTGCGGGTGCTGGCATCAGCGCCCCACCGGTTCGCTCGCGGCGTCGTCGGCAACACCGGCCTGCCCGAGGGCGACGGCAAGCTCAGCGAGGCGTTCCTGTCGTGGCAGAAGTTCTCCCGCGAATCGCCCGTGTTCCCGATCGGCACCATCGTCAACGGTGGCTGTGCGAGCGCGCTTTCGCCGGAGGTGATCGCCGGCTACGACGCGCCGTTCCCGGACGACACCTACAAGGCCGGCGCCCGCATCTTCCCGTCGCTGGTACCCAGCCTCGCCGACGACCCCGGTGCCGCCGAGAACCGGACCGCGTGGGCGGTGCTCGAACAGTGGACGAAGCCGTGGCTGTGCGCATTCAGCGACAAGGATGCGGTCACCAGGGGCGGCGAAGGCCCGTTCATCCGGCGCATCCCCGGCGCTCAGGGGCAGCCACACACCACCATCGTCGACGGTGGCCACTTCCTCCAGGAGGACAAGGGCCCCGAACTCGCCGAGGTCATCGCCGCCTTCATCGAGTCGACCCGCTGATGTACGGCACCATTCGCCACGAGATCCGCATCAACCGCCCGGCCGCCGATGTGTGGGCACTGGCCGGTGACGCCACCAAGCTTCACCTGTGGTTCCCCGGCGTGGTCGACTGCACCGTCGAGGGCAACAAGCGAGTCATCGTCACCGGTTCGGGCATCCCGATGCCCGAAGAGATCCTGGTGTGCGACAACACGCAGCGCCGTTTCCAGTACCAGTTGACGGTTCCGATCTTCAAGCACCACCGCGGCACGATCGACGTCATCGATCTCGGCGACGGCACCTGCCTGGTCGTGTACTCCACCGAGTCGGACCCGCGGGCAATGGCACTGGTGATCGGCGGCGGCACGGCCGGCGCACTTCGCGAACTCAAGCGGCAGATGGAAGGTGAGCTCTGATGGGCCGCAAGATTCTCTTCATCACCACTGACCAGCAGCGGTACGACACGCTGGGTTGCAACGGTGGCACCATTGCTCGCACGCCCGTGATCGATGCGGTTGCGGCACAGGGCATTCGCTACGACCGGGCGCATCCGCAGAGCGTCGTGTGCATGCCGGCGCGCAGCACGATCATCACCGGGCAGCACGTCAGCACGCACGGCGTGTGGATGAACGGCGTCCCGTTGCCCGAGGATGCTCCGTCCGTCGCGCAGGTCCTCAACGATGCCGGCTACCGCACGGCCATCATCGGCAAGCCACACTTCGAACCGTTCCTCGACCCGTTCGCCCGTTTCGCCGAGAACGGTTTCGCCGCCAAGGGCACGTTCGGCCCGCACCGCGGCTTCGAGCACTTCGAGTCGGCCACGCACGGCGCCGCCGGCCCGCTTCACTACGCCCGCTGGCTGCTGGCCAACCACCCCGGAGCCGTCGGTATGTACTACCCGGTGCTCGATGCTTCCTTGGAGGTCAACGCGACGGGCGGTGGCGACACCGGCGCCCCACAGGCCTGGGTCAACAACATCCAGCGTGAGTGGTACCACACCGATTGGGTGGCCGATCGCACGATCAGCTGGCTCGATTCGCTGCCAGCCGACGACGACTGGTTCTGCTGGATGAGCTTCCCCGACCCGCACCACCCCTGGGACCCGCCGGCCAGCGAGGTCGGTCGCATCGACTGGCGCGACGTGCCGCTGCCCGCCGGCTACATCGAGGACGCCGCTGAGCGAGAAGCCGTGCTCGACGCCAAGCCGCGGCACTTCCGAGCGTGGTACGACGGTCGCCTGGTCAGCAACTACGAAGCTCCGGCATCGTGGGTGCCGGCCACGCTCACCGCCGACCAGATCCGGGAAACCACTGCGCTCAACGCGGTGGAGTGCGAACTGATCGACGAGGCCATCGGCCGGGTGCTGGCTGCCTGCAGCGCCCGCGGTTGGGACGACGACCTCGACATTGTGTTCACCACCGACCACGGTGAGCTGGGCGGCGACTTCGGGCTGCTGTTCAAAGGGCCCTACCACGTCGAAGGGCTGATGCACCTGCCGCTCATCTGGCGGCCGGCGCCGTCATCGGGCAGCACACCGTCGGTCGTCAGCAAGCCGGTCGGCCATATCGATCTCGCGCCGACGTTCTGCGCCATCGCCGGCCTTCCGGCTGCACAATGGATGGAAGGTAAGGCGTTGCCGGTCCACGATGCCGACGCCGACCAGCGCGGCTTCCAGCGTGTGCTCACCGAGTGGGACAGCGAGCTGTTCGGTGTGGGTGTGCACTTGCGCACCATCACTCGTGACGGGTTCGTGTGCACCACCTACCTTCCTGGCACGGTGCACGACGGCAGCGAGGGCGAGCTGTACGACCTGGCCGACGACCCATTGCAGCGCGTGAACCGCTGGAACGACCCGGCGCTGGCTTCACTGCAATCCGACCTGCTCGCAGACCTGTGGGACCATCAACCGCCGATGAAGTCACCGCTGCCCGGCGTCGAAGCCCCGGTCTGACCGCCGTGCCCGCCGCAACCCAAGCCCGGAGCGCCCCCTCGCGCCCGAATTCACCCACCACGTCATCGTTCCGCAGGCCTTTACGCAGTCAGGGCATGACATGGTGACGAAAGTGGCGGGGTACTGGCCCAGCAGCTGGCCCGGGGAGGACGGCGGCCCAGCGCGGCAGCAGGCACCGCGAAGTGGAGCGGGCCTGGGCCTGCAGCCGGGCGACGTGCTGGTCGCGAGCTCGCGGATGGCCATCGCCTCGACGATGGCCGTGCTGCGCGACGCGGGTGAGTTGTACCTGCTGTGTCACACCGGTGGCGACGACGCGATCTCCTGGGTCGAGCAGATCGACCCAGTCACGCTCGAGACCATCCGCCGGTCACCCAATCTGCCAGGAGGCCCCACCTGGCCTGGTGGCGTTGCCTGCCATGCGAACGGTTCGCTGTATGTGGTCTTCGGCCGGTACGCGCACCGACTCAGCCCTGAGCTGGAGGTGCTGGCCGTCGCAGAGCTGCCCCGTTCGCGCCCGTACAACAGTTTCGTGATCCTTCCTGACGGTCACCTGGCGACGAAGGACTTCGGAGGCGTCCGCGCCGGGCAGACCGCGCCCGACGGCCTTGGCCCATCCGAGTTGCTGGTATTGGAGCCGGATTTGTTGGCCATCGCGGCTCGCTGCCCGTTGCCCGAGCCATCGATTGCGCGCCTCAGCGCCGATGGCAACGACCTCTACATCGTTGGCGATACCAGCCTGATCCGGGTGCGATGGAACGGACGCGAGCTGACCTTCGACGAGTCGTTCCAGCCCGTCTATCGCACGATCTCCGGGCAGACGTACGGTTGGGACGCGGTCATCGATGCCGGCGCAGCGTGGTTCCTGGACAACGGCGAGGGCAGCAACCGTTTCGCCGGCACGTTCCGCGGTGTGGGCACGAACGTGGCACCGCTGCACCTGGTGCGCGTCGATCTCTCCACCGGCGCGGTGTCGCTCACCGAGGTGTGCGGGCTACCGGGTGGGCTGATAGCCAACCCTCCGGCCATCGACCCGCAACGTCGCATCGCTGTTGCTTACGACAGCGGCAACGGCATCGTCGCAGCCTTCCGCTTCGACGAGCACGGCACCACCTCTCTGCTGTGGCGGCGTGAAATGAACCACGCCGCGCACCCGTTGCGCTTCCCCGACACTGGCGAGCTGATCCTGTGTGATTACGACGTGGCCCGCAACGCCGATCAGGTAGTGGTGCTCGACATCGAGACCGGCGATGACCTGGCCCGGGTGGACACCGGTAGCCCGCTCCAGTCCGTGCTGTTTCTAGCGCCCGGCTTCGAACGCGACCTGTACTACTGCTCGTTCACGACGGTCGCTCGCATCGCTCGCGCCACCCCCTGAACCGCCACCGCGTCATCCCCGCGCCGGGCCCCACGCAGTCAGACCATGACATGGTCGCAAAATCTGGGGCGTGGTTGGGTTGGGAGGCCGGCACCGGCGCGTATCAGCCGGTCTGCACCGGGAGGTCGCCGCAGTAGCCGGCGATCACCCGGAACGCTTCCTCGGTCTGGGTGGGTAGCTCCAACGTGCTCTGTTGCGTGGCACCCTGCTGGCCGCCCGGGAGCACGATGGTGGCCTCGGCGACCAGGCCAGTGCTGTTCGAGAGGTCGGTCCCACCGACGTAGCGGTAGGTGTAGCCGACCAGGTCACGAGTCCCATCGCCGTCGAGGTCGACGCAACCGAAGCTGGTGCCCGGGTCGGCGCCGTTCGGATTGGACAGTGTCAATTGTTGGACAGTCGGGCCGAGCCCCGAACCGCTCCGGGTGTACACCGAGAGGAACAGCGTGTCGACGCTGGTCCCGCCGAGCAGCAACTCGTCGCGTCCGTCGCCCTCGATGTCGAGAACGTACACGGAGAGATCGTTCGCCACCTGCGCAGCGTTCGTGAAGACACTCAGGCGAGTGCCGCACACTGAGATGGCCAGCGCCGTGGCGGGCCCCGACACCACCACGGTCTCCAGCCAGCCGTCGCCATCGAGGTCGGCGTACACCGTCCCCTGCACGTCCGGCGTAGAGCACTGCACCGTGTCGGCCAGCGACCCGCCGTCGGGTGGAAGCCGCAGGGGTAACCCCGTCACCATCGGCAAGCCCTCGAAGGTCGCAGCCAAGAACGTGGTCTCGCGGGTGGTGCCGGCGATCGACTGAGTGATCGTCACGCGGGCGCCGTCGCTGCGGATTGCTTGTGGGAGCGAGCAGAGCGCAGGCTGCTCGCACCACTGTTGCAATGCGGCAGGCAGGTCAGGCATTGCACCCAATCGGAAGAGCGGCCGCAGATCAGCACGGCCCGTCCAGTCCAGCCCACCTTCGCCCAGCAGCTTCGCGGCGTCGGCCCATCGCTGAGTCGACAGCGCCGTCAGGTAGTCGAGCACGATCTGTTCCTCCGGCGTCGAGGCGTCAGCGACTACGGACGGGATCGTGGACGGGGTCGTGGACGGGGTCGTAGACGGGGTCGTGGACGGAACAGTGCTGGGCAGTGCCGTCGTCTCCGGCTCGGTCGAGGGCGTCACCCGTTGCCGATCGTCGCGCTGGCTCCACGCCACCGCGCCGGCGACCAGCGCGGCCACGCACGCAGCGACGGCCAGCGGACGCACCCACGTTGGCGGCGGCCGACGCTGCCCGTGGGCGGTTGCGGTGGTCGGCTCGTGCCACTCCTGACGGAGAGCTTCACCTAGGGCAGCCTCGAAGCGTTCGGTCGGCCGGGCCTCGTCGCCAAGGTGTTCGTGCAACCATGTCTCACGCATCACGTGCCTCCTGTGGGCGTAGGCGCCGGGCGGCTCGTGCGAGCAACGACTCGGCGGCGTGGGTACTGATCCCGAGCTCCTGGCCAACCTGGGCGACCGGGAGGTCGTCGACGTACCGCAGGACGAGCGCCAGCCGGTCGCGCTCGGGAATGTTGGCCAACTGTGGCGGTAGCGAGTGGGTTGGAGTTTCCATCACCGGCGTCGCGGCAACGAGCTGCAGGCGCCGCTGTTCGCGTTGTGCGCTGCGAACGCGGTCGAGGTGGCGGTGCCGAGCGGCCACCATCAGATAGCCGACGGAGAGCTCGGGTAGCCCCCCGGAGCGGGCCTTTGCCAATGCCCCGAGGTAGACGTCTTGCACGGTGTCTTCCGCTGCACCGCGGTCGCGGCCGCACAACATGGCGGTGTAGCGGTACACCTCGGGCAGCGTTGCGCGATAGCAGGCCATGAAGCCCTCCTCGCTGCGAACGTCCCACGTCTGCGTGCTCATACCTCTTCAGCGTCGCAGACCCCACCGAACCCGTCGCGCCCTCAGGAAAGCTGGCCGTGTGGTGGCCGGTCAGCCGGCGCGGCGTTCTTCGCTGTCGGTGACGACCCGCAGCCCTTCGCCCTTGCTGCCAGCGGTGACGGCGGGCCACTGCGGCGAAGGAATTGCGAGCATCCAGACGAGCACGACGCTCAGGATCTCGGGAATGTGCGACGCCTCGTTCAGTAGAGGAACGGTGCCGTTCGCCAAGTCGACGATGGCCGTCACCAGCAAGGCGCCAGCGAGCACCGCGGCCACCGGTAGCACCGTGCGAGCGCGAGCTGGCCGGACGGCGGCAACGAGCAGGGCGACCGCGTATGCGACGCTGAACGCGCCGAGGTGGCGGGCGTCGTGGGCGTTGGCTTCGCCGTCGCCGAGCACCAGTTGCGGAATGGCCATCACGATGATCTCGACGGCTACCGCGATCAGCAGAACGCGGATGATTCTCCATTTGCCGGCGCGGTCCGTCACGGCGTTCGACTTTGCGACGCGCCGCGACAGGTCTGGCATGGCCGGGGCTTCCTGCACCACCATCCGTCGGCGGCTGCCCTTGATTGCTGACGCGAACGACCTGCACGAGTTGCAGTGGGCGAGGTGCGCATCGATCAAGCGGTCGTCGACGCCGGGGTCTTCCCCGTCGGTTCGGGCCGACAACGCCTCGATCCATTGCTCACACTGCATACGCGTCAGGTCGTCGGTCACGCCCGGTCGGTTCCATGGATCTTGAGATCTCGCATCATTACCGGGCATTACCGGGCATTACCGGGCATGATGGCAGGGTGGCTCCGGTTGATCCGCTTCGTTCGCTGTTCGATGCCGCCCGCGAGGGCGACGATCGTGCCGTGCGCGAACTGGTCACTCGTACGCAGCCGATGGTCTGGCGCCTCTGCTCGGCGCTCGGTTCGGTGGGCGAGGAGGAAGACCTCGTACAGGAGACCTATCTCCGGGCGTTCCGCTCAGCCGCCACCTACCGAGGTGAGGCGCCGGTGCAGGCGTGGGTGCTGTCAATCGCCCGCCACGTGTGCGCCGACCACGTGCGCCGGCGTACCCGGCAGCGCAAGCTGGTCGATCGCATTACCCGCAACACCTTCGACGATGTCGCGCCGTCCTCGGAATCGGTGCACCAATTGCTGGCGCAATTGCTGCCCGAGCAACGCGAAGCCTTCGAGCTCACTCAGGTCGTGGGTCTCTCCTACGAGGAAGCGGCTGCCGTTCTCGGCTGCCCCGTGGGCACCATCCGCTCGCGGGTCGCTCGTGGCCGAGCCCACCTCCTGGAAGCGGTACGCAGGACCAACGCCGTCTGAACGGTAGAGCGCTGCTAGCGGTCGTAGGTGGTGCGCTCAGGGAGCAAGGCTTCGTAGGGTCGGCCGGTGTGCAGCCGCCACCAGCGTTGCCCCTTCTTCATCTTCAGCACCAGCGGCATCAGTGAGCGGTCGTCATTGAACATCTTCTGCGCAGTCTCCCTTTGCAGGTTCGCCCCCAATCGGTCGTTGATCGTCGCGATCGCAGGGTCGACCCACTGATGCAGATCCTCCTTGAACATGTTCGCCACCATGTCGCTGAGCGCGCCCGCCGGTGTCGTGTAGCGGTGGATCAGCCCGGTCAGTTCACGGCGCAAGTAGGGCCGCAGCACCACGGGGTACTCCTGCAGGAAGGCCTTCGAGTCGTAGGTCAGGTCATTGCGCCGCTCGGTGAGCGTGAACGGCGAAGTGAAGTCAATCTGTGCTGCTGTGGTGCCGTCCCACAACCAGTTGGACAGCTGACAGTCAAAACCGACGGTGGGTGCGCACACCCGTGCGGCTGCCTCGACGATCGCGTCGAGCAACGGGTGCGTGGCCGCCGGCTCGGCAGCGCGCAGCACGTTGGTGCCCAACTGTGCGGTGTCGGCGATGGGTTGGCGGTGGTAGACGACGGTGCGCCCGTCGTCGCGCTGCAGTGCGTGCAGGGTGGTGGGCCAGGTGGCGACGCCGGCGCTGGCGAGCACCTCGAAGAACTCGTGACAGACGTCGATGTAGCGCTGCGCGGCCGCAGCAGTGCGGAACGGTGGCACCCGCTTGACCGCCACCTGGGAATCGTGGGTGGGCCAACCGAGCACGATGCTGATCTCGCCGTGGCCCAGCACCCGAATGTGATCGGTGCGGCCAGTGCGGATGGCCAGCGCAACGGCTTGCTCGACGGCCTGCAGGTCCGGTACGGCCATCATCTCCTCGTCCACGGCGAGACAGTATCCCGGGGGCGGTGTTGCCGTGCAGATGTTGCCGTTCAAGTGACGGTTCCGGCAGCGAGCACGGTGCTGTTCCGTCCGGATCGCTTGGCGAGGTAGAGCGCAGCATCGGCGCGGGCGTACAGGTCGTCGCCATCGGAATCGAGGGCGACACCGATCGACACTGGTGTGCCGATGCGTCGCGCCGCCTCCTCCATCCGCTGCGCCACTTGCAACGCTTCATCGGCGCTAGCCACGGGGATCACCGCCGCGAACTCGTCGCCACCGGTGCGGAAGAGCGCGTCGTCCGTCCGGATGGCAGCGCTCATCACCACCGCCAGCTCGCGCAACACCCGGTTGCCGTGCTCGTGGCCGTAGGTGTCGTTGACCGTCTTGAAGTTGTCGACATCGATTGCGAGGACGGCGTACGAACGAGCTTGCGTACGGAGCTGGCGTAACCGCTCGCCGAACGCGGCGTTGTGACCAAGGCCGGTGAGCGGGTCGCGGGTCGCCAGGTCGCGCAGCGCGGCGATGTGGCGGGCATTGCTGAGCGCGCTACTGACCAGGCTGCCCAGCAGTTCCAGCTGTTCGACGAGCTCTGTGCTGGGAAGTGAGGCGGTGCGATCAGCGACAACGAGGAAACCGAGCTGCTCAGCACCGCGCACCAGGGCGATGACGACAAGGGTGCCCAGCCCGGCCTGGCCGAGGCGGTCAAAGCCGACGAAGCGTTCGCCCTCGATCTCGCCCAACGTGTAGCACGTCATCGGCCCGTCGACCCATCGGCCAATCTCGCCGAGCGCGGTGACAGGAAGTGAGAGCAGCTCCGGGCCCAAACTGCCACGGGCGGCGACGGTCGTGAACCCGGCGGTGGTGTCACCGACGGCGACCATCCCGGACTCGGCGCCGGAAAGGACACCGGCGATCGTCAACGCCTCTTCGAACAGCCGCTCGGGTCTCTCGATCTGCACCAGTTTGGTGGCTTGGTCGGCGAGGTACATCCAGCCGGTCGGTTGCGGCAGCCCGCCGAGCTGGGCCAGCCGCTCGGCGAACACGGCTGCACACTCGATCGCCAACGGCAGGGTCTGCGCCCCGAGGGGCACGGGCGACTCGATGTTCAGCGCGCCCACGGTCTCGCCGTCGATGGTGATCGGTACACAGACCTCCGCCACCACCGAGGGCGCCGCCTTGAGGTAGATGTCGCTGTCGGCGACATCGATGACGTGCGGCTTGCCGGTGCGCGCCGTCGCCGAGATGACGCCCAAGACCGGCGGGAAGCCGTCGAGCACCTGCCGGTACCCGCTGGCACCGAAGCAGCGCAGTCGGCCAGAACGGCACAGATACACGCTGAGCAGGGGATATCCGAGTGCAACAAGGTGATCGCAGACCATCTGCGCGCTCGCGGAAATGCTGGTCGTGCCGTGCAGGCGGCCCACCAAACGATCCCTCTCGGTCCCCATCGATGCTTCATCGGTCGACGCAGAGTGGTGGTTGAGCACGTTTGCGACACTTGATCTGACATTGATGTTCGCCGGTGATCTAGTGCGCCGCGGGACGGCCCGGCGTCATCGCTCGACGAGCATCAGGCGAGACCGCTGTAGAGCGCCGCCCGAGCATCGAACGAGAGGCGGGTGCCGTCGAGCAGCAGATGCCGCGAGTTGCGCCCATGCGCGTGCACGGTGACCGTGATGCAGGCGCTGTCCAGGTCGCTGGGGGTGGCGAAACCAAACCGGCCGTTCGAGTCGGTGCTTCCCACGGCCAACACGACGGCAGGGTGCCCCACGGGATGAGCCTCGACGAGCACGTCCGCGCCGAGGAGCGGTGGCTGCTCGCCTGCGGTGTCGGCGTCGTTCTCGGCGACGATCGCCCGCGCGGTGCGGCCGTCGGGGGCACGCTCGACAACGACCGCGATGTCAAGCAGCCAGATCAGCGGCTCGGCGACGATGGCCGCAATGCCCGCATCCAGCACGTGGGCCGTGGGGTTGGCGCGCAGCTCGACAGCCTGCGGGGCCATGCCGTGGTCGGCCGACACGATGAACAGCGTCTCGTCGAACAGACCTTGCTCGTCGAGCAGTGCGAGCACCCGACCGATGCGGCGATCGGTCTCGGTGAGTGCATCCGACAACCCGTCGCTGTGCGGGCCGTACTCGTGACCGGCGCCATCGGTGACCGCCAGCTCGTGATACACGAACAGCGGGGCGGCCAGGTCCGTGCGCGAGAACAGCTCGACCACCTGGGCCACGCCGCGCGTGTCCAGCACCGACTCGCTCGCCACCGAGGCGTGCTCGCCGGGCCAGCGGGTGTGCATGTCGGTGGCGAACTCGGCAGTCAGTTCCTTCACTCGCGTTCGGTCGCAGAGGTTGCGGCCCTCGAGCACCGCATGCGTCGCGGAACGCCCGAATGGGGCGTGAATGGCGGCGGTGATGCATTCCGGGTGCACCCGATGGAATGCCTCGTAGATGCTCTCCACCGCGGCATTGGCGTAGCCCTCGGTGCCCATTGAGAGGCCTTGCGGCGAGACCGAGCGGCGCTCGTCGCGTAAGTAGTAGCTGGGGTTGACGACATCATGGTGGCCGCCCCAGGTGCCCGTACCGATGGCGGTGTGGCTGGGCCACGTGATCGAAGGGAAGTTGACGATCGAGCCGCCGACCAGTACGGCGGCTCGGTCGCGCAAGCGGCGTAGGTTGGGCAGCCCGTCGGGGTCGCGTTCGAGGCGGTCGTCCAGCTCGGTCTGGTGCATGCCGTCCATCAGGAAGACGTAGGCGCGAGTGGGGCGTGGGCCGGCGTCGTGGAACAGCTCCTGCAGCGGCCTGCCGTCCTGACGGGCCAGATACACGTCGGGTGCGACGCAGCGCTCGCTGCTGGTGCGCCCGGTGGCATCGGCACCATCGATGAGCGGGAAGCCGAGTGCCGCGAGACAGGTGGGCGCGATGTCGATGGAACGGGCGGCCATCGGGTGACGGCCGGCGGCGATACCCGGCCCGCTGAACCACAGCGGTGCCCGCGCCTGGCGGACGTGCAACGCGCCGTGCGTTCCGGGTTGGGACCCTGAGCACCAGTCGCGCGGGGACACTGCGAGGTCGGGGGCATTGGGCGAATCGAACAGCTGAGCGACGCGCTCGTACCCGAACGGGTAGCTCTGCTGCGCGGGCGCGATGAAGCGTCGGTGTGGGTCGTCGGCGTTGAAGCCGCCGGCGGTCGCGGCGGCGCGTTCCTGGGCGAGCGATGCGAGCGCGAGTGTGTCCTGGTTGGCCAGCGGGTTCTCGCCGACGACCTCGATCACCTCGTAGTGCAACGTGCCCTCAGGGCCGATGAGCCGGCGGAAGCGCACCAGGCCGCGAGCGGCCCAGACTTCGTAGGCGCCGGGCTCGTCGCCCTCGCCGGCCCGCCAGGTGAGCACCAGGTCGACCTGATCACCCACGCCTTCGCGGGACAGCAGCGCGTGGATCGCGCGATTGCCCGAATCCTCCTGCTCGTTGTCGAGCCCCTGCCCTGCCAACCGTTCCGGTCCGTGCACGATCATGCGCCGAACAGTAGCGACGGTCCGCTGCCCGTTCGGCAGCGGCACCGCTCAATAGTGGCGCAGTTCCACCGTCGTGCCGTCGGGGTCGCGAACGTAGAGCGAAGTGGCGTTGCCGCGTGCCCCGAACCTGGTGCCCGGGCCAGCGATCACGTCGAACTTTCCCGACGTCGCGAGTGCGGCCAGATCGGTGGGCTCGACCACGAGGCAGAAGTGATCGAGCCTGCCGTCGCTGCCCGCATCGGGGCCGGTCGCGGCGATGAGGTCGATGATGGTGTCGGCGCTGACTCGCACCGACGGGAACGGAGATTCGCCGCGACGCCACTCATCTACACGCACTGGGGCGAGCCCCAGCATGTCGGTGTACCAGGCGAGCGTGGCCTCCACCTGGGCGCACTTCAACACGATGTGGTCCAGTGCGGTGACGGAGACAAGAGCATTCATGTCGCGAACAGTACGCCGTCCGTCTCCGGATCGTCATCGCGTCATGGGAACCGGTCAGCGATGCTCGCCGTCGAAGGTGATGACGGCGTGAACACCCGTCGCAATTGACGTCATCCGGCGTCATCACCTCGGGGGAGGACCCTTCATGCAGTACCGCACGATGGCTTGCTTCACCGCGCTCACGCTCCTGGGCGTGGGTTGCGGCGGCGACGACAGTTCCACCAGCGATGTCGGCTACACGCCGCCGCCGATCGTTGAGAACAAGACCGCAAACACGACCGCCGCCGGCGACAAGGCATCGCCCGCCACCTTCGTGCCGGCAGAACGTGAGGAGCCACGCACCAACCCGGTGACCGACACGGCAGACGACGCCCTCTCGACGTTCGCGATGGACGTCGACACCGGCTCCTACACCCTTACACGCGGTTCGTTGGCCGCCGGGGTGGTGCCCGATCCGGCGACGGTGCGAACGGAAGAGTTCGTCAACTCGCTCGGCCAGGACTACGAACAGCCGGCCGACGGGCCGTTCGCAGTGACCGTCGATGCCACGGCGGCACCGTTCCTGCAGCCAGGCGCGCGGGTTGTGCGGGTTGGCATTCAGGGCCGCTCTGTCGAGGACGAGGACCGGCGCGACGCAAACCTCACCTTCGTCATCGACATCAGCGGTTCGATGGCCGACCCCGGCAAGCTGGAGGTGGTGCGGCCCGCGCTGCACGCGCTGGTGGAATCGCTGCGGTCTACAGACCGGGTAGGCATCGTCGTCTACTCCGACGAGACGCGCGTCGTGCTCGACTCCACACCGGTCAGCGAGCGACGCACCATCGACACTGCGATCGACGGGCTGCTCCCGGAGGGCTCGACCTCGGTCGAGGCCGGCCTGCGGCTTGGCTACGAGCAGGCGCAGCGCGGGTTCGACAGCGAACGGGTGAACCGAGTGGTGCTGCTCTCCGACGGTGTGGCCAACGTTGGTGCGACCGGCCCCGAGCAGATACTGCAGGTGATCGACGATTCGGCACGGCAGGGCATAGACCTGGTGACCGTGGGGTTCGGGCTGGGCGACTACAACGACACGTTGATGGAGCAGTTGGCCGACCGTGGTGACGGCTTCTACGCATACGTGGACAGCGAACGGGAGGCCGTGCGGCTGTTCAGCCACGACCTCACCGGCACGCTGCAGACCATCGCACGCGAGGCCAAGGTGCAGGTCGAGTTCAATCCCGCGGTCGTTCGCTCGTACCGGCTCGTCGGCTTCGAGAACCGACAGGTTGCTGACGCCGACTTCCGCAACGACGCGGTGGACGGTGGCGAGATCGGCGCCGGCCACACGGTGACCGCGCTGTACGAGGTGGCGTTGCAGGAGGGTGCCGGTAGCGACGAGTGGTTGGCTCGGGCGACGGTGCGCTGGCTGCACCCGGACACGGCCGCCCCCAGCGAGACCGGCACCGACCTGCAGGTTGGCGCCATCGCCGACCGCCTGGGCGACGCTCCGTTGCGCCTGCAGCAAGACGTCTATGTCGCGGCCTTCGCCGAGAATATGCGCGGCGGCGGGTGGGACGACCTGTTGTCATTGGAGGCGATCGCTGCCAATCTGCACGACCTGGCCGACCGCACCGAGGACCCGGCTGTCGCCGAGGCCGCTGGCCTGGTCGACACGTTGATCACCCTGCGCCGTTGAAGGGCGGGTGACTGGTCGCGGCGCGCGGGCGTGGCGGCGGGGCGTGCGATGATCTCGACGTGATCGTCGACAGCGCCCTGTACGTGGATGGAGTCCGTCGGCCCGGCCGGTTCGACACGGCCGAGGCCGTCGACATGGCCGACGCCGACGGCTTCAGCTGGACCGGACTGTTCGAGCCGACGAGGGTCGAGTTCGAGCAGATCCGGCGACACGTCGACTTACACGACCTGGTGGTCGAGGACGCGTTGAACGCGCACCAGCGACCCAAGCTTGAACAGTACGGCGATTCGCTGTTCCTGGTCCTCAAGACTGCGAAGTACAACGATCACTCCGAGGACGTCGACTTCGGTGAGATCCAGGTGTGGGTCACGTCGCGTGCGGTGCTGCACGTGCGCCACAATGCGCCCTCGAAGTTGGTGGGGGTTCGCGCGAGGTTGGAGTCGCAGCCCGACCGCATGCGGTGCGGGCCCGGCGCGGTGTTGCACGCCATCGTCGACCAGGTCGTCGACGGCTACGAGCCGGTGGTCGACGGCCTCGAGCAGGACGTACGCGAGGTGGAGCGGGAGGTCTTCAACCGCAACCTCGGGCACAACCCGGTCGAGCGCGTATACGGGCTGATGAGGACGGTGCTGACGCTGCAAGATGCGCTGACCCCGCTGGTCACGCCGCTGGGCGACCTGTCGAGCAAGTCGTTTCGTCCGGTTGACCAGGGCCTGCGCGAGTACTTCCGCGACGCGCACGATCACCTTGTGGCCGTCGTCGAGCGGGTGGGCACGTTGCACGATCTGCTCACCGGCATCCTCGCCGCCAACCTCACCCGCGTGTCCATCCGCCAGAACGAAGACATGCGCAAGATCTCCGCTTGGGTGGCCATTGCCGCCGTACCGACGATGATCGCCGGCATCTACGGGATGAACTTCGAACACATGCCTGAACTGCGTTCCTCCTGGGGTTATCCGGCCGTGATGACTGTGATGATCGGTGCCTGCGTCGGGTTGTACCGCAAGTTCAAGTCGTCCGGCTGGCTCTGATCGCCCGGCGCAGCGGCCTGCGCGCAGGTGGTCGCGCGTCACACTGCGCGTGTGGCCGGCGTCGCGGTCGTGTAGCTTCACGTCACCCAACCTGAAGGATCAGTTCCATGGCAACCGCCCCCAAGCTCACCCCGCTCCAGGAAGTCGAAGCCCGTCGCGCGGCCGCGGCCGCCGAGAAGCCGAAGCGAGCGATCTCCGAGGAGGAGAAGGCGACCCGCAAGGATCGGGTCGCCAAGGCCAAGGACGCCCTCGCCCGTTCGGTGGGCGCCAAGGGTGACTACGTCGTGGCCGGTCGTGCCGCGCTGAAGGTGTACCTGCAGCGCCTCAACGAGCCCAAGCAGCCCGACGACGCCCAGTTCGAGGTGCTCATCGCCGCCCCGTTCACCCCGCCGCCGAAGAAGAAGACCAACGACCGTCGTTTCTGAGCGGCCGGCCCGGCCGGTGAACCGGTCGGCCAACGCTGCTGGCAACTTCGCCGTCAACGATCGAACGTCACGCTGATCGCGCCTTCCACCTCCACCCGGACCGCGCCGATCATCGTCGGCGCGTCTGCGAACAACTGGCGCAGTGGTACTTCCACCGTGCTGCCGTCGCCCGCCGTGACGGCAGCGGTGGTGGCGCTGCCGACGGGTGCGGTCACGAACACGTAGGTCGCGCCTCGTACCGCCACTGTGTCGGCACCGGGCCCCGCAGTCGGGTCGTAGTGCGCTGCCATCGAGGTGGAGATCGTTGGATCGTTCGGCATGCTCCACCACCACAGGTACAACGTGCGCCCGTCGCGTTCGGCCAACTGCGCACCTGCCAGCCAGCTGGCACCGTCCGCAGTGGTGCCAGTCGCAGCGGTCTCCCAGTCGCCCAATCGGTAGTCGGCGAACCGTCCGTTGAGCAGCGCCCTCCACTCGTCGTCGTCGGCTCGCCGGACGAACGAACGCAGCGCGACCACCTCGCGGACGGTCAGATCCGCGGTGAGGCTGAGTACCTGGCCGTCCTGTTCCCAGACGGAGACGCCTTCGCCGGTGTTGATGAGCGTGCCCCCGACGCTGCCGTCGGCGCCGCACACGATGTCGTTCGCGAAGTAGGGGAGTGCTGTTCGTCGGTCGTCCAATGTGCCGTCGGCGGCTCGCAAGGTGACGAGGGTGCCGTCGGCGGTGAGCGCCTTCATCGTCGTGGTGACGTCGCCGTACAGCCATTGTTCGTCGCCGGTTGTCGAGGCCACCAGCGTGAAGCCCATCTCGCCGACGAGCGCTGGCTCGCCGGGGCCGCCGCGGTCGTTGCGCGGGAGGCGCTGCGCTGCGCTGGCCAGGTCGTTGTCGTTGATGCCAGCGGCGCGCACCACAGCCGACCACCCGTTTCCGAACGCGAACGCGGCCGTCGAGATGCCGGCGGTCTCGCCCCCAGACGGGCTGACCAGTTCAATGCCATCGACGACACGTCGGGTGGCGGCGATGTAGGCCTCGGCGCCGGGCTCGCCGCGACTGATCTGTAGCGAGATCCACCGGTCGCTGGCCGTGGGGTCACTCCATAGCCGATACGCGGTGCGCGCCGACGGCGGGGTCACGATGTCGGCCGAGTAGGGCCGCAGACCTCCGTCGAGCACGAATCTGATGGTCTCGGCGGCCCCGGCGACGCTGTCCGGTGCGAGTTGGGCGCGGACCGATGTCGTGGTGACAGCCACCGGTTCCGCCGCCCGGTCGTCGCTGTACACGGCGGCAGCGATCGTCGCGAACGAGAGGCCAGCGACGGCGCCCACCGGCCACCACCGCCTCCGTGTGGGTTCCGTGGTGGTGCGCTGTTCGGGGTGGCGTGGTTCGGCGTCGGGGGCCGGGGTCTGCGCGAGATCGTCAGCCAGTAACGAAATGATCTCGACCTCGCGGTCGCGGTCGCGCATCACCACAGTGTGGCACCACTGCAGCTCTCGGCGCCTGCGGTGCTCAGTCGTTGTCGAGCTCAGTCGTTGTCGAGCTCAGTCGTTGTCGAGCTCAGTCGTTGTCGAGCTTGTCGACGACCTTGTGCGCGGCGTCGGCGAGGTGGCCCAGGACCCCAGGCTTCTCGGCCAGTTCCTCGAGCCGGGCGTCAACCAGGCCGAGCTCGGCGCGAGCGCCTTCGAGGGGCGAGATCTTGCCGTCGCCGTTGAGGTCGTAGGACTGGAGGTCGAGTTCTTCGTTGGTCTCGGGCGAGTTGTCGTCGGCCAGGGCTTCGGTGGTTTCGTCGTTCGACATGTCCCCAGTATGTCGCGGCGCACCGGCCAGCGACAGACCGCCCGACGCCAACTACGGCATTGCGACACCGAGGGGGATCTGCTGCGTGATGCAGTGCGGGCCACCGCCACCGAACGCGAGGGTCGCGCCGGGGACACCCACGATCTCGCGGTCGGGGTGCACCTCGCGCAGCCTGGCGAGTGCCGGCTCGTCGTGTTCGTCGCCACTGATGGGCACGATGACCGCGCCGTTGGCCAAGTAGTAGTTCGCGTACGACACCGAGGCGTCGGGGCCGGGGTCGAGTATCGAGATCTGCAGTTCGCGCCCGGCGGCATCGTGGCTACCGCGCAATACCTGCAGGTTGGCGATACCGCGGTGGTGCTCGGGGGAACGCTCGTCGGCGACGGCTTCCAGCAGTACGTGGCCGGGGCCCGCGTACTGCAGCACGCCGTCGATGTGGCCGTCGGTGCCGGCAGGGCCCGTGTCCAGGCTGTGACCGAAGGGCAGCCAGATCACCGTGGTCGCGCCGAGGTACTCGCACAGGCCCTGCTCGATCTGTGCGCGGGTGAGGTGGGGGTTCCGGTTCGGGTCGAGCAGGCACTGCTCGGTGGTGATGACGGTGCCGGCGCCGTCGACGAAGAACGAGCCGCCCTCCAGTACGAACGGGGCTTCGAAACAGCGCAACCCCAGCAGTGCTGCGACCCGTCTGCCCAATCGGGAATCGTCGTCGTGGGGCTGCCAGCGCTCGCCCCATGCGTTGAACCCGAACGCGACCGCCGCCACCTCGCCAGATGCGTGGCGCACGAACGCCGGCCCGGTATCGCGGCTCCACGAATCGTTGATGGGGATCTCGACCGGCGTGACACCGCTGCCGCAGAGCTCGGCCACCTCGGGCGCATGGCCAGGGCTGCAGACCATCAACACCGGCTCGAAGCCGCCGATGGCGCGTGCGGCCGTCGCGTAGTCGTACCGTGCCTCGTCCAGCTGTGAGCCCCACAGTGCAGCCCGCGATGGCCACGCCATCAGGCAGCCGGAATGCGGTTCCCACTCGGCCGGCATTGCGAAACCTGCCGCCTTCGGTGTGATCGCCCCGACAGCCGTCATCGAGCCAGTCTTGCCGAAACAGTGCCTGACTGCGGCCAGCGAGCGTCGGTGGTGTTGATCGTGTGCGCAAATGCGGCATCATGGAGACACGTGTTGCGTCGTGCCGCGCTCGTCGGCGTGCGGTACCCGCATGCTCGCCGGGCGCTGCGTGCGATGGCAGATCGCTCAAGGAGAAGATGACATGACCCAGTTCTTCGCAGAAGTCACCACGCCCGTCGCCTCGGCTTCGGCTGCCGCTACCGAAGGCTTGCAGTTCCGGGTTTACGACCCCGACCGCATCGTGGCCGGCAAGACGATGGCCGAGCACCTGCGCATAGCGGTCTGCTACTGGCACAGCTTCAACTGGCCAGGCAGCGACGTCTTCGGTTCGGGCACCTTCGACCGGCCGTGGCTCGCGGCCGGCGCCGACCCGATGGAGGCCGCGCTCGCCAAGCAGGATGCCGCGTTCGAGTTCTTCACCAAGCTGGGCACGCCCTACTACTGCTTCCACGACGTCGACATGGCGCCAGAGGGCGCAACGCTGAAGGAGAGCAAGGCCAACCTCGACGTGCTCATCGACCGCGCTGCGGCCAAGCAGGCCGAGTCGGGAGTAAAGCTGCTGTGGGGTACGGCCAACCTGTTCAGCCATCCGCGCTACGCGGCCGGCGCCGCAACCAACCCCGACCCGGAGGTCTTCGCCTACGGCGCCGCCCAGGTACGGCACATGCTCGAGGCCACCCACCGCCTCGGCGGCGAGAACTACGTGCTCTGGGGCGGCCGTGAGGGCTACGAGACGCTGCTCAACACCCGCATGCGCAATGAGGCCGACCAGCTGGCTCGCTTCCTCACGATGGTGGCCGAGCACAAGCGCACGATCGGTTTCACCGGCGCACTGCTGTTGGAACCCAAGCCACAGGAGCCCACCAAGCACCAGTACGACTACGATTGCGCCACCGTGCACGGCTTCCTCGACCGCTACGACCTGCTCGGCGAGTACTTCGTCAACATCGAGGTCAACCACGCCACGTTGTCGGGCCACTCGTTCCACCACGAGGTGACGTACGCACTGGAGAACAACATCTTCGGCAGCGTCGACGCTAACCGCGGCGACCCGCAGAACGGCTGGGACACCGACCAGTTCCCCAACTCCGTCGAGGAGCTGTCGCTGGGCATGTTCGAGATCCTGCGCCACGGCGGGCTCACCTCCGGTGGGTTCAACTTCGACACCAAGCTGCGCCGCCAGAGCATGGACCGCGCCGACCTGTTCCACGGCCATATCGGCGGCATCGACACGCTGGCCCGCTCACTGCTGGTCGCCGAGGCGATGGTGCGCGACGGCGCGCTCGAGCAGGCCCGTAACCACCGCTACGCCGGTTGGTCGGGCACGCTCGGTCAGCGCATTCTGGGGGGCACCGTCGACCTGGCCACGCTTGCCGACGAGGTCGAGGCCAGCGGCCTCGACCCGCAGCCCGTTTCGGGCCGCCAGGAGTGGTTGGAGAACGAGGTCAACCGAGTGCTCTGGGGCACTGTGTGAGTCGTCGCCTCGTTGCCGGGGTCGATTCATCGACGCAAAGCACAAAGGTCGAGATCCGCGACGCAGACTCAGGTGAGGTGGTGGCGCGCGCCAGCGCGCCGCACCCGGCCACCACCCCACCGCGCAGTGAGCAGGAGCCTGCTGCCTGGTGGGCTGCATTCGAGACAGCGTGGGCGGCGGTCGGCTCGCCGGTCGTTGCGGCCATCAGCGTTGCCGGCCAGCAGCACGGCATGGTGGTGCTCGACGAACACCGGCAAGTCGTCCGCCCCGCCAAGCTATGGAACGACACCGAGACAGCGCCCGACGCGTCGTGGTTAGTGAAGCAGTTGCCCGGCGGCGCCGCCGATTGGGCAGGGGCCGTGGGCAGCGTGCCGGTGGCGGCTTTCACCGCCACCAAGCTCAGCTGGCTGCACCGCAGTGAGGGTGAGCACTGGGCACGGCTCGCGCACGTACTGCTGCCTCACGACTGGATGACGCTGCAGCTCACCGGCACGCTGGTCACCGACCGTGGCGATGCCTCAGGTACCGGCTACTGGTCGGCCGTGCACGGCGAGTACGCGTGGGACGTGCTGGCCATCATCGACAACGCGCTCGACTGGGCGTCGGTCGTGCCGCGTGTCGCTGAGCCTCGCGAGGTCGTCGGCGAGTGGAATGGCGCGCTCGTGGCCTGTGGCACCGGCGACAACATGGCGGCCGCACTCGGCCTCGGCTTGGTCGAGGGGCGGGCGGTGGTCTCGCTGGGCACCTCCGGCACGGCGTACACCGTCAGCGCGACGGGTACCGCCGACCCGTCCGGCGCGGTGGCCGGCTTCGCCGATGCGTCGGGTCGCTTCCTGCCACTGGTGTGCACACTCAACGCCACCAAGGTCACCGACACCATCGGACGCCTGCTCGGCGCGGACCATGCCGAACTGGACCGGCTGGCACTGTCGTCGCCGGCCGGTGCCGGGGGAGCAACGCTGCTGCCGTACTTCGACGGCGAACGCACCCCCAACCTGCCCAAGGCCGCGGGCTGGCTCAGCGGCCTACGCACCGACACCGGTCGCGAGCAACTCGCGCGGGCAGCCGTGGAGGGTGTCGCATGCGGGTTACTCGACGCGCTCGACGCGTTGGCACAGCAGGCACCCGTGGACTCGGTCGTGCTCGTGGGCGGCGGCGCGCGGTCCGCTGCGATGCGCGAGGTGTTCTCGTCCCTGTGCGACTTGCCGGTCTCGGTGGCCGACGCCGACGAAGCGGTGGCAACCGGTGCCTGCGTGCAGGCCGCAGCGTTGGTGCTGGGCATCGACCACGCGTCAGTGGCCACGCAGTGGGGCCTTGGTCGGTCGCAGCCGGTCACCCCCGCAGGCGAACCGGGCGGCGATGTACGCGAGCGCTATGCGGCGTTACGCAAGCAGGCATATTCGTAGGCGCACCGGTCGGCACGGTGCCGCGCACCCGGACGTACGCTGCACGATGGTGTCTGGAGGCGATCCCAATGCTCACTGGCCGAAACCTGCTGTCGAACCGGTACCACAACAAGGGCACCGCGTTCAGCGCCGACGAGCGCGACCGTTTCGGTCTGCACGGGTTGCTGCCGCCGGTGGTGGAGGATCTCTCCACCCAACTGCACCGGGTGCGTAGCGAGTACGCGGCCGCCCACGGCGACCTGGCCAGGCACATCTTCTTGCGTTCGCTGCAGGAGGCGAACTCGGTGCTGTTCTACCGCTTCCTCGTCTCCGACATCGAACAGTTGCTGCCCGTCGTCTACACGCCCACAGTTGGTCTGGCCTGCCAGCAGTGGTCGCGCACCTACCGCCGCGAACACGGCCTGTACCTGTCGTGGGCAGACCGGCACCGCGTCCCGCAACTGCTGGAGAACGCGCTCGCCGGCGCCGACGTGGATGTTGTGGTCGTCACCGACGGTGAACGCATCCTCGGCTTGGGCGACCTGGGTGTCGGCGGCATGGGCATTCCCATCGGGAAGCTCGCGCTGTACACCGCGGTCGGCGGTGTCGACCCGGCTCGAACGCTGCCCGTGTTCCTCGACGTGGGCACCGAGAACGAGGCCCTGCTGTCGGACCCGCTGTACCTCGGTCTGCGCCGCCATCGCATGCGCGATGACGAGTACGACGAACTGGTGGATGCGTTCGTCACTGCGCTGCGGAACCGTTGCCCGGGGGTGCTGCTGCAGTGGGAGGACTTCGCTCAGCGCAACGCCAACCGGTTGCTGGCCCGCCATCGCGACGCGATCTGCTCGTTCAACGACGACATCCAGGGCACGGCTGCGGTGGCGGTGGCCGCCATCGTCGGCGGCATGCGTATCGGTGGGGTCCCACTGCACGACCTGCGGGTGGTCATCGTCGGCGCGGGGTCCGCTGGCGTTGGCATCGCCCGCCAGGTGACCAGTGCGCTCGTGGCCGCCGGAGTGCCTCGCGACGAGGCCCGCCGGCGCTGCTGGATGGTGGACCGCGACGGCTTGCTGCACGATCACCTCGAGGGCCTACACGACTTCCAGATGGAATTCGTTCGGCCGTGGGCGGAGGTTGTCTCGATGGCCGACGACGACGGGCTGGTGTCATTGCTCGAGGTCGTCTGCGACGCCGAGCCGCACGCGCTGATCGGTGTCACCGGCCAGCCCGGCCTGTTCACCGAATCGGTGATTCGCGCTCAGGCGGCAACGATCGCCCGACCGATCGTGCTGCCAATGTCCAACCCCACGCCGCGCGCCGAGGCCATCCCCGCCGACGTGCTGTCATGGACCGACGGTCGGGCGCTGGTCGGCACCGGTAGCCCGTTCCCCGCTGTCACCATCGGTACCGAGACGCACCCGGTCACGCAGGTCAACAACCTCTACCTGTTCCCGGGTCTGGGTCGCGGCGTCGTGGCGGTCGGTGCGACGCGGGTCACCGACGCGATGCTGAGCACCGCCGCCACCGCCATCGGGTCGGCCGTCTCGCACGGCGAATCTATGCACGGCGGCCTACTGCCGCCGCTGTCGCAAGCCGGTGACGTGGCCGACATCGTGGCGCTGGCGGTCGCCCGTCAGGCGGTGACCGACGGTGTGGCGGCCCATCGCGAGGACGATCAGATCGTGAAGGCCGTCAGCGATTGCAAGTGGACACCGCAGTACCGGCCGTTTCCGATGACGCAGGGGCCGGCCGCACCCTGAGTTCGGTCGCTCACGGGAGGGCGACGATCGCTTCGTGCTCCAACGAGGCGACCACGACGCCATCCACCACGATGTGTACGTCGAGAATCGCTCGCTCGCCGTGCGAGTCGAAGCGGCGAACCACGACGCCGTGTACCTCTGCGGTGCTGCCGGCCGGGGCAGTGCCGTGGTGACGCACGATGCTGCGGGTGTGGACCCAGCTGCCGCGAGCGACCTGGGTGTGGACCAGGTGGTTGGCCAACGCCGGCCACACCGCCGGGTGCACGATGCCCAGTTCGCTGCACAGCGCGAGGTCGTCGCCGGCGCGGGCGCCGTAGTCGGCCCCCCACTCATCGGCCAGCAGCACCCGCTTGACCGCAAGGGGTTCCCCGGCGCGCATCGCCGACAACGGCCCGCCATCGCGGACACCGCGCAGTACGGCACGCGGCTGCTCGGATTCGTCGGTGAGGGCCTGCACGACCACTGCCTCGCCATCGGTGACCGGCGTGCAGCGCACGAGGTCGTGGTCGAACACCGGTCGCCGGAAGCGGACCTCGCCGCCGCCACGTGCCAGCCAGTCGTCGCCCCACGCGGCCAGCAGCGGGTGGGCTAGGTACGCGTAGGTGGTCACCCCGGCGACGAGCGCACGGGGGAAGCCGGCTGCCCGAGCGCCCTCGTCGGTGTGGATCGGGTTGCGGGCGTGCTCGGGCAGGTTCTGCGCGGTCACGGTCCAGTCGATGGGGGTGGCGCTCAGAAGAGGGTCTCCTTGAGGAGTGCCCCGTTGCGGTCGAACGTGCGCCACGTGCCCACCTGCGCGCCGATCTGAAAGCGCCCCGACCGCATCAGCGAGCCGTCGCGACGGAAGAACGACCATTCGCCGTGCATCTCGCCGTCCTTGGTCCCGCCCTTGGACCTGAGGTAGCCGTTGTCGTAGAACGCGCGCACCTTTTCGGCCCGCGGCGGGTGCTCGCTCTCCACCTGCAGACGGGCGGCGACCAGCTTGCGCAGCAATGGCGACGGCAGCGGTGTGTCGATGGGGAAGCGCAATGTGCCGGCATCCCAGTCGTAACCGTCGAGGTATGCGGCGAGCCGAGGCAGCGTTGCGCCGCTGTGCGGGAAGTACGAGCAGTGCTTGGTGAACGCCGCGAACCCGGCGATGGCCGTGCCGTCGACCTTGAACGCCGGCATCGCATAGCTGATGCATGCCTCGGCGCCCGGGAGGATTCGGCGCAGGGATTGCGCGACCGCGTTCAGCGTGTTGCGCTGTGGCTCGGGCTGCTGGGCGAAGTATTCGTCGAACGGGTGGGCCGACATCGGCGGCACTGTAGTCGCCTGTTGAACGGCGGCGCTCTGCGGACTGTGTCAGACGGTGAGCGACTGGTCCGGCAGGTCGAACCAGCGAAGGTGCTCGAACTCCGCCGAGAGCGCGCCTGCGTGCGGCCCTGTCTGCTCCCAGCCGGGTGCGGCGGCGAAGCGTTGGCGGGCCGCCTCGAGATAGCCGGCGAGCGCCGCCTCAGAAGCCCGCGCCCGGTCCACCGGCGGGCGCAACAGTTCGCCGGTAGCGGGGTCGTACGACAGTTGGTTGAGCCGCAGCGGTGGCTCGACCGGGCCGTGGTGATGGCGCCACAGGCCGGTCGCCGGATTGAAGCGGTACTCGGGCAGCAGTTTCCAGCCGTGCTCGGCAATCAGGTCGACCGCGTCGACGAGATAGTGGAACACCGTCTCGGAGATGAAGTAGTTGAAGCTGACGCGAGTCCAGCCGGGCTTGATGCCTTCGCACCCGTGGGTGATCTCGTGCTCGAACTCGTGGGAGCGTTCGGTATCGATGCCCAGCAGTCGGTGGCCGTAGGGGCCGGCACACGAGCAACCGCCACGCGACTGAATGCCGAACAGGTCGCTCAACAAGGCCACCACGAAGTTGTGGTGCAGGTAGCGGCCACCAGGGCGGCGCACGACGAAGGAGAGGATGGACAGCCGGTCGCTGGTGGTGTTCCCCAGCACCTGCATCGCAGGGTTGGTCGACCATGCAGCCACGGCACGGCGCCAGTACGACTCCTCGTGCTGTTTGATGGTGGCGACGCCGACGGCCTGCTTCAGTTGGAACACCAGCCCGGCCCGGATGGACTCGATGATCGCCGGCGTGCCGCCTTCCTCGCGATGCACCGGGTCGTCGAGGAAGCGATGCTCGGTGGGGTTGACGTACATCACGGTGCCGCCACCGACGACGTCGGGAACACGGTTCTTCAGTAATTCGCGGCGGATGACGAGCACGCCGGGCGTGCCGGGGCCACCGACGAACTTGTGCGGGCTGAGCACCAGAGCGTCCTTGTATGCCAGCGGATGCTCGGGGCACTGCGGGTACATCTCGATGTCCACGTAGGGGCCTGCGGCGGCGAAGTCCCAAATGGATAGCGCATCGTGGCGGTGGAGGAGATCGGCGATGGCACACGAGTTCGACAGGATGCCCGTGACGTTGGACGCGGCCGAGAACGAGCCGATCTTCGTTGGACGATCTGCGAAACGGATCAGCTCGGCCTCCAGCCGGGCCAGGTCGATGTGGCCGTCGGCGTCCTCGGGGATGGTGACCACATCGGCAATGGATTCCCGCCAGGGCAGCTCGTTGGAGTGGTGCTCGAACGGGCCGACGAACACCACCGGGCGTTCGTGCCGCGGGATGTGCTGCAGCAAGTGGTAGCGGTCGTCGAGGTCGGCCGGCAGCCGGATGTTCATGATGCCGATCAGGCGGTCGATGGCACCGGTGGCGCCCGAGCCGCAGAAGATGACGCAGGTGTCGTCGTTGCCGCCAACCGCGTCGCGAATAATGCTGCGTGCGTCTTCACGCAGGCGGGTGGTCTGCAGACCGGTGCCGGACGACTCGGTGTGAGTGTTCGCATAGCGGGGGAGCACCTCCTCGCGGATGAAGTCCTCGATGAAGCTGAGTGCTCGCCCCGAGGCGGTGTAGTCCGCGTAGGTGATGCGGTGCGGGCCGTACGGGCCGTCCATCACCTGGTCGTCGCCGATCACCGATTCGCGGATCTTGCGCAACAGTGGGGTTTCGGCAGGGCCGGACATATCGGTCAACCTATCCCACAACCCCCTTGCCGACCGTAGGCGGTCCGGGGTGCGCAGTGTCGTAGGGTATTGCCAGTGTTGGTGACAGATCATCGACGGTCCGTGCTCGACGCACGGTCGGGGAAGGGGTAGTCGTGGTGATCAGGCAGCAGTTCCAAGGACGCATCGGGCGTACCGTCGCCGAGTCGGAGCCGTCGTTCGAGCACGCAACGCACCCCGGTGAGGCCGCGCCGAATGTGATCGTGGTCTTGCTCGACGACACCGGTTTCGCTCAGTTCGGTTGCTTCGGCTCCGACATCGATACCCCCAACATCGATGCGCTCGCCGCCGGGGGACTGCAGTTCACCAACTTTCATGTGACACCGCTGTGTTCGCCCACCCGCGCCGCACTGCTCACCGGTCGCGCCAACCACGCGGTCGGCATGCGGTCCGTCTCCAACTTCGTCACCGGCTTTCCCAACCAGCTGGGGCACATCTCCAACCACGCGGCCACGGTGGCCGAGGTGCTCGGCGACGCCGGCTACGCAACCTTCGCCCTGGGCAAGTGGCACCTGGCGCCGATGGAGCAATGCTCGGCTGCCGGGCCGTTCGACCAGTGGCCGCTGGGCCGCGGGTTCAACCGCTTCTACGGTTTTCTCGATGGCGAGACTGACCAGTTCTACCCCGAGCTCGTCGCCGACAACCACCCCATCCACACGCCTGGCACACCCGAGGATGGCTACCACGTGTCGGCCGACCTCGTCGACCAGGCGCTGAAGATGATCGCCGACTCGAAGGGCGTGCGCCCCGACCGGCCGTTCCTCGCCTACCTGGCTTTCGGCGCCACGCACGCGCCGCACCAGGCCCCGCCGGAGTACCTGGCCAAGTACCGCGGCCGCTACGACGAGGGCTGGGACGTCGTCCGCGAGCGCTGGTTCAACCGTCAGCTCGAGCTGGGCGTGATCCCCGCCGGCACAGTGCTGGCGCCGCGCAACCCCGGCGTGAAGGCGTGGGACGATCTGTCCGACAACGAGCGTCGTTTGGCAGCGCGCTTGCAGGAGGCGTTCGCCGCGTTCCTCGATCACACCGATGTGCAGATCGGCCGGCTGGTGGACGGCCTGCGCCGCTTGGGCCAGCTGGACAACACCATCCTGGTGGTGCATGCCGACAACGGCGCCTCGCAGGAGGGTGGCCCGTTCGGCGTCATGCACGAGATGAAGTTCTTCAACGGCATCATCGAGATGCCCGACGAAGCCGTGGAGCGCATCGACACCATCGGTGGTCCGAACAGCCACACGAACTACCCGTGGGGTTGGGCCCAGTGCGGCAACACCCCGTACCGCTGGTACAAGCAGAACACGCACGAAGGTGGTGTGCACGTGCCGATGGTGTTCCACTGGCCCGACGGTGTGCCCGCCGATCAGCGCGGCACCAAGCGCGACCAGTTCGTGTTCGTCAGCGACATCGTGCCCACCGTCTACGAGCTCATCGGCGTCGCGCCGTCGGCGGTGCGCCGCGGGCTGGAGCAGATGCCCGTCACCGGGCACTCGTTCGCCGCTGTACTCGCCGATGCATCCGCGCCGGCCACCAACACGGTGCAGTACTTCGAGAACGGCGGCAGCATGGCGCTGATCGCCGGTGAGTGGAAGGCAGTGCTCAAGCACACGCCCGGCTTCGACTACTCGTCGGAGGCGTGGGAGCTGTACCACCTGGCTATCGATCGCTCGGAGTGCAACGACCTCGCGGCAACGCACCTTGACAAGCTGGCCGAGATGATCGCGTTGTGGGACGACCAGGCCGAGCAGCACGGTGTGTTCCCGCTCGACGACCGCGGCGTGCAGCTGTTCGGGGCTCGCTTCCGGCCTCGTTCGCCGCACCCTGAGAACCGTCGCTACGTGTACCGCCCGCCGATGTCACCGTTGCCCGGTCAGGCTTCCGCGGCCATCGGCGGCCGCCACTGCGACATCGTCGCGCACGTGACCTTGGCTCCCGGCGACGAAGGCGTGCTGTTCGCCACCGGCACGCAGAACTCGGGTGTGTCGCTCTTCGTGCAGGGCGGCCGGTTCGTACTCGATTACAACGCGTTCAGTAACCACACCATCATCCAGTCCGACGTCGAACTGCCTGTGGGCGAATGCGAGCTGACGGTTCGGCTACGGCGCGGCGACGGCATGCTCGGCCGGGCCGAGATCGTTGTCGATGGTCGTGTTGCCGGCGCCGCCGATCTCGGTCTGTACATGCGGATGATCTCGTCCATCGGCCCAAGCGTGGGCGGTGATCACGGTTCACCCGTCTCGCAGCGGTACTCTGCGCCGTACGAGTTCACCGGTGTGCTGCACGAGATCGTCGTGCAGGCCAGTCCGGAGAAGTACGCCGACGTCGCCGATGCCGACGAACGCGCGGAGATGTCGCGGCAGTAGCGCGTCGTTCGGCAGCCAGTCGGTCAGTGAACGGCGAGGTAGATGGCAGCGCCGACGACGGCACAGCTCGCCAGCACGCGCGGAACACTCAGCCGGTAGCGGAACACGAGCACGAACGCGAGCGCAGTGACGAACACGGCTCGTGGACTGATTGTCGACCATACGGGCCCGGTGACCTGGATCAGGCCCCACTCGTGGGTGCGCGTGGCGGCGAACAGCGTGTGCAGCGCGAAGTAGAGCGACAGGTTGGCGATCACACCAACCACGGCGGCGGTGACTGCGGCCAACGCAGCGGAAAGACGGCGGTTGTGGCGCAGGCCTTCGATGTGCGGTGCACCCAGGAACACGAACAGGAAGCATGGAACGAACGTCACCCAGACCACCATGGTGGCGCCGAGCACGGCTGCGACCCACGGGTTCAGATCGCCGGGATTGCGGTACGCACCGAGGAATCCAACGAATTGCACGACCATGATCAGCGGCCCGGGTGTGGTCTCGGCGAGGGCGAGGCCGTTGACCATCTCGCCGGGGAGCAGCCACTGGTACACCTCGACCGCGCGTTGGGCGACGAATGCCAGAACGGCGTAGGCCCCACCGAAGGTGACGACCGCAGTGCCGGAGAAGAACACGCCCTGGTCGACGATGACATGGCTGCGGCCGAACAACTCGGCAGCTGCCAGCACGGGGGCCGCCCACACGACGAGCCCGATGGCGAGTATCTTCACCGCTCGCGCCAATGACGGCCGCTCGCCGTGGAGCGCATCGTCGGCGATCAGCGGCGCCGGCCCAGTAGCGCTGCTGCTCGGGGCAGATGGCGCGAACAGGTCGGGTCGCGCCCGCTGGCCGACCCATCCGGCGAGGCCGGCCGCGGCGATGACGATCGGGAAGGGCACGCCGAAGAGGAAGAGCGCGCCGAACGCCGTCAGGGCGACCCAGACGAGCAGTTGGTTTCGCAGCGCGCGGCCACCGATGCGCCAAACCGCCTGCGAGACGATTGCCAGCACCGCTGGGCCCAGCCCGGCGAACACGGCACTGACCGCGACTGTGGTGCCCCACTGCGCGTAGATCGCGGAGAGCACCATCAGCGTTACGTAACCGGGGAGCACGAACAGGATGCCGGCGATGAGCCCGCCGGTGGTGCCATTGAGCAGCCAGCCGAGGTAGATGGCCAATTGTTGCGCTTCCGGGCCGGGCAGCAGCGTGCAGTAGGAGAGTGCGTGAAGGAAGCGCTGCTCGCCGATCCAGCGGCGCTCTTCGACGAGTTCCCGGTGCATGACCGCGATCTGGCCGGCGGGCCCGCCGAACGTGCGCAGCGAGATCCCGAACCACGCGCGTGTCGCCGTGCGCTGCGCCACGACCGGTCGCTGCCGATGGGGAAGGGTGTCTGGCGGGTCCATGGGAGAGGGTCGGCGGCCACCCCGGCTGTGCGGGAGGGCCCGTCGGTAGCCTCGAACGCTAATGGAACCAGGTCCGCACACCCCGTTCGTGTTCGATGATTCGTTTGCTCGCGAACTCGTCGGCATGTATGAGCCGTGGAAGGCGTCCGCGGCGTCGCAGGCGCAGGCGCTCGTGGTCAACCGGGCGTTGGCCGACGAACTCGGCCTCGATCCGACCTGGCTGGCCTCTCCCGACGGCCTCGATGTGCTCGTCGGCAACGTGGTACCCGCAGGCTCGCGTCCGCTGGCCCAGGCGTACTCCGGGCATCAGTTCGGCAGCTTCTCGCCTCGGCTGGGTGATGGTCGCGCGCTCTTGGTAGGAGAGCTCATCGACGTGCAGGGCCGTCGCCGCGACCTGCACCTCAAGGGCAGCGGGCGCACCCCGTTCGCCCGCGGTGGCGATGGCCGCGCTGCGGTGGGGCCGATGCTGCGTGAGTACGTCATCAGCGAGGCGATGCACGCGATGGGCATTCCCACCACCCGGGCGTTGGCGGTCGTTGCCACCGGCGATCCGGTAGTGCGTGAAACGGTGCTGCCAGGGGCGGTGTTGGCGCGGGTCGCTGCCAGCCACCTGCGTGTCGGCACGTTCCAGTTCGCCGCCACTCATCACGATGCCCCGATGGTGCAGCGGGTGGCAGATCACGCGATCGCCCGCCACTTCCCTCACCTCATCGACCGGCCCGACCGCTTCCTGGGCCTGCTCGAGGAGGTCGTTCGCGTCCAGGCGGAACTGGTCGCGCGCTGGATGCACGTGGGCTTCATCCACGGGGTGATGAACACCGACAACACCACGATCTCGGGCGAGACCATCGACTACGGGCCATGCGCGTTCATGGATCGGTTCGACGCAGGGACGGTGTTCAGCTCCATCGACCATGCGGGTCGCTACGCATACGGCCGTCAGCCGTCCATCATCCAGTGGAACCTGGCCCGCCTGGCAGAGACGCTGCTGCCGTTGATCCACCACGAGTCAGATGTGGCGGTCGAGCTGGCCACCGAGGCTCTGCAGGCGTTCGGCGGGCAGTTCAACACGCTGTGGCTGAACGGCATGCGGGCCAAGCTGGGGCTGAACGGCGCCGAAGCGGACGATGCCGAACTGGTCAACGACCTCTACGACCTGCTTCACGCCCAGCAGGCCGATCACACGCTGTTCTTCCGTCGGCTCTCGGCCGCGGCCGCTGGCGACACGGAGCCGGTGCGGCGGCTGCTCAACGAACCGTCGTCGTTCGATGCTTGGGGTGCACGCTGGTCGCAGCGTTCCGGGAGCTCGGCGGCCGCCGTGGCCGGTGCCATGGACGCGGTGAACCCCGTCTACATCGCCCGCAACCACCTGGTGGAGGAAGCGCTCGCTGCTGCATCCAACGATGGTGACATGGCGCCGCTGCATCGGCTGAAGGATGCCCTCGACCAGCCGTTCACCGAGCGTGCAGGCTTCGAACGCTATGCGGAACCGGCGCCGGCAGCGTTCGGCCACTACCAGACGTTCTGCGGTACCTGACACGGCATGGCGGTCGCGCCCTCAAGGTGCCCGGCGGATGCGCTACAACTGGACCGTGAAGCACACCGCCAACGCCAGGCAATGGGTCGAGAAGATGACGTTGCGCGTCACCTCCACCGACCTCGACCGGCTGGCGAAGGGCATGCTCGCGAGCGTCGATCAGGTCAGCAACTCGCGTTGGGAGGCCGCTGTGCAGCGAGCGGCCAAGCTGCCCGGCGACGTGCGGCCAGAGAAGGTGAAGGCGCTCACCGACTCGTTCTCACGCGAGCTTGGTGCCTTCGGGGCGACCGCCGGCGCTGCGGCCGCTGCCCCAGCAGTGGGGACGGCAGCGACGATGATGGCGGCCACCGCCGAGCTGGCGTGGTTCACGGCCCGCGCCGGCGATCTGATCCTGACCGTTGCCGCGCTGCACGGGCGGGCTGCGCCCACGGTTGAGGAGCGGCGCGCTTGGCTGCTCGCAGTCCTGATCTACGGCGGCTCCGCCCGCGAGGGCTTCAGCAGGGCGATCAACGAGGCCAACACAGGGCTGCGCCCGGCGACGAACGCGAAGATCCCGATCACCACCCTTCGAACGGTCAACCGGCTGATGACCCCGCGCCTGGTGAAGCGCTACGGCGCTCGCCGCGGCGCCATCGCGCTGGGCACGGCGCTGCCGCTCGGCATCGGCGCACTGGTTGGTGGCAGCGCCAACTATGCGGCCGTGCGTGCACTCTCGCGTCACGCCGACGAGTTCTTCGCTCGGCTGCCGTATTCGGCCATCGACACGACGGCCACCGAGATCGACGGCGTGCTGCCCAGCAACTTCCCCGAGCCGGCACCGCGGCGCCGCTGGTCGCGGTAGCCCGGCTGATCAGCTGCAGTCGGCGCAGGTGCCGACCACGTCGAGGCGATGCCCCGAGGCGCGGAACCCGGTGTTTGCGATGGCGCCTTCCAACAACGTCTCGATGCGCAGCTCGGCGCTGGACGGTACGACGAAATCGTCGACCCGGCCGCAGCTGAGACAGATGAGGTGATGGTGATGGCCCATGAGGTCTTCGGCCAGTTCGTAGCGGGCCCGGTCGTCGGTACTGACGACCTTCTGCACGACACCGACCTCTTCGAGCATTGCCAGGTTGCGGTACACCGAGCTCTGTGTGAGCTTGGGCTGGGTTGCGAGTAGATCCGCGATGGTGGCCGGCCGGCCGGTGGCGGCCAGCAGCTCGACCAGCTCCCTGCGCCCGGAGGTGTACAGCTGCTCGGCACCGCGCAACCGTGAGGAGGCTGCGTCGTGGACGTGTCCGAGGTCGATCGCGGTGGAGGTCACGCGGCGAGCCTAGCCGCGGAAGGAAATCGTAGGAATCGTTCCGACCTAGATAGGAACCATTCTCTTCGGATGTAGCATCAGGGAATGCTTCTCATTCCGAACCGGTTCTCGTTGCGTCGCCACGCCACCGCCCTCTTCGTCGCCAGTGCGTCCGTGCTCGCCTTGGTCGGTTGCGGTACCGATGATTCCGCTGGCAGTGAGGGCGAGCCCACCATCGTGGTCACCTATTCGGTGCTGGGGTCTTTGGTACGTGAGGCAGTTGGGGACAGCGCCCAAGTAGTGGTGCTCATCCCCAATGGCTCGGACCCTCACGAGTGGGAGCCATCCGCCAAAGACATCGAACAGCTCAACAACGCAGACCTGATCGTGCGCAACGGCCTGGATCTCGAGGGCGGCATCCTCGATGCGCTGAACCTGGCCGCGGAGAACGGCGTGCCCACCTTCGTTGCCTCTGACCACATCACCGTGCGCCTCGTCGGCGAGGGCGAAGGCCTGCCCACCGGCGACCCCGACCAGGAGGCCGGCGCGCAGGACCCGCACCTGTGGATGGACCCGCTCACGCTGCAGGACGTGCTGGTTGCCCTAGAGCCGGTGCTGGCGGCGGAAGGCATCACGTCCACCGAAGGGTTCGCCGCCGCGATCGCCGGCCTCGACCAGTTGAACGACGACGTCACCGCCATCCTCACCCCGATCCCGGCAGAGAACCGCAAGCTGGTCACCGGTCACGAATCGCTGGGCTACTTCGCTAACCGCTACGGCTTCCAGTTGATCGGTGCCATCATCCCCAGCCTGACCACGCAGGCAGGCGTGTCCGCCGAGGAACTGTCGCGGCTGGCCGAGGCGATCGAGACGCAGCAGGTGAAGGCCATCTTCACCGAGATCGGCACCTCCGCGCAGGTGGCCGAGGCCATCGGTGCCGAGACCGGTGTGCAGGTGGTCGATCTCGCCTCGCACAACCTGCCCGACGACGGGAAGTACTCGTCGTTCCTCATCGACAATGCCAAGAAGGTTGCGGCGGCCCTTGCCTAGGCTGAGGACTCACCTATGTTCACCTGGCTGATCGCACCGTTCTCCAACAACGAGTTCATGCGCAACGCGCTCGTTGCCGGTGTGCTCGTGGCGGTGCTGTGTGCTGTGGCCGGAACGTTCGTGGTGCTGCGCGGGCTCGCGTTCATCGGCGATGCGCTGGCCCATGGTGTACTGCCCGGCGTCGCCGGTGCGTTGTTGCTGGGGGCGCCGGGCATGTTGGGCGCGGCAGTCGGTTCGGCGGTGATGATCATCGGCGTCAGTTTCGTGACAAACCGGTCGGGGCTGTCCTCCGACACGGCCATCGGGCTGCTGTTCGTGGGCATGCTTGCCCTCGGCGTGATCATGGTGTCGCGCACCGATTCGTTCAATGGCGACATCGTGCGCATCCTGTTTGGTGAGATCCTCGGCATCCGGCCCACCGACATCGCCCTGCTCGCCGTTGCCATGGTGGTCGTCGCCGCTGGTGTGGCGCTGCTCTACCGCCCGTTCCTGTTGCTGTGCTTCGACCCCGAGCAGGCGGATGTATCCGGGTTTCCCTCGCAGCGCTACCACGCGATCATGCTGGTGATGGTGGCCACGACGGTCGTGGTCAGCTTCCAGGCGGTGGGCACGCTGCTCGTGTTCGGCATGCTCATTGCGCCGGCCAGCGCTGGTGCGTTGTTGGCCCGGCGTATCTGGGCGATGATCGCCTGGGCGGCCGGCATCGGCTCGCTATCGGTGTACATCGGTCTGCTGCTCAGTTACCACTACGACCTATCGGCCGGTGCAACCGTGGTTTTCGTCACCGTCTGCGCGTTCTTCGTGGTGCTCGTGGTGCAGCTCGCCCGCCAAGCCGTCGCCAAGCCGTCCGTCGTGAACGGGTACGCGTCGTGAGCGGGTACGTGTCGTGAGCGGGTACGTGTCGTGAGCGCCGAGCCGGTCATCAGTGCCACTGGCCTGACGGTGGGGTACGGCGCCGAGCCCGTGGTCGAGGGCATCACGCTCTCGCTGCATCCCGGCGAGTCGCTGGCGCTGGTCGGCACCAACGGGTCGGGAAAGTCGACGTTGCTGAAGACGATGCTGGGGCTGCTGGCACCGGTGACCGGCTCGCTCGAGGTGCTCGGCTCAAAGCCCGGCTCGCGGCCCAAGCGCATTGCCTACCTGGGTCAGGCGCACACGTCGCGGTTCATCGTTCCCATCCGCTCAGTCGAGGTCGTCCGTATGGGTCGCTTCGCGACACTGGGGTTGTTGGGCCGCACCGCTGCCCGCGACCGGCAGTTGGTCACCGAGGCAATGGCGCACATGGACGTGACGCACCTGGCCGACCAGCCGTTGCGGTCACTGTCGGGTGGCCAGCAGCAGCGCATCTACCTCGCGCAGGTGATCGCCCACGACGCCGATTTGCTGGTTCTCGACGAGCCCACCAGCGGCCTCGACATCTCTGGGCGCGAGCGGTACCGCGAACTGGTCGATGCCGCCCTCGCTCGCGGCGCAGCAGTGGTCACCGCCACGCACGACATCGGTGAAGCATCGGGCTGCAGCCAGGTGCTGCTACTGAACCGTCGCATCGTTGCGCAGGGCCCGCCGCAGGATGTGCTCAACGCGGCGCGGCTACTGGAGACGTTCGGCATCACGCTGCAGGGCGTTCAGCACGGCGACCACCAGGACTTCGTGATGGGCGAGATACCGCACGGCCACGACGGCCACGGGCATACCCACGATCACCGCTGACAGTTGCGTCAGCGCTGCCCTGGCGTCATGTAGAACCAGATCGGGAACTTGGCACCGGAGTCGCGGATCGCGGCACGCGCGGCGAGCACGGTGGCACCAGCTTGCGTGCGGTCGAAGAACCAGTCTTCCATTGCGCGACCGCCCGGCGGTGGGCCATCGACCAGTTCGAGCGCGGCTTCCTCGTAGTAGGTGCTGATGTCGTGGCAGACCGCAACGGTGTTGCCGCCGGGGATGCCGGCGGTCGCCCAATCGGCGCCGTTGGCGATGGCGTGCAGCACGGCGAGGGCATCGGGTACGCCATCGGCGGTGACCGCACGCCCCACCGATGTGACGCCGCGGCGGGCCAACGCACGGTCGTAGGCGCGGCGTAGGCCGCGGGCTTCGTCGACCGCGGGCGGCAGGGTGGGGTCGAAACGCGGCGGCAACGCGCATGCCACCGGCTGTTCGTCGGCCTCGATCACTTCCGGGTGGTCCACCAGCACAGGGCCTGATGTGGCATCGAGCAGTGCGAAGGCGCGGGCCAGTACGTCGTGTTGGAACGCTGCGTCGGAGGGGTGGCCGAGCGGCCGGCCAAGCGGAAACTCGCAGTGCAGGGCTCGTGGGGGAGCGACCTTGACGGTCATCTCGCGCACGGAGGACAGCACGACGGTGGCGATGCCGGCGGCTTCGAAGACATGGGCGAGCACACTCACGGTGCGCGTGCACAGCGGTCAAACGGGTGTGAGCAGTACCACGTCCACGCCGTCGGCGCGCAGGGCGGCGGCCGCGGCGGGGCCGGTGTCGAGCCTGATGGTGGCCACGTCGTCGGGCTGGTTGCCGGCGAACGACACGTGGCGGGGAGCGACCCTGCCGATGATGCCGCGCTGGGCCAGTTCCTCGAGGCGGTCGATCGGGTAGACGACGTTGAGGTCGATCTGCATGCCGGTGTGGTCGAAGTTGGGGCTCCAGTGGCCCATCACCAGATCGCGGCGATCGCTGGCGATGAACCGGTAGCCGGTGTCGCCCGAGGAGAACGCGTCGTCACCCGCGGCGTACAACGCCGCCGAGGTGACGATGGCTACCGTCGCATCGGCGAGCGCCGGCGGGGTGACCCATGCCGGGTTCGGAAACGTGGGCGCGGGCAGCGAGCCGGAGTGGGCTCGCATCATCTGGTCGCCGTTCATGGGGCTCCGTTCGTGGCAGAAAGGTTCGGCCCCACCCAGCAGCGCGAGGTCGTGCCGCACCGTAGCCCACCACTGCCGAGGCAACTGAGTGCAGCGAGGGTCGAACGTCAGCCGATGAGTGCTGGCGCGAGAGCGCGCCACTCGTCGAACGGAAGTGCCCGCGGGTCGCTGGTGAGCACCTGCACACATACGTGGTCGGCGCCCGCATCGCGGTGCTGCTGCAGGCGTGCAGCGATGGCGGCTTCGTCGCCCCAGACCACGAGGGCGTCGACAAGGCGGTCGCTGCCGCCGTTCGCGATGTCGTCGTCGGTGAAACCCTGCCGCTTCCAGTTGTTCGAGTAGTTCGGCAGGCCGAGGTAGGTGGCCAGGTGCATGCGGGCGATCTCGCGTGCCTTCGTGGGGTCCGTTTCCAGCACCACACCTTGTTCGCTCGCCACCAGGCCATCGGGGCCGATGCCGGCGCGCGTCTTGGCGGTGAGCTCGGGCGTCACGAGGTACGGGTGGGTGCCAGCTGCGCGGGTGCGGGCGAGTTCCAGCATCCTCGGGCCCAGGGCGGCGATCACGCGATCGTTCGCCGCCAGCGGGGTGGGGGCAGCGTCGAGACCGTCGAGGTAGTTGGACATCGTCTCGATCGGCTTGGCATACGTGCCGGGTGCGTTCACGTGGTCGATGAGCGGGCGGTGGCTGATGCCGATGCCGCACAGGTAGCGCGGCCCGTGCTGGGCGGTCAGCCGGGCATGCTGCGCCGCAGCTTCCTCGGGGGTGTGCATCCAGACGTTGAGGATGCCGGTGGCGATGGTGGCGGTGGAGGTCGCGGCGAGCAGCGTGGCGAGCGGGCCGAACAGGTCGCCGCCGACATCGGGGATCCACAGCGCGGAGTACCCCAGTGCTTCAAGTTCTGCGGCTGCCGGCCCGATCAGGCCCGGGTCGCCGTACCGCAACAGGCCGCTCCAGATTCCAGTGCCAGTCAGACGTGTGCTCATGGCCGGGAGTCTGACAGCGCCGCGCCTCCTGCGCCGTGTCGGGGCCACCCGTTCCAGTTCGGCCTTGTCCCCTTGCGACTGCCCGATCCCTATCTCGTTCCGACAATGCAACGCGCCAGGCCTGGAACCCGGACTTTGCCGTCCTTCTCGTACTCCCGCACGTTCGCGATGACGATCGCCCGGATCCGTTCCCGTGCCAGTTCGTCGACCCGCTTCAGCGCCCCGACTGCGAGCGAGACATGCTCGCTCATCATCGCCCAGTACTCCTCTGGCGATGAGGTCACCAGCTCGACGGCGACATCCCACTCCGCAACGTCGCGCAGCCCCGCCGCCTTGTACACGGCGCTGACACAGCCCTCGGCCGCGAAACGGAACATGTTCGGCTGGACCGGGTCGGGTGGCGGCAACACCACCTCGGTCGCGATTGCCTGCATGAGGATCGACGTCCACGGGTTTTCCTCGGGCTTGACCCACACCGACGAACAGACTCGTCCTCCGGGTGCGAGCACGCGGGTGAACTCCGCTGTCGCCTTGGCGGCGTTGGGGAAAAACATGTACCCGAAACGCACCGAGACGCTGTCGAAGGTGGCGTCGTCGAATGGCAGATCATCGGCGCTGCACAACTTGGTCTCGATGTTGGCGACGCCCTGCGCGTGGGCTCGGCGTGCGGCGACGTCCAACATCTCTGCAACGAGGTCGGTCAGAACGACGCTCCCCTGCGGCGAGAGCCGGGCGATGCTCAGCCCGGGCTCACCAGTGCCGGCGGCAATGTCCAGATGCCGCTGATCGTCGTCGATGTTCAGGCGGTCGATCATGGCCGAACTGACCGCGCTCAACTGATCCATGATGACCAGGTCCCACTTCTCCCAACCTCGAGAGAGACCCGCCCACGTGGCCCGCTGTGCCTCCCGGATCTGATCGTCGCCCAGCATCGCCGCTCCGTTCTTGATGCGTCCAGCACACACGCAGGCACGCTCTCGCTCCCAAGCACTCTGCCTGAATGCGAGTGGTCTGTCCATCGAGGTCTTGAGAGGCCGGTCACCGGCCCGGCCTTCGCGTTGTCAGACGAGTCACCGATGCCGCCGATGGAGGGCAGGGCATGGATCTCGGTGAGGCGTTCGGTGCCTGAAGTGACGGGCGCACCGCCGCCGACCAAGCCCGCCGAGCCAGCCGCAACAGCGGCCTATCATCATGAACACCGACTCCCCCGGCAGAACCAGACCCTGTGGTCTGATTCCCAACTGGACCTGCCGCGGAGAGTCAGACACACCTCACCTCGTGACATTCTGTCCAGCGATAGGAGACCAATGATGGCAAGCATGAACGCTGCAGGGCCAACGACATCGACCTCGCCGGAACCTGGCGCTTTCGCTGCGCATCCCCGCATCGGACACACCTCGTTGTACGCCGACGATCCGTTCACCGCCGCGACAACGCTGGCCACCTTGCTCGGCGGCACGGTCATCGCGTTCCCGCCCCACGATGGTGGGTTCGTCTGCTTCCTCGATGCGGGCCGCACCGACTGGAGCGACGAGTTCGTCGAGTTCTATCCGCGAGACGTCGAGCTGTCGCCAATGCCCGGCGACACCCGCCCCCAGTTCTCTCCGGTGCCCGGTGGCCGTTCGATCGGTGGTGGGTCGCATGTCAACATCGTGCTCGACCGCACAGATGAGCAGATCGAAGAGATGTGTGCTCGCGTGGACCGTCCCTCGGGGTGGCGTTGGGCGGGCGTGATGGATGTCTGGATCGAGCCCCGGTTGATGGTCGAGCTCGTTCCTGGCAGGAACTTGAATGGACAACATGTCTGAGGATCGGAATGCACTCTTGACCGCGCTGGTCACCGAGCACTCCGTCCAGCAAAGCATTGCGAGTTCGACGATCGGAGAAGCCTCAGGGCGAGCGTCGCTCTACATGACGGCCCTCTCGTCGACGCTGATCGCCCTCGGATTCCTATCAGGCACCGAAGGTTTCGGGCCGTTCGTCGGTGCTGCATTCCCGGTTGTGCTCATTCTCGGATGGTTCACGATTGCTCGCCTGATCGACACCAGCATCCAGGCAATCGTCGCCAGCGAGCGAGTGAACACGATTCGGGCGTACTACACGACACTGACCGAGGACGCAGCGCAGTTCTTTCCGGGGGCCGGCCATGTGGCCGGACGCGACACTACTGAGGTTGCATTGGCGCACACACGGCTGGCACCTTTCTTGACGACGGCGATGATGATCGGCACGGTTAACGCCGTTCTGGCAGGTGCCTCGGCTGGCCTTGCCGTGACGGGCGGGTTCGGCGCTTCCCTGACAGTCGGTGTGATCGGCGGGATCGTCGTCGCCATAGCAGCAGTGGCAGCGGCGTTTCGATATCAGCAGTCACGATTCACCAATGCGTTCCCGGGAGCGTGAACCGCAAAGCGGGTCGATCCCCCGCTGAGGTCAGGGCGTGTTCCCCCTGCTGGGGAAGCGATGTTCCGTTGGTCGAAGGGCCTCAGATTGCCTCGACCGTGGCGTAGTGATCTCGCACGCCGAGGGCCGCACGTGTAGGCCCTTTATGGCTCACCGTCTGCTCCGTCGGTAGTGTTCGCATTGTGATGACGGCGTAACAGACCGCAGAGCAGAAGGGCTGCCCCCCAACCGGTTGGGGCGATCGGCAAGGCCATCGACCACCTCCTTCAGATGTCGCAACCCGACGAAGAGTTGCTGGCGGCCAGCCTCACCTTGAATCCCACGTTCGTTCATCGATCAATCACATTTGTCGGCGCAGTCGACGAACTCGGCAAGAGCACGAAAGTCGTTCTGGCTGCGACAAATCTTCGGCTGATCATCGGCGCCACGGGGGCCGGAGGTAGCCCCTTCGCTAGGAGACGATCACGTACCAGGGACTCGAGATCGTCGCTAGGGACAAGAAGGAGCTGACGCTGCGGTGGCCGGACGGCGAAGCGCGGTTCCGTGGCGCAGCCAAACCCACCCATGCTGCCATCGCTGCCGTCTCGCGAATGATCCGTTAACCGCACCAAGGAGTCAGCTCAGGGCTTCAACGGCTGCGCAGAGTTCGGGGTCGAGGCGCACCGAGACGACCTCAGCGGGGCTAGAGCCCATGGATGGTCGTCCGCCTGACCCATAGCAACAACGGTGCCGAAGCACAATGGCGGACAACGACTTCACGAAACACGGCGGGCCCGATCGGGCGTGAGCAACGGTTCGGCGAGGTACTGCGATGTTCTACTGTTGCCGAATGATTCCTCTATTGCCCGATGATGGCTGTGATGTCGACGACGTTCTTGCTGAACTGGCCGCCAAACGGGGCGCCGACGTGGACTGGGCATCGGGTCGATCTTTCGGCATGGTGTATGACGGGGGTCCTTCGGTGCATGAGGTGGCAGAGCGCACCTCGAAGGCGTTCCTTCACGAGAACGCACTGAACACCAAAGCGTTTCCATCGCTCGGATCGATCCAGTCGGAGGTGGTTCGATGGACGGCCGGGCTGCTCCACGGGTCAGCGGGCGTCTCGGGCTTCCTCACCAGCGGTGGCACGGAATCGATCCTGTGCGCGGTGCTGGCAGCACGCGAACGTGCACGAGCAGAACGCGGCATCAACGCGCCGGAGATGGTTGTCGCCGAGAGCGCACATGCGGCGTTCCACAAGGCCGGTCATCTGTTCGGGGTAACGGTCCGCAAGACGCAGGTTCGGCCCGATTGGACTGCCGACGTCGATGCGATGGCCGCGGCGGTCAACGACAACACGGTGCTGGTCGTCGGGTCGGCTCCGCAGTATCCGCAGGGTGTGGTGGATCCGATTCCTGCGATCGCTGCGCTCGCCACAGAGGCGGGCGCCAACTGCCATGTGGATGCGTGCATGGGCGGCTTCGTACTGCCCTTCGCAGAACTGCTCGGAAGACCCGTTCCGCCGTGGGACTTCCGAGTCGATGGGGTCACCTCCATCTCCGCAGACATCCACAAGCTCGGATATGCACCCAAGGGTGTGTCGGTTGTGCTCCACGCGTCGGCAGCGTTGCGCGCGTACCAGACGTTCGTGTTCGACGACTGGCTCGGTGGCTTCTACGCATCACCCAACATTCAAGGCACTCGCCCGGGCGCACCGATGGCCATGGCGTGGGCGGTGATGCGACACCTCGGCGTCGACGGCTACAAGGCGCTCACCTCCACCGCCCTCGATGCTGCCGACAGGCTTCGGGCGGCGATCGCTGAGATCGACGGCATTCGTGTGCTCGGTGACGGCGCCTTCCACCTCGTTGCGATGGCGGGCGACGCCGACTCGACGGGTGGTCCTGTCGACGTGTTCGCGTTGGGCGACGCACTGCAGCGGCGGGGCTGGTTCCACGACCGGCAAACACCACCCGACTCGCTGCACTCAACTGTGTCGAACGGCAACGCGGCTGTCCTCGACGACTACATTCGAGCTCTGCGCGACTCGGTGAACGAAGTGCGCGGCACGGTGGCGACCGACCGGGCCACGAACTACGCGACTTTGGAATGAGCATCATGGACCCCGACATTGCCAAGGCGCAGGCGTGGGCCACGATCGACCGAATCGAATCCGAGCTGATCGAGATCAGTCACGCCATCCACGACCAGCCAGAGCTCTGCTACGAGGAGCACTTCGCTGCCCACACGCTGTCGAGTGCAATGCAACGGCACGGCATCGAGGTCGAGGCGCCGGCCTTCGAGCTCCCCACCGCCTTCGCCGGCCGCTGTGGAAGCGCTGGTCCCCACGTGATCATCTGCTGCGAGTACGACGCGCTGCCCGGCATCGGTCACGGCTGCGGCCACAACATCATCGGCACCGCCGGCATCGGCGCCGGCATCGCGTTGGCTCCGCTCGCCGAACACCTCGAGGGTCGGCTGACCACGCTCGGCACACCGGCAGAGGAGGGCGGTGGCGGCAAGCTCCGCCTCCTCGAACGAGGGGCCTTCGCCAGCGCCGACGCCGCAATGATGGTGCACCCCGAACCGGCCAACGTCGAGATCGTGCCCTATCTCGCGAACGAGACGCTGGTGATCACGATGCACGGCCGCGCCGCGCACGCCTCGTCGTCGGCACGCGCTGGCATCAACGCCCTCGACGCACTCGTGCTCGGCTACCAGGGCGCCAACGTTCTGCGCGCCAACCTGCGCCGAGACGAGCGGGTCTTCGGCATCATCACCAACGGTGGCGTCGCCGACAACATCGTGCCTGCCGAAGCAACCGCCCGCTACCGGATCAGAGCTCGCAGCAAGGACCGACTCGACGGGCTGCGAGCCCGGCTGACCGAATGTTTCCAAGGCGCCGCCCGCCAGGTGGGTGCGACCTGCACAATCGAGTCGCTCGGCGGCTACCTCGACCTGCGCGCCAACAGAGCGCTCGCGGCCGCCTTCCGGGTCAATGGCGAGTCACTCGGCCGACACTTCCTCGACCCCGCCACGATTCCGATCGAGGCCGCAGGTTCGACCGACATGGGTAACGTCAGCTACGAGCTCCCAGTCATCCACCCGGTGCTTGATGTTGGAACCCTTTGCGCAGGACACACCATCGAAATGACCGCAGCATCGGTCACACCCAACGCAGACCGCTGCCTACTCGACGCCGCCAAAGCCATGGCCGCCACCGTCATCGACTTCTGGACCCAACCCGAACTCCGCGCTCGAGTGTCCGCAGAGTTCTCCACTTCCACCCGCCAACGGCCCTCCGATAGTTAGTCTCGTTCCTTTGAGCCTGACGCTGGTGATCGGGTCGTCCGGCAACGTGGGAGGTCCGCTGATCAAAGCGCTCCGAGATCGGGGTGTTAGGTCCGGCGTTGAACCGGCTGTGGGCGCAGCTGGCGGTGTCGGGTCGTAGCCTGCCAGGCCCGGTGGGCCGGTGTCTGGGCTGGTGGCCACGAGCGTGGAGAACGTGGCGATAACGGTGCGTGACGCGGTGCGGTGGGGGAGGGTCCTCAAGTCGCCGGCGGACCTAGCCGACCCGTCGAAGCGGTCAGCGACATACCGTCCAATCAAGGCGTGGAACATCGAGTCGCTTCGCACGTTTCTCGAACCGACCAGGGGCGACGAGCTGTCGCCGTTGTGGATGCTGCTCGCCACCAAAGGGTTCTGTGGCGAGCTCTTCGATGATGCAGGTCTTGAGATATGTTCGTGTTTGCAATCGCGTCGTTGAACCCGTTCAGGCGGCGTTTTTGCTTTGGAATCAGTTTCGCTTCGAACTCGCCGTTGCGGTCGCTGGGTCACCTTCACCGGCACCGCCACCGCATCGGTCAAGTGAGGGGGACCCACTTCAGGCTTGATCCGTCGCGGTTGCTACCCGACCCCGGCCGGCCGGATCGCGGGCCTCGTAACCGAGATGAGTAGTCAACTCGGTCTGCGCCGTCCAGTTCATCAACCGGGACGTCCACTCGGGCAACGAACAGATCCAGTCTGCCCCTGGGATCTATAACAACACGAATTGTCCCACTTCACCCTGACATACAGCGCATGGACAGGAAGCGACCCAGTGACGGGCGCAGAGGCTAGCGAGTGAAGAGGTGGCGATGGTCGTCGATGTAGGTCTGGAGAGTTCGACTGGGACGGTGTAACAGCCTCGGCATCTCGTCGTTCGCCTTCGCGGCAAGACCGAGCTTCGCGATGATGTTGATCAGCAACTGCACTCGCACATAGTCGGGCGGCGACCCAGCAGTGAGTAGCTCTCGCCGGTAGCGCAGCAGGCCGATGGGCTCGTAGCGGATCGGGCGAGCCAACGACGCCGACAGTCGGGATGCCACCTCGTGATAGCCGATCGCCGTTGGCCCGGTGAGCGTGTAGATCTTTTCGCGATGGTCCAGAGGTGAGCCGAGGACCAGCGCAGCGACGTCGGCGATGTCGCGGGTGTCGATGAAGCTGGTCCGTCCGTTGCCGCTCGCCAGTCTGATCCGGTCGTGATCACGGATGTCGGTGAGGTAGGCGCCAGCCAGGTTTTGCGCGAAGAAGGCGGGCCGCAGCATCGTCCATCCCAGTCCCGATTTGCGGAGGTCCTGTTCGATCTGCCAGTGCGGCATCACACGGTTGACACCCATCAGCGACAAGAACACGACGTGCTCGACGTGCGCGTTCACCATTGCGGTGATGAACGGTCGGATGTAGCGCTTCGTGTCGCTGATTGGAGGCGGGCGCATCAGAAAGACGCGGTCGACTCCATCGAGCGCGGCCGCGAACGTAGAAGGCCGCAAAAAGTCGAGCGCTCGGGCCTGTCGGTCTTCGGGCATTGCGGTTTGATGCGTGCCGATCACTTCAGCGCCGCGCTCTCGGAGTGCGTCGAGCAGCGGAGCTCCAACATTGCCCGACGATCCCGTCACCAGCGTCAGACTCATAGGGACGAGACTACTGTCGCAGGGCTACTCCCTCGGACCAGATGACGTCGTGACAACGTTGCAAAGGGTTTTCGTCATCCGCCGGTCGTCCTCCCCACCCTCCTCGGTAAGACGCAGACCAACAAGGCAAGGATGCACCGCAGTTGGCAGAGGGGCAAGGGAGAACGCCGCACCAAAGAAGAACTGTGTTCGTCTACAGTCCAGACCATGTTGATCGACTCCTTGCTCTTCCGTCAGGTGCTCGGCCACTGTCCCACGGGGGTCACGGTCGTCACCGCTACCCGCGCCGACGGCAGCCCG
>Ga0105047_10001276_pt1 | contig 44884 bp, 34 predicted proteins | sample MAT04_FD_78384 | JGI IMG/M metagenome (GOLD analysis project Ga0105047, IMG submission 78384) | Freshwater microbial communities from Lake Fryxell liftoff mats and glacier meltwater in Antarctica - MAT-04 (megahit assembly) | ecosystem: Environmental > Aquatic > Freshwater > Ice > Liftoff... | reverse complement strand
TGAACTGCGAAGTCAGCGTGGCCAGTTCGTCGTTGAGTTCTTCAATCTCCCGGGTCATCTTGGCCAGCTTGGCCGGAAAGCCGTTCGGGCCATTCTGCTGGGCGGTTAGCTCGGCGTTGGTATCGGCCAGCGCTTGCAGCTCGGGCAGAGATACCAGGGCGGCGCGCGCCCGGCCCGCCTCGGCAGCTTGCGAAGAAGCTTCTTCCTGCCGGCGCAGATTCAATAATTCTCGGCAACGTTTGGCTGTCGCGTCGGCCTGACGAACCTCGAACGCTGCCACGTCCTGGCGCGCCGTGATCAAATCGGGATTGGCCTCGTACCACAGTCGCTCGCTCTCGTACTCGGCCACTTCACGCTGAATCGCCATGCGAAGCGCCACAAGAAACGCGCGGCGCGCCTCGGGTAGGTCGATCGATTCCGGCGCAGGCGTGAGCGTCGATAGTTCTTGTTCCACTTCTTTCAATCGCTGCTGCCCAGCCGCCAACAGTTGCGGCAGCTCCGCGCGGCGTCGCTTGGGCTCGGCTTCGCGCATGGCCAACATCTGCTGCGCCGCTTTCAGCGCGGCTTCTGCTTCGGGCAGACGCTGTTCCAACTGCGCGAGCGTGGCCGTGGGAGAAACTTCGGGCGTTAGTTCCGCCGGCGCATGGTCGAGCTGAGATCGCAGCCGCGTCAGCTCTTCCGGACCTTCTGCCCGTTCGGCCTGCGCTTTGACCGAGCGCGCGGACCATTCGGCCGCGGTTTTGAGTTGTTCGAGCGTCTGCTTATAGAGGTCCAGCACCTTCGGCTTGAGCGCCGGGTCGAGATCGCCAGACGCTTCGATCCGACTGATCCGCGATTGAATCTTTTCCGGAGTAACGACGGCCGGTCCAACTTCTGCGTCCGGTTTATCGTCCGCCGCGCGAGTCGCGCCGGGCGGTACGAGTGCCAGCAGCAGAGCCAGCAGCGGCAGGAGGGCGAGCTTGCCCAGGCGGGTCAGCAAACGAGCTCTTGCAATTCTCAAAGGCATGACTCTCTCCACTCAGCGCGAGACCGCCAGAACGAGCGTGGCGACGGCGTTTGGCCCTGAGCTTCAGGACCGCGCAACCGTTCGGAGGCGCCAACAGGCAACAGGCGGATAGCGGGGGGCGGATTGTAGTAGGCCGGCCCAGGATCGAGAACCCCGCTTGGCGCCAGCTATCGCGCGAAATGAGAGTTTGGGCAACCAGACAGGGAGGGGGCGACTTACATAGCGCAAATATTTGCGAAACAACGACCTCACATGGATGTGAGGACAAAATAGCGACGTAAGTCGTTATTTTGCGAGCTGCGCGAAGCTTTGCTTTGCGCCGGGCGAGGTTGAAAAACGCCACGACGGCGTTTTTCAACAGGCAGCTAGGAACCAGTCGCTCGGCGCGGGAAAGAGATCGCCGTAACAGAAACCGGGCGACTGCGCTAGCTAGCGTAGGACGACCAATGCGGTCTGCCAGCAACATCGACCGACCCAAGGAGGGGAACGCCGACACACCTCGAACGCGGAACGATTGCGATGCGACTGACGACATTTGACCAAATAGTAACCATCGGCGCCGCCCTCCTAACCCTCTGCGCCGCCGAACGCATCATGCTCGACTGGGTGATGCTGCTAGTGGGTTGATGCCGCGAAGCGGATCAAACCCTCAACCCCCGGCTTGCAAAGCCGGTGCTCTGCCAATGGATCGCCGGCCCATAATCTGTGCGCCGTCGTATGTGGTCTGACCGAAGTTGTCCGCTTATTCGCTGAGCGCATCGCCGGCGTTGGCCGTTAAGCGTTTGAGCAGGTTGGCGGGGTCCAACTCCTTGGCGGTAAATCGGCGGACGCTGCCGTCCGCGATGAGGGCGATCAGCGACTTCCCAGGGCCGACGATCATTCCCTTGGACGGTTCTCTAGGGTCAACATCAATGTCCTCCGGTTTCGTCCAGACAACGGCGTGATCGTCGTCCATTTCGACCAGCAGAATTGTGTTGCTAAGCCCGTCGATGATTTCCTTGATCTTCATTCCGGCAGGGCCGCCGAAGATTCCTTTTGGCACTATCGGCGCCAGGTACGTGGTGCGCCCGGCGGCGGCCGACGATAGTGGGCTGCGAAACAACGCGGGCATGCGATCGATCAGCGCGCGGTTGTGCTCGCTGTCCCAAGGCTCGTCCAGATGGAACTCCTTGTAAAGATCGTTTGCGTCAAGGAACGGCAGCAGGGCCACGCGCCAGCTCAGTAGCGGCTTTCCATCCGTGCTAAGAATTGCCCGCGGCGGAAAGGTTTTGTACTTGTCGGCGTAGCTGTGCATTGCCAGGCCGAATTGCTTGAGGTTATTGACGGAGCGCGCGGTGGCGCCGCCCGCCCGGGCCTGTGCCAAGGGCGGAATCAATAGCGCCGCCGCCGACTGCAGCCCACCGTCGGATTCGTTCCATTCCCGCGTCAATTGATCCCCTTGAACACCTGGAACCAGATTCCTTGCCAGTTCTTCGAACTTAGGAACCATGACCAAGACGTCAGACCGCCTGGCTAGAATCGTGACAATGTGATTCAGTCGGCCGACCAGCGCCGTGGCCGTCTCTGCATCGCTTGCCTGTGCGACGAATCGGACCGACAGGGCTTGCGGTGGAGCGCTGACGCCGAAGGCAATCCAGCGCAAGCCACTCGTGAGCGGAGCGATCGATCCGCCACCGACCTCTGCCGGCAGCTTGGGCATCATCTCTTCCACCACGCGCCGGACTTGGGCCGATGGGACGAACAGCACTTGCGCAGCGCTTCCGCTCACTGCCTGAAATGCATCGGCAACTTCTGGCCGAGTTTGTTTCCGCACCGGGACTTGGGATCGTGGGCTAGGCTTTCGCACTCGCTCAATGGCCGCAGGCAACGCAATCACCAGGTTGCCATCTTGATGCAGTGATTCCGACTTCGGCCCAATAAACTGTGAAGCGCCGAGCAGTTGAAAGATCTCTTTCGCCTTGTCGGTTTCGTTCGCGGCGAGCGGAACGACGATCATCACTGGCGACTTGGGCATATCCGCCACGTTGCTAAGCAGAAAGATGTCTTGGACGCCCTCCTCTTTCAGCCGCGCAACTCGCTGGCCGATAAAGGCGGTCAATAACGAAAGCGTGGCAGAAGATTCTTTGGGGAGTTGCAACGCCTCGGCCAGTTTGGCGCCAGTTGCCGCGGCGTCGAATGCGCGCAGGTCGACGTGCGCGATCAGTAGCGTCTGATCGTCAACAAGCGGAGCAATTGCCGCCGCCAACCGATCGGATTCCGCTCGGGTTGCATCCGGCTGTTGTGCTGTCGTCGTGGCAACGCTAGCCGCAATGGCGAGCATGCAAAGTAGCAAGTGAATGGATCGCATGAGTTCGCTCCTTGTTCGTGCGAAATGCTGAGCGTGCGTGAATGCTGTTTGTGCGAATTGCTGGCGCCGGATCAAATGACAAAACTCGCGAATGTCACGGCGTAATCGTTACTTCGTAATGCAGCGCCGCGTTTGAGGATTCCATCTTTAGAGGCGCAGGGCTGGTGATCGTGGCCTTGGCGCCATCGATCGAATAGGAGAATGGGCGGCCGGTGACAGGATCTGTCAGTACCGGCGCCAGCTGGATTTCTTCGAGCGTTGACGGCAGCTTGCCACCGTTTGCCGCAGCGTGCATTCGCAACGCATTGACTGCCGCCAGCACCGCGATCCGGCGATCGAGCCGCGCCGATGCGAACGAAGCGCTGTGAATGCCCGGCAACAATTCCGTGAGCGGAAAGCCTTCTAGCGTGTCGCGGCTGCGCGTCACGGCCATCTCTGCTTCCATCGCTCCCGGATTCTGCTGCCAGAAGGGCAGGTACATCCATTTGAAGACGTTATCGCGCAGCCGATAGAACGCGTCGAGTTTATAGATCGCCACGACCTTGGGGACGGGCATCGCGTCGACATCCTCCACCGAATGCCCTAGCTTCATCAAAGATTGCCTGGCTGCCGGATACGTTTTGACCGCCAACATGGTCGACAACAGCTGGCTGGCTTCGGGTGTGACCGGGCTCCCCGTGAATTGATTGATCGTTCCGTCGATTTTGTGAACTAGCTTCCGCCACTCGTCGGGCGTGTAGTCCGCGCCGTGCAGATCCTGCACGCCGGGAAAGGCAAAGTCGACAAAGTTGAGTTCCGCGCTCAGCCCGAGCCGCATGTCGATCAGTGGTCGTGGGAGCGCCATCAAAGCCCAGTACATGTTCGGGGCGTTGGGCGCCCGCATCAGCGCTTCGACCTGGTCGAGCATCAGTCCGGCGATCGCGGCGCCCACCAGCGCGTTGACGAGCGTAGGTCCTTCCGCGACTTGGCGGGCCATGGCAAAACCGGTCTGCAGGGTGTGGACCGCTTCATCATATTTCAGGTCGTGAATCTGCAATCGCGCCTTGGCCGCCAGCACGCGGGCAATCGATCGCATTCCCTGCACTTCGGGGAGTAGCACGTTCCAAGGCTCCTCGTTCCGCAGGGCGAGTTGCCAATCGCAAGTCTCCATCCGCGCCGCGCGATCAGCCTCGTTGAGCGCGAACCGATAGGGCGCTAGATCCGCTTCCACTTTATCTCGCGGTAATTTATCGATGGGTGTATCCAACCATTCGCTGCTAATCCGAATATCCCGTTCCGACGCCTCGGGTGAGCGTCGCGTGCTAAATTCCATGGTGATCTTGTTGTAGACCAGCGCCGCGTTTCCCGGCTTCAGGTCCAAGAATGGAGGGAGCAGCCGATAGCGCAAAGCTGGCTGGGATTCTTTCGTCGGTGGTCCAACGAATTGGATCACCGGCGCCTGGTTCGCCGGCGGATCTTGCGCTTGCGCGCTGATTGCACAGTGCAGCGTCATCCATAGCGCCAAGATCCATGGCGTAGCCGACGAAAAATGATTTAGAAGACGGCGCATATCAGTGCTCCTAAAGCTAGGAAACCTATTGGGCTAGTGAGTTGCGGGACGAACGCCTGATGAACTGATGAGCTCGGACTATTAGGCCTCGGGCGATGTTCGACGGTTTGCTTTCGCGTCCCCGCCGAGCCAGTGGCGGCGAAGTTCCGAATAACTGACTGGAGGGGGCGGGGCGTCGTCGGCATCATCGGCGCGAATCGTCGTGTCGCCCCGTGGCCTGGTCGAAACGTCGTCGGACTGGGCACGCCAATCTTCGCCGTTGCCGTCCAACGAGCGATGCCTCCGGCGCCAGGCGGCCAGATTGTCTCTCTCCAGTAACTCGACGAGTGCGTTGGGAACGACTCCGATGGATCTAACATGGGCCGCAACGGCTGTATCGGCCGCAGCCGCCGGCGCATCGCCAACGGGTGTCTTCAGGGTATCGCCGACCGGCGCCGCAGCCTGGCCTGCCCCCGAGTCGCCCTGTGGCGACTCGACGCGTTCGGCGGGCCCCGCCGCAGGCGCGTTCCAAGCTACGATCAATCTGCCAGGCTCGACATTGATGGCCAGCAACTGCGCCGCAGTGGCGCAGACCAACAGCGCGGCGGCGGCCGCCAGACCCAGCCCCCAGCGTTTCCAGGAATACGCGCGCCGCTGTTCGCGCGAGATCCGCAGGCAGACTGCGGCCAGATCGACTTGCGTCTGCCGGCGCGGAACAAGATCCAGCAGCCCGAGCGTGGCGCGGATCGCGCTCCACTCTTCCTGGCAGGACTCGCACTGGGCCAGATGCTGCTGGCAAGCCGCGGCGCTGGTGGCGTCCAGCTCGTCGTACGCCAGAGTGGTCAGGTTCTCGAGAACTTCTTGGCAACGCATGACACATTCCTCAACAAAAATCCCGATGGACGTAGTTCATTCAGTTCCGGTCACGCCCCGGCGATTCAGCTCGCTACGCAATTCACGCAGCGCCGTGGCGACGCGCGATTTGACCGTTCCCAGCGGAATGCCTGTCGTCTCGGCGACTTCGGCAAACGACAACTTTCCAAAATGTTTCAGCACGAGCGGCTCGCGCAAGATCTCAGGCAGTGCCCTGACTGCGGCGTCGACGATCTCGGCCGTTTCATGGGCGGAGAGGGCGTCGGTCGGTGTTTGCGCGCTCGACGCCTGATCTTGCGCGTCGAGCGATTGTTTCGGTCGGCGAATCTCGCGGCGGCGATTGTCTCGCGCCACGTTCAAGGCGATTCGATAAACCCAGGTCGAAAACGAATGGCTCGGACGGTAACGCTCGCGCGCTCTCAGGATTCGCACGAAGACTTCCTGGCACAGGTCGTCCACGTCGGCCCCCGGTCCGGCCAGTTGCCCCACCATCCGTCCCAACGGCTGTTCCCAGCGGCGCACGATCTCCTCGAAGGCCACGGCGTCGCCATGGCGGCAGCGAGACATCAGATCGTGATCGCTTGGATCGGTCGGACGTTGCATGCAAACAATGACAACGAAATGGGGCACGGCCAGACAGTCACACCTGACGCACGCACCCTATTACACGCTGGGTGGATCGCCTTGGCCGAAAGAAAATTGTAAAAACGCCAAATGCCAGGTCCGCGGCGACCGGGAGTTATAATCAGGGTCAACGGGCAGGCACGAATTCGAGTCGCGAATGGCCGAAAGGACACGAGAAACATGGCGCTGCGTAGTTTGAATAGCCTGGTGGTCGCCGGACTGGCCGCCGTCATTTTCTGCTGCCTCGCAGCGCAATCTCTGCAGGCGGCTGCGCGGCGGCCGAATGTCGTGCTGATCATGACAGACGACCAGGGCTATGGCGACTTTGGGTTTCATGGAAACCCGGTCATCAAAACCCCCAATCTCGACCGGCTAGCGGCCGAAAGCGTGGAGCTAACGCACTTTCATGTCTCGCCGGTTTGTTCGCCGACAAGATCCAGCCTGCTCACCGGGCGTTACAACTATCGCACCGGCGTGGTCGATACGTACCTGGGCCGATCGATGATGGGGACGGACGAAGTCACGCTGGCGGAAATGCTGCGAGACTCCGGCTACAAGACCGCGATCTTCGGAAAGTGGCACCTGGGAGACAACTATCCCTTGCGCGCTATGGATCAGGGCTTCGAAGAATCGCTGGTCCATCGGGGTGGCGGGATCGGCCAGCCTTCGGACCCGCCCGATAACCATTCCTATTTCGACCCCGGCATGGTCCATAACGGACAAGAAGAACGGGCGAAGGGGTACATCAGCGACGTTATCACGGACGCAGCCATTGCCTATGTGAAGGCGCAGCGCGACCAGCCGTTTTTCGTTTACCTGGCGTACAACTGCCCTCACACGCCGCTCGAGGTTCCGGAGAGCTATCGCGAGGTCTATGCAAAGTTGGACCTATCCGCCGGGGCGTTTCCAAAAGTCGGTCGGCCTGTCGAAGGGAAGCAAAACCCGGAGGAAATGGCCCGCCTGTACGGCATGATCACCAATATCGACGACAACCTGGGCCGGCTGTTCCAAACGCTCGAGGATCAGAAGCTGGTGGAGGATACGATTGTCGTCTTTCTCACAGACAATGGTCCGCAACAGCCACGTTTTAATAGTGGACTGCGCGGCCGCAAGGGATCGGTCTATGACGGTGGGATCCGAGTCCCCTGTCTGGTGCGGGCGCCGGGCAAACTAAAGGCCGGACGCAAAGTCGACGCCGTATCCGCGCATATCGACCTGACGCCAACCCTACTGGCCGCGTGCGGCGCCCAGGTTCCGCCGGACGCCAAGATGGACGGCATGAATCTTTGGCCACTGCTGTTGGGCGATACCGACAAACTGGCCGAGCGCACGCTCTTCTTTCAGTGGCATCGGGGGGACGCGCCACAGGCGTTTCGTGCGTGCGCCGCGCGCGATCCGCAATATAAGTTGGTGCAGGCCCAAGGAAGCGGCGATGGCCAGTTCAAGTCCGGCGGCAAGTTCGAGATCTTCGATCTCATCAACGACCCGTACGAAGAACGCGACCTGTCGCAGACAAAGCCCGAGATCGTCGAGCGACTGAAGCGCGAGTACGACGCTTGGTTTCAGGACGTCAGCGGTAGCCGCGGCTTTGCGCCGATCCGGACTGTGATTGGCAGCGAGCGGCAACCGCGCGTCATGCTCACGCGGCAAGACTGGCGAGGGCCGCGCGCCGGTTGGGGGAAGAAGGACCTCGGCGCGTGGGAGCTGACCGGTGAGAAGTCGGAGGTATATGACATCACGGTTCGTTTTGACTCGATGACAAAAGCGGGTGTCGCCCGGCTGCGGTGGGGAGACGCGGCCGTAGAGCAGCCCGTGGCGGCGGGGGACCGCCAGACGAGGTTCCACGGGGTGAAATTACCCTCCGGGCCACTGCGTCTGGAGGCGATTTTGGACGGAGACGGACCACCATCGGGGGCCCATTACGTGGAATTGCAAGCATCGGGCGACAACCGATAGCGCTCGAACCATTTAGAATCCACTAAAACGGGTGGTTCATCGCTCGTAACTCTCGTAAAATAAGCCAAAACGTGATAGCACTCCGATCGGGAGGACTTTGCGGTTTTTTTGCTTGACGCACTGCCCGCTGGTTCTTAGAATCGGGGCTAATCGATGGCGGAAATGTCTCCGCCACGCACGTTCTCTTTTACGCCCGTTTCATAGGAAAACGCTACTGAAGTCCGACAAAGAGTTCTTCGTTTAACTCTCTCTGTCCGTGATTTTCTTTAGCGTAGGGTTTCCTTTGAGACATTCTTTTGGGCGTGTTCACTTCCGATTCGTCGTTCGCTGGCTGGGCGTTTCTGCGCTCGTCGGTGGCCGGATCTTTAGTGCGTTCGTCGTCGCCGGCGCCGTTTCGGTTGTGGGTTTGCCCGCTGCCGTATTTGCCGCGGACGAGATCAGCCCAGCCGCAAATCATTCCACTGAAGTCGCGCCCCAGGGCAGCGATATCAGTGATGGCGAACCCAGCGACAACGCATCGAGCAAGCCTGAACCAAACAATTTTGAAGAGGATCGTGTTCCGCCGGGCGGATGGCAGAGCCAGCCGATCACGATCGAGCGTCGCTGAGCGAAGCGAATCCGCTTGCTAAGCGAAGCGAGAAAAAATCATTGATCTGCAGTTTTGAGTTGCGGGAGTTGGCCAGTCGGAATGTCACAGAGCAGAGGCATCAGCTTGGACGTTCAGGGGCCTGAGTGTTTTGAAGTCTGAAGAGTGTTGTGAGTCAACTTGAGTTTGCAGCGAAGTTCGGAAGTGCCAGGCGTGGCGCTGCGTGTACCAAAGAGCTCATCCGAGGATGCTAGTGAAAACCGATTCTGAGTATGTCATCCCACTGAATGTCAACCGGTTATTCCCTAGTGAAAGGTGTTTACGTGATTTCTCTTCTGAAGAAACAATTTGATTCGTCGCGAGCGGGCCTGGCCTGCGCCGCGGCTGTAATGGCTGTTCTGACGATTGGCGCTTCGAACGCTCAGGCTGTGATCATCCCGGGTCTGTTCCCAACGGGTGTTGACGCCGGCGGCAACGTGCTGCCAGGCACGACGATCGACCCACACTACAAGTTGATCGCCAGCGACGATCCAAACTTCCCCATCCCGAACGCCTACGTGGTCGCCACGACCGGTGGCTACATCTTCCCACCGGCTTGGGCCGGCGCGCCAAACACGCTGACCAGCGCTTGGATCTCCGCTAACCCACTGCAGTCCGGAACCGCCGGCGGAACCATTGGCAACAGTCCGGGCACGTTTATCTACCGACTGACCTTCACTTTGGCTCCGGATCAAGATCCGACCAAGTCGACCATCAGCGGTAACTGGGCTGGCGACGACATCTCGTTGATCTATCTCAACGGTGTCTACACCGGCAACACCAACCTGAACGGCATCGGCGGCTTCCCCACGCTGAAGTCCTTCAATATCCCGGCGGGCCCTGGCCCCTCGTTGTTCGTGGCTGGTGTAAACCACCTCGACTTCGTCGTGGTCAACGCCGCCCAAGGCACGACCGGCTTGCTGGTCTCGGATATCACGGGCGATGGTCCGATTATCCCAGAACCGTCGAGCATTGTGCTTTCGCTTCTCGGTGGCGCCGGCCTGGGCATTGCAGCCCTGCGTCGCCGTCGCGCGAGCAAGTAACAGTCGCGCGAGCAAGTAAGCACTTGCGAAACAGCCAGCGGGACGCAGGCGCCAGTAACACTGTCGCCTGCGTCACCGCAATGCTGCTGAAACGTCACCTTTCGAAAGCCCTGCATTCGTGCAGGGCTTTTTTCATTTCTAGCTGCGCCCGGGCAGCACGATCCGCGCCGCGCGTGTACGTCATTCGGCGGGAGGAGCGACCTGCCCGTCCGCAGGCGTTTCATTGGTAGGCGCCTCCTGCGGCGCGGCCGGCAGCGGTGGCCAGCGGAAGATCAACTGTGGATGGGCGCCGGTCTCGGCATCCGCCGGTTCGTCTCCCATCGGGAAGATCGTCGCTGGGCTGTAGAGGACGTGGCCGCTTTCGGTCGCCTTGTAGTTGAACGCGCTTTCGGTCGATGGATCGAGCGGAATTTCAGGGATAAACTCAGGCGTTAACGCCGCCAGGTCTGCTGGCAACCGGCCATGCCGCTGCTGATAGCGCGCAATGGCCATCTCGATCATCGCCAGTCGGTTGAGGGTCTCGGCGCGCACAAACGGTTGCATCGCATCTTTGAGGCCGGACATGAACTGGTTCGTCACAAATGTAAAACGGCCAGGCGCCTGCGAGATCGAAAGTCGATCGAATTCCTGCGTGCTTTCCAACCATGGGAGATCGCTTGCGACGATGTACTGTTCCATGTTGGCGAGGTACGTCGATTTATCGTGGCCGCGCACCAGCAACAACAATTCTTTCGATTGCTGCGGAGCCAGGGGGCCAAGGTCATCGTGAAACGCCGCAATGCCGATGACCCGTTCGCCAATCAAGCTGCGCCTGCGAGCAGGGGCAAATTCGATCCCTGACAATAGCAATTGAAACTGCGTGAGCTCTTTCGGAGCAAAATGATTCGGCCCGATGCATTGGAATTCCCGCAGCGCCATGCCGTGGAACGCGATTCGCAGCAACTGCGTGACCAGGATGGGTTCCTGGGCCAATGACTCCGAGAGCAGCAGGCAAGCGCGTAGCGATTCCGCTGCGCCGTGATAATCACCATCGCGCGCTCGGACGTGGGCCTCCAGCAACAGACATCGCGCAGCGGTTCTCAATAATTGAATATCAGGCAAGAGCGTAAAGAGGTCGCTGAAATCGACTGGGTAGCGGGCCTTGCCACCCAGCGCCGCGGCGTCGTGCAGGTCTCGGAGGGCCTGCGCGTTGTCGTCGAGAAACTGCCGCACTGGTTCGAGTTCTGCCCACGGTTGATCGAAGGCCGGTATTTTCGGCGCGCTAAAAACTGGCAACTGCTTTGCGTCGAAGCTATTGCCGGGGATCGATCGTGCGCCGCGCAGCCATAGCTGCGTCGCATCCTGTTCGGCCGGTGGATAGGTGTAGTAGTCGGACAGCTCTTGCATAGTGACTGGTTCGCCACGTGCGCGGATGGCTCCCATCTGTCGCCGCACGCCCTCCCAGCCGCTGCACAGGTAGACGAGCGCGAGCATCGCAACGAAAAGGATCGCGCCAACCAATCGCCAACGTCCTTGCCGCCAGAACGGCTTGCGATATTGCTCGTCGCGGCTCCCACCCGGTTCCGTCATGGAGCGGCTCCCTGGTCTTGCTTGGGTTGCTTCTCTTGTTCGTCGCCAGGTTGCTCGTCGGACGAGGCCGGCGGAGTTTCCGCGGGCGCGTTCTCTGTCGCAGGAGCATCTTTAGCCTCTTTCGGCGGCTCCGGCAGCAGTGGCCAGCGATAGACGAAGCGTGGATGCGCGCCGGTTTCGGCGTCGAGCGTTTCGTCGATGCTCATCGGGAACTTGGCGTACGGAGTGTAGAGCACGTGGCCGGCCTCCGTTGTACGGTACATAAACGGATTGCCGCTGGCCGGGTCGAGCGGAATCTCCGGCAGAAAATCCGGCGCGAGCTCAGCCAGATCCGCAGGCGGTCGACCATGCTGCTGCTGGTAGCGTGCAATGGCGATCTCGATTGTCGTCAACCGCAAGCGAGTCTCGGCGCTCATGAACGCGCTTATCGTCATGGAAAAGGCAGGCGCAATCTGTTTTGTAAAAAACATGAAGGGATTGACGCTTTTATTTAATCGCGTGCTGACGTTTCCCGCTTCGGCCACGGCCTCTGGCCAGGGGAGATCGCAGATGGCGACTTGTTCGGTCATATACTTGAGAAATGCGGATCGGTCGATTCCCAATGAGAGACCGAACGCGATTGCGGGGCTTGCAAAGCCGGCGCCTGCCAGATCATCGAGCGCCGCCAGGCTCATCGCTCGTTCGCCAATCATTGCCCTGCGAAGGCTGTCCGCAAGATCTATTTCGGCGAGCGCCTGCTGCAATCGCTCCAGGTCTTCCACCGGAAAGTTCTGTGGACCAATCCGCTTGAATTCGTGCAGCGGCATGCTGAGGACGGCCACTCGGACCAATTGCGAAACCATGATGGGCTCAGTCGCCAGCGATTGCGAAAGTCGCAAACCGGTCTGCAAGGTCTCGGCGGCGCCGTGCATGTCGCCGTCGTGCGCACGGACAAAAAACTCAATCTCAAGGCAGCGCGCTGGGTGACGAACAAGTTGCACGTAGGACAGCACCGAACTGATGGTATTGATGCCGTCGAACGTGACCGGGTATCGCGCCCGGCCACCTAGCGCCGCGGCGTCGTGCAGGTCTTGCATCCCCTGCGCGTTGTCGTGCAAGAACTGTTTTGCTAGCGCCAGTTCGGCCCAGGGATTGCCTGGCAGCGGAGGCGTTTCAGCCTGGCCTAGATAGGGAAGCTTGCTCACCACCGGTCCACCGGTTGGTATCGATTGGGCGCCGCGCATCCAAAGCCGCGTGGCGTCCTGACCGGCGGGGGGCCGCGCGTAGTATGCAGCCAACTCTTCCATCGAGATCGGCTCGCCCCGGGCGCGGATCGCAGCCATTTGCTTGGCCGTATTGCTACTGCCGAGTATGAAATGGATCAATCCAACCAGCAGCAAAGCGCCCAAAACCGCGGCAATCCGCCATCGCCACTTCCATGATCGCCATAGCCGCCAGCGCGGTTTGCGATCCTTTTCTGCCTGCGGTTCAGTAACCTGTGTCATTGTTCTGCCTCGTTTACTGATGTAGCGCTCTCGTCTTGTTCACCGTCCGAGTGTTCGGTCGGCAGATCGTTCGGCGGTTCCGTGGGCGGGTCTGGCAGCGGCGGCCAGCGAAACACAAGCTGTGGGTTGGCGCCCGTCTCAGCGTCCAGTGATTCATTCGATCCGATAGGAAACTTTTTCGAAGGACTATAAACCACGTGCCCTGCTTCCGTTACTTTGTAGCCCAATGGGCTGTCCGTGGTGGGATCAATGGAAATTGTCGCCAGGGATTCTGGCGTGAGAAATTCCGGCGCCAGGTCCGCCAGCAGAGCAGGGGGGCGGCCGTGTTTCTGCTGATAGCGCGCAATAGCGATATCGAGAATTGCCAACCGCTTCAGCGTCTCCCCGCGCGCAAATGCGATCGCAATCATTTGCATGCCGGGCGCTAACTGCTTGGTGAAATAAGTGAATGGCCCTGATAACTGTCGCAGGTCGGGCTGTACATTGTCCATTTCTAGAATTGCGTCTTTCCAGGGAAGCTCGGACGCGGCGACGAAATCTGCCATGATCGCCAGATAAGTGGCTTTGTCCGCTCCTTGCGTCAGGATCCTCAGCGGCAGCAGCGGAACGGCCAATCCCATTGCGCCGATGCCATCGATCGACGCAGCCCCCATCGCCCGATCGCCGATGATCGAGCGCGTCATCGCAGTTGCAAAATCGACCTTCATGAGCGTCGCTTGCAGCTTCGCCAGTTCCTCCGCCGGCAAGTTGATCGGACCAAGACGTTTTAATTCTTCCAACATGATTCCGAGCACGGCCATCCGCACCAATTGCGAAACACAGATCGGCTCGTTTGCCATGGACTCCGCTAACAGCACGCCGGCGTGAATAGACTCGGCCGCGCCGCGTAGGTCGCCATCGTGCGCGCGGACATTTGCCTCCAGGGCCAGACAGCGCGCGAGAGTTCTGAGCCAATCAGCGTGGGGCAGCAATGTGGCGGCGCCATTGAAGTAGATTGGATATCTGGCCTGGCCGCCGAGCGCGGCGGCGTCGTGCAGGTCCTGCATCGCCTGCCCGTTGTCTAGCAGAAATTGCCGCGCCAGATCGAGCTCGGCCCAGGTCTGGCCCACCCGCGGCGGCCGGTCGACTTCTCCCAGGAAGGGAAGCTGCTTTGCGACTGGCCCACCTCCGGGAAGCGTTTTTGCTCCCCGCATCCAGATCGCCGTGGCGTCCTGACCTGCAGGCGGATAAGGGTAGTACGCAGCAAGCTCGTCCATGGTGATCGGCTCGCCGCGCGCGCGGATCGCCGCGATCTGCTTCGCCACGCTTCCCCAGCCACTCAGGAAGTAGAGCGAAGTAAGAAATGCCCCCATGCCAATCCCGCCGGCAATCCACCACCACCATTTCCGCCAGCGCGATGGGCGAACATATTCCATCCGCGGTTCGTCCGTGTGCGTCATGGTCTTGTCTCGTTTGCTGATTCCACGCTTGCGTCTTGTTCCTTTTAGGATGACTCCTGCGTTGTCTCCTGCGAGGCGTCCTTCGGCATTTCAGGCGGCGGCTCTGGTAGCGGCGGCCAGCGGAATAACAATCGCGGATCCGTCCCCGTTTCTGCATCCGGCGGATGGTCGCCCAGGCTGTCCCAAAACGCCTTCGTGGGACTATAGACCACGTGGCTAGAGCCCGTCGAACGATATGAGAAGGGAGCGTCCGTTGTTGGATCCCGTGGGATATCCACTAAGAAGTCAGGCGAGAGCGCAGCCAAATCAGCCGGCGGACGCCCATGCGCGTGGCGATAGCGGGCGATTGCAATATCGACGATCGCCAATCGTCTCAATGTCTCAGCGCGGGCGACACACTGCTTGTAAGTCTGTGTATTCGACGACAGTAAATCCGAGATCGAAGTAAATGGGTTTTCGAATCGTGGTGTGATATTATGCGTGCCATCGATTGGTTGCAGACCCACCATCCAGGGACGATCGCAGTCCGCAATTTGCTCGGCTGTAATCGTTAAATAGGCGGATTTGTCGATTCCGCGAGAGAACCATCCGAGTAACTCGGAATTGGTCGGACCAACCGCTCCAATGTCCTCGAATGCCCATAGTCCGATCGCGCGATCTCCGATCATCCCTCGCTTCATTCCTGTCGGGAAATCGATACCCGCAAGAGTCTGTTGCAGTCGGGCCAAGTCAGGCTCTGGCAGGTTGATCGCTCCGATGCGTTTTAGATTTGCAATCATCGTGCTGTGGAAGGCCATGCGGTTTATTTGCGAACTCATATCCGGCAGGTTCGCCAGCGATTGTGAGAACAGTAGGCCCGTCCGAATTGATTCGCCAGCGCCGCTCATGTTGTCTTGATAAGCTAAAACGATCGCTTCCAGCGACAGGAAACTCAAGGCGTTCCGAAGCCTTGGGATTTCAGACTGAAAAGTACTTAAGCTATTGAGAATGATTGGGTAGCGCGCCTTTCCGCCGAGCGCTGCCGCGGCGTGCAAGTCTTGCAGTGCGAGTTCGTTATCCTGCAAAAGCCGTCGCGCTATGGGGAGCTCTGGCCAAGATTGCCCTGGCAGGGGCGGATAGCCCCCCGTTCCGACATAGGGAAGCTTGCGCGCCGCAGCCGACTCAACCTTGAGGGCTTTCGCTCCGCGCAGCCAAAGTTGCGTGGCGTCCTGATCGGCGGGTGGATACGTGTAATAGGCGGCCAGCTCTTGCATGGTGACCGGCTCGCCCCGCGCGCGGATCTCATCCAACTGCCGAGCGACTTCGCCCCAACCGCGCAGGATAAAAGCCGCAAAAAGTACGACGGCAACGCCGACCAACCCGACCAGCCGCCATCGCCATCGCCGCCAGCGCGTGGTGAGATTGGCATTCGCATGGTGTTGGACGTTGTCTGTCATGGCGATCTCTCATCTTCAGTAGAAGCAGACTCGCCCTCGAGCACCTCCGCAGGCGTTTCCTGTTGAGCGCTGTTGGACGCACCAGGTTCCGGCGGCGGGGACCTGCGAAAGACAAAACGTGAATTTACGCCCGTTCTCAGGTCGCGCACGTCATCAAACAACAGCGAAAGTTCCTTTGAAGCGCTATAGAGTGTGTGCCCCTCGCCGTTGGTCTTGTAGGAGAAAGAAGCGGCAGTCAGTGGATCGTGTGGGATGTCCGCGAGGAACGCAGGCGTCAATTCGGTCAGCTCGGTGGGCGGGCGACCGTGCTGATGTTGATATTTTGTAATCGCGATCTCCACGATCGCCAATCGTTTTACAGTCTCCGCGCGAGCGAACGCACATCCTGGCATTTGCAAAGCGGGCATGAGCAAGTTTGTGACGTTGGGTAGGTAGGACTTTCTTTGAGCCGTTGCCTTTTCGAGTGCTGGGAGCCGCTCGTTCCAAGGCAACTCGCTTGCGCATACGCACTGTTCCATCGCCGTGAGATACGAGGATTCCGCTGCGCTTCCGGCTAAAATGAAGTTAGCTATTTCGCCCGAGCCGAAACTGTCATCGAACGCCTTGATCCACCATGCGCGTTCACCACACATGCCACGCTTGAGACCCGGCGCCAGGTCGATACCGGCCAAAGCCTCGTGTAATCGCGATAATTCGCTCGCGGAAAAAGTGCTTGGACCGATCCGCTGGAATTCGTCGATCATGATATGCAGGATCGACACCCTTACGATCTGCGAGATCAGAGTGGGCTCGTTTGCCAGCGAATCCGACGCCATCAATCCTGCGATCAGGGACTCGGCCGCTCCGCGCATGTCGCCATCTCGCGCGCGTAGATCCGCTTCGAGCGCCAGACAGCGGGCCGCGCGCCGCAACTGCTGTGCGTGTTCTAACCGCGTATCGTGTCCGGCAAAAGTAACCGGATAGCGAGCCTGGCCTCCCAGCGCGGCGGCGTCGCGCAGGTCTTGTATCGCCGGTGCATTGTCCTGAAGAAACCGCCGCGCGGATTCCAGCTCGGGCCAAGGAAGATCGACGCGCGCTGGCCGTGGGTTTTCTTCCCAATTGTTCTCCGGAATCGCCTCGATCCCGCGAACCCACAGCCGAGTGGCGTCCTGATCCGCAGGCGGATAGGTGTAATACTCCGCCAGTTCTTCCATCGACACAGGCTCGCCGCGAGCGCGGATCTCGGCCAACTGCCGATCCAACCGGCGATAGCCCTGAATGATGTAAACGGCGACGACGAGCGCGAACAGGCCCAGCGCGCCGGCAAACCGCCATCGCCACCTTCGCCAGATCAATTTGCGAACCTCGTACGCTGCCGGATCATGGAATTCCGTCATTGCACTTCTCCGCCGGAGTTATCGCCTGTCTCGTCACCCGCCGCGTCTTGCTTGTCTTCGGATGTTTCGGCCGGCGGTTCCGTCAGCGCATCCTTAGGTTCCTCCGGCAACGGTGGCCAGCGGAAGAGTAGCAGCGGGTCAGCGCCGGTCTCCGCGTCCGGAACAAGATTCGACTTGGAAACTTGCGGATCCGCGGGACAAAACAGGACGTAGCCTTCGGCCGTCGCGCGATAGGAGAACGGCGCGTTGGTCATCGGCGCTACCGGAAGCACAGGCAAAAACTCCGGCGCCAACTCGTCGAGCGTTTGCGGCGGGCGAGCGTGCCGCTGCCAGAACCTGGCAATCGCCACGTCGACGATCGCCAGCCGATTGAGCGTTTCTGCCTGGCGGAATGCGACTGCGACCGTATCCAATCCCGGCGTTAACATGCGGGTGAAAATATTGAGCTTGCTGGTGCGCGCATCGAGCGAGCCTGCCCATGCGTCCAGCGGCGCTGCGCTCTCGGCCCAAGGGAGCGACAGGGCAGCGATGTATTCGTCCATGATGCCTAGATACGTGAGCGCGTCTCCTTGGCGCGGGAGCCAGGCCAGATAGCCAGCCTGACCCAGACCGAAGTAGCGGTTAGGATCGTCGAAGAGCGCAAGTCCGTAGGCTCGGCTGCCGATTGCCGCGCGAAGCATGGCATTGCTGAATTCAATTCGTGAAAGTGTTAGTTGCAATTGTGCAAGTGATTCCGCCGGCAATCGCTTCGTCTCGATTTGCTTTAACAGGCGGACCATCGTCTGGTGCATGCCGATGCGCGCCATCTGCGATACGAAGATCGGTTCCTCCGCTAGCGATTGCGAGAGGACCAACGCGGTATTGATTGACTCCGCGGCGCCGGCCAGATCTCCGTCATACTTCCGCGCCAATGCCTGGAGCGCCAAGAATCGTACTGCCGAACGGAGCGCGCTCAGGTGATCCAGCGGACCGAAAAAATCCGTCGTGTAGCGCGCCCGCCCACCGAGCGCGGCGGCTTGATGCAATTGCTGCATCTGCTCGGCGGCGCCCTGCATTACTTTTCGCGCCAGTGGCAGACCAGGCCAGGGCGAACCTGGGGGTGGTGGATCCCCGCCGCCAAAAAACGTGAGGTTGCCGAAATAGGAAGCGTACGACCTGCGTTCCAGCGCCGTGGCGGCGTTCAACCATAATGCCGTGGCATCGGTCTCCGCCGGCGGCGCGGGATAGTAGTCCGCCAATTCCGTTAAACTGGTCGGCTCGCCTCGCGCCCGAAGGGCGGCAATCTGTTGCGCGAACGCGCTCCGCGCGCGAGCAATGTAGGCCACGCTAGCGAGGACAACCAATACTAGCGCGCCGGCCAAAGGCCAACGCCAGCGCCGCCATGCGGATTGCGTGGCCACGGGAACGCTAACGTTCGCCGACACCGGCTCATCTACGTGACCGTCTGTCTGCGTTTCGCGCGCCATCTTCCCGCCTCGCCTGCCAGAAGGGATCTCAGAGGATCTATCTTAAAGCAGCGAGCGGGCAATGGCGAATCATGGGTTGCGCGCAAAGCATTGGCGCCAATCGCTCGTTCGATTGATACGCTGTGCGGCAAATAAGTAGCAATCGGCGCCCAAGACGCGTCCTATTTCTCAAACAACTCATTCGCCGGAACGACCTTCAGTGCTTCGACGTTGAGCTTGAGTGGCCATGATTCGATGATCTTGTCTTCGGCCACAATCTCAGCAGGCGTGCCTTGCGTGTCGTAGACCAGCGGCGAGGGCTTGCCGGACGAGAGTTGCTCTTTCAGACGCTCGCCGTCGTCAGTGACTAGCACCACGGCCAGGTTGTCTGCTTGCAGCCGCCGACGGATCGCCTCGTTGACTTGTTCGCGAGTCATCGTCGGCAAGCGTTTTGCCAGTTCCTCGACCAGGCTCTCTCGTCCGTAGAACTTGCCGTCCTGTTCGTAGCCCAGGCGGCGAGACTGACTTTGGACCCACAGCTTGCTGTAGTGCAGCAGGAAGTTGCGCGTCGCCTCGAACTCTTCCTCGGTCAGGCCGTCCTTGACCAACAGATTGAGCTCGCGGACCGCCTCGCGCAGGGCAAAGACGGCTTTGTCGTGCGGCACAGGTCGAATCCAGATCGAGAAAAACTGCTGCCGTCGCGGCGTGCCAGGGCTGGGGAACGTGCTGCCGCCATCCTGAATGAAGTTTTCGATATAAGCGTAGTCGCCGTAGTTCAAACCGCGCTTGCCGCGCATGTTCTTCATTAAGCGACCGTTGAATGTGCGGTGCTCGCCGAACGCCGAATTGGCAACCGCCAGCAGGTAGAAATCGTCGTCTGCGCGGGTGACGTTGATGGGCGCGCCCAGCGAGATCGCCGTGGCGATCGCCGGCTTTTCAACGATCACAACTTCCAGATCTTGCGGCATGTGAGGCGCCGGCAAATCTGGACGAGTCGGTTTGCCGTCCGGCAGGGCACTCGCGAACTCCTTGGCAAACCGCTCGGCAAAGCCAGGCCCGGCGCCTCCGGCCACCGCGGTCGACAGCGCGCCGCGATTGTAGTTCGTGCGATAGAAATCCTTCACGTCGTCCAGCGTAATCGCCTTCAGCCCTGCCACGGTTCCCTGATCCAGGTGCCCGTAAGGATGGGACGAAGGATAGAGCGATTGCTGGAGCACGGCCTTGCCCAGGTTTTCGTCGTCGTTGCCGCGCAACCGCGTCGACACCAGGCTGAGCTGTTCCTGCCGCAACCGCTCAAAGTCCGCCGGATCAAAGCGCGGGCGGAGAATCGTATCGGCGAATAGTTTGTAGAACGCTTCCAATTTGTCGCGATGGACCTGACCGGCGAAGACCGTCATTTCCTTATCGCAGCCGCCTCCCATCTGTGCGGCGAGTGGATAGAGCTTTTCGAGAAGTTGCGAATAGGTAAAGTCGCGCGAGCCCCCTTCAGAAACCAGTCGGGCCGTCAGGTCCGCCAGGCCTTCTTTGCCGGGCGGATCTTGTTGCGACCCAACATTGAACGAGACACGCAGGCTGACCAGCGGCGCCACGGTCTTTCCTTTGTCTGCAGCGGTCTTGGTGACCGGCGCCTTAGCCGGCGCGGCTATGGGAGCAGAGGCCGCAATGGTCTTTGCCGCCACCGGGCGAGGCGCGATCGTCAGGGACTTTCTGGCCGCCTGCGCTTTATCGGCCAACTTCACGGGCGCCTTCGGTTGCTCAGCCGGCGCTACCGCCGTCTTTTCAGGAGTCGTTTCCTTGGCCTTTTCTTTTTCCGCCGCGTCGGCCTCGCTCAAGAGCGTGATGACCGTCCGATTGGCAGGCGAAAAGAATTTGGCTGCCGCGGCTTGCACGTCGGCCGCCGTGACTTGCTCGTAGGTCTCGTACGTCTGATTCAGGGAGTCAGGATCGCCCGTCAGTTCCAAAAAACTACCGATCGCGCGGGCTACGCCACCGGTCGATTCCAACTGCGAAGCAAATCCGTATCGCAGGTGGGCTTTGATGTCCGCAAGCTGCTGTGGCGCCAGACGCTTGCTGGCCGCTTGCTCCAAAGCCTTGTAAACGGCCGCTTCTACTTCGGGCAGGTCCTTAGCGTCGCGCAGGCGGACCATGATCGTGAAGAGCGAGGGATCGCGATGAAACGCCGCTCCGCCCGAGATCGCTTCGGCCTTCGATTTCTCCAGCACCAGCTCGCGATACAGTGGGCTGACTTGCGAGAAGAGGGCCTCGCTCAATACGTCGAGCGCCGCGATCTCGCGACTCTTCGCGTCAAAGCCAGGGACGTGGAAACCAATATACAAATAGGGTTGCGTTACGCCCTTCCAGGTGAGGTCCTTGCGGCGCTCGCCGGTTTGCGGCGGCTCGTTTTCAATCTCAACCGTGGCGACGCCTGCCTTCCACGGGCCATAGTGCCGGCGGGCAAGTTCGACGACTTCGTTATGTTTGACGTCGCCTGTGACCAGCACAATGCAGTTGTCCGGACGATACCAGCGATCGAAGAACTTTTTGCTGTACTGGTACTGATTGGGCATATCGACGATGTCTTTCAAAAAGCCAATCGTCGTGTGCTTGTAGGTGTGCTTATCGAAGGCGGTATCCTGCATCGTCTCGTCCAGCAACATAATCGGAGACGAAGCGATCTTGTTGTACTCGCCCAGCACCGCGCGGGCTTCTTTCTGAAAGCCGGGCTCGTCGTACGCCAGGTTCTGAAAGCGATCCGCTTCCAGTTCGATAATCGTCGGCAGGGCATCGCTCGACGCCGTGGTGTGGTACGCGGTCCAATCGTCCGTGGTAAAGGCGTTGGAGTCCGCGCCCAAACGCTTGAGTTGGTCGTTGTATTTCTCAGCACTGTTGCGCGGAGTGCCGCGGAACATCATGTGCTCAAAGAAGTGGGCAAAGCCTGATAGCCCTGGCTCGACTTCGTTCCGCGAGCCGGTCCGGACAATCGTGTAATACGAGAGGACGCCCGGCGAATCGAACGGGACCGTGATCACGGTCAGCCCATTGTCCAACTTGGTGGACTTGACCGGGTACGGAAAGACCGGCTCAGCGCCAGTCGCCGTGAGCGGATCGGCCGTTAGAGGAAGGATCGCAACAAACATTGCCGCCAGGGCAAATCGCAAGCCGGAGCGACGCGGACGCTGGAATGGGATGGAATGCAAATGGGGCGTAGAAAAATGGGTCACGGCTGCTCCTGAAGTCAGGGTTGGATTTCGCTGAATATCTGCGTGTAAGTAAAGAAATATCAAGTGGTTGCGCCGGCGTGCGTTGGTCAGCCGCCGGGGCAGGGCGGTTTTCAATGCTTTCAACGCCAGGGCCAGGCGCCTTTTCAGTAACGGCTGGGGGGCGAATTTGGTTCATCTGCCCATTCTCCGGATTAATAGCCAGCCTGCGACTGCAATTTATTTCTTGAGCCTAACTTGGCCCAAAACCGACCTATATTTCCCAGAGACGAGCTAGAAGATCAAGTCTTTCTCCCTTAGCGGGCCGCCGGCGCCACAAATGCGCCGCGGAACTGTCTTGGACGCTATTCAGATGTATTTGCCTTCGATTTTCGCGTTAGCGGTGGTTGCAACCATCGGATATCTGGTCGGGAGGCGCCAGCAGCCCCCCGGCGAAGTCCATGCCGACCGGGCGCGACGAGAACTCAAACGCGCCAAGGCCGTTGCTGCGCAGTTAGAAGATATCGTCGAGCGGATCCGCGCCAACGTCGCCTCGCACCAGCCAAGCATCGCCAAATTCAAGGACCGCATCAACGCAATCAGTCGTAACGATCAGGATGCAGGCTGGCGAGATCTGTATCTTGAGAGCGAGCAAATGCTCAAGCCCATCCTGGAGCTGGCGGCCCAAATCTCGCGCGCGGATCACGAACTGCGTCAGCAGTCGAGCCAGCTTTTGACGTTCACGGAAACGCGGACCGACGTATTAACGGGGCTCTGCAATCGCAAGGCGCTCGACGAATCGCTGGCCGCGGCGTTCTCCATGCTGATTCGGCACGATCAGCCGTTTTCGCTTGGGATTTTCGATATCGATCACTTCAAGCGGATCAACGACTTGCAAGGGCACGTCTATGGCGACCAGGTTTTGCAATCGGTCGCCCGGCTCTTGGACGAGCAATCGCGCGAGACAGACGTGGTTGCCCGCTATGGCGGCGAAGAGTTTGTGGTCGTGATGTCGCACGCGACTTTGGACGCAGCCACGATGTTTGCCGAGAAGATTCGGCAAAATATCGACTCGGCCAGCATCGTGTCGATTTCGGGCGGCGTCGCATCGGCGACCAAGGATGATACCTCGCAAACGCTATTAGCCCGCGCGGACTCCGCTCTTTATGCGGCCAAAGCGGCCGGGCGCAATCGCGTGCATTACAACTGCGGCGTCGGTATCAGGCCATTTACCGAGGAAGTGGCCTTGGCAGCGCCGACCGTGGTCAGCGACCCAACCGCCCAACCGACCTTCGCGCTTGATCGCTAAGTTCTCAGTAGTCTTGCGCTGAATCTCGCGGTTTCAAGCTCATCTCGCGCGTCTCTTCGGGGCGCCGCGATTTCAGAACTTTTCCTCGCCGCGCTTGCGCACCGCGTCCGGAAAATCTCGATACAGGGCGAACGTTAGATCGCAGGCCAGCGAGTTCACGGCCTGGTGCAGCCCTTCGATCGCGCCACTCCGCTCCGCGACGACGCTAAACGCGCGGTCTAACTGGGCCAGGTCCTGGACTTCGATCGCAACGTGAAACTCGCCGAGCTCGCGCGGACCGAGCCCCAGTTTGCGGCGGGTGATCCGGTGACCCTCGATCAGGCCGTCATCGCGGAGGCGATTCAGATAGTCCGTCACGCGCTCGCAAAAAGCGACGTCGCTAACGCCTGTGCGCAGATTGCACCAGACGTGATAGATATCCATGCGCTACGATTCCTGGCAAAACCCAAACGGGGCGCGGACTGCGCGCCAGCCGAGTCTACCAGCATGGCGCACGCCATCGGCCGCCGCAAGGAGCAGATGACGCAAGGTAATCGTCGGCTGCAGGGCAGGGCGATTGCAAGGCAATGGGCAATTGCACGGGGGCCATCGTGGCCCGCGGAGCCGCGATACTGAAGCTGCCGAACAGAATCGCGGCCCGCGGACCTTGTGGCGGCCCCCCGATAGACTGAAAACGGCGGGGCATCCATTCCCCGCTTCGATTTCTTCTCGGACCGCGGCGGCGCTGATGGTGTCAGCGCCGCCGTGGCCAAAACTTGCGGCGCTAGCTTAAGCAGCCAAACGCATGGCGGGAATCTCACCGCCAACACCAACGATAAATTCTTCGAAGATCCGCAGATCGAGCGCCGAGGCCGACTCGCTCTCCGGGTGGAACTGCGTTCCCATGGCGAACCAATCTTCTTGCGTGCTCTCAATCGCTTCGATCACGCCGTCCGGACAACGCGCGGTGACCTGGAAACCAGGCGCCACTTCGTCGATGGCCATGTGATGCATGCTGTTGACGCGAATTTCGCCTTCGCCATAAACCCGCTCCATCAGCGAGCCTGGCATGACTTCCAACGCGTGGCGGTGGGATGGGTCCAACGGGTCTTTATGAGGCAATGCCTTGGGCATGTCTTCCGGCACGTGCAGGAACAGATTGCCGCCTTGCGAGACGTTCAACAACTGCATGCCGACGCCAATGCCGAACAAAGGCATGCGACGCTGGGCAATCATTTGGATCAGGCGACGATCGAAATTCTCACGGCGAGGTTCCAGGGTGCGGATAGCCGGGTGAAGCATGAAACCATCGCGACGCGGATCCAGGTCGGCCCCGCCAACCAACACCACGCCATCGCACAGGTCCAAAATCCGCTCCAAGTCTGCTTCGTCTTCCAGTGGCGGAATCACAACGGGCACTCCGCCGGCATTGACGATAGCGTCATAGTAGCCGGCTGAGACATAGCTGAACGCTGGAGCATCTTTCTTGGCCGAGCGAAATTCAGCATTGAGTCCGATAAGTGGTTTCCGTGACATGGTACGACTCCTTCCGTGGGCCCGCGGCCCTAGTGATAAAAACCGACGAACGGTTCGTCTCGAGGCGCCTCAAGCAGGGCGAAGGAAGGAATTCTCGTCAGACACGACAGCAACGCTTGCATTTGCCAAGAGCGCAGCGCTGAGACATTCCCAGCGCCTTGCCGCGATGAATCAAACCAGATTCGATCATCATCCTTGACACCATGCGAGTCTTGCCGTCGGGTCTGTCGCTTCCGTCCTAAGCTCCGCTTAAGCGACATCCGTATCGTATGGCCTCGAATCGTTCGTTGTCCGTCGTCTGGTCAGGTGGAACTGACGACGGACACGCAACACGGCCCGTTATAGGGGCGACTTGCCAAGTGGCAAGGGTTTGGCTCATTTTGCCCTTGCGTCCTCGGGGGTACACCATATCCAGTGCAAGCATCCCGGCGCCAGCAAGTCCAAAGGAGGGGGAGTTGCGACCCGTCGCGGCCCCTGTTTTAACTAGGGTAAATGCCCCTTGCCGAATGGCGACAAACGCGAGAACATGCCGTAAAAAACAGGCATTCCTTTGGTTGCTAAGTAGTTCAGAAACGAGACGAAAACACATGTGCGATACCGTGGTGATCGTCGAATCTTCTCGCGTGTTGTTCGCCAAGAACTCCGATCGCGATCCCAACGAGGCGCAGATCCTGGATTGGCAGACACGCAAACAGCATACGCCGACTGACACACTGCGCTGCACCTACCTTGAGATTCCGCAAGCTCCCGTCACGCACGCCGTGCTTTTGAGCCAGCCGTTTTGGATGTGGGGCGCGGAGATGGGCGCCAACGAACATGGCGTTGTCATCGGCAACGAAGCCGTCTTCACGCGTCAACCGCGCGCGGCCATCGGACTTACCGGCATGGACCTGGTTCGCTTGGCGCTCGAGCGCGCCGAGGATGCAGCGCGCGCCGTCGAAACAATCATCGCGCTCATCGCGGAGTTTGGCCAAGGAGGGGGCTGCGGGTTGGAGAATCGAAAGTTTACTTATCACAACAGCTTTCTCATCGCCGATCCGCGCACCGCGTTTGTGCTGGAAACAGCGGGTAAACTGCACGCCGTGGAAGAAGTGCGCGGCGCGCGAAGTATCTCCAACGGGTTGACGATTCCAGGCTTCGCCCGCGCGCAGAGCGACACGATCAAGACGCACGTCTCGTCTTGCCGCGCGCGGCGCGCGCGAACCGAATCGCTGGCCGGCCGATCTGAAAATGTTGGCGATCTGATGCGGATGCTGGCCGATCATGGCGATGGTCAAACCGACCCGGCCTATGCCTGGCTCAATGGCGCTATGAGCGCCCCCTGTATGCACGCCGGCGGGGTGGTGGCCGCGTCGCAGACGACCGGCAGTTGGGCCTGCGAGCTTTCGCTCCAGGGGCAAACGCACTGGGTCACAGGGACGGCGGCGCCCTGCGTCGGCCTATTTAAGCCGGTGCGCATCGACCAGCCGATCTCAACTGGTCCCACTCCGTGCGAAGTGGCCGACGCCGATTCACTTTGGTGGCGACACGAGCGTTTGCACCGCAATGTCATGCGAAATCCAGCGATGTTACGCCCACTGTTTATTCCAGAACGAGACGAGATCCAGAGCGCCTGGCTTACCCGTCCGCCCTCGCCAGAAGACGCATTTGCCACCGGAGACGAGTTTTTACGTCGGGCCACGATCTCTGTCGCGGCGAGTCCAACCCCCGACACACGGCCGCTGTTCGTCCGGCGCTATTGGGCGCGTCGTGATCGCTGGGCCGGATTGACGCTTGGGGTGAATCACTGAGAAGTCGCCGCGCGTTACTTCAATAACCGTGGCCCAACACTTGCAATTGCATAGTGAATCGGGCTAACTTACGGATGGTTCCACCCAGGGAGCCGTCCGTCGGCACTGGACGAAGGGCCGCGGACGCAAATCTCTGAGTTCTTGAAGTCGTGTCCGCGTAGACGCCTTGGATTCGATCACTATGTCACCCGATCTTACACCCCGAGAGCGACAGGTTGTGCGGTTGCTCAGTCTGGGCTGCACCGTCCGAGAGGCGGCGGCGATTCTCAACCTGGCGCCGAGCACCGTCGATAACCACAAGGCAAAAGCCATGTCGCGGTTGGGCACCAACAAGGTCGCACTGCTGACGCGATTGGCTATCCGCGGCAAGATCTCAAAGCTGACCGATCGACTGACGGCTACCGAAAAACGCCGTAGCGGCCGCAAAAAAGACGGCTGGAACTAGCCGTCCTGCGTCGTCGATCAGCGTTGCTTGCGTCTACAACGCATTTGCCAGCCTTTGCAGCCAGGCCGGCGATCGGCTACGCTCCCATACGCCGCCGGCGGAACTCGCCCGCGACGCTGTTTTTTCGGCCGGCGTTGGACACATCATCCGGCCTGTGGATTCCACTAGGAGCATTCCATCATGAGCAAACGATTCCTATCGCGTACGCTGCTTGTCGTCCTGGCGATCTTGGCGACGTGCGCGTGCGAAGGCGCTGCCGCCGACACGTTCAAGGCAGACCCCGTCCACTCGGTGGTCGTCTTTCGCGTCAAGCATATGAACATCAGCTATTGCTATGGACGTTTCAACAAGATCTCCGGCACGTTCAGCCTGAACGAGGCCAACCCGGCCGAGAGTCAGGTGAGCATTGAAGTCGTGGCCGACAGCATCGACACGGACAACGCCGCCCGGGACAAGCATCTGCGGAACGCCGATTTCTTCGATGTCGAGAAGCACAAGACAATTCGCTTTCAATCCAAAAAGACCACTCGCAAGCCAGGCGGCCCGTTTGTCGTCGAGGGCGAACTCACCCTGCACGGCGTGACCAAGCCGATCACGGTTGAGATCGAATCCACCGGCTCGGGCAAGGGGATGGTGGGGGAGGTTCGCTCCGGGATGGAATGCGTGTTCAATATCCGTCGCACGGAGTTTGGCATGGATAAAATGGTGGGCCCCGTCGGCGACGAAGTCCGTCTGATGGTGAGCCTGGAAGGAATCAAAGAATAGCATCGGCGCGATTTCCGCTGGCGGCGTCTCTTACGCTGCCGGCGCAGGGATCGCGTGGCGAACAAGGAGGATACATCATGGTGCTCGACCGATTGGATCAATCCGCCGCGTACGAATCGTTGAACCCACGATTGCGACAGGCGTTTGAATTCTTGCGAACCTACGATCTGCTGCACGCGGAGATGGGCCGGCACGAGATCGCCGGCGACGACGTCTTTGCGCTGTTTCAAGAGTATCAAACTAAGCCAGAATCCGAGGGGATCTGGGAATCGCACCGCCGCTACATGGACGTGCAATACGTGATTACGGGTGTCGAGCGCATGGGCTACGCCAATCTCAACACACTCACGCCGCGCGATCCGTACAACGCCGATCGCGATTTGATTTTTCACGATGGCCAAGGCTGTTTTGTCACCGTGCCGGCCGGCAGTTTCACGCTTTTTGCGCCGCAAGATGGCCACATGCCGTGCCTGGCGGCGGGAGCGTCATCGCGGGTGCGCAAAGTAGTGATCAAAGTAGCGATGTAAGCGCGGATTTCTAGCGTGCACAGCGTTTGCGCGCAATTGATTCGCCTGCAACCTTTCGCCAATTGCTACACGTCGAACGCGCGCGCGATTATTTGTGACAATTTCTCGCGCTTTATGGATCTTCGCGTTGACGCCCCTCGACGAGATTTGCTAAATCCATGGTGTCGGCCGATCACCGACATACTTCTCTTCTTCGTACGACGCACTTCACTTCACAGGAGGGCTGTCTATGCAAGATCCACCGGGCTGGCGACGGTGAGAACCGAACGCGTGAGACCCACGCTCGCTTCTCACTTTCTGATGGGCCGATTGCCGAACGCCGAACGTTTTCTGGTCGTTGGCTCCGTCGAACTTTGAATGAGTTTGTCCAGTTTGGGCCCAAGCAGTCTGGGCCAGCAGCAGACTGCGTCATTCCAATCACCCGAATTTAAAAAGAACGCCACGAGTTCTTGTGTCTGAGCTGGCGAGCGGGCCAGGCGTGAGCGGCGGATGTCTCGGGAACGAGACGCCTGCCTGTTCACGCGGAACTCCTTCGCAACAGAATCAGCGCAAGATTGTTTGTCGTGCCGTGCGATGAACTGTTTCTGACGCACCGCTCCCGCGGCTGCTCCGCGTCAGGATAGGGCCCGCACGGCGGTGACCAACGCCTCTTACCTTTCACCGCCGAGTGCAAATCTCGGCGCGTCGCCGCGGCCGGAACTCGCTCCGGTCGCGGCGATTTTTTTAGGAATCCGCAATCGCCTGGCTGGGCTTCTGCCGTTCGTCCGATGCGAACACAGGTTTTCCTCGCCGGATGGCGAAGCCGTTCCCCACCCTGGCTCCGTCTCGCCTGCGCTGCGACAATAGAGACTCACCCGTCGCGGCCGTTTTATTGGCGATTGCATAAATCGCCTGCCGCGCGAGCCCAGCCGAACATTCCGCCCGATGTCCAAGACCTCGGTATCGCCTACTGCCTCCAGCGACCTGCGAATCATCGCGGACGCCGTCTGCATGCGCTGCGGGTGCGTTTGCGACGATATTGATCTCACAGTTCAGCAGAATCGTATCGTCCAGGCCGAGCGCGCTTGTTCCTTGGGCGAACGCTGGTTTCTGGCCCCGCGCGACGACTCGGCGCCGCCGGCGACCATCGAAGGCCAGCCTGCCACGTTGGATCAGGCGATCGATCGGGCCGCGCGGCTATTGATCGCAGCGCAGTCGCCGCTGGTCTACGGGCTCGACGGGACGACGTGTGAAGCGCAGCGCAGCGCTGTCGCTATTGCCGATCTGCTGGGCGCCAATCTCGACACGCCCACCAGCAGCGAGCACGGGCCGACCGGCATGGCGTTTCAGGGCGTCGGCGAGATGACCTGCACGCTGGGCGAATTGCGAAACCGTGGCGACATGCTCCTCTTCTGGGGCGCCGATCCGGTCGAAAGCCATCCGCGACACCTCAGCCGCTATAGTCTAGAGCCCGCCGGCATGTTCGTGCCGCGCGGCCGCGCGGACCGCACGCTGGTCGTGGTCGACGTGCGCCGCAGCGCCACCGCCGAACAGGCCGATATTTTCTTGCAAGTTCAACCGGAACGAGATTTCGAAGCCCTGTGGACGCTGCGCGCCTTGGCGCAGGGGCTGGTATTGGACGCGGAGCTTGTCGAGCGCGAGACGGGCGTGGCGCTTGAACGCTGGCAGGATTTGATCTCGCGCATGAAGCGGGCGCACTTTGGCGCGCTGCTTTATGGCGATGGACTGACCAACGCGCCTGGTCGTTATCTCAACGCCGAAGCGGCGCTGGCGCTGACGCGCGACATGAACATTTACACGCGCTTCACCTGTGGCTCGCTCCGCGAACCGGGCAACCAGGCAGGCGCCGATAACGTCGTCCTCTGGAGCACCGGTTACCCGTTTGCCGTGAACCTGGCGCGAGGTTATCCACGCTACAGCCCCGGCGAGTATTCGGCGGACGAACTGCTACGCCGGGCAGAAGTCGATACGGCGCTGATCGTGGCGAGCGACCCGGCCGCCCGTCTTTCCGCGGGCGCCCAACAGCGACTGGCGGCGATTCCCACCATCAGCCTGGGCCCGACCGAAACCGCGACCAGCCGCGCGGCCACCGTTACGATCCGCACGGCCGAATATGGAATCTCCAACCCCGGCACGGTCTACCGCATGGACGACGTCCCCCTGGCAGTCCATGCGTGCGTGACGTCTCCCTATCCAAGCGACGCGGAAGTCCTGACGCAGATCGAACGCCGCGTGCGCGAACTGCGAGCAAGCTAAAATCGCCGCGCGGGCGTTCGTCGACGCAGCCCAAGGGTAACGCCGGACTGCGTTAGCGCCGCGCATTGTCCGCGTTGGTCGGTGAATCACCTCGGCGTCTACTCGTCGCGGAACGGAGACCTGGCTCCTTCGACGATCCATTTCGGAACGGGGATGGCCGGCTGGCGAGCGAGCAGGAGCAGCACGCCAGAAATCACGACCAGGATCGGAACTTCGACATCCAGTTCCAGCCGTCCGGTTTGTCGCAGCACGGAAAGGCAACTGGCCAACACGAAGAATGGGCCAACGACCACCGTCACCTTGTCGATTCCACTCATGACAAACACTAGCACGCCAATCACCGCCAGCCCCAGAGTCCAGATCCAGTCAATGCCGGGCGCCACGCCCAGCGTGGTCAATAACCAGCCTGTCCCAACGGTAATCAACAGCAGTGGGATTAGCAGCGACTTTTTGTCAGGCTTCATTTGTTTAACTTTACCGGGTCACGGAGACGCGATCGACGCGCGACTGCAATGGGATTGCGCCAACAAAACTATGGCAGCGAAATCAGCCTGTCTCAACAACTCCCCAACACCAATCCCAGGGCTTATCGAATTTGTCGTATGGCCATAACTCGCCAAGCCGCTTTCGCAGGGCAACGACACTCGGATCAGCCATTGACCCTGCTACAGGCCAATGAGATCGACACAGTTGCATTAGATGTTGCATTTCCTGAGAACTTTCAGCACGCGCCACGACATCGCGCAGCGTCCACGGATATAAATAGCCGTATCCTGAGAAGTACATACTTGCCCACCCGACATGAAACGGCTCTTCGTTTTCCAACCTCCGTATTTTGACAGGCCTAATTTCAATTGCCATGCAATCCGGATTCAAGTCAACTTCGTTCTCCGGCGAATCCCTGCGCGAGATCGAATCCAGGAGAGAATCGCAGGGCGTCTTGAATGACACATCCGCTCGGCAGATCAAACGTTGGTCCGATGAGAGCGCATCGATCATTTCTGACAAGCTGTACTGCCCTGCGATGTCCCAGTCGATTTCGTCTTCATCCTCTTCGTCGGATTCCGGATCGATCGCATCGCCAAATTTCACTTCGAGCGTGTCCCTGCTATCCGTCACAAATTCGGAGTTAAGAATCCCGCGAATGAGCTGGGAGAGTCCGTCTCCCGTGACCTTGGGAGGCGGACCAGGCCGGTAGTAAACGAGACTTGAGAAAAAACTCATTTGTGCCCCCTTGGTCGTTTTATGCGATCAAAACTTGGCGTTCGGTTACTTGTAAACAACTTTCAGTAGCTGGAACAGATGGGCCTTTCGGTAATTTCGTCGATTGGGCCATCGTTCCGTCCTTGGCCAAGGCGCATAAAAAAAGAGCCGGTGGATTGCTCCGGGCCGGCTCTTTTTGAGAGTCACGTTTTACGTTTTAACAGCTAGCTCTAATCCAAGAACCCGGAGAGTTCCTGGCTGCGGCTTGGCTGTTGCAGCTTGCGGACCGCCTTGGCTTCGATCTGGCGGATACGCTCGCGGGTTACCTTGAAGATGTGGCCGACTTCTTCCAGCGTGTAGCTGTAGCCGTCGCCCAGGCCGTAGCGCAGCTTGATGATCTCGCGCTCGCGGTAGCTGAGCGTCTTGAGCACTTTGTTGATCCGGCCGCGGAGCATTTCCTGCGCGGCGCCAATCGCCGGGCTCTCAACGCCAGCGTCCGGCAGCAAATCGCCAAAGTGGCTGTCCTCGCTGTTCCCTACCGGCCGATCGAGGCTGATTGGGTAGCGGCTCATGGCCATCACGCGACGCGCCTCGTCCACCGCCGTGCCGGCGGCCTTGGCCGTTTCTTCAATCGTCGGCTCGCGCCCCAACTCTTGTAGCAACTGACGCGAGACGTTGCGGACCTTGCTCATGGTCTCAACCATGTGCACCGGAATCCGGATCGTGCGGCTCTGGTCCGCCACGGCGCGGGTGATCGCCTGGCGAATCCACCAGGTTGCGTACGTGCAGAACTTGAAGCCGCGGCGATATTCGAACTTGTCGACAGCCCGCATCAGGCCGGCGTTCCCTTCCTGAATCAGATCCAGGAAGCTGAGGCCGCGGTTGCGATACTTCTTGGCGATCGACACGACCAACCGCAGGTTACCTTCCGACAAGCCACGCTTGGCCTTCTGGTACTGGCTGTAAACCACCTTCAGATACTGCACGCGACGGCGCAGGCTGGTGGGGGTCTCTTGCGTGGCTCGCAAGATGCGGCGGAACTCTTCGACGATCGGCTTGCGAGCTTCGGGCGAAACGCGGTTCTTGCGAGCCGCGTCCATCTGGGCCTTCAGGTCGTCTACCCGGCGGCTGAAATCGTCGAGCGTCTTAATGCTCGATTCAATCCGCTGCGTGCGCAGACCCAATTCCTCGACCAGACGCACCGCGCGGCGGCGACGCAGGCCCAACATCTTCCACGCGTCGCGACGCTCGCTGAGCTTGGCGCTCTTGCGGGTCGCCAGCCGGTAGTCGCGCTTATTGCGAGCCAGCAGCGTGTCGATCGTCTTGAGATTATGCGGGAAGCGACCCAGAATCTGGTCCTTTTCCAGGCGATCCGTTACCGAAACCTGTACGGTCCGGTCAAACGGCAGCTCGCCTAGATAAACGCGATTCAAGATCTTGACTGCGTGCTGGATGACAAAATCACATTCCAGCAGCTTCCGCCGGAAGCGGGCGCGGGTGACCTCGATCTCCTTCGCCAAGGCAATTTCCTGCTTGCGCGTGAGCAGCGGGATCTCGCCCATTTGCGTGAGATACATGCGGACCGGATCGTCAGACCAAGACTCATGGTCTCCTTCGACGGTCAGCTGCAGCTCTTCCGCCTTGGGCTCGCCATCCAGATCGGGTTCCAAGTCGCAAGCCAGATCGTCCGTGGCGTCGTCGTCATCGACGTCGACAACCTTGTCGGCCAGATCAACGGCCTCGTCCGAGCTGGGACTGCGATCGTCTTCCAGATCGTCCAAAAGTGCGTCGTACAGTGCCAATTCAACAACTCCTACAACAACGTCGGGTTGGGTGTGGTCAGGGCAGGATCAGGGATGCACGAACGCTTCGCGCGGTAACCGATTAACAAATACAGTGACTCAGAGCTGAACTCAAAACGAGCGCTGACTCAAAACTGGTCCAAATATCTGGTCAATCGGTGCGCAAAAAGCTCCGTGTCGCAGAGGCAAGGTAGGATGGCGCCTCCTGCTAGAACCACGGCATCGTGATGCGGCATAACCCTCGATCGAGCAATTATCTCAGGATGGGGCTCAAAAATCCAACAAATTCTAACACCATTTTCACAACACACTTGCAAACGCAAGAGTTTGGAAAAAGATGCCAACTAGGTTCACTTATCTGACGATTTCAGAGCGAAATCGCGCGCAGAAACCGAAGTCAATTTACCTATCTTAACATGCGTCGCCCCCCGGTGTTTGAATACCTTCGACCGAGGTGACCAATTGGGGGGCAGCATAGGTACATGTGTTCTTCCCCCGCGCAGCTGGACACCTAGACGTGCTGGCGCGCAGACTCGCACTCCACGCCCCCCAAGCGAAGTAAAAAACCGAGCGTTCGCGCCGCATCCCTGAGCGCGCTCACTGTCAGCCCTTACTTGAGAAACTTGGCGAAAGGATCTTGGCTGCCGTCCCGCTGCCGCTGGTACTCGGTGGCGTTGGAGACCTTTTCGGCCACTTCCGCGCCGTAGAGACGCTCGACCACGTGCAGAGCCATGTCCGTCCCGGCCGAGACTCCGGACGAGGTGACCCACTTGCCGTCATCGACAAACCGGGCTTCTTTGACCCAGTCGACCTTGGGCCCCTGGGCGACGGCCAGGCTGAAGTACTGCTTATTGGAGGTCGCCCGGTGGCCGTCCAGCAGGCCTGCCTTGGCCAGCAGGGCTGACCCGGAGCAGACGCTCATCACGATCTCGGCCTTCTCGGACCGGTCGCGGAGCCAATCCATCAGCCGTTCGTTCTTCAACTCGGCGATCGTCCCAAAGCCCCCTGGGACCAACACCATATCCAGCGGCGGGCAGTCCTCAAACGAGAAATCGGCCACGGCCTTGGGGCCCTGGGCGCTGGCCACCGGGCCTGCCTTTTCAGCCACCATCACTAATTTGACGCGGCCTGTCAGGTTGCCAAACATCTCGGCCGGGCCAAAAACGTCCAACAGTTCGAACCGCGGATAGAGAACAATCCCCAGCGTCCGCGTCTTGGGCTCCGGATCGTCCGCCCCGCGGGCGGCGCCAGCGTTGGCCACTGCGATCGCCACAATGGCCGAAAGTAGCGCCAGCGGTCGCCGCGCCGTTCGCAACAGGGAATGATGGGCTGTCATGGCAGGGGTCTCCTCGGGTCGTTGCTAGTGACAACTGCAAATTCAAACTCGCCGGCCGCCAAGGGCAGATTATCGACGCCCCCGTTGCGCAAAGCAATCCGCGCCGCAAGGGGATTCGCCCGCGAGGAGAAAATCTTGAACAGCAGCCACCCGCCCATCGCAGTGAAAAAACGTCCTCCTCATGGTCCCGATGAGGGTTCGTATTTTGGCGCGCAAGGTAAACCATGTGTTACCGCAGCGAGTGCTGAGAGAAGTCGAAACGTTGCGATGGTCGAGCGCAACGTTCGTTTCTTTCGCCGGCTCTCGGCGAGCGCTTCGTTCAATCGACCAATTGCGCCGCTAGTTCCGCCGGCGCGTTTTCTGGTTCGCGCGACGCGACGGGCGCGGCGATTGTCTTTGGGCGTTTGCGGCGTTCGCTCAGGCGCTGCATGACGACGTAAAAGACCGGCACGAAGAAGACCGCTAGCACCGTGGCCGCCAACATGCCGCCGAAGACTGCCGTGCCGAGCGATCTGCGGCTGGCGGCGCCGGCGCCACTGGCATTTACCAGCGGCAAGATGCCGAGGATGAACGCGAACGACGTCATCAAGATCGGCCGGAAGCGGAGCCGCGAGGACTCCACCGCGGATTCCAGAATGGTCATCCCCTTGGCGCGCAGCTCGCGGGCGAATTCCACGATCAAGATTGCGTTCTTGCTCGCCAGCGCCACGATCAGCACGATGCCGATCTGCGTGTAGACGTTATTGTCCATGCCGCGGAAGGCGACCGCCGCCACGGTTCCCAACAGCGCCAGTGGCACCACCAGGATCACAGCGGCCGGTAGGAGCCAGCTTTCGTACTGCGCGGCCAGCAGCAGGTAGACCATCAAGATCGCCAGGCCGACGACGTAGATCGCCTGCCCACCAACTTGCTTCTCCTGGAACGACATGCCAGTCCACTCGTAGCCCAACGAAGACGGCAACTTTTGACTGGCCATCTGCTCCATCAACTTCATCGCCTCGCCCGAGCTAAAGCCGGGCGCCGCCTGACCGTTGATTGTGGACGACGGATAAAGGTTATAGCGCGGAATGATCTGAGGGCCGGAGACTTTTTCGACCTGGGCAAAACTCCCTAGCGGAATCATCTCGCCCGTTTGATTACGGACCTCCAACCGGCGAATGTCTTCTGACCGCAGGCGGAATCGTTGATCGGCCTGCACGCGGACTTGCCAGGTGCGGCCGAATTTATTGAAGTCGTTCACATAGGCAGATCCCAGCGAAGCTTGCAGCGTGCTGTAGACCGTGGCGAGCGGGATGCCCAGGCTCTTGGCCTTTACGCGGTCGACCTCGACGAACAACTGCGGAATGCCTGCGCGAAACGTGGTTTGCAATCGCGCGAGGCCGGATTGCGCCATGCCGGCTTGCACCATCTCGTCCGTCACCTGCTGCATGGCCACCAGGCCGGCGTTGCCGCGATCTTCTAAACGGAGCTCGAATCCACCGGCGGTTCCCAAGCCCATGATCGCCGGGGGCGGAAAGGCAAAGATCGACGCCTCGGGGATGGACTGAACCTCGCGCATCACGTGGCCCAGGATGCCATCCAGAGTTTGCTCCGGGTGTCCTTTGCGATCCGCGAACGGCATGAAATCCAGGTAAAACGTAGCGGCGTTCGATGCCGTGGCGCCGTCGAGCAGCGAATTGCCGCCGATCAAAAACCAACCGCGGACGCCGGGCGTCTTCGCCAGGATAGCGCTGATCTTGTTGGTCACGGCGCGCGTGCGTTCGAGCGAAGCAGCGTCGGGCAACTGCGCGCCCATGATCGCGTAGCCCTGGTCCTCAGTCGGCAAAAATCCGGTCGGCAGTCGTGTGAACCAATAACCGGTGCCGATGCTCAGAGCAACGAACAGCAACATCATCAGCGCCGTGTTACGCACCAGACGCCGAACGACGGCCGTATAGACGGTCTCGCAACGGTCGTACACAGTATTGAACCAGCGATAGAACCAGTTCTTGCGCGCCGGCGTGGGCCGAAGGTAGACGGCGCATTGAGCCGGCTTGAGCGTGACAGCGTTGATGGCGCTGATGATCGCCGTCGCGGCGATCGTCAATGCGAACTGTCGATAGAGTTGACCGGTGATGCCGGCCAGAAAAGCGGTCGGCAGAAATACGGCCATCAGCACCAGCGTGATACCGATCACCGGGCCGATGACTTCGCCCATCGCTTTGATCGTGGCGCTCTTGGGATCCAGGCCGCCGCGATCAATATGATGCACCGCGTTTTCGACGATCACGATCGCGTCGTCGACGACAATACCAATCGCCAGCACCAGGCCGAACAGCGTCAGCATATTGACCGAGAATCCGAGCATGGCCATCGCCGCAAACGCGCCGATGATCGTCACCGGCACTGTCGTCGCCGGAATCAGCACCGCGCGCCAGTCTTGCAAGAAGACCAGAATGACGATCAACACCAGCACGCCGGCTTCGAAGAGCGTCTTGTAGACCTCGTGGATTGATTCCTCGACAAACGTCGTGGGATTGAACGGCACGGAATAGTCGATCCCCTCTGGGAACGATTTCTTGATCTCCTCCATCGCGGCCAGCGTCTTGTGGGCTACGTCGAGCGCGTTGGCGCCCGGCAACTGAAACACGCCCACGCCGGCGGCCGCCTTGCCGCGGATCTCGGTAAATGTGTCGTACGATTGAGCGCCCAACTCAATCCGGGCGACGTCTTTCACGCGGGTGAGCCGCATCCGGGCCGAGGTGTCTTCGACCGCTTTGACGATGATATCGCCGAACTGTTCCGGATCGCTCAATCGCCCTTGCGTCGTAACGGTGTACTGAAAGCTCTGATCGACTGGTGATGGCGATTGCCCCACCTGGCCGGCGGCTACTTGCACGTTTTGCTCGCCGATCGCCAGCAGCACGTCCTCGGTCGTCAGGCCGCGAGCTTTCAGTTTTTCGGGATCGATCCAGATCCGCATGCCGTAGCTGTTGCCGCCAAAGACTTGAATATCGCCCACGCCCGGGATGCGGCTCAGCGCGTCTTTGATGCGCAGCGTGGCGTAGTTGCCGAGAAAGAGACTGTCGTACTTGCCGCTGGGCGAGATCAGTCCGATGACCAGAATGATGCTGGTCGATTGCTTCTTAGCGGTGATCCCTTGCCGCTGAACTTCCATCGGCAATCGCGGCTCGGCGATCGCCACGCGGTTTTGAATCAGAACCTGCGCTTTGTCCAGGTCCGTGCCGACTTCAAAGGTGACCGTCAGCGTGTACGTGCCGCTGCTGGAACAGGTGGAGGACATGTAGAGCATGCCTTCGACGCCGTTTACTTCTTGCTCGATCGGCGAGGCGACCGTGTCCGAGAGCACCTGCGCGTTGGCGCCGGGATAGTTGGTTACTACCTGCACCGTGGGAGGCGTGATCTGCGGATATTGCTCGACCGGCAGGCCGAACAACGTGACCACGCCCACCAGCATTGTCATGATCGCGATGACGTTGGCGAAGATCGGTCGATCTATGAAGAACTTAGAGAGCATGTCGCAATCCGGCTTGGGTAAACGCTAATGGGAGGCGGTGACCTGCGCGGGGGGCGCTTCGGCCGGTTTGCCCTCAGACGCAGTTTCGAACTTGGGCATGACCTGCAACCCGGGGCGCGCGCGGAGCAGGCCATCAACAACCACACGGTCTTCCGGGCTGACCTGGCCATCAACGACTCGCATGCCGTCGACCTCGACACCTGGCTCCACGGTCCGCCGTTCGACTTTGTCGTCCGGGCCAACCACCAGCAGGTAAGAGCCCCCTTGGTCAGACCCAATGGAGCGATCCGGGACCAGCAGCGCGTCCTCGCGCCGTTCAGACGGCATGCGGATCCGCACAAACAGGCCCGGCATGATCGCCCCGCCTGGATTGTCGAAGACGCCGCGGACGCGGATGGTGCCGGTGCCGCTATCGACGCTTGGATCGATGTAGTCCACCTTGCCTGTGTGGGGATAGCCGGTCTCGTCCGCCAGTCCCATCTCGACGGGGATGGCAGTTTCGCGGTAATCGAGCGGCTTGCCAGGCGAGGCACGGTTCAGCACGCGCAACAGGTCCGATTCGCTGGGGGTGACGTAGGCGTAGATCGGATCGACTCGGACGATGGTGGCCAGCACGGTCGATTGACCGTCGCCCACGTAGTTGCCGACGTCGAATTCGCGCGCGTCGATGCGGCCATCAATTGGCGCGGTCACGCGGCAGTAGCCCAGATTAATTTCGGCGATGCGCACGGCGGCGCGGGCTGCTTCCAAGTTCGACTTGGCCGAGAGAATGTTCGTTTCCTAATCGGCGGCGACTTGTTCCTGGTTGGCCCTGTCCGAGGAGACTTGGGCTTCGGCCCGTTTCAGCGCCGCGCCAGTCCGGTCCAACTCTTCGCGCGATGTGGCATTGCGGACGTAGAGTGTCTCAGTCCGCGTGTGAAGCGAGATGGCCAGGTCGAGATCCGATTGATCCAGTTCGCGCTGCGCCTGCGTGATCTCGCGCGCCTTGGATTGTTCTGCTTTCTTCAGCGCGGCTTCCAGTTCGCCTTGCCGGGCCTTCGCTTGCAGCAACTGAATCTGAAACGGCTCTTCATCAATGACAAAGAGAAGCTGACCCGCCTTGACGGTGTCGCCGTCATGGAACTCACGCTTCGCCAGAAAGCCGGTAATGCGGGCGCGAAGTTCTACTCGTTCGGATGCTTGCGCTGTGCCGGTCTGCTGGAGATAACTGGTGACTCCCTTGCGCACCGGATGGATGACGATCACTTCCGGCGGAGGTGGCTCGTGATAGATGTTGGTTTCACTACAGCCAGCAATGGCAATCGAAGAGAGAAGTATCGCGCACGCGAAGTCGCAACGTCCCCCCCGAATGCGAAATGGATGGGGAGCCTTAGTGGGCGTCTCGCACTGGCTTGCATGCAAATTCACCGTAGATCTCATCGCGACTCCAGCCAGTTGCCTTATTTACTGTTCGTATGATAAACTGTAGGTGGGGGGTGTCCCGGTGTCAATCTTTGCCATCTGTCAGACGACCGAGATTTGTCAGGTTGGGTTCGCGGCGTCGGCCTGAGGGCGGGGTTCAAGATGTGGCTGTCCGCGGTTGGTAGTCTCCGTAGGCTGCTCGCGACACACGCAAGGGGGGGATTTTCGATGAATTTAGAATCAACGCGGACCCGGAATCCGGAACGCACGAAACTCGCCGTTCTGGACGCAGCGGAGCAACTTTTTGCCGAGCGCGGATTTGTCGGCACTTCGATGCGCGACATCGCCGACGCTTCGGGCGTATCGCAGCCGCTGATCCAATATCACTTCAACCACAAAGATGGACTCTACGAGGCGGCGTTGCGCCGCGCCGTGGAGGCTTATGCCGCGCGCTTTCCAGAAGCGGCGCGCGTCGCCGATCAACCGGCCGATCTGCGGACGGAATTGAAACGGATCTTTTCCTTCATGCAGGAAAACCCGCTGCAAACGCGCCTGGTGGGCTGGGCGCGATTGGAAAACAAAAGCGAGCTGGTCACCGGTTGCGAAATGTTGCGCCGCGCCATGGTCGGCCGGCTCCAGCGCGCTCAGGAGCAGGGGCTGGTCCGCCGCGACGTCGACGCGACGGCGATGACCGTGATGCTCGAAGGGTTGATTTTTTATTGGTTCGAAAATCGATCGCTCAACGCGCAGATCATCCCGGCCGATCTGGACGACGACACTTATCTGGAGCAAACGATTGCGATCGTCGAGCGCGGATTTGGAACCGGCGCCGGCAAAGGCGCCTGACAACGCGCATTGCGCGGGGTTGCACGTCAGGCGGCGCAACGACGTGCGCGGCGGCGATTCAGTACCAACAGAGCCGCCGCGCCAATGAAGCCCAGCGCAATCGTCGATGGCTCCGGCACGGGCGTGTAAACGTACTTGCCGTAGTCGAGCGCCGAGGTTTGACCGGTATAGCTGGATGCCAAACCGGCGCGCGTGAGGATTTGCAAATCGGTCAGCAGCGCGTAATTGGTTCCGTAGCCGATGTTGACCGCGGTCAGCATCAGATTGGCGAAGACGCCATTTCCGACGGCGCCGGGATGCAGGTCATCCGTGAAGAAATACCGCGGATCGCTGGCGTTTTTGCCGACCAGGTCAATCGTCACGCCGCCGACGATCAACGGGGCGTTGAGATTCATATCGCGCATTGCGCCGGCCAGATCGACGAAAACCTGGCCCTTGCCCAGAACCATTGCCTTCAGTTGCGCGTTGTAGCCATCGATCGCCGCAACGCCGCGGGCGATTTCTGCCGGAGTGTCAAAGATCGCGCGTCCCCCTGGTTGCAACAGCGCGTCCGGAAGGCTGGAGACGATCATGCCCGTTGGGTGCGCGGCCAACACGGTATCGATTGCTGTCTCGGTGTTCTGCAGAACGTAGGTCTGGGCATCCGCCAGATCGCTGCCACTCAGTGCGCCACTGGCGATGGCGCTACCGACGGCGCCGAAGTCATTGCCGCCGATGGTGAGAAAGGCAACGTCGACATTGCCTAGCGAGATTTGGTTGGCGGTCTTGGTATGTTGACCTTGCGTGAGAAGCGTCGCGCTGGTTGCGCCCCCTTTAGCAACGTTGTAGGGATTACCCGCTCCGCCGAAGTTGAATCCGCGATCGGTGGCCAGATAAGGGACCCAACTCCCAGAGAAGCCGTTGCCATCTGTTTCGCTGGCGCCCATGGCGGCAAAGCCATCGATCACCGCGGCGGACGCGTAGGAGGAACAACTAGCGACCGCCAGAAAAAACGCGTAGCGGATGGAGCGTGCGAACATTAGCGGTCCTCGGCGAATATCTGGTTGCAATGCTGGTTGGGGACTTCGTGCAGTCAGCGATTGGATCTTGTACGCCTCGCGCCCCCCCGCCAAGGGCTGCGTTCACGCGATCCGCCAACGGCATCGAACCTTGGCAATAACACGCTCGCCGGCCGGGTGTGACAAGAATTTGGACCGCAAGGCGAGATCCCGATTACCTGGTATTTTCGCTTGAATAGCGTCTGGCAGTTCGTTCTCCAAAATATCTGAAACGCCACGCCGCTTTGGGTGTTGATTAGGATGAGACGCATGGACACTTACGGTGCAGCGCTGCACCGGAGTGGCCAGCCCCTAGGGCGTCTCGCGCGGGGTCATCGATTTGGACAACTGGATTACGCTCGCATTGCCGGGCGCGATCGCCTACGCCACTTCGCTCATGGGCGACCGCGGCCAGGGCGAAGACATAGTGCAAGACTGCGTTTGCCGCTTGCTGGGCCACGCTGCGCGCTATGATCTCTGCCGAGACGGCCGCAAGCTCCTGTTCCGATCGATCACCAACGCCTGCATCAATCATCACACTCGCGGGCGAAAGACGGCCAGCCTCGACGAGCAAGGGCGTCCCGCGGAAGGGGGCGCCTGGGAGATGGAAGACACAACGGCCAGCACGCCCGCGGATCTGGTGATCGCGGAGGAACTGCGCCTGGCAATCGCCGAAGGTCTGCAAACGCTACCGATCCGGCAACGCTCTGCGCTCGAACTGTCAAGTTTTGGATACCGTTCTGAGGAGATCGCGGAAATGCTTGCGGTGCAGCCAGACCACGTTCGGGTCTTGCTATTTCGGGCTCGCAAAAGCATGGCGGCATTTCTGAACTTGCGATTTTTCGGAGGCGTGACGCCGTGAATATTGACTCACCCATTTCAGAAGATCAGCCTTTTTCGGAAGATGAAATCGACGCATTAGTCCGCGCCGCGCTATCGGCTGATGGCCGCGCGGTGGACGTGTTGCGCATGCAGGCCGAAATCCAGGCCCGTCTGGCGACGGCCGTGAATGCGTTCTCGGAATCGATGGGCGATGCGCCTGGCACGCTGCCGCTGGTTCCGCGCAAGGGCAAGCTGGGCCGAGTGGTTCGCTGGACAGTGGGTCTGGCCGCGTGTCTGGCCGTGGCGATTGGGTTCGTGGAGTGGCTGTCGTTTTCGGCCATGCCGGCTAGCGCGTATGAGCTTGTCGTGTCTGCGCATTCCGAACTAACGAGGTCCGCCGACCGTTGCTACCAGGTAGAGCTGAAGTTGCCCAAAGGGGGAATGACCAAGAGCTCGTTTTTGCATACCAGCGAACAGATCCTGGTCTGGACGCGCGGCGATCGTTTCCGCTTTGCCATGTGGAAAGATGGAGAGCAGTTGATCTGGGGGCAGGATGCTCAGAAGCGAGTTTGGATTGCCTATAACGACGAGCAGGGCTTGCAGTTCGAGAAGAAAGAGTTGCCGCTGACGTTGGCGCTGATTCTCTCGTACATGAGCCTGGATTTCGAGCTGCTTTCGCTGGAGATCCTCGAGAATTTTGATCTCAAAACCGTGGCGGATCCTGATAGCGATCCCAATCTGGTGACCGTATTGGCCAAGGCCAAGCCTGACCGGAAGTCATTGCACTTTCAGGAAGCGCGACTAGAGATCGACCGCACGACCAAAGTGATTCGCAAGATGGAATTGACGAGAACCGTCAGGAAATCCGTCAACGCCCAAGCGACGTTCACGCTCCAGAGCGAAGATCCGCAACCAGACAGCAGCTACACGCTGGAAGGAAATCTCCCACCGGACGCCCCGGTGTATGGCAAGGATAAGGCGATGCAGCGCGCCAAATCGTTCCGTAAGATTCAGCTTTAGAATCCGACGATTTGGCGCGGGGCGATCGAAAATACGCGTGGGGCCGGGGCGACAACAACCTTTGAGTCCGCACCTATTTCGGAGAATTGCTAATGCGTGTTCCACGTAGGCTTCCTTTGGTCCTCTGCTGCGCATTGCTTGCGCTGCTGGCCACGCTTTCTTCCGCCGTCACGGCCGCGCCGATCAAGATGGCCGTCATGGGGGACAGCATCAGCGCCGGCTCCAACGGCAACTGGATCGGCCATCTCAATAAGAGCTACCCTGGCGCGATTACGTTTTTGAATTCGGCCAAGGGGGGCGCTACCACGGACACCGTGATCTCCGGCCAGCTCAACACAGTCGTTGGGCAAGCCACCAAGGGCCAGATCGACCACTCGACGTTGATCATCGGCGGAAACAATCCCGGCAGCCAGACGACGCTCACCAACATTCTTCTTGGCAATTCTACGCCGTTCATTCAGAACTACTTCGATGACGTCAAGTTGATCATTGACTCTGTTAAAACCGCGGGGCCGGGCGTGCGGCAAGTCTTTGCCAACATGCCGGACGTCACCGTCACGCCCAAAGTCTATGCCACCGCGTTGGCACTCGCCGACGATTATGGCCTGACAGAGGAAGACGTCCCGCTCCTTTTGGAAATCGTCAGCACCGCGATCGGCCAGGCCAACGCGCTGGCCAACGCGTACGCGCTGTCGCAAAACGTGCCGGTGATCGATCTTTACACGGCCAGCCAAACCGTGCTCGATGGGGATTCGTTTCTGCTGGGTGGGCACACCTACACCACGGCGTTTGCCGCCGATGATTTCCATCCGGCCGGCTGGGTGCAAGGACTGCTCGCCAACATGGTGACCACGGCCTACAACCTGAACTGGGGCGAGACGCTTCCGCAGTTGAGCGATCAGCAGATCGTCGCGAACACGGGCTTCACGCCGAGTGGCGCGCCGAGCTATTTCAACATCCGGCCGTTTATCTTGCTGCCGGTTCCAGAGCCATCGACCTGGGCGATCGTCCTCAGCGGCGCCACGATCGGCGTAGCGCAGGCCTGGCGAGTACGCCGCCGCAAGGCGACTACCCGCGTTTAAGTCCTGAGCGCGTCGCCGCCCCTGGTAAACATCAAACACGCGCCCATCGTAAACGACCCCAAACGGATCGCAGACAGAACCACCGCCGACGAAACGGCCATTTCAATGCTCGTCCCGCAGAGAATCCGCACATCACCAAGGTGGCCAGAAACTCCACTAGAAATCGGCCGCGCGAGTTGGCATACTCGCTCCTGGTCATGGGAACTGAGGACTGACTGGGGCTGTGAATGGCCGCTGCGTTAGAAGTCCGTGTCTTACCTGCG
>Ga0105047_10001275_pt1 | contig 44949 bp, 31 predicted proteins | sample MAT04_FD_78384 | JGI IMG/M metagenome (GOLD analysis project Ga0105047, IMG submission 78384) | Freshwater microbial communities from Lake Fryxell liftoff mats and glacier meltwater in Antarctica - MAT-04 (megahit assembly) | ecosystem: Environmental > Aquatic > Freshwater > Ice > Liftoff... | reverse complement strand
TCCTGCGTCCCGTTTTACTCTACAACTCCTTGCTCAACCTCTTCGTCTCGCTCTTCGTCACTTCGTTCTTGGGACCGCGGCAAACTACTTGAAGGCAGACTCCTTGTCAACAGGAAAAGATACCTTTAAAAAATAAGTATTGAGTTCTATCACAATAGACTATTATGTAGGGCAAATCGGTATAAATGCATGTGAACTATGATCATTTATGATCATTTGCTTGCAATCAACGCATTAACTTCGCCTATTTCAATATAAAACGCCATATGGATGAAAAAATCAGATTACTGAAATGTCTTCCCAAAGTGGATGAATGTATCGCTGTTTTGAGGGGTGACCCCGCAGTTGAAGCACCTCAACGGATTATCAAGACAGTTGTTCAGGAAACCATTGATCGAGAGCGTGAAGCTGTTTTAGGAGGCTATCATACGGGCGGTGAACGATCTTGGGCGGAATGGATGCCAATTTTCAGAAAGAATATTGCTGCAAAGATGCTCCCGAACTTCAGGAGAGTCATCAACGGTACCGGTATTGTCATTCATACCAATCTCGGCAGATCCATCCTTTCGCAAAAAGCGACTGACCGACTTGCTCAGGCCGGAGGATACTATTCGAATTTAGAGTTTGATCTGGAAACCGGCAAACGAGGAAGCCGATACAGCTTGGTAGAGGAGCTGCTGTGTTACCTTACCGGTGCCGAAGCGGCACTCGTTGTCAATAATAATGCGGCGGCGGTGCTTATTGCTCTAGATACGTTGACAAAGAATAAAGAAGCCATCGTGTCGCGCGGACAACTGGTGGAAATCGGCGGTTCTTTTCGTATTCCCGATATCATGGCCAAGAGTGGCGCAAGGCTGGTTGAGGTCGGGGCGACCAACAGAACCCATCTTTATGATTATGAAGAAGCAATTTCTGAAGCGACCGCCTTGCTGCTTCGGGTGCATACCTCAAATTTTCGGATAATTGGCTTTACTTCAGAGGTATCCGCCGAAGACATGGTTGCTCTTGCCAGGAAAAATGGCCTTGTTACCATGGAAGATCTAGGCAGTGGCAGTCTGATCGATTTTTCCCGTTTTGGTTTTCCGAAAGAACCGACCGTGCAAGAGATAGTTCAAGCCGGTGTCGATGTTGTCACTTTCAGCGGGGACAAACTTCTCGGTGGGCCGCAGGCGGGAATCATCGTTGGTCGCAAGGACATTATCAATCTGATTAAGAAAAACCCGCTTAATCGTGCTTTACGAATTGATAAATTTACTCTTTCGTCTCTTGAGAGCATTCTGCGTGAATACCTTGATCTCGACAAAGCCCTTGAAAATGTCCCGACCTTGAGGATGTTAACCATTACCGCGGAAGAATTGAAGAAGCGAGCGCAGCGATTGGTTCGTCGGCTGACGAAAAAACTCGGAGCAAGGTGTCAGTTTTCTATTGCTCCGACAGTCTCCCGGGTCGGTGGCGGAGCCTTGCCGGAGTTCAACATTGCCAGTTGGGCGATAGTGCTTGCGCCTTCGGACATGACTCTCAATACCTTTGAAAAAAAACTCAGGCATCTGCCGATTCCGATTATCGGGCGGATAGAGAAAGATTGTTTTCTTCTTGATGTTCGCACTCTTCAGGAGCGAGAGTATAGCGAACTAGTCGGATTATTAAATGAAATATTCGAAGCCGGGGCGATCGATGCTTGATATATTTTCAATTTTCTCAAATCATCGGGGATTAATTGCCGATGATTTTTCCCGCTTTTCTCAAAGCTACGCAGAAATTCTTAAAAAACGTCTGCCAACCGCAAAAACCATTTATTTTTCAAATATTCACGGCCAGTTTGATGAACATCCGTTAGACAAGCCCCTGCCTGGTGATTTTGCTCCTCTTTTAGCAGCGATCAGAAAAGGGGAAAAGCCCTTTGCCATTCATTCACAAAGCCTGATGTTGCCGTTTGCAGTCAGGAATGGGGGAGTGGTTGTTGCGGTTATTGAGGAGGCTGACCCGGTGTTCCTTGACAAGGTTGGTGGAGATTGGCTAGAGGAAACGAGAGCAGCCGCTGAACGCGAATTTATCCTGCTGAAAGAGGCCCGTATAGATGTTCAAACCGGATTGCTCAACCTTTGGAATCTGTATTCTCTTCTCGATTCTTCCCGGCGGACAAGTGGCTTGCACATTATTCTCGTTGAACTCCCACCGAAAAGGATGTCCTTTCGCTATGCTGTTCGCTATTCGCAAAAATGCGCTACTTTGATCCTGAACTTCATTCAGGGAGACGCTCTTCTCCACTTTATCGGCCAGTCTACCTTTGCCTTAGTATTGCCGAACAGGAAAGGAGCTGCAAAGTCTGAAGTAGAAAGCACTCTTGTTGCCTATTTAAAGCGAGAAGGTTGCTGCAAAGTTCATATTGGTTCGAGTCATTCGCAGATTGAGGAAGGTGCAAACGAAACCAAGCCCCAAGAACGGAACCTGCTTGATGAGGCCTGGACCGCACTTCGTCATGCGGAAAAACGTGGACCGTTTAGTTTTTGTGATTATCACCTCTTGGCACATCCCGAGAACCATCCCCTTGTTTTGCCTGAAGGAAATCTTGTCCGCCGACTGAGCAGATTGTGGCGACAATCGCAAACCTTCTGTCTGGTCTATTTTAAGAGCCTGGAAGGTGGAAAGAACGCCAAGGAAGTTATCCTGCCGCTCCTTGATGGGGGCATGCCCGTGACCACGGGCAAAGATGTCCTGGTGTATCTCGATGGCTTTGCCGCAGCAGCAGCTCTGTCTTGGGCAAAAGAGGTGATTCGTCGAGCTGTCGATAGCGAATCCGGCAATCATATTTCCGCCGGGGTGAGTTGTTATCCGTGCAGCGATTTCAAGAAAACCGAGATGCCCATTAACTGCCGCAAAGCACTCCTCCATGCCTCCTTTTTCGGTGACTCAAGTGCGGTTGTTTTTGACTCGGTGAGTTTGAATATCAGTGGCGACATCTATTTTGCTGACGGGGATATTGCGAAAGCTGTTCATGAATATAAAAGAGGCCTGAAGATTGATATGGACAATATCAATCTTCACAACAGTCTTGGGGTTGCCTTGGCGATGATGGACAAACTTGTTCCGGCAATGCGGCATTTTGAAAATGCTTTGGCCATTGACAATGAGAATTTTATGGCTCTCTATAATCTAGGTCTTGCGGAACAGACCCGGGGTCGAAAGGAAGCGGCCTACGAATATCTTGAAAAAGCTTTGTTGCACTATAATGATGAGCATGATGCACATGCCGGTTCCGGTATGTTGGATGATCTGAACCTGCAATTGGGGATGCTTGCCGGAGATTTGGGGAAACATCATTCAGCCCTCGACTATCTTGATGCTTGGCAGAGGAATAATGATAAAACGGCAAGAGCCGGTCGAGTCCTCTATCATACCGGTAAGGCCTACCATGGCACAGGGGATAATCGTCGGGCAATGGTGGCACTTCAACGGGCACTGCAGTTTTATGAGTTTGATGACCGGGCCATGGATCTCCTCGGCACCGTATATTTACGGGAGGGTGAGGGAGATGACATAGCACTCGCCCTGTGCCGTAAAAGTGTTGAACTTGAGCCCGGCAACATTTTTTACCGTTGCAATCTGGCGGAAGTACAGGTGCAGTGCGGCATGCTGTCGGCGGCGAGAGAAAATCTGTATCGGTGTTTGAAAAACGAAAAAACCAGGGCCAAGGCGCAGGTGCTGCTTGGCAGGAGTTATTCGCGCGAAGGCCTACATAAAAAGGCAGGACGCTGGTTTGCAAGGGCCTTGGAACACGACTCCTTGCTGCCGGAGTTCCATGATGAGGCAGCAAGGAGTAGCGGGCAGCTATAGGGGGCATTGAGGCATTGAGTGGAGAAAGGCATGGTCGGTGTCAATCGAAAAATGCCGATTTTCCTTTGAATTTCAAGTATTTTTTTGTCAGAAAAGGAGTATTCATGGAAAATTCCATGGCTATGACAATACCTGTCGACGATTCAACAAAAATTCGGAGAATGAAATGGCTCAGATAGATGGTTTTTTTAAATTGATGAATGATGAGGGAGCCTCCGATCTGCATATGGTGGCAGGGCAACAGCCACTTCTCCGGATTCGCGGTGATATGGAGCGGGTAAAGTTTAAGAAAATGGCTAACGATGAACTTCGCGCCATGCTCTATGAGATCTGCCCGGAAGAAAAAATTAAGATCTTTGAAGAGACCGGGGATATAGATTTTGGTTATGAAATTCCAGGACTTGCCCGCTATCGTTGCAACTATTTTCAACAAAAATATGGCATAGGTTCTGTTTTTCGGGAGATTCCCAGCGAGATAATGACCGTTGAACAACTTGGCCTGCCTTCGGTTATTGCCCGCCTGGCCCATCTGCCTAAAGGTCTAGTACTGGTGACCGGGCCGACCGGTTCAGGTAAATCGACAACCCTGGCAGCTATTGTCGATGAATGTAACAAAAACCGCAAGGATCATATCCTTACCATCGAAGACCCCATCGAGTTTGTGCATAAGAGTCAGAAATGTATTATCAACCACCGCGAAGTCGGTAGCCATACTAAGAGCTTTTCGGCGGCACTCCGGGGTGCCTTGCGTGAAGATCCTGATATCATCATGGTTGGTGAGATGCGCGATCTTGAGACGGTTGCCCTGGCCATGGAGGCGGCTATGACCGGTCATCTGGTGTTCGCAACCCTGCACACCATTAATGCGATGAAGACGGTTGATCGTATTGTTGAGATTTTTCCGGCAACCCAGCAGGGCCAGGTGCGTTCGACCCTCGCCGATGCCCTGAAGGCCGTGGTCTCACAGACTCTTTTTAAAAGAATTGATATTAAAGGCCGATGCGCGGCTCTTGAAATCCTCATCGCCACGCCTGCCGTACGAAATCTTATCCGGGAAGGCAAGACCTTTCAAATATTGTCAACCATGCAGACCGGGAAGAAATACGGCATGCAGACCCTGGACGATGCCATCATGATCCTCCTTGAGAAGAAGATGATCGACCCGAACGATGCCTACTCAAACGCCGTTGAAAAAGCAAAATTTCTGAAATATTTAAAGAAAGCACCTTCTGATTTTACCGAGGTGTAACCATTATCCATTTTATTTTATTGATTTTTTCTCATTTACCAGGATCGGTTCATAGGAATGTAGGGGATTGTTTTGGTTTTTGCTGTAGCCGAAGACTTGAGAACGTTCCCGGCCGATTATTGCTTCCAGTGTGCCGTGCTCTGAGGTGGTCAGGAGGGTGATTCCCTTCTCTGCACAGTCATCTTGCAGGTGATCATGGGGGAAATGCCCCTGCCCGCTTCGTCCTGCCGATACCATCATGAGGGCCGGGGAAACAGCGGCGAGAAACTCCGGGGAGTTGGAGGTAATCGATCCGTGATGCGGGGCGAGGAGGATATCGGCCTTCAGGTCATAAGCCCGGTTGAGCAGAGAGTGTTCTTCCGTCCGGCCGATATCGCCCGGAAAAAGTGCGCAATACTGCTGTGAACAGGTCTTGATAATGATGCCGGTGTTGGCCTGAGTCCGCGATGCTCGGTGACCCGAGATGGGGCTGTCGCTTGCAATATTGGCAATACATTCTAAAAAATCCGGACTATCCTCATGCCCCAGCCGCATGCCCGCTTGCGGGGTCACCACTGCTATCCGCTGCTCTTCCGCCAGATGTATCAAATGTCTGAAGCTTTGGTCATGACCGTGCCTATCTCGTATCCACAGTTGTTTCGGCGAGAAGCGCTTTAGTATAAAGCCAAGGCCGTTATAGTGGTCGGCATCGGGATGGGTTATAACAACTGCATCGAGCCTCGTTATACCCCTATGCCACAGGTATGGAGCGATGACCCGTTCGCCGACGCTGCTTGTCGTTGCCGATGATCCACCCCCATCTATCAACACTGCCAGACCCGATGGAAAGAGGGCGAGGGTGGCACTGCCCTGGCCGACATCGAGAAAAGTCAGCCGCAGGGAATCGACTGGATTTCTCTGCAGGAAGGCCGGCGGATAAAGCATCAGCAGCAAACAGACAGTCATAACTATAACCGCAGACCATAGCCATATTCTTGCCAGTTTTCCCCAAAGGGTGCAGCCGAGCAACCCTGCATAGAAGCCAATCATCACCCATACCGGCGGTGACGGAAACCAGAGAGTCGAGAAGGGAAGGCCGGAAAAAAATGTCGTGCCCTGCACTGCCGCACTGAGGCCGACCGCGCCGATGCGGAAAAGCCAAATGCTGATCTCCGGTTGCAAAAAAATAAAGGGGATGGCGAGAAAGCCTGCGGGAAGACTCCAAAGGCAGATGAGCGGTTCGATAATGAGATTGGCAAGAATACCCACGGGGGAAAATCGGTTGAAAGCGAACAAGGTAATGGGGGTAGTTGCCAATGTGGCAACAGTTGACACTAAGAGACCAGCGAGCAGCCAATTGGCAACACCCTGTTTGATTGTCGGGGGTGAGTTGGTGGAGTCGGGAAGGAGGAGTTTTTTTAAAAGCGGAAAAAGGAAAAGAATGGCTATGGTTGCTACAAATGACAGTTGAAAAGAAGCCGTCAGTAAAGCTAGAGGCTCGATTGTGAGGATAATCAGCGCCGCACAGGCCAGGAGCGTCGACGAAGATTTCGGCCGATCGGTGCAAACCGCCACGATGACAATACAACTCATAATAACTGCACGAAAAACAGGGGCGCTTAAGCCGGCAAGGAGACCGTAACCCAGCAGCACCGGGAGGCAGCAAAGGGCCGCCCATTTGCGCAGGGGATAGCGAAAGAGGAGCCGCTCCGAGCGGTTCAGGAGCCAGTACAGGGCGGTGTAGAGGAGGATAAAGATAACGGTCATATGCAGCCCGGAAATGGATAAAATATGAAATGTCCCACTTCCTTTAAAGGTTTCGAGGGTGACGTCGTCGACCCGGGACGCATCGCCTATGAGGATCGCCCGGTAGAGCCCCCTGTTCTCGGCGGGTACGGCTATATCGATGTGTTCGCCGATTTTAGTTCGCAGCCTCTCCGGCAGATAATACAGGCTGTGCAGCAGGCCCTGTTTTTCTGCAAGCTTTTGCAAAAAGAGGGGGGAGCGAACAAATCCGCTTATCCAAACATCCTTGCGTGCCAGGTGCTGGGCATAATCAAAGACACCAGGTGCCCGGAAGCCGTCAGGGCGTTTGAGATCGGCGCGGATAATGAGTTTGTCCCCGGGAACCAGTGCAGCCGGCCAAATTCCCTGGAAATGCAGGAGGATTTTCCCGGTTGTCGGCAGGAGTTCGGGGGAATCATGCCAACGGAGATATTCGGTGGTGACCATCACCCGGCTGGTTTTTCCATCAAATTCGGCCGAAGTTGTCATGGTGCCGATGACTACCGCCTCGGTTTTTTCGGTAATCCGATTGAAAATGTGCTCGGCTTCAGCTGGTATTTGCAAGGCCAACTGGCAATGATAAAAGCCGAGTGCGGCAAGGAGGGGCAGAATCATGCAAAGGATGGTTCGCCGCCACCTTAAAAAATGCAAAAAAGCCAGTACAGCAAAGGAAAGGAACAGACCAAGACAAAGGTGCGAGATGGTGACCTCGGTCAAGTTGACTTGCGAGGCCAGGGCAATTCCGGCGACGAACGCCAGGGTCAGATAAACGAGGAGGTGCTCGGAGATATGCGCAGTTGGGTGTCTCACAGAAATTCTTCGATGAGCAGTAGATGGTTGGCGATGATATCGCGGTGGTCGAGCACACATTGTTGCGCTGCTTGACCCATGCGGAAGCGACCCTCGGAGTCGTCGAGCAGGTTGGCGAGAACCTTTACCATCTTCCGGCCATCGTCAACCTCTTCAGCTCCTTTGGCCTTGAGAAGGGCATCGGCGATTTCGCTGAAATCCTCCATATGCGGGCCGAAAAGCACGGGGATGGCCATGGCCGCAGGCTCGATCGGGTTGTGACCGCCTTTATCCACCAGGCTGCCGCCGACAAAGGCAAGGTCGGCCAGGGCATAGAAATCGACCAGCTCTCCGATGGTGTCAAGGATAAACATGTCGCAGGGCATGAAAACATCGGCAGACCGTAAAGATGCCAGCAGGTCGTGCTTGGCCGCCAAGTCGACGATCTCTTCCGCCCGCTTCGGGTCACGCGGCGCCACCATGAGGAAAAGGTTGCGGTGGGTGGTTCGCAACTGGGCATATACATCAATGAGTATCTGCTCTTCGCCGGGATGGGTAGAGCCGGCAATGAAAAGGATCCGGTCCTTCGGCGGGAAACCGGCTCGTAGCGACGGTGAATCAGCGTTCACCTGCCGACGAGTAGCAAATTTCAGATTACCGAGTATCGACAGTTTCTCGGGCGAAACGCCTAAAAGCGCCATCTTCTCCTTGTCACGCAACGTCTGCATAGAGAGGAATGAAAGGCATTGAAACATCGGCCGGAAAAAGAAACGCAGTTGCCGGTAACGGATCATCGATTTTTCCGATACCCGACCATTGACAAGGATTGACGGGATGCTCTTGTTTTTCAGGCAGAGCAGGAGATTGGGCCAAAAATCGGTCTCAACCAGAATAAAAAGTTCGGGACGAATCAGCCTAATGAAGCGACGAACCACCGGCAGCAAATCGATCGGCCCGTCGATGATACAATCGGCGTACGAGTGGAGCAGGGTGTCTGCAACCTTCTTTCCCGAGCGGGTGGTGACCGAGACAATGATTCGGTAGGTTGGATACTTTGCCCGGAGACCGCGGACCAATGGTACCGCCGAGGTGACTTCGCCGACAGACAAGGCATGGACCCAGATAGTCCGGACAGTTGCCTTGTGGCAGGCAAGTTTTTCCGTGATCCCGAGACCGAGGCGGGCAGGAACGCGATCCCGGTATTTGCTGCTGCAGGCAACAAAGAGGGTGAGGAATGGGGAAAAAACCAGTAGAAAGGCGAACTGGAGAACATTATAGAGTACAAACATAGGTGAAAGGCCTCAAGGTTGGTTTAGCTTCTCACCTTAAAAGAATTGGTGATGGGAATGCAAGGAATTGCATGCCATGCAATGAAAATAAGGTGTTTGTTCAACCCCCGGGAGAAAAAGATGAATATCATACTGGCAGAGGCGGCGGAGCTTGTTGGCCGGCAGCTGACTCTTACCGATTATCGTGCTGAGCATATTGTCAAAGTTTTGCGGGTGGAGCTCGGTGATCGGCTGCGAGTTGGATTGATCAACGGTATGCGAGGGTACGGCACCATTGTGGCAGTGCAGAAAAAGTTTCCGTTTTCGGTCAGCCTTTATGTCGATTTATCTGAACCTCCGGGGGCGCTTCCAGCGCTTGACCTGATTCTCGCCTTGCCCCGACCGATTATGTTGAAACGTGTCCTCAGTCAAGTCACCGCCCTTGGGGTCGGGACAATCCATCTCATCAACGCCAATCGGGTGGAAAAGAGCTTCTGGGAGGCGGGGCTGCTTCAGCCGCAGGAATATCGGCCGCATTTACTGCATGGTCTGGAACAGGCGGTCGACACCCGTTTGCCGGAAATTCGGCTCCATCCGAAGTTTAAGCCATTTGTTGAAGATTTCTGTCCCTTACTTGTCGGTGACTACCGGTATCTTCTTCTTGCCGACCCGACGGGCGAATATCCTTTGGTAGATGTGGTCGGCGAAAAAAGCGGCAGGATTCTCCTCGCTGTCGGGCCGGAAGGTGGCTGGGTTCCGTATGAGGTACAGAAATTTCGTGAGCAGGGCTTTTTGTCCTGTAGCATCGGTGAGAGAATTCTCAAGGTTGATACAGCCATAATCGCCCTGCATGCAAGCATCACCGCAGCACGGGAAATCCGCGCAAAGAAAGATCAACGATAGGCGGCGATGCCGGTCACTTCCTGGCCGATTATCAGGGTATGCATGTCGTGCGTCCCCTCGTAGGTATACACCGATTCGAGATTGTTCATATGGCGCATGATCGGATATTCGCCCATAATGCCATTGGCGCCGAGTATGGTTCTCGCAGTCCTGGCAATATCCATGGCGATCTTCACATTGTTCATTTTTGCCATGGAGACCTGGGCCGGGCTGGAGGTTCCGGCGTCTTTTAACCTGCCGAGTTGCAGGGCAAGCAGCTGTCCCTTGGTGAGTTCGGTAACCATCTCCGCCAATTTCTTTTGCTGCAGCTGGAAACCGGCAATAGGTTTGTCGAACTGAACCCTTTGCAGGGCATAGGCCAAGGCTGTCTGGTAACAGTCGTCGGCCGCGCCGAGCGCACCCCAGGCAATGCCGTAGCGGGCCTGGGTTAGGCAGCCGAGGGGAGCCTTGATGCCTTTTCCTTCCGGCAACATGCACTCTTTTTCGTCGACGGCGACATTATCGAGGATCAGCTCGGAGGTGACCGAGGCACGGAGGCTCCATTTGCCCTTCATGCGTACGGCTGTAAAGCCGGGCGTGTTTTTACGCACGAGAAATCCACGCACCCCCACATCGGTTGCAGCCCAGACAATGGCGACATCGGCGATGCTGCCGTTGGTGATCCACATCTTCGTGCCGCTTATGCTCCAGGTGCCGTCATTGTTACGGGTGGCGCGGGTCCGCATACCGGAAGGGTTAGAACCGAAATCGGGTTCGGTAAGGCCAAAACAGCCGATGGCCTCGCCCGTTGCCATCCTCGGCAGCCAGTAGTTTTTTTGCGCAGGGCTGCCGTAGGCAAAGATCGGGTACATGACCAGCGAACCCTGAACCGAGGCAAAACTGCGGATGGCCGAATCGCCTCTTTCCAGCTCATACATAAGGATGCCGTAGGCGACGTTGGACAGGCCGGCGCAGCCGTATTCCTCCGGTAGTGTCGGGCCGAGAAAACCGAGGCTGCCCATGGCTTTTACCAGATGGGCGGGGAACTTCTCCTCCTGGGCATAGCTGTCGATAATGGGGATAACCTCCCGGTTGACGAATTCCCTGGCGGTTTGCTGCACCAGCTTTTCCTCATCACTGAGAAGTCCGCGCAGGCCCATGTAGTCGGTCATTTCTGTAGTTACGCTCATTTACTTATCCCTTACGGCTGTTTGTGCCTTAGTCTTTTTATTATCCTGTTCCAGGACCTTGCGGATGATTTGCAGGATCATCTGTATCTCTTCCCTGGTGATTATCAGATGGGGGCGAAACCTGATGCTCTTTACGCCGCAGCCGACGATGAGAAGTCGTTCCTGCAGCAGCTTTGCTCTGAAAGCGTTGCGCTTGTCACTGTCTGCAAGATCGAAGGCACACATCAGTCCCCGGCCCCTGGCGTTGCTGAGAATCTCCGGAAATTCCCTGCATAAATGTTCCAAACCCTGTAGCAATTCCCGGCCCCGCCGGCAAGCATTATCGACAAGATTTTCCTTGTCGATAATTTTCAGGATGGCCGAACAGCGGACCATATCGATAAGATTACCGCCGAAGGTCGAGTTGATGCGACTCGATTCGGTGAAAACGTTCTGTTGCACCTCATCGAGGCGCGCCGAGGCCAGAAGGCCGCATACTTGGGTTTTTTTGCCGAAACTGATGATATCCGGCCGCACGCTGAAGTGCTCATGGGCCCAGAATTTACCGGTGAGGCCAACGCCGGTCTGCACCTCGTCCATGATCAAGAGGATCTGATGCTCGTCGCAGATCGTTCGTAGGCCGACGAAAAACTCGTCGCGGAAATGGTTGTCTCCCCCTTCCCCTTGAATAGGTTCGATGATCAGAGCGGCAATGTCGGCACCTTCCTTGGTGATATGTGCCTTAATTGAAGCAAGAGCCTGATCTTCCAGGGTGCGGACGGCGGCAAGGCTGTCTTCGGTGAGCGGAAAGGTGAGTTTCGGGTTGAGGATGCGCGGCCAGGCAAATTTGGGAAAGTAGCGGGTCTTGCATGGGTCGGCGGTATTGGTAAGCGACAGGGTGTAGCCGGAGCGGCCATGGAAAGCCTGCTGGAAATGGATGATTTGCGTACCGATCTCTTTTTTTGCGCCGCGCTCAAAGTTTTTCTTTACCTTCCAGTCAAAAGCCGCCTTGAGGGCATTTTCCACCGCCAGCGCGCCGCCTTCGATAAAAAAAACGTGTGGCAGATACGAGGGCATGGCGTGTTCGGCAAAGGTCTGCAGGAACTCCGCCATCGGCGCCGAGTAGGAATCCGAGTTGGCCGGTTTCTGCACGGCCAGGGTTCCGAGCCGGTCTTTTATGGCCAGAAGGTCGTCATGGTTGTAGCCGACAGCCATGGAGGCAAACATGGCAAAACAATCGAGATAGCGGTCGCCGTTACGCTGGTCGACGAACCAGCTGCCTTTCGATTTCTGCAGATCGACAATGAGATCCATGCCGTCGGCGAGAAGATGGCGGCTGATCACATTTTTCACATCTTGAGCCTTGATCACCATCTATTCACCATCCTCTTGTATCGCAAACTTTATGCCCTGGGCCAGGGGCAAACCGCTGCCATAATTGACGGTCACCGTCTGCCGGCGCATATAGGCCTTCCAGGAATCCGAGCCCGACTCGCGGCCGCCGCCGGTATCTTTTTCGCCGCCGAAGGCCCCACCGATCTCGGCGCCGGAGGTACCGATATTGACATTGGCAATACCGCAGTCCGAGCCCCGGGCCGAGAGAAAGGTCTCAATCTGGTTATGGTTGGTGCTGAAGATAGCCGACGATAGGCCCTGGTCAACTTGGTTGTTCAGGGCGATGGCATTCTCTATCGCCCCTTCATACCTGATGAGATAGAGGATTGGCGCGAAGGTCTCTTTCTGCACGATCGGCAGGTGGTTTTCCGCTGCAACCAGGGTAGGTTCCACATAACAGCCGGAGGAATAGTCCGGGCTCTTCAGGACTTTGCCGCCAAAGAGAACAGTGCTGCCCTGATTGACAATGGCCTTGATCGCCTTCTGAAATGTTTTGACCGCTTCTTCGTCGATGAGCGGCCCCATATGGGTAGTTTCAAGGAGGGGATTGCCGATTTTTAAAGAAGCGTATGCCCGACAAAGGTGATCTTTTACCTCCGCATAGCGCGACTCGTGGACCAAGAGGCGCCTGGTGGTCGTGCATCTTTGGCCGGCGGTGCCAACGGCACCGAAGACAACAGCCGGAATTGCCAGGCGCAGGTCGGCGTATTCGGAAACGATAATGGCGTTGTTGCCGCCCAGTTCGAGGAGAGTTTTGCCCAATCGCCCGCCGACCTTCTGGGCGACTGTGCGGCCTGAATCGACCGAGCCGGTGAAGGAAACGAGGGGAATGCGCCGGTCACTGAGGAGTTTTTCACCGACGGTATTTCGGTCACCGATAAGGAGGGAAAAGACACCTTCCGGCAGGTCGTTTTGTTCGAGCACCCTGGCGATGATTTTTTGTACGGCAATGGCCGAAACGCAGGCCTTTGATGACGGTTTCCAGATGGTCACATCGCCGCAGATTGCGGCAATCATCGCATTCCAGCCCCAAACCGCCACCGGGAAATTAAAGGCAGTAATGATGGCCACGATACCAAGTGGATGATATTGCTCAAAAAGACGATGGTCTGGCCGCTCGGAAACCGACGTCATGCCGTAGAGCATCCGCGCCTGGCCGACGCAGTAATCGCAGATATCGATAACCTCCTGCACCTCGCCGAGGCCTTCCTGCAGGGGTTTGCCGGTTTCGTAAGAGATGAGGGTGCCGAGCGGCAGTTTGAAATCGCGCAGACGCAGGCCGATCTGGCGAACGATTTCGCCGCGCTTGGGGGCGGGCAGACCGCGCCAGAGTGGAAAGGCCACCTCCGCCTGCGCCACGACGTGCTCATAATCTGCGGAGGTAGCCTTGTGGATACCGGCAAAAACTTCCCCGTCTACTGGGGATATAGCAATAATCTTTTTTCTGCCCTTATGCGTCAGCCACTGGGTGCCGGTCGAGCTGCCGGACATGGTTTTTTCGAGGTAGAGCGCGTCGAGAAAGTTCATGCTGCCTCCGAGGAATGAGAAAAGTATCTGTTATTTTCTTTATATATCTCATGTACCGGATGCAGAGTCAAGACCCTGCAACCACTCAGCAGCAAGTGGCCGCCGGGGCACCTTAGAAACCTCTTCGCTCTCTTACGGCGCGGCCCTCCTCGTTTTTGCCGAGACGCGGGTATTTCAGGTAGGGGGCGATGATCTCGTTTTTGTTGCCCCCCGTTCCGTCATAGGTAATGGACACGACTGGAATTCCAGTGCATTGCTCAATCCTCCCCTTCATCGCCTCGGTTATCAGCGAGGCGCAGCAGAGGGCGGGACTGGCCTGGATCAGCAGCGATACATCCGGGTAGTGTTTCATAATGTAATGGATCTTCAGGATGTTGTCCATCGACTCCCCGGTGTTCTCAACGGAAATATTATACCTTCCAAGAATCTCCGCCGGGTCGTCGGTATAACTGTGTTCCGGTTCGGCGACTATTCGGCCGAGGATTTTCGCATAGTTTTTTTCCATGCTGCTCATGGCGGTCAGCAGCGCCTTGCCGGTGAGAAAATCCAGATACTTACCCTCGTTAAACCATTTGCGAAAATAGCTGCCGGCAATCATCTTGGCGAATTCGTTATAGGGCGTGGTGACCACCTCGCCGCCGTTTGCCTCAATGTAGCCGATAAGATCCTGGTTCATCACCCGGTTGTCGCGGGAGTAAAGATCGCCGAAAATCGCCACCTTAGGGCGAGGGCGACCGGCGATTTCGATCCACTCGAATTGTGCAACAATCTCGTTGAGCGCCTTTTCAATGGAGCGTTTACCTGTAAAGGCATCGGTGAGGACCTTGATGCTCTTCGCCAAGATTTTGTCGGTTCGGCCTTTTTCCGTTTCATAGGGGCGGATTTTGCACGCCACTTTCTGCAACATACCCCCAAGCATATAGGCAAAGTAGGCGTTTTTTGCGGCAAGAAGAGAGATGTCCGAGAAGGTGATATCACCCTGGTAAATGGCGACATGTTCCATGCCGCCGCCCTGCTCGATAAAAATCTGGCTGATATGATGGGGGTACATTCGGATATTGCAGCCCAGGTACGATTGGTTGAGCCAGAGGACACAATTGGCCGGATTGAGGCGGTTCTTTCGTATGAATACCATGCAGGACTCGGCAATGGCGTTCAAGGGGATGCATTGGCCCGAGTTATGGCGGAGGCTCTGGCGAATGGTCTGGTCGGTTTCTTCGAGGAGGTAGGCGTCATATCCCTCGCGCTTCAGGGTGGCGGTCAAGAGGCTGCAGGTAATATGGTCCCAATTGGGAAAGAGTAGGTGTTTTCCGGCAAGAGAACTTGCCGGTTGTGGGTTAAGGCCCAGGTAGCTGAGCGGCAGTGGCAGCGGCACGGACCGTTGTTGGCGATGGTTCTTAAAAGCCCGGATGGCGGCCTCTATCCGGGTTTCGTAACCGACACTCGAATCATGTTCATCAAGTGACAGGATGAGGTAGGGCTTGCCGTGCCTTTCCATGATCTTTTTAAAATATTCAACCGCAAACGAGTCTGGCGAACATTTGAAGGAAGTCACATACACCGGATAAATACCTGGGCTTGCACCAATAATCACAGCTGCTTCAAGGATTTTGGCGGCATGTTCCCAGTGGATTTCATTGAGCAGGGGTTGCAGGGCGGGGAGATCCTCGTTGCTATAGCTGAGCATATCCTGGAAGTAGGTATCGATACCGAGCTTTCTGAAAATCCCTGGGATGTTACTGTTAAGCGATGGGGAGAGCAGGGTGTAGGGGCGACCGACAAAAACAACACTCATGTCGGCCTTTGTTTGCGCGGCTATTCGTGTCGTGTACAGGTCTTTCAGCTGTTGCCGGTATTCCTGGTCGAGTTCAATGGCGCGGTCATAGGCCGAGGCAACTTCGAAGTAATTCCACTGCCCCGGAGCAATGTTCTGCAGCATTCTGTAGAGCTGCATCTTGGTGTGAAACGGGGTGTACAGGTATTTGATAATCGGCCGGAGGAAGCGCCCTTCATCTTCCTCCTTCATGCCGGTGATCAGGGCGGGAAGGAACTGGGTGTAGTAACAGTACTGCCTGCGGCCACCCTTATACTTGTTTTCCAGATACATGGGGAGAAAGACGTAATCGGCGTGATCAAGGAGCCACCCGGCATGGCCGTGCATGGCGGCTATGGGGGCGCAGAACTCCGCCTGGCTCAGTTTTTTCCCCTCTTTTGCCGACTTATCGGAGGCCTCCGAGGACAGGGTAGTGATGCCCAGCAGGTCAAAAAATCTCTGCCAAAGGTGCATGTCTTCGACCATGTGGACGGCGGCGGGCAGGCCGATAACCAAACCACTTCTTTTAGGCGGAGCCTCCTTTGCCGGGTGGCGCAAGCGTTTTCTCTGCCGCAGGAGATCGAAGGCAGCTGTTTCCTTGGCGACATAGGCCTGGTCTTCATAATCACGGCCGCAGAGAAAACCGTAGGCAATCTTTCGGCCTTCCACTTCGGCGAGGCTGATCTTGCAATGGTTGGTGCAGAGATCACAGACAGTGTTGCTGAGGTGGATCGACTTTTGGTGCAGATCGATGCCGGTAAAGGTGGTGCTGGTTTGTTTTTCGTCGCGGAGAATGAGGGCGGTTCCCAGCGCGCCCATCAGGTGGCAGTATTTGGAAACGAGGATCGGTTTTTGTAATCGTTGCTCGAAGGCAGCCACTAAAGCCTTGTTGCGGGCGGTGGCGCCCTGGAAGAGAATCGTCGTACCGATATGTTTTTCCGTCGCTACCTTCTGCAGATAATTATCCCGCACCGAGTGCAGAGCCGCCGCTAAAACCTCATCAACTTTGTAACCTTCACTCAAGAGGTGCTTGATATCTCGTTCCATAAAGACGGTGCAACGGTCGCTGGTCAGCGGCGCACACGGTTTTTCCGCCCGCGCCGAGTAGCGGTTAACCGGGCAGCCCAGTTGCATGGCCTGTTCCTCGATAAAGGAGCCGGTGCCGGCGGCGCAGACGTTGTTCATGGTCGAGAAGGTCACGCGACCATTTTTCATGGTGGTGAATTTGGCGTCCTGGCCGCCGATCTCAATGATTGTGTCGACCTCGGGGTATAGTTGGTACGCCGCTCGGGCATGGGCGGTGATTTCATCGACAATAGTATCGGCACCAATCAGTTTGCCGATGAATTTTCGCCCGGAGCCGGTTGTGCCGCTTTGCTTGATGGCAAAACGAAGATCCTTGCGTCGCTCTATCTCGTCAATGGCAAAAAATATATCCTGTACGGCAGAGAGTGGCTGGCCGGCCGTTTTGGTGTAAAAACCGACAAGGACTTCGCCCTTTTCATGCATAAGCACGGCCTTGGTGCTGGTCGAACCGATATCGATGCCGAGATAGGCCTCGATGTTCTGTTTTTCCTTAAGATCCTGGTAGATATCGACCTCGACCTGTAAACCGTTTTCGCTTCGCCGGCTACGGTACTGCTCAAAACTTGTAAAATCGGGATACTGCGAGAGTTGCAGCTGCAAGGGTCGATGGAAATATTGCCGCGGCTGCACGGTGGAGTTACTGAATAACTCTTCAATATGCTTTAGATGCAGGGGTTTAATGTCGTCTTTTTTGGCGTTCAGCTCGGTGAAAAGCAGGAGACAGGCACCGAATGCGCCGTAGAGGTGGCCATTTTTAGGGAGAGTTAAAGCAGTTCCGGTGAGTTCGCTGATATGTTGGGCTACCGCCTGGTTTTTGGCGACTCCGCCGCAGAAGACGATTTCTCCAGGAAGGAGGTTGCCCTTGGCAAACAGGGTGTCGACAATATTTTTGGCAAGACCGTGGCAGAGGCCGTTGCTGATCTCGTCCAGTTGATATCCTTGCTGTTGGGCGTGGATCAAATCGGTCTTGGCAAAAACCGCGCAGCGTGAGGCAATTTGTGGACAATCGCCGCGACAATTGCAGGCTATTTCCGCCAGTTTTTCGCTGCCGGCAAGGTTCAGCCGACTGGCCTGTTGATCGAGAAAACTGCCGGTTCCTGCGGCACAGGAGGTGTTGGTGGTACTGCCAAGATAGTTGCCGATTGAGTCGAAGGTCGATAGGCTGAATTTTTCCCCACCGACGACAAGGAGTCCGCGCATTTTCGGATGGTATTTTTTAGCCGCGGTAATAAAGGCAATTTGATTGTTGTATCTGACCTGGGCACAGAGGGTAGAGGGTGTCGACGCAGTTGCCGCAAAATAACGGATATTCCGGTAATCAAGGTTCGCCATGAGCTGCTGGAGAGTATGGAAAATATCGCCATGGTGCTCGGCATACCCCTTCTCAAGAATCCGCCGATTGCCATCTATCAGGACAAAACCGGCGGTAACCGATCCGACATCAATTGCCAAAACACAATCATCTGTGGTCATTTTCTCTTTCCTTTCGTCTACCAATTTTACTTCCAACACCCGCTGGCGATGAAAAGCTGTTACAGTTTTTCCTTGATCTCCGCCCAGAAATATTCAATTCCTTGCTTCCACCCCTTGAGGTAATTATGGAGGTATTCAGAGTTGCTATACGTGCCCTGTTCCAGGAAGTGCTTCGAACCAAATATTTCGGTAAAATAATAGCCGAGGATTTCATCCTTGCCGGCATTCTGCAGATCGGTCCAGTGCAGGGCATACTTGAGGTGGTCATAATGGGCGGTTTTCGCCCATAGAATCCCGTCGTTTTTGCCGGTCTCCAGATAATTACCCTCAGATTGCATCTTTTCTTTCCGTAATCGTTCAATAATTTGGCCGAGATCGAGATCTTCTCTGATGCGTTTTTGAAAATCTTCCTTTCGCTGGATCGCTTCGCTTACCGCATCCTGGAACATCTTCGAGAGGTTGAACGATTCCCGCCATTTTTCCAGTTGTTCATGCAGCATATCGGGGATGCTGATTGTCACCTTTTTGGCCATAATTCGCTCCTTGGGTATTGATACGTACAAAATTTTCTAATACGTATACAATATTATTGTGTGTGTCAATCTCTAACCTTAGGGAGGCTCATCCTCACTCATGTGCAAAGAGAACAAGTATGAGAGGTGCCAGTAAGTTGGCGATCATAGCTTGGTGCTGCTACGGGGTGGTATATGTTGTTATGGAATTGTCTTGTTTGGCGAACCAACCAATGTTGGGCGGCTTCTAAGCCTTGCTCTTATACTTGCAGGCATTATTGTCAAAAGCCAGTCTCAGAGGCATCCGTGCCGTCATCGCCACTGGCATAGAAGAACTGACCGTGGACAAGGTCGGCATCAGCACCAACGGCACCGAGGAATAAAGGAGGAACAAGGTGCCAGGCGAGGAAAAATGATTCGCCGAGGGATACTTTAAGCGGCATTGAGCGCCGTCATCTCCCATGGATTTTTGGTTGCGCGAAGGGTAGAACACGTTTATCGATAAAAAATGGCCGGAGCAATTCGATTGAACAAATCGACCCAGCCATTTTATTATCTATCAATTGGATAATATTACTGTTCGTCAAAATCCAACTTGTAGTAATCGACAGCTTGTCTGGTGAGTTCAAGTGGACTTTTTGATTGCAGGAGGTATTCCGCACTGCAATCAGTGCAGGTGATAGAGTCGCCTACGGTGAAATAATATTCGATAGGGATATTTTTTAGACATACTTCACACTTATAGTACTTGATATGTTTATCCGTTTGTTTCCTGATTTTCCCCATAGTCATTGCCCTTGATAATCAGATGGTTTTTTATCGCCAATCCCGAAAACTGGAGAAGTCTCTTCACGAAAAATTCTGCACAGAAAAGTATGCAACTAAGTATTTCTAAGAGATTAGCCTCAAATAGACATACTATTGGTAATACTCATCTTTGATCAAGTCAATGAGAAACATCAGCATCAACGATGCAACCTGGTGCAGGAGGGAATGCGCATTTGGCAGCAAAGGGTGGAGAGGGTTTGTGCTTTTGGGTGTCCTGACTCAGGGTCAGCTGCCTTCGTTATCGATCTCAGGAGCGTGGAAGTACTTGAAGATTGTCGACGCAAGCTCTGGGCCAATTCCCTTGACCTCCATAAATTCCGGGAGAGTTGCCGTTTTCAGGCGTTTCAGACTGCCCATGTGGCGAAGCAGTTCTTGTTTTTTGGTGGTGCCGATGCCGGGAATGTTGTCGAGAGCCGAGGCCAGGGTGGCTTTGTTGCGGAGTTTGCGGTGAAAGGTGATGCCGTAGCGGTGTGATTCATCGCGGATCCGCATGAGAAAGAGAAGAACAGGATTGTGCGCGGGCAGGAGGATGGGGTTTTTTCTGCCCGGCTTATAGATTTTTTCACCTTCGTCCTGGCGTTCCTTGGCGATGCCGAGCCAGTCAATACTCTCAGTAATGCCTAATTCGCCGGCGACGGCCAGGGCCATGCCCAGCTGGCCCTTCCCCCCGTCGACGACAAAGAGATCGGGCAGGTTTTGTTCCTCCATACCTCGACGTAAGCGCCTTTCCAGGACTTCCCGCATCATCGCATAGTCGTTCGGACCTTCGACTGTTTTAATTTTGTAATGGCGGAAATTTGCTTTGTCCGGTTCGCCCAGAGAAAAACATACCAGTGATCCAATAGCCTGTTTGCCACTGATATTGGAGATATCGAGGCATTCGATGCGTACCGGCAGACGGGCCAGGTGCAGGGTTTGCTGCAGACTTTCTCCGAGGTTATCCCAGGAACGGCTCTTTTGTTGTTTTTCTTCGAAGGCCTGCAGGGCATTGGTGGTGGCCATAGCGACGAGTTGCTGGGAGTCGCCCCGTTGCGGGATTTTTACCTGAATCCGCATCCCGGCGTTGTCGCCAAGATGTTCTTCAAGCAGCTGCAAATCGGTCGGTGCAAAAGGCAGGAGGATTTCTCCCGGGATGAGGGTGTCGCTATGGTAAAACTGGCCGAGTACCTGGGACAGGATCGAGGCGTCGTCGCCGTACGGATCGGCAAGAAAAAATGTTCGGCTGCCGTTGATCAGGCCGTTTCTGATAAAGAGAATGGCGAGCATCACCGCCGCGTCTTTTCTGGCAAAGCCGAAGACATCCTGATCTTTGTTGTGGCTGGCGGCAATGACTTGTTTTTCAAGGGTCCTGGATAGGGCGGCAATCTGGTCCCTGAGAACCGCTGCCCCCTCAAAGTCCAGGTTTTCTGAGGCGGCCAGCATCTGTTTTTCAAGGGTACCGATCAGGTCGCGGTTGCGTCCTTCGAGGAGCATGAGGATTTTACCTACGTGTTCCAGGTACAGGACGCGGTCGGCGCCACCGGCGCATGGAGCAAGACACCTGTCGATCTGTCGGTTGAGGCAGGGGCGGGGTCTTGGTTGTATTTCACTTCCTTTGCAGTTGCGGAGCGGAAACAGGGCGGCAATAAGACGCAGTGTGGCCCACATACTGCCGACCGACGAATAGGGACCGAAGTAGCGGGCCTTGTCACGGGTCTTGCGCCGCACCATGAAGACCCGTGGCCAATTTTCTTGCACTGTGACTTTGATATAGGGATAATTTTTGTCATCGCGCAGGATGATATTGTACTTCGGTTTGTATTTCTTGATAAAGGAGGCTTCGAGGATCAGCGCCTCTTTTTCGGTATTGGTGATAATGGTCTCGACCTTGCGAACGCGGTCGAGCATCACTGCTGTCTTGCTGTGTGTAGTCCCGGAATAATGGGCATAGGAAGACAGGCGCTTGAAGAGATCCTTGGCCTTACCGACGTAGAGAACCGTCGATTTGCCGTCCTGCATCAGGTAAACGCCCGGGGAATGCGGGGCTGAGGAGAGTGCTGTTTCTGGAAACATGTTTTGCAGATGAATGAATGTTAATAAAAAGAGTTTCGCAAGACACCATAGAGCATCTTGGCAGAGTCGTCATCACCGATGTTTGGAAAAGACAACAGCCGTTTACTTTTGCATCCGACTCGGGTATCATCGCTTGCGTTGTACAATCATATCTGCCGGGTGCCGCCGCCTGCAAAGCGCGGTGGTGAAAAGGGAATACGGTGCAAATCCGTAACGTTGGGCCAGCGCTGTAAGCGGGGACGATGACTGCTTGTTGACCACTGTTCCAGTTGCTTTGGAACGGGAAGGTGCAGTTGGAGGGTGAGCCGCAAGTCAGAAGACCTGCCGGGGAGAAAAAGACTTTCTTGTCCATATAAGTCCGTGTCGCGGAATACACCGCGGCACGGACTTTTTTATTGCCCACCCGACAGGAATTATCAGCGTGGAGGAACGGAAAAATGAAGACCCAGCTTGAGTTGGCAAAGGAAGGAACCGTCACCAGTGTTATGGCCGAGGTGGCAAAAGATGAAGGCTATTCGGCGGAGGAGATACGACGCGGCGTCGCTGCCGGTCATATCGTCATTCCCTGTAATCCGGTGCGGCCGACCCAGAAGGTGTGCGGCATCGGTAAGGGCTTACGAACCAAGGTGAATGCCTCCATCGGCACCTCCTCGGACATCTCCGATGTCGCTCTGGAGATCCGCAAGGCGAGGATTGCCGAGACGGAAAAAGCGGATACCTTGATGGAGTTGTCGACCGGAGGCGACCTTGATGCCATCCGCCGGGCGGTTCTTGAACACTGCTCGCTGCCTGTTGGTAATGTGCCGCTGTATCAGGCATTTGCCGAGGCCGGCAGAAAATATCATAATCCCAATAAGCTTGATCCGGAATATCTCTTTGAGCTGATTGAGCGCCAGTTGGCCGACGGGCTCTCCTTTATGGCCATCCATTGCGGCATCAACCGGTTTTCCGTCGAGCGCCTGCGCAAGCAAGGGTTTCGCTATGGCGGCCTGGTTTCAAAGGGCGGAACCCTCATGGTCTCATGGATGGAATACAACAATTGTGAAAATCCACTCTATGAGCAGTTCGACCGGGTCTGCGCCCTCATGAAAAAATATGACGCGGTGCTCTCTTTGGGCAACGGCATCCGAGCCGGGGCCATCCACGATAGCCATGACCGGGCACAGATGGCCGAGATGATCATCAACTGTGAACTGGCAGAACTCGGTCGGGACATGGGCTGCCAGATGATGGTCGAGGGTCCCGGGCATGTGCCGCTCGACGAGATTGCCGGCAATATCATGCTGCAAAAAAGGATGAGCGGCGGGGCGCCCTATTATGTGCTGGGGCCGCTGCCCGCCGATTCGGGGGCCGGATACGACCACATCACCGCAGCCATTGGTGCGGCCCAGTCGGCCTGGCACGGGGCGGATCTTATCTGCTACATCACCCCGGCTGAGCACCTGGCACTGCCCAATGAAGATGACGTACGGGAAGGGGTCAGGGCCACTCGACTGGCCGCCCGGATCGGCGATATTGCCAAATATCCCGAGCGCCGGGAGTTGGAAAAGCAGTGTGCCTTAGCCCGCCGTGACAGTGATTTCGCCGAGTATTTCCGGCTGTCGATGTTTCCGGAAAAGATGCGTGCGGTGCGCGACAGCCGAAAGCCGGAAAACGAGGCCACCTGCACCATGTGCGGCGATTTCTGCGCCATGGAACGGGGCTTTGCTCTTTTCAAGGATGATATCAGCGGCGACAAGTGCCGTCATGAAAAACAAGGGCAGGCGAAAATGTGATTGCCTCCTAGCCTAACCCCGATACACGGTAAAAGACGCTTATCAAAGCGACAGGTAAGCCGTTGTCCGGAAATAACTTGGCTAATGTAGTCGTGGAAACGGCATAAGGATCCGTAGCGAAATAATGAAAATGAACATGTTGTTTCGTGACGGCTCCTAATTGTTCTCATGGCCCAAAGCGGCGGCAAACAGCGTCCGGGTATATTCCTGCACAGGAAAGTTAAAAATCTCCTGTGCCGGGCCAGCCTCGATGATTTTGCCATGCTGCATGACCGCAATGTAGTCGGCAATGGCCCGCACCACCCGCAGGTCGTGGGAGATAAACATGTAGGCCATAGCATATTTTTTCTGCAATTCGACGAGCAGGGCGATAATCTGTCCCTGGATGGTCACATCGAGGGCCGAGGTCGGTTCATCGAGGATAAGCAGTTTCGGTCGTAGTACGATGGCCCTGGCAATGGCGATGCGCTGCCGCTGGCCGCCGGAAAATTCGTGGGGATAGCGAAAGGCCATCTCCTCCTCCAGGCCCACCTCCCGGAGCGTATCGACAACCAGCTGGTAACGCTCTTCCCTGGTGGTGTGTGGGCTATGCACCAGCAAGCCTTCTTCGACGATCTCTTGAACGGTGAAGCGCGGCGAGAGGGATGAGAATGGGTCCTGGAAAACGATTTGGATATCGCTGCGCAGCGGTCGAAGACGGTTATTGGACCAGGGCTGAATATCCTGGCCGTGAAAGATGATTGCCCCGGTGCTGTGGACGAGTTTTAAGATGGCCATACCCAGGGTGGTTTTCCCCGAGCCCGATTCCCCGACAATGCCCCAGGTAGTGCCCCGGCATACCTCCAGGTCCACATCATCGACGGCCTTAATAGTCGTTTTCCGCCGTTTGAAGGGACGTTCCCAGCCGCCGTACAGGTGGAAGTGGCAGGATAGATTTTCGACGGCAAGGAGCACCGGTCCCGGGGCGGAGGCGATCCTGCCGTTTTCCGGAATAGCCGACATCAGGCACCGGGTATAAGGGTGGGAAGGGCTGGTGAAAATCTCGCTTGTTCTGCCACTTTCAACAATCCTGCCATGCTGCATGATGGAGATGGTCGAAGCATGCCGGCGGACCATCTCCAGGTCGTGGGTGATGAGCAGCACGGCCATGCCGTATTCTTCCTGGATATCTTTGATAAGTGCCAGGATCTGCGCCTGAATGGTGACATCAAGGGCGGTGGTCGGTTCATCGGCGATCAACAGGGAGGGGCGGCAGGCAAGAGCCATGGCGATCATCACCCGCTGCCGCTGGCCGCCGGAAAGCTGGTGTGGATAGGTGTGCATGCGACCGGCCGGGTCGTCTATACCGGTCCGTTGCAGGAGACGGATGGCCTCGATTTCGGCCTCTTTTTTATTCATGCCGAGATGGAGGCGGAGCGGCTCCATGAGCTGGTTGCCGATGCTATACACCGGATTCAACGAAGTCATCGGTTCCTGAAAGATCATAGCAATCCGGTTGCCGCGAATTTTCCGGATTTCATCGGGAGAGAGACTGAGCAGGTTGCGATCCTCGAAACGAATTTCCCCCTCCAGCCGGATATCGCAGCTGTCTTCCAACAGGCGGAGAATGGAAAGGGCGGTAATCGATTTCCCCGAGCCGGATTCTCCGACCAGAGCCGCGGTTTCACCCTTTTCCAAGGTCAACGAGACATCAAAGAGCACCTGATTGTGCACAGGTTTGTTGTCATCGTCAAAGCTGTTAAACCAGAGATTGAGGTGGTCTATTTCAAGAAACATTGCAACACGGAGGCCCTTTTATGCCATGTTTCCCAGGCGAAGAATACCGGCAATTTCATGGTTGGCGATTTTGTCCATCTCTTTAAACGACGTGGTCATGCCGATATCGTATTTGCCGTTGTCAAATGCCTCCACCCGCACCACCGTGCCGATCAGAATTACCGGGGCGCCATCATTTACCGGAACCTTCACCTTGATCAGTGCGCCGAGAGGCAAGGGCGCATTATTCTCAAAGAGTATCCCGCCGATACAGATGTCCTTGCTTGTGCCGGTAAAGGTCGCGGAATTATTAAAGTCAAGCTCTTTGGCTAAAACCGGTTGGTGGATTTTGATCCGGAGATATCTCCTTTTTTCTTCTTTAAAGAGAGCGATGGTGTTTTTTCCCGCACCCTTGGCCAGATATACGGCGCTGTCGGCCATCTGCAGTAATTGCTTGGGATCTTCGGAATTGAAGGGGAAGGAGGCGATGCCGCCGCTGATGGTAAGGTTGATGGTGTGGTCGCGGTAAGAGATTTCCAGCATCTCTACCTGTTTTCTCAGCCGTTCGGCAAAAATCAAGGCACTGACGTTGTCGGTATGGGTCATGAGGAGGACGAATTCCTCGCCGCCGAAGCGGGCGGCGATATCGCTGTCACGTTTCTCTCTCAGAATGACGGCGGCTATTTCCTGCAGGGCCGCATCGCCCGCCAGATGGCCGTAGGTGTCATTTACCTCTTTGAAATTGTCTATGTCGAGAAAAAGTAGAGTAAAATCTTCTTTATATCTCTTAGCCAATGCCACTTGCTGGTTGAATGCCTCATCAAAATAGGGGCGATTAAAGAGACCGGTCAGTTTATCATTAATTGTTTCGTGAATGACGGTTTCATACAGGCTGACCTCAATCAAGCGTGGATGACTGAGAAAGCGGGTGGCAGATTGCAGGTAATCGCAGAGGGCCGTGGTGATGTCGACATTCCTGCCGAGAATCTCGGAGAGTTTTTGTCGATGCATCTGGGTTTTTTCCCAGTGTAAGGCACATTTTTCCGGCGCTATGTCAATTCCGGCAAGGAGTCTGAAAACCGTCAGCAAGACCTCAACGCCAGTGGTTGTATACAGTTTGTTGACTTTTTTAATGAAGGAATCGTCGTTTTTCGATTCCAGCATATACCTCATTAAGATTTTTTGCAGTGTCGGATCCATGCGTTCCTCGAGTTTGAATGAGTCGCGTTTCACGGAACTAGGTGAATGTCGCCAAGATAAATGGCTAAGGTAACATGCTGGTGGAGCGTAGTGCAATGCAATTGTGCGTTGTTGTCCAGGCAACACCCGGCCCTCGGCGCATTTTTTGCCAAAAGGCTCGGGCATCGGAGAGAAACCGCACAAGGTCTGCTCGTTCGCGATCTTTACTGTGCATACATGATCTTACCGCAATCGCGCAGGTTGTAGCCGCCAAGGGCGAGGATTGCCGTGTGGAAGGCCTGGTCACCGGCGATCAGATCGAGAATGGCGGCAATTTTCGGGTCATCGACATGCTGTCCCGGCACGATGAGATCGTAGCGTTCTTCAGCGATCGGCACAAAATCAAGATCAAGGGCATTGGCGGCCGCCCGGATGCCCATGCCGGTATCGACGCTGCCGCTGGCCACAGCAGCGGCAACACTCATGTGGGTGTATTCTTCATGGTTGTACCCGTAGATTTCCGTCGGTTCTATTCCTTCGTCCCGTAAAACCTTATCGGTCAGGAGCCGGGTGCCGGCACCGTTCTGGCGGTTGATAAAGCTGTGTTTTCCTTTGGCAATATCCCTAAAGTTGCGGATGTTTTTCGGATTGCCCTTGGCAACTATCAGGCCCTGTTCACGGTAGCAGAGGTTGATCAGTTGCAGCCGCAGCCCGGTCAGAAAACGTTTGATGTAGCTGACATTGTATTCACCGCTTGCCTCGTCGAGCAGGTGGCTACCGGCCATATGTGCCTCGCCGCGGCGTATCGCCATGATGCCGCCCATCGAGCCGACATGGGCGGAAGAGATGCGGACAATCGGCCGGCGTTTATGCAGGTGATTGGCCAGCAGGTCGAGGATGTTGTCGTGGCTGCCGATAATAACCGCTGTTGCATCCACCTCGCTTTGCGACCGGAGGAGTTCGATCCGCACCTTCTCCCCGGCACCAATCCCTTCACTGCCGGCCGGAATGGTGAGCAGGCCGTCGGCCCGGACCAGAGACATGACAGCCCCGGCACCTTTGCCGGAGGGGGTGGCCATAAGACTTTCACCAACCCGGCCAAGGGTAATGCGTACAAACTGGTCAACGCCCATCGGCGAGTGCATCGGCCGGGAAAGTGTCGCCTCGACGTAGTGCGATTCCGGTTCTCCTTGGCCTAGAAAAGATGAAATCATTTCCCGGACAAAGAGCCGCATGGTGAGAAGGGCGGATACCGGGTAACCGGGCAGGCCGATAACCGGAGTGTCGCCGATCATCGCCAGAATGACCGGTTTGCCGGGTTTGATGGCGACGCCGTGAATTACCACCTCGCCCACCTCGGCGAGCACCTTGGCACTGAAATCGTGGGTGCCGGCGGAGGCCCCGGCGTTGAGAACGACTATATCGTTGGTGGCAGCCGCTTCGAGCAGGGCCTTTTTTAATAACTCCGGATCATCGACCACCGGCAAGCTGCGACTGGCAATGGCGCCCCATTCCTGCAGATAGCCGGCGAGGATGCGCGAGTTGAATTCGATGATTTGTCCGGGTCGCGGTGAACAGTCCGGTTCGATGAGTTCGCTGCCGGTGGGGATGACGTGGGCCTTCGGCGGACACTGCACGAGGATGTTTGTCACTCCGGTGGCGAGCATGGCGCCCTGGTCGATGGCGCGTATCGTATGGCCTTCCGGTAGAATGAGTTCGGTCGCCACGATATCCTCGCCAATGGTCCGGATATGCTGCCAGGGGGTGGCGGGGATATGCAGCTCAACTTCGTCGTCGCTGAGAAAGTGAACGTCTTCGATCATTACCACCGCATTACACCCCTCGGGGATGGCATTGCCGGTATTGACCGGCGCAAAGCGATCATCTTTCAGGCGTATCGGTTTGGCCTCGCCGGCACCTGCGAGATCAAGAAAATGTACGGCAATGCCGTCCATGGCCGCAGCGTTATAGGAAGGAGAGGAGCGCAAGGCAAAGACCGGTTCGGCGGTAATGCGGCCGAGGCTATCGTCGACACGAATCCTTTCCGTGGGTTGTCGCGAAAAAAAGCCATGGCGGGTCAAGGCTGCACGCCACAGGTTTTTGGCTTCGGCAAGCGGTTTGTTGCTGATATAGATGTTTCGCTGGTTCATGTGTAAAGATATACCTTTATGGTTGTATTTTCGGTCACTCCCTGGCTGTCTTCGTCGATAAGGAAATAGCCGTCGGCACGGGAAAGGGTTGAAATCGATCCTGATTTTCCGAGAATCGGCGCACCATTCCAGGCGCCGTCTTCTTCAAAGAGTTTTACCCGCACCACGTCGCGCCGACTGGGGGCCGAATTGATGTTGCGGCTCAACCTCGCCATGACCCAGGGGATGGGCAGCTCCGGGTTTTTGAGTTCCCCGGAGAGGCTTTGCATCGCCGGGCGAACAAAAAAATCAAAGCAGACCATGGCCGAGACCGGATGTCCGGGCAGACCGAAGATCGGGGTGCTGTTGCTCATGCCGATCAGCACCGGTTTTCCCGGCTTGAGGGTGACCCCGTGGACAAGAATGCCGGGTGGGCCGAGAGCCTCGATGACCTGTTCGCCGAGATCGCGCACCCCGACGGAACTGCCCCCGGAAAAGAGGACGATGTCGTTTTCCACGGCCGCTTGTTGCAAGGCCGGGAGAAAAATTTCCAACCGGTCGGAAACCACCGGGTAGTCGGTATATATGCCGCCGGCGCGCAGAACCTGACCAGCCAGGGCCAGGGAATTGATATTGCGAATCTGTCCCGGTCCGGGAACTTCGGTGTGGGCGATGATTTCGTCACCGGTTGCAAGAATGCCAACCCTGACTCTTTTTCGCACCGTCACTTCGCCGATGCCGAGTCCGGCCAATAAACCGATATCCTGCGGACGGAGGAGCCTTCCGGCGGGCAGCGCCTCCTCGCCGAGGCCAATATCTTCGCCCTTGGCAATAATATTAGTCCCGGAGCCGACACCCTTGACAATTTCGATCAAGGTGTTATCGACGGGGACACTCTGTTCCAGCATAACCACCCCGTCGGCGCCGAACGGCAGGAGCCCGCCGGTGGGAATCTTGTAACAGCAACCTTGTTGTACCTCGCCCTGCGGCGCCTCGCCCATCTTCACCTCGCCGGTGATATTGAGGTAGCAGGGCATGGACTGACTGGCGCCAAAGGTGTCGGCGGCGCGCACGGCAAACCCGTCCATGGTCGAACGGGCCTCAGTCGGCAGATTTACCGGCGAGATGACCGGTTCGGCGAGAACCCGGTCAAAGGCCTCCGTCAGGGCAATGTTCTCTATGGCGACCTTGATCCCTGCCAGATGGCCAAGGAGGATATCCTGAGCCTGCTGCACCGAGATCAAAGCGCTGCGGCCCAGCATATCCTTGGTGTTGTTAGTTTTATCCATTGGTGCTTGCACTTTCATCCTGTATCTTCAGATCAATCGTAGTCGCCTGGGCAAGATCATCAATGGCAGTGCCGTTATGGAAAATTGTCTGCCCTGCATCGGCCGGAAATTCGGCGGTAAAACCCGGCAAAGCGCTGAGGAATTGACCACGGCTGGTAGCGGCAGGCGTCATTATTTCTATGCCGGACTGTAAAACAGTGGTAAATAAAGGCAGCTTTTCCTGTGCGACTGTCAGCACCGGATGCGAAAAAGATTGTTGATCGTCCATGCGGAAGGTTTTACACTGGAGCCGTTGACAAACGAGAATGGAAAAGTCACGGGGCCGATGCGAATGACATCATGTATTGGTCACTGTATACCAATATTATTTGATTTTGAGAAAAGAAAACATTTCCGCTCGGTCATATACTTTCTTATAAGGACAAAAAAATGACAACGCACACACTCAGGCCTCTCGTCGGCTACACAGCCTTTGCCGGACCGGTGGTCACTATCATTATGGATGGCGTGGGCATCGGCGCCCGGGATGAAAGTGACGGAGTATTCATCGCCAATACCCCGGTTCTTGACGAACTTTTTCAAGAGCCGCTGATGCTTCGGCTCAAGGCGCACGGCACGGCGGTGGGTTTGCCTTCCGATGGTGATATGGGTAATTCCGAGGTCGGGCACAATGCACTTGGGTCCGGCAGGGTGTTTGCACAAGGGGCACAATTGGTCAACGAGGCCCTGGCGTCCGGACGAATCTTCGCCGGAGATGCCTGGCGTGAGTTGCAAAAATGCAGCCGGAGCGGAGGCACCATCCATTTTATCGGCCTTCTTTCCGACGGCAATGTCCATAGCCATATACACCAGCTCAACGCCCTCCTTGATCGCTGTGTGGTGGAAGATTTCCCCAAAGTTAGGGTACATACTCTCCTGGATGGCCGGGATGTCGACCAGAAAAGTGCCCTGCGTTATTTAGAACCTTTGGAGGATAAACTTGCCAACTGTTCCGTTGCCGGTCGCGATTACCGTATAGCCTCCGGCGGCGGGAGGATGGTCACCACCATGGACCGTTATAACGCCAATTGGGCGGTTGTGGCAAACGGCTGGAAGGCGCATGTCCTGGGGCAAGGCAGGACTTTCGCCTCGGCCTCGCAGGCGGTGCGGACATTCTACGCTGAAGATGCGGAAATGACTGATCAATATATGGACTCTTTGGTGGTAGCTGACGCGGCCGGACCGGTCGGCACCATACAAGATGGCGACGGGGTAGTGTTCTTCAACTTCCGTGGCGATCGAGCGATTGAGATCTCCAAGGCCTTTGAGGACGTCGATTTCCATGGGTTTGACCGGGTGCGACGGCCGAAGGTTTTCTTTGCCGGCATGATGCAGTACGACGGCGACGCCCTGATCCCGAAAAACTATCTGGTCGAACCTCCGGTAATCGAGCATACCCTCAGCCAGTATCTGTGCGCCGCGCAGGTGACCGCCTATGCCATCTCCGAAACTCAGAAGTTTGGCCATGTCACTTATTTTTGGAATGGCAATAGGTCCGGATACATTGATAAACATCTGGAAACCTATGAGGAAATACCCTCGGACAAGGTGAAGTTTGATGAGAGACCATGGATGAAGGCAGGCGAAATCACCGACAAGGTCATTGCCGCCATAGAAAGCGGCCGGCACAAATTTATCCGCCTCAACTTTCCGAACGGCGATATGGTCGGCCATACCGGGGTGGTACCGGCGGTGAAGATCGCCGTTGAGGTTGTCGATCTTTGCCTAAAGCGGATTCTCCACGCCGTCAAAAAGGCCGGAGGCCTTGCGGTTATCACCGCCGATCACGGCAATGCCGATTGCATGTGGACAAAAAAGAACGGGAAGATCACCCCGATGGTTGCCCATACCCTCAACCCGGTGCCGTTTATCATTAAGGATTATAGCCAGGCAAACCATTTCAGACTGACAGGGGTGGACCAGCCGGGGTTGGCAAATGTCGCGGCAACCCTTTGCCTTGTGCTCGGTTTCGAGCCACCCAAAGAATATGAGCCGGCGCTAGTGGCGCTGGTTTGATAACCCCCAGCATAGGATGACATGACAGAATATATCAGCAGATCTGCACAAAAAAGACGGTTCAAAGACGAAGAGGGTGTGGCGGAAGAGCTTGCCCTTCTTACCGACAAGGACCTGAAACTCCTCCCCGCGAGCCAGGGAGTCAAGGATGAAATCATCCGCTGCCGGACAGTGAAAGGCGGGGCGAGAAAGCGCCAGGTGAAATACCTTGCCAAGGTTATGCGGGAGGATCCGGTTGAGGAGATTCTTGCTTTTCTCGCCGACCGCAAGGGTTCCCAGGTAAAAGTGGCCAAGTTGGAGCGGGAAGTGGAAAGGTTACGCGATGTTATTATCAATGAGGCAATTGAGGTGCAACAAGGCACCATCCACGCCGGTCGGCCATGGGAACCTCACTGGCAAGGTCCGGAAATCGAAGCGGTTGTCAGCTATTACCCGGTTGACGAGGCCGATCTGCGCAAAACCGTCCATCAGTATGTGAAAACCAGAATTCACACCTATTACCGGGAAGCCTTCAGGATCCTCAAGGCAGCTGTTGAGAAAAAAGAAATGCTGCGGAAAAACGGTTAAGCCGTTGTTCAAAATTACATCATGCAACTCACTGACCTTACCCACCATCGGCGGTTCAAGAGAGATACTTATAACCAACCATTGGAGATACAATGTCGATAAGAGCTATGGCCCTTGAGTTATACCGGGCGCAAAAGAAGGTGGCCGAGTTGCACAAGGTCATCGCCGGTGCCGGGCAGGGTGCGGCTGAGAAGCTTAGTCAAGAACTTCGGGCGGCAGAAAAAGAAATGTCTATCCTGCGAAAAATGCTTGATGGAGAGAAGGCTTCGGGTGAGTTCCGTAAGAAATTTTCCGGGTGGAAAACCTAGGGAAGATGGTAGGATAGACTATGTTCGCGGATTCACCGGAGCAGTCCTTTGCACCGAGGCCTACGGCAACCAGTGCCGGGCTATGGAGGGTGCTCTCGGCCGCCATTTTCCGAAGTCCATAGGCTTTACCAAACCGCAAGGCGGGATGTTCTACGGGATACACTGAGGCGAAAAACCAGCTGCGAAGGCAAGATCAGCGCAGCTCGTCGCTGTCGACATAGGCGTAGGCGCTATGTTTATGGATTGATTCAAAGCTTTCCACCCCGGCTGAGAACCAGGTGATATTCGGATCGGCGAGGGCCGACACCGCCACTTTTCTGACAACGTCTTCAACGAACATCGGGTTGTTGAAGGCTTTTTCCGTCACATATTTTTCGTCCGGTCGCTTGAGTAGGGCGTACACTTCACAGGATGCGGATCTCTCGATCATCGCAATCAGATCCTCAGCCCAGATAAAATTCTTAAACTTCACGTTGAGGGTGACCTCGGCCCGCTGGTTATGAGCGCCACCGGCGCTGATTTCTTTAGAGCACGGACAAAGGGTGGTGACCGGAACACCAACGGTTAAAATAAATCCTTCATCGGCACCGATACCGCCGGAAAAGGTGCAGGTGTATTCCATGAGGCTGTGGGTATCACTGACCGGCGCTTTTTTATCAAGAAAATAGGGAAAGGTCATCTCCAGCCGAACGCTTTTCGCCTGCAGCCCTTCTTGCAGCCTGGCGAGAATAGTCGAGAAGCTGGTAACGGAAAGCTCACCCAGGTAGTTATTGAGAATGGAGGTGAAGGTTTCGACGCAATTATCCTTGCTGCCGTCCTGGAGCCGGGCCTGCATGGAAATGGTGGCAATGGTGTTCTGCAGACCGCCGCCTTTTTCTTTGACTCTGACGGGGGTCTTCAGTCCTTTTAGACCAACTGTCTGGATATGCATTTTCCCGCCCAAAGAACCTCGATGCCATGATTTAGGAGCCGTTACCAATGGGGCAGTTGCCGCCCTTTCCGGAAAACGAAGATCATATTAAAACTGTTGTTTCTTACTCTTTTTACATCCGTTCGACAATACTCTTGATTGTAAAAATATTTGACATACAGTGGTAGCACCGGCTGGAGGCGCTCATCATTGCCTTCCTGGCGATTATCGGCATCTGTTATGTTATTGAGATAATTATCGTTAAACCTGACTGGGCGGTCCTTGTCCCGTCAATCTTCATCCCCAAGGTGGACGGCAGCAGCATCTATGTGGCGATGGGTATCCTCGGTGCGGTGGTCATGCCGCATAATATCTTTTTGCATTCCAACGTCATCCACAGCAGGAGCTATGGCAGTTCGGTTGAGGAGAAAAAAAGACTGCTCACCTTTGAAAAAATCGATACCACGGTCGCCATGTTTATGGGCTGGGTGGTGAATTCGGCGATGATCATCGTCGCCGCCGCTGTTTTTGCCCGACACGGGATAACGGTGGACAGCATCGAACAAGCCTCGGAGACCCTGCGGCCCCTGGCCGGGCCTCTGGCCGGTTTTGTTTTCGCCCTCGCCCTGGTATTTGCCGGGGTTGGTTCGAAGATCACTTCGTCGATGGCCGAGGTGAATGTCATTACCGGTTTTCTTGGCAAACCGGAGGATCCCCGGACCTTTCTTTATAAAATCGCGGTGTTCATAACCGCAATTCCGTCTTTTGTGATCATTTTTTGCGGCATGGACACCTTTAAAATTCCGATAGTTGCCCATGTCAGGGCCTTGGCCCAGCAGAACAGTGCCCAGGTCACGCTCATGCATGTGATTCATGCCCATACCATCGACCAGGATCGGGTTCAGCGCGCTTCGGCCGCACGTGTTATGGATGCCCGTTTGGCGGAAATGCGGATGGAGGGAGTCGAGGCCCGGTCGATCGTCAGCAGCGGCGAACCGGAGGCGGAAATCCTCAAAGAGATCGAGGCTGGAGGTTACGATCTGATTGCCATGGCGACCCATGGTCATACCTTTATCGGCGATATTCTTTTCGGCAGTGTCTCGAAAAGCCTGAAGCATAAGATCAACATTCCTCTTCTGCTCCTAAAAGCCGGTGGCTGAGTTTTGAAAAGCAGGCAAATTTTAGAAATGGAATTATTTTTTCACACCCTCATCCTTGAGAGCCGCCAGGCCGTCCAGGTCGATGTTAGCCGCGGCATCCTTTAACGCCGAAAGATCGGTGGCACTGCCGGAGACTTTAACGCTGAAGCGGTCGCCGATAATTATGGTGTATTCTCCCGACGATGCCTGTTTATCCCACTGTTCATGGACGAAGGCCTTGTCTTTGCGGTAAGTCTTCTCAAAGCCGGTCTCGGTGATACTTTCCTTCTCGACGCCAATCCAACCGGCAAGGGCCATGACACCTTTGGCAAGGCCCATGTCGGTGATCTCCACATGCAGGCCATTGCCACTTTGGTCTTCATAGGAAGCCTCGGCGGTCGAAATCTGCATGCCCATTGCCCCGGTGCGCTCGGCCGATACGGCAGACCGGGCCTTGCCCCCAAGTTTTTGCGGCAAAAAGGCCTTGATACGTTCGGGCGCCAGTGTTTCGATCTGGCTGTTATTGCCGAGGGCGGTAGCCATCATTTTCCCCATGGCCTGGTTCTGCTGCTGGGTATCGCCTGACTGCTGCGCCTTCTCCATATCCTTAGAGGCGGACTCCATTTTCTTGGCCCAATCATCCATTTTGCCGCCGAGGCTGTTTTTGTCAAAGCCGCCGTCTGCCTGCTTGCTAGCTTGTGGGGTCGAGCCTCTGCCCATCATACCGCTTATTCCGGTAATGCCTCCCGCCACGGCCGAGATGACAAAACCGACAATAACGGCAACGACAATGGCCACGGCCGTATAGCTCTTGGCTTTCTCCACCGGGCATTGGATCATGACCGGCAGACCAAGGTAAAGCAGGTAAATGCTATACAAAGAACCGGCAAGCAAGAGCACCATCCCCACCCAGGGCAGGAGCTGACCGACCCCGGCAACCCAGGCGGCGGTATAGGCATAGGCCACTGTTTTTAACGCCTGTAGGTCGTTTTTTGTGCCGCCGAAGGACGGGGCAAGCAGATTGATGACCAGGGCAACCAGGTAGACACCGACCAGGGCCATAACATAGCTGAATAGCATATTGCCGAGACCGGCGCCAAACCCTACCCGATAGGTACCAAGGAGGGGCACATTGATCCCGAACAGGGTCGTTTTGATAAATCCGCAGACCGGCCCGATAGCCGCCAGCACCATGATGTAGCCGAGATACAGATCCTTGATCGTCGTCTGTTCGCCGGCAATCACTGACCATTCACTTTTCGGGGTGGTGAGGATCGCCTGCACTCGGGTAATTAGTTTAGAAATATCCATGTTCTGTCTCCTTAACACTGCAAATTAGCCAAACAGGGGAAGCTCTCTTGCAAGAGCCTCATTGTGTCCAGTTTTCAACCTTAGGTAGTGTTCAGCTACTGCTTTGTCCCAAGCAATAATGGTTAAGTGCCGAACGAAGTCATCTCCTATCGGTCTGTTGATTTCTTTTGATGATGAGTGCTCAACACCATAGATTAATTCGGTATAAGTAACAACAGATATATACAGCCGGTCCATTTCTTTACTGCCCTTATCCCCCTCAATGGGGGACTGAAAAGAGTGCCGTTCATTGCCTTGGAATGGTTTACTTGTTTTTTGAACGACCGCGCACCTCAGGCACTTGATGAGTTCTGGAGGCAGCCGGGCAACCGGATAGATAAAAAGAGGATCGCGGCAGGATTTATTTGACAACACCACCGCCATCCCCTAGGCTTGAGGCATCACAACAAGGTGTTCAGTAAGTTGCTCGATATGCGAAATACCATGGACGATGCTGAATTTGTGCGGATAGTGCGAATGCACCTTCCGGGAGGCCGATCACAAAATGGCGGTAATCATCGTCAATCGCCTGAAAGTGCTGTACTGGCACCCGTTTCTACAAGAGTTGGTCGCTAATGCCATCGGCGCAAACGCGACCGGGGAAATAATCAAGGTGCTGGTAGATCAAGTTCTTGGCGCCAAAAATGAGGAGGAGCGAAGTGTCTGACACATTTGACCTGGTCATCACCGATCAGACCATGCCGGGCATGACCGGCAGCGACCTGGCGCGTCGTATCCTGCAGATACGTCCCTTTATGCCGATTATTCTCTGCACCGGCTACAGCAACCTTATCTCGGAAGAAAAGGCCAAATCCCTCGGTATTAAAGGATTTGCCATGAAACCATTGGCGCGAAAAAGCATCTCTGTACTGATCAGGGAGGTGCTGGCCGGACGAGCGGGTGGCCAGGGCTCGGGCCAAGAGAATGGGTAATGGATTACAGGAGAGAACGAAAATACAAGGGGTTCGGCGATGACCAGTAAAGAAAGCAGCGACAAAGCCAAAAAAATCAAGCAGGCGCCGGAAGATTTACCGGAGCGATCGCCGGAAGAAGTGCGGTGGCTTCTCCATGAGCTGCAGGTGCACCAAATCGAGCTGGAGACACAAAATGAGGAACTGCGCAGGATCCAGGTGGAACTCGACGCCGAGCGTAGCCGCTATTTCGATCTCTATGATCTGGCGCCGGTGGGCTATTGCACGATCAGCGACCAAGGGCTGATTGAGGAAGCCAACCTTGCAGCCGCCGGCCTTCTTGGGGTAACCCGGAAAAGTTTAGCCAAGAAGCCGATATCCAAGTATATTCTCCAAGATGACCAGGACATATACGAGCAGCTGAAAAATCAGCTTTTTGCCACCGGTGCATCGCAGAGTTGTGAATTGCGCATGGTGCGCCAGGACCGGACGTCTTTTTGGGCGCATCTGGCCGCAACCGTCGCCGTCGACAAAGACGGGGAAACCGTCGGCCGTGTTGTGTTGAGCGACGTTCCCGAGCGCCAGCGGGCGGTGGACCGGTTGCGGCAAGAACAACGGTTTTCCAAATCCATCTTGGAGAGCCTCCCCGGTATCTTCTACCTGTACACCTACCCGGAAAATCGATTGGTGCTGTGGAACAAAGCGCATGAAACACTTCTAGGCTATGCGGCGAACGAGATGGCCGGTCGGCATGTTACCGACTGGCACGTTCCAGAGGCCAAAGAAGCGGTTTTGCAAGCAATAGAACTCTTGATGGAAAAAGGCCAGAATTCGATTGAAGCCCCCCTGCTGACCAAAGACGGCAGTTTGCTTCCCTTTATCCTCACCGGCGTCAAATTTGCGACCGAGGGCCGGCTCTATTTTATGGGGATCGGTGTTGACATCTCTGAGCGGAGACAGGCGGTGGAGCAGTTGCGGGAGAATGTCGCCCGGCTCAAAGCGCTGCTCAATGCCACCTCGGATTCGGTGATTCTCATCGACCCCAAAGGCACGATTCTTGACCTCAACGAAAACTCGGCGCACCGCCGCGATCTGAATAAGGGTAAAATGCTCGGCCGCAATCTTTTTGATTTTCTGCCTCCCGAGGCGGCGGCGAATCGTCACAAGGCTGTGATCCAAACCCTTCAGGAGAAAAGGCTCGTGCAGTACGATGAAAACCGTGGCGGAAAGGACTACCGTATCCGCCTCTTTCCGGTAATTGATGAACGGGGAGATGTCTTTCAAGTGGCTAGTTTTTCAAGGGATATCACCGAGAGCAAACAGGCCGAAGAAGAAAAAGCCCTGCTTGAAGCGCAGTTTCATCAGGCCCAGAAGATGGAATCGGTGGGCCAGTTGGCGGGTGGTGTGGCGCACGACTTCAACAACATGCTTGGGGTGATCCTCGGCCATGCCGAGTTGGCCCAGAAAAAGTTGGATTCGGCCCACCCTGTCTTTGTCAACCTGGAGGAAATTCGTAAGGCTGCCACCCGTTCCGCGCAAATCACCCGGCAGTTGCTGGCTTTTGCCCGCAAACAGACGGTAGCGCTGAAAATTCTTGACTTGAACGAGACAGTGGAAGGGATGCTGAAGATGCTGCGGCGGCTTATCGGCGAGAACATCAATCTCGCCTGGATGCCGGAAAACGGCCTGTGGCCTGTGCTCATGGACCCGTCGCAGGTCGACCAGATCCTCGCCAATCTCTGCGTTAATGCCCGGCATGCCATTGGCGGTGTCGGGAAAATCACCGTTGAGACCGGCAACAGTACCCTCGATGAGCAATACTGTGACGGTCACGCCGGTTTCGTGTCCGGGGACTATGTGCGGCTGGTCGTATGCGACAACGGTTGCGGCATGGACCGACAGATCTTGGCCCATATCTTCGAACCGTTCTTCACCACCAAGAAGGTCGGCGAGGGTACCGGACTCGGTCTTGCCACCGTGTACGGCGCCGTAAAACAGAACAACGGCTTCATCTATGCCGAAAGCGAGCCGGGGCAGGGTGCGACTTTCACCATCTACCTGCCGCGCTACAAAGGGGCGGTCGGGCAGGTGCAGCCGACAGAGGATACGGAGCCTGGCCTGGCCGGCCAGGAAACCATCTTGCTGGTGGAGGACGAGCCGGCAATTTTGGAAATGAGCACAACGATGCTGCAACTTCTCGGCCATACGGTGTTGGTTGCAGGTACGCCGGAGGAAGCACTCCGTCTGGCGGCAATGCACCAGGGCGAGATCGATCTGCTCTTGACTGATGTTATCATGCCGGAGATGAACGGCTGTGACCTGGCAAGGCGGCTTTCAGCCGGTCAACCGGAAATGAGGGTTCTGTTCATGTCAGGCTACGCCGTCAATATTCTCACCCACCAAGGCGTCCTGGATGCAGGGGTGAATTTTATTGAGAAGCCCTTTTCTATGCAAGAACTGGCTGCTAAGGTTCGGCAGACGCTGGAGGGAACGGTGGTCGAGCCGCAATAAGTTTCCTTCTTGAGAGGAATACTGGGGGCATCACAAGGAGCCGTTGGCCGTTATCATTGAGAAAACCTTCGGAAAGGAAAACCCACCATGAAAGCCTTGTCAATTGCTGAGATCAACAAATTTATGGCGAACAGAATGGGGATTCAATATTATTCACGGCATAAGGGGCCATAAAGAAATGGATAAAAAGTATGAGTTATTTCTTAACGGCCCCTAAACACCAAATGAAAAGAATATTATAAACGCTATGTATACGTTCATCCACGCCGCCGATATCCATCTCGACAGCCCGCTCCGGGGACTTGAAGCGCACGACGATGCGCCGATCGCCGAGATTCGCGGGGCGACGAGGCGGGCCTTTGACGCCCTCATCGACCTGGCCGTCGACGAGGCGGTAGCGTTTATTCTTATTGCCGGCGACCTGTATGACGGCGATTGGAAGGATTACAATACCGGACTTTATTTCGCCGGGCGAATGGGTCGCTTGGCCAGGGCCGGGATCAAGGTCTTCATCGTTTCCGGCAATCACGATGCGGCAAGTCAGATCACCAAGGCCATACCCTGGCCGGACAATGTCAGGGTATTTTCTTCGCGGAAACCCGAGTCGATAAAGCTCGAAGAGATGGGGATCGTCATCCATGGCCAGAGCTATTCCTTCCGCGCCGTGACCGACAATCTGGCTGTCGGCTACCCCCGCAAAGAACCCGGCTATGTCAATATCGGTCTGCTGCATACCTCGCTTACCGGTCGGCCGGGGCATGAGGATTACGCGCCCTGCGCCGTCGCCGAACTGCAGGCAAAAGGCTATGAATATTGGGCTTTGGGCCATGTCCATCGGCGGGAAATTGTTGCCGAGGAGCCGTGGATTGTCTTTCCCGGCAATCTTCAGGGGCGGCATATCAGGGAAGATGGTGCCAAGGGTGTCACCGTCGTGACGGTTCAGGAGGGGCGGGTCACCGAGGTGCAAGAACGTTCGCTTGATGTGCTGCGGTGGGCCACCTGTCGGGTGGATCTCTCCGACTGCGACAGCACGGAGAGTGTCTACAGTGCGGTACGTCAGGGGTTTATTCGGGAACGTGATCTGGCCTACGGCCGGACCCTGGCGCTTCGCCTGGTGCTGATCGGCAGCACGTCCGTCCATGCCGCACTGCTCGCCCGGACAGCCGAGTTGACCGAGGAGTTCCGGGGCATAGCAGCCGGACTCGGTGAACTGTGGCTGGAGCAGGTGCGGTTTCAGACCAAACGCCAGGTGCGCCTTGAGGATATCCTTGGCGACGATACCCCGCTTGCCGGTCTTCTTGAAACCATTCACCAACTGGAACTGGACGGTGCCAGCCTCCTGTCCCTTGTGCCGGAACTGGCGGTACTGAAAGCCAAATTGCCTTCCGAGATCGACGGCGCGGGCGAACCCTTTCTTGAATTGTCACCTGCAAAAATCGCCGAACTGCATGCCGAAGTGCGGGAACTGCTGATTGCCAAACTTCTCCACCTGGGAGGGAGCCAGTGAGACTCATCCGTCTTGAAATGCAGGCCTTTGGCCCCTTTACCGACCGGACCCTCGAATTTACCACCAAGGCACCTGGCCTGCACCTTATCTTCGGCCCGAACGAGGCCGGTAAAAGCACTTCACTTCGGGCACTTAAGGCATTGCTGTACGGTTTCCCGCAACAGACACCGGATAATTTTCTGCACAACTATGACCAGCTCCTGGTGGCCGGTTGTCTTCGCCGCAGCGACGGGCGGGAACTCTCCTTTCAACGAAGGAAAAAGCGCGTCGGCGACATCCTCGATGCGGCCGGCAATCCCCTCGATGCTGGAGCTTTGGCACCTTTTTTACATGGCCTGGAAGCGACAATATTTTCCTCCCTCTACGGCATAGATCATGACGCGCTGGTGCGCGGTGGAGAAGAGATTCTTGCGCAAAAAGGCGAGGTGGGCCAGGCTCTCTTTGCCGCCGGAGCCGGGATTTCCTCGGTTAGTGAAGTCGTCGTGCAGCTTGAAAAAGAGGCTGCCGAACTGTTTAAGGCCACCGGTCAGCTACCGGCAATCAATGTGGCGACCAAAAAATTCAAGGAATTGCAAAAAGAAATGAAGGCGGCCGGTCTTTCCGTCAAGGACTGGAAAGAGCACCGCAAGGCTCTCGATGATGCCGAGGCTGCCCGCGTAAGGCTCGAACTGGAGCGCGATCAAAAGAGCACCGAGCTGCACCGTCTCGAACGATTACGCCAAGCCGTGCCGGAACTGGCGGCGCTTGCGGCAAGGCGCGCTCATTTGCAGGCTTTAGGCGAAGTTGTCCTCCTTGACCCGGACTTTGCCGAAAGATATCAGAAAGTCAGCCGGGATATGCGGGAGGCCGGACAACGCTTACAGATCGATCGGCAGCGTTTGGCAAAACTTACGGAGAGGCGCCGGGGCGTATCGCTAAACAAAGAGCTTTTGCACGAGGCGGGGCAGGTTGATGATTTTCATCAGCGCCTTGGCGAATACCGCAAAGGCCAGAAGGACCGGCCGGAGAGAAACGGCATGCGCATTAGTCTGCGCACCGAGGCGGGGCGTTTGCTTCAGCAGGTGCGGCCCGATCTGCCCTTGGAAAAGGTTGAGGTATTGCGGCCGGTGCTTGCCAAAAAGCGGACGGTGCAGGTTTTAACCACCCAGTATGCGGCCATACAGCAACAGCTGGCGGTCGCGGAAAAGCAAGGCAGGGCGGCGGAGCAGGAGTACCAAAAGGTCGAAGCAAGCATGGCGGCAATGGAGGCAACCGTTGACACCGACAATCTTTTGCAGGCCATTGGTCTAGCGAGGAAGATCGGCGATATAGACGGCCAGCTGACCAAGAGCCGCGGCGAACTCGAACTGCAGAAAAAAGAGTGTCATGCCGATCTGAAACGCCTTGGCCTGTGGACCGGCGAATTGACCGCCCTGATGGAACTGGCACTGCCGCTTTCTGAAACCGTACAAAAATTTGAAAAGAGTTACGGGGAGATAAGCGATAGCGGGCGGGAAATTGAAAAGGCGCGGAAAAACTGCGAGAAGGATTTGCACCAGGTCCTGGCGGAAATCAGAAAGGTCGAAGGCGTAGGCCTTGTCCCCAATGAAGAAGAGCTGACCCTGACCCGTGAAAAGCGCCGGCAGGGGTGGCAGCTTTTACGGCGACAGTGGCTTGATGGTGAAGATGTTGCAGAAGAGAGCCGGGAGTATGCCCCCGAACAGCCGCTGGTTGAGGTATATGAGGGCTATGTCGGCCAGGCCGACACCATAGCCGACCGGCTGCGGCATGAGGCTGATCGGGTTGCCGGGGCGGCCGCCATGCACGCCCGCATGGAAACCTTGGGGGAAGTCCTGGTCGAAAATAACCGCGATAAGGAGGCCTTGCTGCTCCGGGCAAAAGAGCAGGAGGCTGCCTGGAATCGGGTGTGGCAGCAGGCCGGAATCGTTCCGCTGTCGCCTAGAGAAATGAGCGGTTGGCTAGCCGGGATCGACAAACTGCGTTTCAAAGGGACCGATCTCTTCAAGAAACACGAGCAGCTGGACCGGGATCTGCAACGCTGCAACGGGTTAATAGGAGCGCTAAAAAATGAACTTCTGGCCATCGGCGAGAGTGTTCCCGGCGGACACCAGTTAGGCCCCGTGCTGATTGCTGCCGAGACGATTCTGGCAAAACTTGCCGACCGGAAAAAGGACCTTGAAAAATTCCGCGAGAGGCGGGAAAAGGCGGCAAAGGACAAGCGTCAGGCGGCGGAAGATCTGATGACCGCCAGCAAGACCCTGGCAGACTGGCAGGAACAGTGGCGGAAAGCCCTGGTCGGCTTGGGGCGGGAGGATGCGGTGCCGCCCCTTGAAGCAGGCGACCTGCTGGAAACCCTGCAGGGCTGTTTCGATAAGGTAAAGGAGGCCGATGATCTGCAAAAACGCATCGACGGTATTGATCGTGATGCCGCCCAGCTTGACCAAGCGGTAAAGGCCTTGCTCGCCAAAGTCGCCCAGGAAATTTCAGGCCTGCCCCTTGACCAAGCGATTTTGCAACTGCGGCTTCTCCTTGGCCAGGCGCAAAAAGATGGCGCGCTGCATGCTGAACTCACCAAGAATCAGAGCACCTTGCAGGAAGAGATCCAGGCAACCGAAAGAATTTTTCAATTTGCCGGAGAGCAGATGAGCGAACTCCTGCTCTTAGCAAAATGCCACAACCCGACCGACTTGCCGGCAATAATAGAGCGGTTTGCCGAATACCAGTGGCTGCGGCAGAAGATTGTCGAGCATGGGGAAAACCTCGCCAAGATTGGTGCCGGAGTGCCGCTTGCCGAGATTTGCACCCAGGCGGCGGCGGTCAATATTGATGAACTGCCGGTGCTCATGGAAGGGCTCCACCGTGACACCAGGGAAAGGCTGAATCCTGAGATCAACCACCTTTCCCAGGTCGTCGGTGAAGAAAGCACCAGGCTTGCGGCCATGGACGGCGGGGCTCGGGCGGCGGAACTCACCGAGGCGATGGAGCGGGAATTGGCCCTCATTCGTCGGCTGGCCGGCAGATATGCCCTGGTGAAACTGGCGGCCAGGGTGCTGCAACAGGCAATCGACCGCTACCGGGAAGAGCACCAGGACCCGGTTTTGAGAATCGCCGCCGGCTACTTTCAGAAACTGACCCTCGGCTCCTTTGGCGGATTGCGCACCGATGTCGATGACGCCGGGCAACCGGTTTTGGTCGGGGTGCGGGAAAACGGCTCCCGTCTTACCGTTGATAAAATGAGTTCCGGCACCCGCGATCAGATGTTTCTCGCCCTGCGTTTGGCGACGCTTACCTGGCGGCTGCAAACCGATGAACCGATGCCCTTTATCATCGATGATATCTTGATTAACTTTGATGATGTCCGGTCCCGGGCAACGCTGCAAATTCTCGCTGAGCTGGGTGAGAGAAACCAGGTGATTCTCTTTACCCATCACCGGCGAATTGTTGAGGAGGCGAGGCAACTTGAAGGGCAGGGGATCGTGCAAATCCACGAACTCTGACGGGTTCATCCTCATTGGCCTTGTGGAAACATGCCCGGGCCTTCTCTCATGTAATACAGGATAATACAGCGATAATACAGGGACACCATATCAATTAAGTCTTGACGACATCCTTTTTCCTGTAGTAGTATCAGAACATGGTACGAATAGCGCGATTGATAGCCCCAGGCATCCCACACCATGTCACTCAACGAGGGAACAGAAGAATGGAGACATTCTTTTGTGATGAAGATTACCAGACTTACCTGGCGCTGATGGCTGATTGGTGCAGTAAGTTCCACGTTGTCATATGGGCGTATTGCTTGATGCCCAATCACATTCATTTGATTGCCGTTCCGGAAACGGAAGAAGGCTTGCGACGGGCGATTGGCGAGGCACACCGCCGATACTCCGTCATGATCAATCGTCGACAGAGATGGACGGGTC